>Ga0207707_10005810_pt1 | contig 10783 bp, 11 predicted proteins | sample KBSC83BmetaG_FD_184336 | JGI IMG/M metagenome (GOLD analysis project Ga0207707, IMG submission 184336) | Corn rhizosphere microbial communities from Kellogg Biological Station, Michigan, USA - KBS C8-3B metaG (SPAdes) (version 2) | ecosystem: Host-associated > Plants > Roots > Rhizosphere ... | reverse complement strand
CGTGCCCGTGCTAAGCATCGGGACATGAGATGTCAAGGGCGCAGGGCGAGCTCAGCTAGGGCTTGGCGCGGGTGTGCCGCGGTCCGGCGAAACGCTCGCTGCCGATGACCAACTTCTTGCAAAGCGGTTAGCACACCTTAACCCCGGCAGCCACCTGAGCCGTACGGATGGCCCGCCGACGTAGAGGTGAGGTGAGCAGTAGGCCTCTCCGTTTGTCCCCCGTAGTCCACCTGTAGTTCCACGTTACACCACCTCAGGAGGAAGTATGTCGCGCATCACCATGCTGGTCCGCCACTTCGTGAAGAACGACGACGCGGCGACGATGGTCGAGTACGGAATCATGCTGGCGCTCATCGCAGCCATCTGCGTCGTCACCATCACGACGCTGGGCCAGAACGTACTGGCTGGCTTCCAGAACACGAACGCCGCCCTTCCCGGCTGAGGATTGCGCGTGCGAGGACGAATGCGGTGGGCCGTTGCAAGGACATCGCATTCGTCCTGCTCGCTCTCGAGGACATGTGCCGATATCGGCCGCTGACGTGCGGGTTGTACTTCTGATTCTATTCACAGGGCTGCTGGCGTTAGGCGCTGGCTGGGATCTGTCGCGCCGCAGAATTCCCAATCAGCTCGTGATCGCGCTGTTCGCAGCCGGCATCGTTGTTGTCGCCGTAAGCTCGGGCGTACGGGGCGTTTTGACGGTTGGAGTGGCCGGAGCGATGACGGGTCTTGTTGTCTGGCTGCCACTTTGGTTGATGGGGTTCATCGGCGCTGGTGACGTGAAGTTCTTCGTCGCCGCAGCAGTGTGGCTGGGGCCGCGCGCCACGTTAGGCGCGGCACTCGTATCCGCGATTGCGGGCGGCATACTTGCATGCGTCTGGCTCGCGATACGAATGCGCAAGAACAGCGGTCAACGTACGACCGTGCCATACGGTGTGGCGATGGCAGTTGGGTTTGCAGTGGTGACCTGGGTCCCAATCGTAATGCGTTAGACGGAGCCTCGTGATGAGAGCCAAATCGTTGTTTCGTTCCGAGCGAGCTGCGGCAATGGTCGAATTTGCGATCGTGCTCCCCATTTTGCTGCTGCTCGTGTTCGGAATCATCGACTTCGGAAGGGCGCTGTACACGTTGAATAACCTGACGGCGGCTGTTCGCGAGGGAGCCAGGCTCGCGTCGACGCAGATCAGTCCCGATCCGACGACGGGCGGCTCGACGGCCGCCGTCAGCGCGGCCGTGACGAGCTACGTTGTCGCGTTCGGCGGCAACTCGGGGGCACCGACCATCAGCGAGACCTTCAGCGGCGCCCCGCCTAACCTGCAGTCCGTCACCGTGCGGATCGTGAATTATCCATTCACGCCCATCACGCCGTTGGCGAACCTGGCTGGGCTCGGAACGATACAGATGTCACCCTCGGCGACGTTCCGCTGGGAAGGCGCGCCGTAAATCGTTAGGCCCGTTGGAGCAGTGAAATCGCTGGTCTTCACCTCATTTTGACATTGGCGGTCATATGGCGGAGCGACGTTACACCACAATCCTGTTTGCGGCAGTCCTTACTGCGTTAGTCGCGACCTTCGGCGTGTACCGGTATCTGCAGCAGGCCAAGGCAGCGACCCAGGTGGCCATGCAGCCGGTCGTTGTCGCCGCGCGCGATGTGACCGAGGGCGAGAAGCTCGAGCGGCTCTCGCTGACGCTCGTGCAGTGGCCTGCCGGCACCGCGCCTGAGAGCGTGTTCACGAACATCGACTCCGCAGTCGGACGGGTCGTACGCCTCCCCGTCTTCAAAGGAGAGGCGATCGTCCCGGGCCGTCTGACGCCTCCGGGCACCGGTCCAGGTATCGAGGTGAAGATCACGCCGGGCATGCGCGCCATGGCCGTCAAGATCAACGATGTAGCCGGACTGAGTGGACTCATTCAGCCTAACAGCCGAGTCGACGTGCTAGTGACTCTCAAGGAAAACCAGCAGCAGAACACGAAAGAAGAAGCAAAGCTGTTCATGAGCAACATGCGTGTGCTCTCCGTGGGCACGCAGGTGGAACGCGGCGACGATGGAAAACCGATCCAGGCGACCACTGCTACGCTCGAGGTCACGCCGCCACAGGCCGAGCAATTGGCGGTCGCGATGAACGCGGGGACGATACAGCTCGTACTGCGCGGCTATGGTGATCCCGATTCTGTCAAGACGCCCGGCGCTACGGCCACCGACGTGCTTGCCCAACTTCGCACCGCCGGTTCGGTGCGCGTGGCCGATCCACCGTCTGCACCGGTGCGTCACACGCGTCCGCGCCCGGCGATGCCGGCTCCCGCGCCCGTGCGGGCGGTCGCCGATCCCGTCGCCAAGCCAGACTCGGTGGTCGTACGCGTGTACCGCGGCGACAAGCTCTCGCAGCAGAAGTTCGAGCAAAAGGATACGACCACGCAGCGGTAACGTCGCCCAAGCGGTTCGGGTGAGCGATGTCAATTCCTAACGGAGGATCGGATTTTGATCTGGCAGAGGATATGGCGCGATGCCGCGCTGAGCGCACTGTGCTGTGCAGGCCTGTTGGGCGCACCTGGAGTGTACGCCCAGCAGCAACTGAGCAGCGTATCGGACACGGCCATCATGAACGTCGATCTGCCAGTCGGTCGATCGTATCCGGTCACGACAACTTCGACCATCACCCAGGCGTCGGTGGCTAGCCCCGATGTGGCTGACGTCGTGGTGATCGGTACGCGGGATGTCGTCATCAACGGCCACGCACCCGGGACAACCGACGTGATCCTCTGGCAGGCGGACGCGCCCCTTCGTCACTACCGCATCAACGTGCACTCGGCGGCGGATGAGCAGCAGGTTGTTCTGGCCGTCAAATTCGCCGAGGTGAGGCGCGATTTTCTTCGGTCGCTCGGGTTGTCGGGACTCTACCGCGATGCGCACACGCGAATCGGCACGGGTCAGTTCAGGACAGACAACGTGTTCGACCAGGCTACCGGAAGGATCTTGCTGCCGTCCACTACCGGCTTTGGAACGGTGCTCAGCGATTTCGGCACAAGCAAGTTGCTAGGCCTCCTTGAGGCCGACGAGCAGACTGGCGACTCGCGCATTCTCGCTGAGCCAACAGTCATGGCATCGAACAAGGATTCTGCCTCGTTTCTTGCTGGCGGCGAGCTCCCGATCCCGGTTGCGCAGAACACGGGTACCGGCGGTGTGCCAACCGTTACGATCTTGTGGAAGGAGTTCGGCATTCGACTCACCTTCGCTCCCGAAATCGTGAGCGACAGCCTGGTCAAGCTGCACATCCGACCCGAAGTGTCGAGCCTGGACTTCACCAACGCGATCGAGATCTCCGGGTTCAAGATCCCGGCCTTACGGACGCGCCACGTAGAGAGCACGGTGATGGTGCGACGCGATCAGAGCTTGATCATCTCCGGCCTCATGGACGACGAGCGTCAGATCACCAAGGACGGCATTCCGTTTCTCAAGGACATTCCGATTCTCGGGTCGCTCTTCTCGAGTTCCAGCTGGCAGCGCAATCAGACCGAGTTGCTGGTAATCGTGACACCGGTGGTCGTCGATCCGATGCACCCACGACCGCAGGACTTGTTGCATTTCGTGCCCGACACTACGCTGCCGGCGCGGAAGGCGTTAGCACCGCGCTTACCGCCGCAGCCCAAGCCGTAAGAGGAAGACACAAATGGCTCGTAAGGCATTGATCGTGTCCGGCGCGGCTGGACCTCAGGATGTCGCGAACGGCGTCCTGCACCGCTTTGGGTTCGGTCCGGCGGAATCGTCGCTCAGCCTCGCCGATGCGACGGCCCGGCTGCGCGCCGACTCGTTCGACTTGGTCGTGATTCCATTGCACGGAATCGGCGCAATGGATCTCACGACGCTCGAGCGTGAGACGCGGCGCCGTGGCGCCGTGGTGATCGGTACCGCATCGCAGTCCGATCCCGAGTTGATTCTGCGCGCGATGCGCTCGGGGATCAGTGAGTTTCTGGTGTATCCACCCGATCCGAAGGATCTGGCGGCGGCGTTGGACCGGCTGATGCGTCGCGCACACGCCGAGTCGAAGGCTGGAAGCACGATCGCGGTGTACAGCGCGAAGGGCGGCGTCGGCGCCACGAGCGTGGCGGTGAATCTGTCGTTCGCGCTCGCCAAGGCACACCCCGAAGCTCACGTCGCGTTGGTCGACCTCGTCCCGGGCGGTGGTGACCTCCGCGTCATGCTGGATCTGCACCCTACCTATGATATCAGCAGTGTGTTAGGCAAGCTGGACAAACTCGACGCGGACCTCTTGCGGTCGCTGCTCACACCGGCGTCGGGAACCAGCGGGGTGTGGGTGCTGCCGTCTTCCGAGGATCCGGAGAGCATCGAGATGATGGATGCGACCGCCATCACGACGCTGCTCGAGCAGCTGCGACAGCATCACTCGTTCACGGTGGTCGATTGCGAGCACGCGATGAGCGATCGCACGCTGGCGACGCTAGACGCCGCCGACCGCGTCGTGCTCGTGACGCAGCTCAACGTGCCGGCGCTGCGGAGCACGCAGCGCACCTTAGCGCTGTGCCAGCGGTTAGGCTATCCGGACGAGAAGGTGCACGTGGTGGTGAACCGGCATCAATCCTCAGACCTCGTGTCCGTGTCGGACGCGACCGCGGTGCTGGGCCGCGACATTTTCCACCGGCTGCCCAACGATTACAAGACCTCTTCGGCCGCGCTGATGAAAGGCGTCTCCGTGGCCGAACTCGATGCATCGTCCCACTTGGCGCACGCGTACGATGGGTTGGCGAGCCGCGTCAATGGCGGCCCGACAGGCAAGAGCCGCGGAGCGCGGCGCGGATCACGGTTAGGCAAACTCTTTGGCCGCGGGAGTAAATGATGGCTCCGTCCTTACGCGATAGGCTTCTCGGACGCTCGACGCCCGGCGTCACGTCGATCCGGCAAACGCCCAGCGATCGCGCCAATGGCGCGGCTGCGGAGTTGGACATGTCGTCGGACGGTCCGTCGTCCGGCATGTTCACGCAGGTGCGCCAGGAGTCGCAGACGTTGAGTGCGGTCGAACAGCTCAAGCTCGAGTTGCACCGGCGTCTGATCGAGCGCCTGGACCTTGCGGCGCTCGAGAGGATCACGGACGAGAGCGTGATCGTTGTCCAGATTCGCCAAGCGATCGCCGAGCTGCTGCGCGGCGAAGCGACCCCGTTGAGCCAGACCGAGCGCGAAGAAGTGGTCGATCAGATCGTGTACGAGGTGATCGGGCTGGGGCCGATCGAGCCGCTGTTCCGCGATCGTGCAGTGACGGACATCCTCGTGAACGGGCCGAAAGAGATCTATATCGAGAAGGGGGGCCGGCTGTCGCGCGCGCTGACGTCCTTCCGCGACGACACGCACTTACTGGCGATCATCGATCGCATCGTGAGCCGTGTTGGGCGACGCGTGGACGAATCGTCGCCCATGGTCGACGCGCGGTTACCGGACGGCTCGCGTGTCAACGCGATCATCGCACCGCTGGCGCTCGACGGTCCAGTCCTTTCGATTCGCCGATTCGGTGCCGAGATCACGGTACAGAAGCTCGTGGAGTACGGAGCGCTCACCGAGGACATGGTCAACCTGCTCGCGGGCTGCGTGCGGGCCCGTCTCAACATCTTGATCTCCGGCGGCACAGGTGCCGGCAAGACGACCCTCCTCAACGCGCTCAGCTCCTTCATTCCGAGCAGCGAGCGGGTCATCACCATCGAAGACGCCGCCGAGCTCCGCTTGCAGCAGGAGCACGTGGTCCGGCTGGAAACGCGTCCGCCTAACTCCGAAGGCCGCGGAGAGGTGGTGGCGCGCGATCTCGTGAAGAACGCACTCCGCATGCGGCCAGATCGAATCATCGTCGGCGAGGTCCGGTCGGCCGAGGCGCTGGATATGATGCAGGCGATGAATACGGGACACGAAGGATCGCTGACGACGATCCACGCGAACTCGGCACGCGATGCACTGGCGCGCCTCGAGACGATGATCCTGTTCGCAGGCACCAATCTGCCGAACCGAGCGATGCGCGAGCAGATCTCGTCGGCGTTGGACGTCGTGATTCAGGTGTCGCGTCTAACGGACGGCACGCGACGGGTGACGAGCGTGACCGAAGTGACGAGCATGGAAGGGGAGATCATCACCATGCAGGAGATCTACCGCTTCCGTCGACGCGGTATTTCCCAGGAAGGCAAGGTCGTGGGCCAATTCGAAGCGACTGGGGTGCGGCCGCAGTTCATCGAGCGGTTGCAGATCGCCGGCGTCGATCTTCCGCCGCATCTATTCGCGGAGCACTAACCGATGATCGCCCTCGTACTCGTGGCCGTGTTCGCCGGCACGATGCTGCTAGTCATGGCAGCATACACGCTGATAAACCGTCGTCGTCTGGCGGCCGGCGATACACTGCGGGAGCGCCTCGGCCCGGCATCGGGTGGGGTGACTGCCAGCACAACGATTCTGAGAGATCGGCGAGCCAGCGAGATCGTGGCCCTCGACAGATTCCTGCAAGGGAAGGGTCTCACGTCTGCTATCGCCCGCCAGATCGAACGGGCCGGTTCCAAGCGTTCGGTCGGCGAATTCATTTTGCTCTCGCTGCTCTGCGCCGTACTGGGACTGCTACTCGGACGGCGAATCGGCGGCGTCATAGTGCCGTTTTTGACGATTATTGCCGGCGCGATGCCCTACGCGAATCTCAAGCGCCAGCAGGCATCACGCATGAAGAAGTTCGAGAGCCAGTTGCCGGAAGCGATCGACATGCTGGTGAACGCCATGAAGTCGGGCTACTCGCTTCAAGCGGCAATCAAGTTTGCCGGCGACGAGATGCCGGAACCGCTCGGTCCCGAATTCACACGCGTGTACGACGAGCAGCGACTCGGGATGGAGATGAGGAACGCGCTGCTGAACTTGCAAAGTCGCGTCGACACGATCGATTGCAAAATGTTCGTGACGGCGTTGCTGCTGCAGCGCGAAACCGGCGGCAATCTGGCGGAGGTGCTCAGCACGCTTGCGACCCTCATGCGCGAACGGGTTGGGATGCGGGCGCAGATCGACACGCTCACCGCCGAGCCGCGCATGTCCGCGATCATCCTCTCGCTGCTACCGGTTGCCCTGTTCTTCGGGCTGGCACTGCTCAATCGCGATTTTCTCTCTCCGCTGTGGTTGACGCCAACGGGCCGGCTGCTGCTGCTGTACGGTGGAATCTCCGTCATCGTGGGATTCCTCGTTCTCCGCCGCGTCGGTCAGATCGACATTTAGGAGATTCGTCATGTCTCTACCCATTCCGCTCCCGCTGATTGCGCTCATCGCGCTGATCGTGGCCGCCGTGGCGACGGCCATCCATGCCACGCTGCGCAACCGCGACCGTCAAGCGATTCTCGAGCGTGCGGGCGCCCAGTCGGGGAGCGGACCGAGTCTCCTGCGGACCTCGACGGTATCGTTAGGCAATCGAGTCGCCAAGTTCCTCGTCGCGCGCGCACCGCGGGGCTGGCGCTCGACTCACGCAGGCGCCGACAAGCTCGTGCATGCCGGATTTGACCAACCGACCGCACCCGTGATTTTCTCGTTCGCTCGGGTGTGCTGCGCAGTTGGATTGCCGCTCATCGCGTTCCTCGCCGTTCCTCGGCGCAACGCGCTGTTATTCGTCTTCGCGGTCGTATTGGCGCTGGCCATCGGTCTGCTGCTGCCGCAAGCAATCGTCGACCGCCGGGCTGCGATTCGTCAGGAGCGCTTGCGGAGGGCCATTCCCGATTCGCTCGACCTCCTCGTGGTATGCGTCGAGGCTGGTGTGAGCCTCGATGCGGCGATCGTCCGCGTCGCGAAGGAAATGGCGATCCTGCACAGCGATCTCTCCAACGAGCTTCTCATCGTACACCGCCGGGTGAACGCCGGCGTTCCACGAGAGCAGGCGTTGCACGGGCTCTGGGAACGAACGGGTGTCGAGGATCTCCGCGGTCTCGCAGCGAACATGATTCAAAGTGAGCGGTGGGGAACGTCGATTGCTTCGGTGCTTCGCGTTTACGCGGAGTCGCTGCGCCGCAAACGCAAGCAGCTCGCCGAAAAGCGCGCGGCAACAGCTCCGCTAAAGATGACCTTCCCGCTCGCCCTATTCATTTTTCCGGCGATTTTCGTGGTCCTGTTGGGTCCCGCGATGATGAAAATCGGAGCGATGTTCAAGACGGTATTGCACCACTAGACGGACAGGTCACTGTGGTAACGATTCGGCGGCCAGACCGGCTGCCCTTGCACACTGGAAAGCGGAGAGGCGCACCATGACTCGGATGCGTGGTAGGCGAGGAGCGACGCTGGTTCTCGTCGCGGCGCTGCTGACTGTCATCTTTGGGATGGCGGGCGTGGCGATCGACATGTCGCGGCTGTACGTGATGCGCGCGCAGCTGCAGACGACGGCAGACGCGACGGCGATCGCCGGCATCGTGGAAGTGAAAGACAAGCGGCCGACAAATGCACCGACGGCAGCTTTGGCGTATGCGCCGCTCAACCAGGTCGAACGGCAGACGCCAACGTTGACTGCTGGCAACGTGGAAGGTGGCACGTGGGATTTCGCGACGAACACCTTCACGCCGCTGGCATCCTGGACCGATCCGGCGCTCAACGCCGTGCGGACGACACCGACCTACCAGGCTAGCTACTCGCTGGCCCGCGTCTTCGGCGTCACCACGAGGACCGTCCAGGCCCGCGCCGTTGCAGCGTTAGGCTTCGTCGGCACCAGCGATTGCCTGCGCCCATGGGCGGTCAGCTACCAGACGATCCTGAATAGCTTGTATCCGCCAGCTGGCAGCAAGGATCCGAGTTACAATCTCACTGCGCAGGATATCCAAACGCTCACTGGGATGTCTTATCCAGCTGACTCGATCACGCTCTTGCAGGGAACGTCGAATCAACTGACACCCGGCAACATCTCGCAGGTCGTCGTGAACAATCCGTGGAACGGTAACAACTCGTACAAGAATGCCATCAACGGCTGTTCCAACCTTCCGATCGGGCCGGGCACATGGCTCAACGGCGACGCCGGCGTCGGCGGAGGACAAACTGCGGGCGCGCTACGCCAGTTCTGTCAGGCGAACGGTGGCGTGCAGGGAGGCGGCCAGAAGTATACCTGTACCGGTCAGCCCAAGATCAAGCTGGCGATGTGGGACCAGTCCAATGGATCGCCAGGCAGCAATCTTCAGTTGCGCGTGAAATACGTTGGCGTGTTTGCCATCGTCGGCTTCAAAGGAGGATCCGGCCCCGATCAAATTGCCGGCTACTTCACGTCGATGGCATCGACCGGCGGCTTCAGCGCGAACCCGACGCCCATCACGGGCTCGATCGCACTCGTGCAGTAGGGCAAGAGACTATCATCGACGAGACCACGATGCGTGCAACACCAGCGGCACCGACGGGCGTTAGGCATACGCGATCGATCTCGGACTGGGTCGGGTGCGTGTTTTTCGCCGCCTTCGCCCTCACGCTGCCACTAACCTCCGGCACGACAGGGCTCCTGTTGTTGCCGCCCATGATCTACGAGTCGGTGGTCGCGGTCACGTTCCTGATTCGCGGCCGCGCCAGACGCTCGCTGCGGGGTGCCGGGCCGCGCGCGGCCGCATATGGCGCGACGTTCCTGCTCCCGGTCTTCCTGTGGTCGGCGCAGCGCTGGGCGCCGAGCCTGGTGGCAGCGTCCTCGGTGCCGTTGTTCACTCGCGTGGGAGCGGGTCTGTGGTTATTTGGCACGCTGCTCTCGTTCTGGCCGATCTGGTATATGCGCCGCTCATTCAGCATCGAACCGGCGGCGCGCGAGCTGGCCACCGACGGGCCGTACCGTTTGGCTCGTCATCCAATCTATGCGACGCAGATTCTCATGTATCTCGGGATGTTCCTGATGCATGCAACGCTGTCGTTCGCCCTGGCGATGGTTGCGTGGTTCGTCGTCCTGCACGTGCGCGTGGGATACGAGGAGCACGTACTGTCCGCCGAGTATCCCGAATACGAGCGGTATCAATCGCGAGTTGGCGCCTTCTGGCCGCGGCTCCATGCGCGCCCGGAGCCGCAACCCGACTAGCGCTCGGTTAGGCAGCAACCACACGGTCGGCCGCGGGGCGGCGCGGCCGCGTTAGCCGCCGCCGGCGGAGATGATTATGAGCGACCACACGACTGCACCGCCGCGATCCACCGCCGGCCTAACGGGCAACGGCGCATCTGCACCGCGCGACGCAAGCGCCGAAGAGGACCGCGAGCTTCTGCAGGCGGCGGTCGGCGACACGTATCGCGTTGGCCGGCGTATCGGCCAGGGGCAGTGCAGCGCCGTCTTCCGCGCCATTCGTACCGGGAAGCACACCGAGGTCGCGCTCAAGCTCCTCGACATCGATGGGACGGTCCAGCCCGATCTCGTCCAACGCCTCGCCGACCTCACGCGCCGGGTGATGGGGCTGATCTGGGACACGCCAGTGGTACCCGTCACCATCGAGCAATATGGTTCGACGGTGCTGCTCGTGATGCCGCTCGTCGAAACGGGCAGCGTGGCGGCTGTGCTGAGCGTCGGCGAGCCGCTGCCCATAGATCGGGTGCTCGCGATCGTGTCGCAGGTGGCCACGGCGCTGGACACACTCCAGGATCGCGGCCTGAGCCACCGCGGCCTAACGCCGGAGAACATCCTCCTCGGACGCGAGGACCAGGCGTGCCTGACGGACGTGGGCGTCACCGACCTCATCCTCAGCGAGAGCGGCGCGCACGGCGCGCGCTTGTCGAAGGCGCGGGCCTACGCGGCGCCGGAACAGCGGCGCGGAAAACACGTTGACGGGCGCGCCG
>Ga0207707_10005808_pt1 | contig 10785 bp, 7 predicted proteins | sample KBSC83BmetaG_FD_184336 | JGI IMG/M metagenome (GOLD analysis project Ga0207707, IMG submission 184336) | Corn rhizosphere microbial communities from Kellogg Biological Station, Michigan, USA - KBS C8-3B metaG (SPAdes) (version 2) | ecosystem: Host-associated > Plants > Roots > Rhizosphere ... | reverse complement strand
GCCTGGGGACGAGACCTGGGGCAACATCCCTTACGAAAAAAGGCGTCACGTGGGCACCTGGATGGTGCCGAGCTACGACCCGGAACTGAACCTTATTTATATCGGGACGTCGGTTACGTCGCCGGCGCCGAAGTTCATGTTGGCGGGGAACGATAAGACGTACCTGTATCACAATTCGACGCTGGCTTTGAATGCCGATACGGGGAAGATTGTTTGGTATTACCAGCACGTGGTCGATCACTGGGATTTCGACCATCCTTTCGAGCGCCTGTTGGTAGATACGGTGGTGGCTCCCGATGCGAGCCAGGTGGCGTGGATTAATCCTAAGCTGAAGCCCGGCGAGCGGCGCAAGGTGGTGACGGGCATTCCGGGCAAGACGGGGATCGTGTACACGCTGGATCGCCAGACGGGTGAATTTCTGTGGGCCACTCCAACGGTGCGGCAGAACGTGGTTTCGTCGATCGACGGCGCGACGGGGAAAGTCACAGTGAATCCGGAAACCACTTTTTCGAAGGCAGGCGAAGAGAGGTTCGTTTGTCCCACGGCCAACGGCGGCAAGGACTGGCAGGCAGGATCTTACAGCCCGGCGGCGAACGTAATGTTTTATCCCTTGCAAAACGCTTGCGAGACGGTTTCGCCTTTGGACGTGGCTCCGCTGACGTCTTCACTGTACGCGATTCGAGGCAAGAATCAGATCGCGCCAGGGACGGATAAGTTGGGCACGGTCTACGCGATTTCCGCCGAGACCGGGAAGACGGTGTGGAAGTACGAACAGCGCGCCGGGATGATGTCGCTGGTGGCAACGGCTGGCGGATTGGTCTTTGGCGGCGATACCAATGGGCACTTCCGGGCGCTCGATCAGGACACCGGCAAGGTGCTGTGGGAGGTAAACCTGGGCTCGGCGGTGACGGGTTATCCGATCGCCTACGCGGTGAACGGCAAGCAGTACGTCGCGGTCAGCACCGGAGGCTCGCTGGTGAGCAACGGGCTGATCACGCTGACGCCGGAGCTGCATCCGAGCACCTCGAACCAAGTCTTCGTATTCTCGCTGCCGGACGAATAAAAACTAGTTCTTCCGCGCAATAGGCCGATACATATCAGCGTGTGGGCACGATTGCTCGGGATCTTCGTCAGCGCGGCGGCTGCTGCGCAAGTGCCGCCTGCAATCTGCGATGGCAAGACCGATGCGCGCGCTACGCTGCAAGACGTATTGACGCGCAACGGCGGCAAGACCATCGTTTTGCCTGACGGAGCGGTCTGCGTGATCACCCCTGTCGCGGACAAAAGCAAATTTCTGAGCTTGCCGGCGGGAACGGTGCTGCGCGGGAGAGCTACTTTGAAAGTGGCGAACGCTTCAGCTCCGTACGACTCGGTGCTCTACTCGACGAACTGTAACGGATGCCAGATGGCGGAGATTACGATCGATGCGAACGTCGCAAACAACCCCATCGCGGATGGTGCGGAGATTTACGCTCACGCCAGGTCGGAGATTGTGCTGTTTGGCGATGACCTTTCATTTCGCAGCATCACCATCATGAACAGCAGCTCCATCAATTCCATTGTCGCCACCGGTTCACGCATCACAGTGGAGGATTCCACATTCAAATCGATTGGCGACGACCCTAACCATATCGCTCACGATCACAGCACGCTGTATCTGAGTGGTTCACAAATTCTGGTTCGTGGAAATCATTTTACGGCGACCGGGCGAGATTCGCCGGCAGGAGTCACGGCCATTGAGACCCATGGCACCGGCCAGTCGATCGTGGGCAACGCTATTGCAGATTTCACGAACGGGATCAATCTGACTGGCGTTAGCAGCGAAGATTCTGAGGCGGGTGTAGTGAGCGGGAATTCCATCAAGGGGGTCCTGTACTGCATTACCTTGTGGTCCCGCGCTTACCGCGGGCACACCACTGGGTATGGAATCAATGGGCTGGTGGTTTCGGGCAATTCGTGCCGCTTGAACCAACTCACCTACAAACGCGGGCCCGGCGCGTCGTCGACGAGTGGAATCGTGGTGGAGCCCGGTGCCACTTTGCCTATCGCGAATCTGATCATTAGTAATAACGTCGTGGTTTTCGATTTAGAAATGGCGCGCCGTCCCGGGAATACTTCGAGCATTGGCCTGGGCTGGTGGTCTGCTAACAATCAATCGGCGACGAATGTCAGCATTGAAAACAATATCGTCGACAACGCTCCGGTGGCTGGAATCCGCATGGCCCTGGGGGCCGCGGCGGGTTTGGAGATTCGCGGGAACACGATTCGCAATGCCGGATCTTCGCTCGATGCTTCGGTTAATGCGGGGTATAAGGCGCCTATTCTGGTGTTGTCCACTACCGGGACGCTCCAGGCGGACATCCAAGGCAACACGATTATCGACGCTCTGGCTGCGAGTCGAATGGTCCATGCGATGACCTTGGGCGGAGCCGCGAACGCTGCTCATCACGTCCGGGTTCTAGACAATTCAATTCACTTACTGGGGGCAAACACTGCCAGTTTTCACTCCTACGTATCGCTGCTTGACAACGACTTGAAACCCATCGTGCGCATGATCGTAACGGATAAAGCTTGGGATACTGCGGTTTACACGCACCAAATGGCCCTTGGCTCTGCAGTGATCGATGCTATTAGCGGCATCCACTATGACTTGCAGGCGGATGGGATTACCTGGATTAAGGATCATACGCATATGAGTAACTGATATTTGCCTCGCGTTTAGTCAAGAAACGTTACCTCCGTGCTACTATTTGGAGCAATGGCCATCTGCCCGATTCGCTCCGCGGTGGGCGAGGCGTGGAGTCGAGGCGTTGCTCTGGTGTGTCTTTGCGGTGGCGAGTTTCACGTTTCTCGCACGGGTCATCGCCGGGTTTCTGTCTCCCTTGCCGGCAAGCCGGGCGCTTCTGAATGCCAGCAGTTTCGCGTTCCTAGCATTCATTCTCCTCACGGTTTCGTACGGACGTGACTCCGCAGCCGTCAAGCGAATCTCCTCGCGAAATTACGGTGCACTGGCTTTAGGCCTGATCGGGGCCGTTGCGGTCGTGTCGTACCTGCACGGTCTCCGGGATCCATTTCTCTTCGATGACTACACGCATTTGAGCAACGCTGCGCGGCAAACTTGGAGCGAAATGCTGGCGAGTGCCCTTTTTACGCACCCTACCGCGGGCGATTTTTTCTTTCGTCCGGTTGGCTATATCAGCTATTGGCTGGATTACCGTTGGGCGGGTAACCATTCCGAGCGCTGGCATTTGTGGAACGTATTGGTCCATGCCGCGAACAGCATCTTAGTCTATCTTTTCAGCCGCCAGTTGCCATTGTCTCGGCGGGGATCTATCTTTGCCGCTTGGGTATTTGCGGTCCACGCCAGCCATGCGGAGGCAACCGGCTGGATGGCGGCCCGCTTCGACTTGTTCGCGTTCCTGTTTTCTTTGATGGCTCTGATCGCGCTCCATCAGTTCCTAAGTCACAGGAGACCTGTCTGGCTTGCGGCGATGGTGCTTGCTACTCTGCTCGCCGTACTGAGTAAAGAATCCGCATTTTGCCTTCCTTTGATGGCGCTCTGTATGATTCCCTTTCGCCGTGTGGATGCACTCAAAATTGCAAAACTGGCCGGAGTGATGGCTGCGGTTTGCGTAAGTGTATTCCTGTATCGCGCATGGTTTTTGGGCGGAATCGGCGGCTATACGACTGACCAAGGAACTCCAGCGATCCTCAACTTCCATGTCCTTGGAACGCTCAACGCGCTGCTATTTCGCATGTGGGGGTTGTTTCTCTTTCCATTAAACTGGTCGGTCCTCTCAGGGACTGGGTTGATTCTGGCCTCTGCGTTCATGCTATTGGCGGCGGCGCTGTTCTTAGTGGTTTCGCGTGCGGATCGGTCACGCCTGCTCGCCGCGCTCGGTCTTATTCTCGCAGCGGCGCTTCCCGTGCAGCACCTGCTACTCATCGGACCGGATTTCGCGGGCGCACGGGTCCTCTATTTGCCTACGCTCGGGTTGGCCCTATTTTGGGGAGTGGTGTTCGATGGTTGTGACAACTCACGGCTTGCATTTGTTCTAAGCGCCTGTGTCCTGCTATTTCAATGGGGAGCTCTGCAACACAATCTAGGGCTGCGCACACAAACGGCGCAACTTTCACGACGGGCCTGCCTGGCGATCGGCGATGAATTACGGCGCGATCCGCGGCCCATTCTGGCGGAGGGGCTTCCCAGGACCTGGAATGGCTTCTATTTCCTCTCCACCGGGTTCATCCCGTGCGTGGCGATACAATCCGGAATGCCACAGGTCGCAGGCGAATTATATGTGGACCCGGCGATTGCCGCCGCTGCTGCACGTCCACCGCAGCGAATCTTCATTTGGAGCGCTGCTGCGCACACGCTGCTCGAAACCCACTAGCTGTTCGATGACCGCGGGTCTCGGCGATTCGCGTGGACCTAATCCGTTGACCTATTAAACAGGAGGTGATATCATCAACGTCTCGTCGGCACACGCTGCGCGCGAATCGTCATGGGGAAGCTATCAATGTTCGTTCGGATCACTCTCGCGTTCCTGGCATGCATCGTATTCGTCCAAGCAGCCGACTACCCCGAGGCACGGATTGCGAACCCACAAATCAAGGCGAAAGTTTATCTCCCTGATGCGAAAACCGGGTTCTACAGGGGACTCCGCTTTGATTGGTCGGGAGTGATCAGCAGCCTCGAGTTTGCAGGCCACGATTACTATGGTCCGTGGTTTAGCAAGGTGGATCCAACTGTCCGTGACTTCACTTATAAAGAAGGCGACATTGTGGCTGGCTCCGCGAGTGCTGTCACCGGACCAGCAGAGGAGTTCCAGACGCCTTTAGGCTATGACACGGCGAAGCCGGGCGAGACATTCGTGAAGATCGGAGTGGGAGTTCTGCGCAAAGCGGATGACACTGCCTATAGCGCATACAAGATGTACGAACTTGTAGACTCCGGTAAATGGACCGTGAAGCAGGCCGCCGACTCCATTGAATTCACCCAGGTCATAGACTCGCCGACGTCTGAGTATTCCTACGTGTACCGCAAGACAATTCGGCTGGCGAAAGATAAACCGGAATTTGTGATGGAACACAGCCTTAAGAATACCGGGCGGCTGCCCATCCGTAGCACTCTTTACGACCACAACTTTCTGGTTCTAGATCGACTTCCTACGGGGCCCGGTCTCACCGTGACCCTTCCTTACGGGATCAAGCCGGTCCGTGCGCCTGATATCCGATTCGCCCAGGTCGACGGCAATCAACTGACCTATGTGAAAGCGCTGGAGAACCAGGACCGCGTGACATCAGGGCTACAGGGCTTCGGCGAAAGTTCCTCTGATTACGACGTTCGAGTCGAAAATCGCAAAGCCGGAGCTGGCGTTCACATACAGGGCGATCGCCCACTGAAGAACGCGAGCTTATGGTCGATCCGGAGTGTCATGGCCGTCGAGCCCTTCATAGAGGTCGCGGCGGAACCGGGTAACGAATTTACATGGAAGTATACGTACACCTACTACACCGTCGCCACCCAGTGACGGACCAGCCGCAGGCTGGCGCGGAGACGCCTTGAAAACGAGCATTCGCTGGTACCTGGTTGCTCTGATGTTCGTCATCAGCGCCGTCGCTTATCTGGATCGCGTGAATATTTCCATCGCCGGGAAATCGATGGAAATGGAATTCGGCCTCACCGATATTCAGCTGGGCTGGGTTTTCAGCGCCTTCGTGTTGGGATACGCACTTTTCCAGGCGCCCGGAGGTTGGATCGCGGATCGTTTGGGGCCGCGCCGGGTGATCGGATTCGCTACCGCGTGGTGGGCAATATTCACCGCCCTAACGGGGCTCACACCGGCGGGGTTCGGCGGGGCGCTCGCTCTGTTGATCGCGGTTCGTTTTGCACTAGGGCTGGGTGAGTCAGTCGTCTACCCAGCGTGCAATCGGCTAGTCGCGTCGTGGATTCCCTCAGAAGAACGAGGGCTGGCAAACGGGCTGATCTTTGCCGGCGTTGGTGCGGGCGCGGGCATATCGCCTCCGCTGATCACGTGGATTATGGTTCATCACGGATGGCGATCGTCGTTTGTGATGAGCGCCGGGCTAGGGCTGCTCGCCGGGCTGATTTGGATTTGGCTATGCCGTGACAAACCGGAAGACCACCCTTGGACCAACGCCAGCGAAAGGGCGCATATTCGGGCCGGCCTCCCGCAGACGGTGAGCCGTCGCAGTCTTAGTTGGGCAGCGATTCTTTCCAACCGCACCGTTATTGCGTTGACGTTTAGCTATGCCACTTTTGGCTACGCCGCCTATATCTTCTTCACTTGGTTTTTTATCTACCTTACGAAAGTTCGCAATCTCGACCTGAAGTCCAGCTCCTTTTACAGCATGCTTCCCTTTATCGCAATGGCGATTGGCGCGCCCCTGGGCGGGTGGGTGAGTGATTCCCTGATGAAACGCCATGGGAAACGAATCGCGCGCTGTGGGTTGGCGGGGGTGAGTATTGCGTGCGCCGCCATCTTCATCGCAGCCGGGCCACAGGTTCAGGATGCGCGGCTGGCGAGCATCATACTCGCGGGGGGCGCCGGCGCACTCTATGTCTCACAGAGCATGTTCTGGTCGGTCACGTCCGAAATCGGCGGTGGCTCAGCAGGCTCGGTCTCGGGCGTGATGAATATGGGCAACCAACTGGCTGGCGCGTTAACTGCCTCGCTGAGTCCGCTGATCGCGGCTACCTTGGGTTGGACTAGTTCCTTCGCGGTGGCGGCTGGCCTCTGCGCTTTGGGGGCAGTGGCGTGGTTTTTTGTCGACCCTGGCGCTGTCATCCGGACGCGCACGACAGACAGTGAAGCCTCCAGCTTTGGTGGCCAGGAGATCCCCGTAAGATGAAACGCTTGTCTATAGAGGCCTTACTGGCGCTCGCCGGTGGCCTGCTAATCTTTTCCGTGCAAGCCCAAACAATCTCGTCGCACAATCTCAGCGGCGCCGATGTCGATCGCATGATGAAGGAACTCTCCAATTGGGGACGGTGGGGAAAGAGCGATGAATTGGGCACCGTTAACCTGATAACGCCGGCGAAAAGAAAGAGCGCAGCCGCGTTGGTTACAGAGGGCGTGGCCGTCTCCCTTTCGCGGGACACGGATGCTCGCAAGACCATCGACAACCAAGCTCCCTTCGTTCACAAAATGAGCGTTGCGGTGGACGGTCAGTTCAACATGGACGATGACTCGATCTTCTTTCATGGCTTTGGCCACACCCACTTTGATGCACTCTCGCATGTCTTTTACAAAGGGCAGATGTACAATGGCTTCCCGCAGACGGCCGCGCAATCCGCCGGTATGACGGCCTTGGCGGTCACCGCCTATAAGAACGGCATCTTCACGCGCGGTGTGCTGATCGATATCCCCAGGCTGCGGGACGTGCCTTACCTCGACACCGATGCCGTGATCTATCCCGAGGATCTGGATGCCTGGGAGAAGAAGACCGGTATCCACATCCAAAGCGGAGACGCCGTGTTCGTGCGAACCGGCCGTTGGGCTCGTCGCGCCGCCAAGGGACCATGGGACATTGGATCGCATTCCGCGGGGCTGTATGCGTCGTGCGCGCGCTGGTTCCGGCAGCGGGACATTGCAATTCTCGGAGGCGATACCGCTAACGATGCGATTCCTTCCGGAGTGCAGGGAGCTTCTTTTCCATTGCATACCCTTCTCCTGGTGGCAATGGGCACGCCGATGTTCGACCAGTGCGACCTGGAAGAACTTTCCAAAGCGGCGGCGGCGCGCAATCGCTGGACGTTCCTGTTGACGGCCGCGCCCCTGCGCGTGAGCGGTGGAACCGGCTCGCTGGCGAATCCCATCGCCGTGTTTTGATCTGCCGTCATTTGACCTGTACAATAGGTTGCGATAGAATTTACATCGGAATGGAGGCGCAAGTATGAAGCGAAGAACTTGTTTTGGATTGCTCGCCGCGGGCGCGTTGGCTGGCACGGCGGCGTCAGCGACGGCAGCAACCACCCGGCCGATTCAGTTGCACTGCGATCTCGCGGTGGATCCTAAGCGCGAGCAGGAAATGCTGGACAACTTCGAAAAGATCTTTCGTCCCGTGGCGCGGAAACAGCCCGGGTTTATCGATCTCAAGATGCTCAAACTTCAAACCGCCATTCGCGGATCGGCTCCCAAGTATCGCTTTGAGCTCACTATGACCAGCGAAGAGTTGCGCCAGAAGTGGATCAACACCCCCGAGCACCAGAAAGCGTGGCCCACCATCGAAAACACGCTTTTGGACAAAAACTTCAGCATTATTGTTTACGACGTTTATTGATTCGTGCCGTTGTCCGTAGCATCCGGAAAGGAGCAGAAGCAAGTGAAGAAGATAATCGGGTTCATGCTCATTCTAGCGAGCGCCTGCGTCGCGCAGTCGAGTTCGCCAGCGGGTCTTGCCGCGGCGGCTCCGAAAGGCCCGGCCGCGGCCGAAGCAGGCAACGCCGTACCCGCCGACCTTAGCAACGAGAAAGCAGGCGTGGATATCGACAGGTTCATTGGGAGCGCTGTCAACGCTCCGGTTCACCTGTCGCATGGAACTCTCTTGACGCACACCATTCTGCGCGGCGGAGATCCGTACCATCCGGGGCCGCAAGGTTCGGTGCTGGAATATCGCAAAGATCTTTCGACGGCCACGCTGTTGGGTATGAATCGCACGCCGCTCTCTACGCTTCCGGATGAATTCTTCTTTTATGTGCAGAGCGGTGAAGGCCGGCTGGATGATGGAAAGCAGTCCTGGCCGCTGCGCGAGGGTATTGCTGTACTCGCGCCGCCAAACGTGCCGCACCGGTTTACCGCTACTACCGACAGGCCTCTCGAAATGATCATGCTGACTTGGACAGCGGCGGGAACTCCCAAGAATGAGCTGATGGTGCGCGACGTGAACCTGCTCAATTACTGCGAGGAAAACGCGCATTGGAACAATACGTCCAAGTGCATTTTCGGCGCGAGCGATGGCCTGTTCGCGAGCGAGCGTATGTATCTGGTGATGCTCCAGCCGTGGACTATCTCCGAGCCCCATAGTCATGGGCCCGGCACCGAAGAAATCTGGACAAAAGTCACCCCGGGCATGCAAACCATGATGCTCGGCAGTGAACTGCGCGAGATGCCGCAAAATACGGCCTACCTGGTGCCGCCAACGGGATTCACAAAGCACGCCAATCTGAATCTCAGCAAAGATAAGGTCGAATGGTGGCTCTACGTGGCGCGCGGGCCCGCTCAGGCAGCCGCACCACGCGGCAATGCTCCGAGGGGCGGCCGAGGTCCGGTGAACCCGAACCTTTCGCGGGATGTGCAACAAGCTACCATCGCCGGCACGCCGCTTCCCTAAGTTCATGCAAAAGCAACTCTCGCAATCGTACGTCTGGTGGACGCTCCTGCTCTTGTTGTTGGTGAGGACTCCGATCCGCGCTCAGGAGAATTGGCCCACCTACGGTCACGATCCCGGCAGCACTCGTCATTCGCCCTTGCGTCAGATCAATACCGAGAATGTTGCCCACTTGACGCGAGCCTGGACTTACCATATGGCTGTCACGAAAATTGAGCCCGGCACTTCAGCTCCTCCAGAAGGTGCCGGCCGCGGCGGCCGCCCGCGCACATCGGAAGCAAGTCCCATCGTGGTTGACGGGGTCATGTATCTACCAACACCCTACAACCACGTTGTGGCACTGGTGCCGGAAACCGGCAAGGAAGTGTGGAGCTATGAAATCGAAGGCGCCAACGCTTCGACGCGCGGCGTCGAGTATTGGCCTGGCGACGGCCAATCTCCTGCCAGCATTTTCTTCGGCACAACCACCGGACGGTTGATCGCGCTGAATGCCAAAACCGGCAAGCCCATTCCCGGATTCGGCACCGAAGGATTCATTGACATGAGGGTAGGAATCGATAACGGATTCACTAGCGGAGCGTTCAGTCTGTCCTCACCGCCCAAGGTGTTTCGCAACCTCCTGATTACCGGGGCGCGCGTTCAGGAGTCGCCGAGTTTAGGCTTCGCCGGGGACACGCGGGCCTGGGACGTCCATACCGGCAAGCTGGTGTGGCAGTTCCACTCCGTCCCGCGGCCGGGTGAAACGGGAAGCGATACCTGGAAAGACGACGACTGGAAAGGCCGCTCCGGGACCAACGTGTGGGGATTGATCAGCGTCGATCCTGAGCTTGGCCTGGTGTACTTGCCGCATGGTTCTCCCACCGCCGATTTTTACGGCGGCGATCGCGAAGGTGCCAATCTATTCGGGGATACGCTGGTGGCGCTGGATGCCGCCACTGGAAAGCTCAAGTGGTATTTTCAGACCATTCACCACGACACTTGGGACTACGATCTCGAATCCGCGCCTATCCTGTTCGACGTGACCAGAAACAAGTCTAAGATACCGGCGCTCGCCATAACTTCGAAGACCGGTTTGGTATTCATTCTGGACCGCAAATCGGGCAAGCCGATCTATGAAGTGGAAGAGCGGCCTGTTCCTCCCAGCGAAATTCCCGGCGAGCACTCTTGGCCCACCGAGCCGTTTCCTGTAAAGCCGGCTCCGTTATCGCGGATGAGCTTTCGTCCGGAAGAGATCGCTACAGTGACGCCGGAACACGAAAAATTCTGTCGCGACCTCCTGGCGAGCGAGGGTGGAATGGAATTCGGCGGGCCGTTCAACCGCTACGGTTTCAAGCCCACCATCAATTTCCCGGGCACCCTGGGCGCAACGAACTGGCATGGGGGATCCTTTGACCCGGCGCTGGGATACCTTTTTTACAACACCTTGGACCT
>Ga0207707_10005806_pt1 | contig 10785 bp, 10 predicted proteins | sample KBSC83BmetaG_FD_184336 | JGI IMG/M metagenome (GOLD analysis project Ga0207707, IMG submission 184336) | Corn rhizosphere microbial communities from Kellogg Biological Station, Michigan, USA - KBS C8-3B metaG (SPAdes) (version 2) | ecosystem: Host-associated > Plants > Roots > Rhizosphere ... | reverse complement strand
CGTCGCTGACCAAATGGATTTTGATCCTCACCCTGCCGCTGGCTCTTTCTGTAATCATCTTTTCGGCCTCATGGATGTCGATTTTTGGGCCGGCGTTCCGTGACGGAGCCACTGCCCTTTCGGTCGGGGCTATCGGTCAAATATTTAATTGCGTTGTCGGCTCGGTGGGGCTCTTGTTGTTGATGTCCGACAAACAGACTTCGCTCATGAAAATTCAGGTCGTCAACGCCATCGTGATGGTCCTCCTCAACTTGCTTTTGGTACCCAGGTTCGGCATGGTTGGCGCGGCGGTTGCCGTGAGCATCGGAGTAGCTGCAACCAACCTATGGGGTTTGCTGGCCGTCCGGGCAAAACTCCGTCTGTTTCCCTACGATCGCTCATACTTCAAGGTAGGGTTGGCGATGGCGGTGACAGCCGCGGTTCTCCTGGCTGTTCATAAATATTGCGGGCAGGGCTCATGGAGGGTGGCATTCGCCGCTACCGTGATTGCATACGTATGTTTCTTTGCCGGAGTGTTATTGCTCGGCTTGGGATCGGAAGACCGCATGATTGTCCGGACGGTCCGGGAACGGATATGGGTCGGCGGAAATGGAGCGTCAGATGAACGGTACGCGTAAGGTCTGCCTGCCGGAGGATCTTTGCCGGGCAGCAGAAGAAAAGTTTGGCGCGCGATTCTCATCGGTAGATGAGCTGGTTTGCAACCTGCTGACTGCGCTGTTGAAAGACGATGGATCTCAGATGGATAGTCGTGAAATCGAAGTTGTTGAGCAGAGACTACGTGGCTTGGGATACGTCTAGCGAGGATTGGAACTGACGGCACGTGCTGCAATTTCTTAAAAACCTGGGAAAAGGCCACAAGGAGCACCAGGCTTTTACCTTCTCGCGGCCGCTCGTCGCCTTACACAGCGATGACTGGGGCAGAGTTGGAGTCCGCGACCTCGGGGGCGCCGAACGGTTGCGATCGCGTGGCCTGCGCCTCGGCGAACGGCCCTACGATCTTTACAGCTTGGAGACGGCGGATGACGTCTGGGCGGTAACCGAGCTCTTAGAGCGACACCGCGACTCGGAAGGTCGCCCGCCCTGCTTGATGATGAATGCCTGCATGGCGAATCTTGACTTCCGCAAAATGTCGTCCGAGGGATTTCGGCGGGTGATTGGCTTACCTCTCAGCGACGGATTGCCAGGAACTTGGACGCGTCCCCAGTTATTTGAGGCGTATCGTGCTGCGATCGACAAAGGCGTGTTTCAGCCTGCATTGCATGGCACAGTCCATTTCTGTGAAGAAGCGGTTCAGAAAGTCTTGGCAAAATGTGATGCCCGGGCCGACCTGTTGAGGATTTTGTGGGCAGCGGAAACGCCATACATCTACTGGCGCATGCCGTGGGTTGGGTATGAATACTGGAATGGAGAGGAGCGCCATGGTGATTTCCTCTCTCCTGACCGTCAGCGGGAACTCATCCAAAAAGGATGCCAGACATTTTCGAAATTGTTCGGATTGCGCCCTCTCTCGGCGTGCGCGCCAGGTTACCGAGCTAACCAGCATACCTGCCATGCTTGGGCCCAAGCTGGCATTCATGTAGCCGTAAGCGGCTCCGGAGACGGGTTGAAGAAGCCCCACCTGGACGACTTCGGGGTTTTGCATATTTTTCGCAATATCGACTTTGAGCCATGCCAGCAGGAACTTGATCTGGGCAAGTACCTGGAAATTGCTGCCCTTTGCTTCGCGCGTGGTATTCCCCTCATCATTTCGATACACTCCATCAACTTCCACTCCACTCTTAAAGACTTCCGTTCTTATAGCCTAGCTGCGCTCGACCAACTGCTCCACGGCCTCAGGTCTAAACACCCAGACATGCTGTACGTGAGTGACGAAGATCTCTATCAGGCGGTTGCTACGGGCACTCTGGCGGACGGTTCGAAAAAGGTAAAAGTCTCAAAAGAGCTCGCGTTTCAAAGAAATGCCGCGCTTATGGGGGCAGTCTAGTGCATTCACAGTCCCTGATCCTAGTCACGGTGGACTGTCTGCGGGCAGACCATGTGGGCTTTCTCGGGTACCCCCGCCCCACTACCCCTTTTCTCGATTGCCTGGCGAATGAAAATGTTGTGTTCGAGAACGCGATTGCGGCCGGTGCCCCGACCTACTACGCGATGCCCCCGATTCTCGCCTCTCGTCATCCACTCGCCTTGGGCCGGGATGTTCTCGGCATTGCCCCAGAAGAAAACACACTCGCGTCGGTGCTTCGCGAAGCCGGATTCAAGACTGCGGCGTTCTCTGCGGCGAACCCATATCTTTCCTCAAGGTTTGGCTATGACCGCGGGTTCGACGTTTTTGCCGACTTCTTGGAGGGATCGGAGAACCTCGGGCCGGAACCGTCTCATCCGAAGAATTTCCGCAGTCGAGCAAACGAGTTCATAGCCAATGCGTGTCATTCAGTCGGCTTCTTGGGCGCGGCATACGACGAACTCTATTTCCAATATTGCCAGAGACTCGCCTCCCCTCGAGTGGGCTCTCTGGACACGCAGAGGAGATTCCCCAGCGCCGACCTGGTTGTGGATCAGGCGATTAGGTGGGTGAAACAGAATTCCGGGCAGCGCTTCTTTCTGTGGTTGCATTTGATGGATGCACACGGGCCCTACTTCCCCAAAGCAGAAGCGCTCGAGATGATCGGTGCCAAGGAAATCGCCGCAGCGGAAGCCGTCTATCTGAATTCCTATTGGAACCGCGGCGACTTGCGGCTAGAACGGCTCCGAGACAAGCGGGACTCGGTCGTTTCTCTCTATGACGCCGGTATTCGCTGGGTAGACGAGCAGATTCGCCGACTCGCAGAAAACCTTGTGAAGTTGAACGTTTGGGATCGATGCGCAATGGCATTGACTGCTGACCACGGCGAGGAATTCCTGGATCATGGCGGAAAGTATCACTTGCCAAAGAAACTCACCGAAGAATTGGTGCACGTCCCCTTGTTGGTGCGAGTGCCCGGAAGCTCGGTCCAGTCCCGCGTAAAACTCCCGTTCAGCCTTCTGGATCTGGCGCCCACGGCCCTAGACATCGTCGGGGTTCCCAGCCCGGCCGACTTTCGCGGACGAAGTGTTTGGGGGCAACTCCGGAATGGGAAGCTGCAGGAGCGCCCGGTGGTAAGCGAATGTGTTCTTGACTGCTCCAATCCCTTCTATCCTCGTGATCGCCTCGGCCCCAGGATCCTTTCGGTTCGATTGGGCCAGTACAAGTTAGTGATGAATTTCGCTTCAGGTTCCACGACCCTCTACGACTTGGATCGAGACCCGGAGGAAACGAGTCCCTTGCCCTTGGGAGCGGCCGAGGAGGTGCGGCGCAAGCTGCTGCAGCATGCAAGACGGCACTTGGTGGAATCTTCTCAGTCACGGGATTTCGACAGGCGACTCGCATCGCAGGTCCGTGAGTATCGGCTAGAATTGTCGCGTTCAGCTGCGCATGTTCGGGAAACCTAGGTCCTGGGGCGGAGATGGATGAGGCCAATTCGGATTCTTGTGGACAGCTTGGTTGACGAGGGCCTCCCCAATGCGCAGATGGGCAACGCCCGGGAGATCATTCGGAGGCTCGACCCTGAAAGCTTCCACGTAACCACATTCGTCTTGGGATCGCCGGATCCCGATATTGCTGCGCGCACAAATACAAAGCTCATTCAACTCCCACAACGTCGACAGACGATCCGAATCCTTACTGAATTCCTGCTCGGCACTTACGACCTGCTTTTCTACGTCAAAGCTTCCCCGGCGAGCAGGTGGTACTTGAAACTGCGTGATAAGTGGCGTGACCGTCGCGTAACCATCGGAACCATCGAATCCCAGTGCAACTTCAAGGACCTGGTGGATATTACTCCGAGTGCGCGTCGTCTTTGGGAACGGACCATACTTCGATGCGACTGTCTCTACAGTAACTCGCTCTACGTCCAAAATAGCTTGCGTTCGGAATATGGGTTGGATAGCGGTGTGATTCCCACCGGGGCAGACACGCAGTTCTTTACTCCACTCCGGGAGAGACCTCGAAATTCACGACCCCAGGTCTTGTTCGTAGGATCCTTGCGACACCGCAAGCACCCCGAACTCGTGGTTGATGCCGCCCGTCGCTTTCCGCAAGCCGATTTTCGAATCGTGGGAGGAGGGCCGCTGAGGGCCGAAATGGAAACGCAGATTGCCCAGCATGAACTTAGAAATATCACTCTCGCGGGAGTCCTTGGCCGCGAGAGTTTGCGCCAGGAGTATCGTCAAGCGGACATCTTCTTTTTCCCTTCCACCTTTGAAGGCTCACCCAAAGTGATCGTCGAGGCGGCGGCCTGCGAACTCCCCGTCATTTGCAGGGATTCCTATGAGCCGGAAACCGTGTTGCACGGCGTTACTGGATACCAGGCTGGCTCGCGTGATGCCCTATTCTCGTTTTTGCGAATCCTGCTGGAAGACGCGGATCTCAGGCAAACCCTCGGGCGGGCGGGACGAAAACACAGTCTGCGATTCGACTGGGGCACGATCGCAAGCCAATGGGAGCGCACATTCCGGGAATTAGCAAGACCCGGACTCGCGAGGTATGCCTCGTGAGCATTGCACTGGCGATTCCACGGGTCACGGGAGAGGCTGCCCTGGTGCAGGGAGTGCAAGCTCTGACGGTTACCCCGTTTTTCCCTTCAATCCAGAATCCTGCAGAGGGTTGCTTCATCGCGGAACCGATTGAACGGATGCGACAGTTCAATATTCGGACCTGGACGATCGCAGTCCGTCCGTTTTACCGCGGATCCGCCGACCCCTGTGTGAGTGCGAGCGAGTGGGCCAAATACTATTGGGTGCCCGGGAACGTTGGACTGGCGACCTCTGGCGCAGGCGTTTTTACGGCGATAACAAGGCGAGCTCATGCGTTGAACCGGACTTCCCCCATTCAGCTGATACATGCCCATGCCGCGTTGCCCTGCGGAGAAGCGGCGATGCTATTGGCCGAAGCAATGGGTATTCCATTTCTGGTTTCTGTACACGGTCTCGATGTTTTTGCCGACCGGCAGGCTGGCATCTGGTTTGGGCGATGGACAAATCGTCGGTCTCTGCGCGTCTACCAACGGGCCAAAGGAATCGTGTGCATCAGCTCAAAAGTGCGTGAAATGCTTCCTCCCGAGCTGCGGCTCAAGGCGCGGGTCATCTCGAACGGCGTGGATGCTGAGGTTTTCCGCCCTGGGTGCGTCGAGAGTTCGCGGCTCCGAGTTCTGAGTGTGGGTAATCTCATTCCAACTAAAGGGCACGCACTCTTGCTTCGGGCATTTGCTTCGGTCGCAAAAACGTTTGCCCCCATTGAACTCGAAATCATCGGAGAAGGCCCGGAACGCAAGAATCTCGTGAAGCTCGCGGCCGACCTGGGGATCTCCGGTCGCGTGGTGCTTCGAGGGCGACAAGATCGCCGGTCCGTAGCCGAGGCGATGCGCAGCTGCTCAGTATTTGTTCTTGCAAGCGACTATGAAGGCTTAGGCTGCGTCTACCTTGAGGCGATGGCTTGCGGCAAGCCAGCAATAGGGTGTGTCGGGCAGGGCATCGAAGAAATCATTCAACATGGCGAAAACGGCTTGCTGGTTGCCCCAAGCGAGGCAGCTCTCTCTCAGACGTTGCGGGTGTTATTAGAAAACGCGTCCCTGCGGAAACGTCTCGGCATCGCCGCGCGAGAAACAATTATCCGCCAGCATACGCTGAAACATCAGGCCCGAAAACTAGCAGATCTCTACCAGGAGTGCTTGCGATGACTCGTCGGGTTGTGATTCTTTCGGAGCTTATTGCGCCCTACCGCATCCCGGTGTTCAACGCGCTCGCACGTCGTTCCGAGATTGAACTGCACGTCATATTCCTTGCCCGCACGGATCGGAGCATGCGGCAGTGGCGGATCTATGAAGAGGAGATTTGCTTTTCGTACGAGGTCTTACCTTCATGGCGGAAACGCATCTCGAAATACAACCTCCTGCTCAATCGAGGTCTGCGCCGTTCTCTTCGGGGATCCAACCCTGACGTGATTATTTGCGGAGGGTACAACTACATTTCTTCTTGGCAGGCGTTGCGCTGGGCAAAGCAGCACCGTGTTCCTTTCCTGCTTTGGTCCGAAAGTACGACCAACGACCAGCGCGGGATGCATGCCCCCATCGAGTTGCTGAAAAGAACGTTCGTGCGAAGCTGCGATGGGTTCGTGGTTCCGGGTAGATCGGCGAGGGAGTATCTTCTTGAGTTTGGCGTATCGCCAGAAGAAGTCTTCGTCGCCCCCAATGCGGTCGACACAGCACTATTTTCACGCTTGCTAAAGCTAGAACCAGTGCGTCGGAATCGGCTCAGGGCACAGCTGGCACTTCCAGACCGGTATTTTCTATTTGTTGGACGACTGGTTCAAGAAAAGGGCGTGCGAGACTTGCTCGATGCCTATGCGCTTCTGCCCTCAGAGCTACGCGAGCAGCTCGGATTGGTATTCGCCGGCGATGGCCCCTTGCGTCTCGAACTTGAGTCGCTCGCCCGGGAGATCTGTCCGGGTACAGTTCAGTTTGCTGGATTTGTCCAACGAGACGAACTTGCCGGCTACTACACTCTGGCGGAATGCTTCGTCTTCCCAACGCATACCGACACCTGGGGACTGGTCATAAACGAAGCCATGGCCTCTGATCTGCCCATCATCTGCACAAGCGTTGCCGGCTGTTCTACGGATCTGGTGAAAACGAACGGGAGGGTCGTCCCTCCAAAAGACATAACTCAGCTCAGGAACGCCATGCAAGAGATTGCCAGGGATGTGTCATTACGCCATCGGATGGCTGCCGAGAGTCACAGAGCAGTGCAAGGCTTCTCGCCAGAAATCTGCGCGGCGGCTATCGCGCAGGCGAGTTCGGGTCTCGATACCTATGGTCAATAACGCGACCAAGATTCTGTTCATCGTCACGGGCGGGGCACTCTTGATAGTCTGCCTGCTTTTGCTCCGGCCAGATTACCTTGCGAGTTCGTCCGGACTCACGCTGCTGATTGGTGCAGAAATTCTGCTTGCGGCTGCCTGCAATTTCCGCAAAGCTTTCCTTCCCCTGGCTCTCCTGTGCTTTTTGGGGGCGGGTTCCGAGCTGCCATTTCAATCTGAGCTGTTACAAGCACGCTGGATCGTTCTCGCGGTCGGAGCCGTTCTGGGCGTCGCAGTGTTCATGAAGAACCACCTTCAAACATTCAAGCTTCTCCATCTGGTTGCCTTCTTTTGTGTACTCTCGGCGTTCGTTTCAGCTCTTGTTTCGGTGTATCCACGTGAATCCCTGCTTAAGGCGATCAGTTTGCTCCTATTGTTTCTCTATGTTTCTGCGGGAGCGAGAACCGCCCTCAATCGCGACCCGGCGGGCTTCTTCCGCAAGCTGGTGCGTTGGGCTGAAGGACTCCTGATCATTACCGTAATTTGCTACTTTGTTGTTCGTTGGGAAGTGTTCGGGAACCCCAATTCCTTGGGGGCAATCATGGCGGTTGTAATCCTGCCGTTGTTACTGTGGGGTTACTTATCAGCCAAAACTCCTGCCGAGCGTTTGCGCCTGGGCGCGGACCTCTTGATCGCCTTGCTTCTCTTGTTTAGTAGTTTTGCGCGCGCGTCGATCGCCGCGGCTTTCGTTAGTTGTTCCCTGATCTGTTGGTCAGCCCGAGAATTTCGGCTTCTTTTTAAGGGAATTGCGCTCTCCGCCTTACTCGCGATCTTGGCAGTCGTTTTGGTGCCCCGGCACACGGATGTGCCTTCTTGGGACGGGAGCCAGCCGATTGTCGATTTGTTCATGTACAAGGGGAAACATGATCGGGACGTGTTTGGTTCCCGCCGGGGCGTCTGGCAAAAAACTTGGGACGTGATCCGGGAAAAACCGTGGTTCGGCAGCGGATTTGGAACCAGCGAAATTGATGAAGACATGACAAAACTCGAATACGCCCGGCACCACTTTGATTCGTGGGTTATTCGAGAGCACGGGAACAGTTACCTAGCTATTGTCGAGTGGACAGGACTGCTGGGCGTCTTACCTTTCTTCAGCTTGGTGGCCCTCGTGTTGGGCAATGCGGCTAGAACTCTGCGATTTGTCCGCCGAACCTGCGATGTATCCTCGCCAGCGGTACCCGCGGTCGCAGTTGTACTCGCCGGACTCGTAAATGCAACGTTCGAAGATTGGCTGTTCGCAGTAGGTTACTACGTCTGTGTTTTCTTCTGGTGCATGGCTTTCATGCTTGCAGATGTGATGCCGAATAGATTTACGGAATATTCTGCAGTCCAGATCATCCCGGATGCGGGGCACGAGTACGGCGCGATGGCGGCCGTCCGATGAGACACGTTTTCCTGAATGGCGTGGGGGCCAGCGCAGGGGCGGGTCTCACGTATCTCTACAATGTGATTCCGCGGTTATCTTCGGAGTTCAGAGTTCAAACCACGGTTGCGCTTCAGCCGCAATTGAGGAGAGAGTTCAATCGCTTTCCCAATGTAAAGGTGCTGGATGCTGATGTTCCTGCGGGAATCGTGCGGAGATTCTGGTTTGAGCAAAGAAAGCTACCGCGCCTCATTCGGGCATCGGGAGCTCACATTCTAGTCTCTCTAGGCAATTTCGCGCTGCGCAAGTCTCCCGTGCCACAGATCCTACTCAGCGGAAATTCTCTTTATACTTCCGCGGATTTTGACGTTGATCTTCGCCGACGGCGCGAGGCCAGGATGTGGTTGGATACGAAGCTTAAGGCAACGTTTGCCCGAAGGTCGGTAGATTGGGCCGATTGCACCGTAGCGCCAAGTCATGCCTTTGCGGGAGAGCTGAACCGTTGGACCGGCCAACCAATCATGGCGATTCATCATGGCTTCGATCCCGGAACGTTCTTTGCCGAAAAGGCTACGCTTCCAGAGAGCATTACTCAGAAACTGAATGTCTCTGCCAATTGCATAAAACTGCTTTTCGTGAGCCACTATAACTACTATCGCAACTTCGAGACTCTCTTCCGGGCAGTGGCAGTTCTTCGCAAGCATTGCCCCGACCGTCCAATCCGGCTTTTCCTCACCTGCACCTTGCAGGACCACAAAACTCCCGGGGCCTACAAGACAGAGCGAGCAAGGCAAGAAATCGATCATCTGGGGATTCGGCGTGAAGTGATCGAGCTAGGAGCCATTCCGTATCGGCTGCTGCATAGTATTTACCGGGCATGCGATCTTTATGTAACGGCGGCCTACGCAGAGACATTTGCTCATCCGCTGGTGGAGGCGATGGCAAGTGGTCTTCCTATCGTAGCTTCTGATATCGAGGTTCATCGCGAGGTTTGCGGGGATGAAGCCTTGTATTTTCCGAGATTCTCGGCAGAGAGCCTTGCCGATCAGGTCCTCACATCACTGAATCGGGTTCGCCCTTCCCCGCGCGAAGACGTTCTCCGGCGGTTTAGCTGGACACGTCACCTCGAAGAAGTCTTGGCCATCGCCGATCGGCTATTGGAACGCCCAAAGACGCTCGGTCAAGCTGCCTGACGCTCGGCTCATGCTTCAAGGCCGACTTATCTTCGAAAACAGCGAGTTTCACATTCTGCCAACTGACCTCGCCTGGCTCCAGGAGGTGCGATTTCAGCGAGCGATCCGGGCGCCTCGGAGCAGACTTCCCCCGTACAAAGTTGTGCACTCCTAAACAAGTTTTCCCCACGGCAGCCTCAAGTAAGATGGCGGCAGCATCGCCAGATGTTCATGCCAAAGCTCGCCATGTCGGCGCTGAGTTTGCCAGGTCGTGCCGAGGCGTTCGTACGCGTAGAAAAGGATAGCTCCGCTCTACATGACACCCCGACGCTTCCGGTAAGCGTAGTCATTGCCGTTAAGAATGAGGCAAGAAACCTGCCTCTATGCCTCGAATCGTTATGGAATTTTGGCGAAGTAGTGGTCGTTGATTCGCAAAGCAGCGATAACACTGCCGAAATTGCTCGCTCCTCAGGGGCGAACGTGGTCCAGTTCTACTATCGCGGAGGCTGGCCGAAGAAACGACAATGGGCGCTTGAGACCCTTCCCTTTCGTTATGACTGGGTACTGCTGCTCGACGCGGATGAGTCGGTCACGCCCGAACTCTTTGCTGAGATTGCAGAAGCGATAAAAACCCCGGAACTGGCAGGTTGCTACATTGGCCTGGAGATGTTTTTCCTGGGCCGGCGTTTACAACACTGCGGCGCAACCTTTTACAAACTGAGCCTTTTTCGCCGCGGCATGGCAGGTTTCGAATGTCGCACTACCGAGCAGGATGCTTCCATGTGCGACATGGAAGTTCACGAACACCTTGTTGCCGAAGGAACAAAGCGCCGTCTGAGGGCCAAGCTTTTGCACCGCAATGTGGACAGCCTCTCCCGCTACATCCGAAAGCATGACGAATACTCGAATTGGGAGGCGCAGGTGTGGAGTCAGCAGGCGGGGGAAAATGCCCTCCCTCCGAATTTGCTCGCATCGCAAGCGCAGCGCCGTAGATGGCTCAAGAAGTATTTCTTGCCCTTGCCGGGATCGCCCATTCTGCTGTTTGTGTACAGGTACTTCGTTCGCTCGGGATTCCTCGACGGAGTTCCCGGCCTCCTCTATTGCGCATTTCAGGCGATTCAACTATTTCACGTCAAGGCCAAGCTTTACGAAAAGCAAGTCGCAGGCCAGGCATACGCCATAAAACCAGCCGCAGTTCGGGGAGAATCCCATGTGCGGCATTAGCGGAGTTGTCAACTGCGGCGATCGCGCTACCCTGTCGCGAATGAATGCCACGCAAGCTCACCGCGGTCCCAACGATGAGGGGATCTGGGAGCATC
>Ga0207707_10005805_pt1 | contig 10785 bp, 12 predicted proteins | sample KBSC83BmetaG_FD_184336 | JGI IMG/M metagenome (GOLD analysis project Ga0207707, IMG submission 184336) | Corn rhizosphere microbial communities from Kellogg Biological Station, Michigan, USA - KBS C8-3B metaG (SPAdes) (version 2) | ecosystem: Host-associated > Plants > Roots > Rhizosphere ... | reverse complement strand
CCCTAAGTTTCCAGCACCACTACCGCTCCATGCAACCCCATGACATCACCTTGCGCGTCAGCGACAAGAGCGGCCAGTACCTCACCCGCCACTACGCCGCTGTCACGCCATATGTCATACCGACCACCACCAGTCTGACGACCACTTCACCTTCTCCTTGGGGAGGTGTCAGCCCGGTTGGCATCTACGGCCTGTACCTGGTGTTACTGGCCCTATTCGGCTGGCTATGGGTCCGGGCGCATCCGTTCGTCTACGCGCCAGTACGGGTGTATCACCGACACTATTCCAGCCGTAAGCCCGTCCGCCGCCGGGGTCGCCGATGAATCGCCGTTTGAAGCGGTTCTGTCTTGGCGTAGGCATTAGTGCGGTGGTTATTACCCCGCCAGCAGTACTACTCTCGCGCTGGATGAACAGCAACTCTACCGGTGATGTTCATACCGGCTCCCCGGCCGCGAGCACCCAGGCTGTCGCCGCCACTAGCGCGGCGCCACCCGCCAGTCTTACTACACCCTACTTCTCGACTACCCTACCCCAGGGCTATGTCGTGAAGCGCCAAACCAAGGCAACCAGCAATGCCAGCTCCATACTGCTTCAGGTGGTGGCCACCAGTCCGGCAACACAGGACCAGCAACTGGCTATCACCGTCGGCAACTTGCCGAGCGGCGGCCTCAGTGACCTAGGTGATTACAATTTGCGTGCCACTCAAACAGGCAGCTACCGAGCCTTCGCTCCTACCGGGATGCCCGCGGGCGCCAAGGCTTTCCAGACCGCCAGTGGCGCGCCAGGCTTTACCGTGTTCTCCATGCAAGGTTCCCATTACACCGAAGTCACTCTGAGCACCGCTGGCGGCGCAACTCTCGCGCAATTACAAAGCGCCTATGCGCAGGTAATGGGCGACTGGCAAGAATAAACACCTCAGATGCTGCGTTGTATATTTAACAACAATTTAGAGGGGCCATTACTTCGGTAACCCACCCCAGTCAATCGTTGTAATAACTAATTGCTTGTGCTTCCTGAATCATGTACACTAACACCATAACTTGTAAATAAAACGCTAAGGAATTTCCATGCGACTGGCAAAAAACAAAAAATCTCTTCGCTACGGCTCACTAGCCGTCGCGGCTGGGCTGGCAGCAACAACCATGTTCGCCCTGACGCAGGCCTCACAGGCTGCTACCCTACAGCAGGTCTTCATGCGCTTTGACCGTATGCAGGCAGGCACAGCGACCACTGGTACGGTCTGCGCCAAGCCAAGCGCTACCGCCACCGAGGCGAGTGTCAAAGTCACCTTCCCAACTGGTTTTGTCGTCAGCACTACGACCGGTAACTGGACAGTCGACACCACCACCGCTACCGACTCGTGGCCTGGCAACGGCACGGCAGTTGCTTGGCCGGGTATCGATACAGCTACGACCGTAGCCGGTCAAGACGTCACCTTCCCAAGTAGCGACCTTACGCCTGGGACCCTGTACTGCTTTAACTGGACGAACTCGGCAGCCGTATCACAACCTGGCAGCCAAACAGCCAACGAAGTTGGCAGCGTTACCACACAGACGAGCTCTCCAGGCCCTATCGACACTGCCCAGTACGCTACGGCCACCCTCACCTTCGACCGCGTGACCGTTACCGCTACCGTACCGCCAGCCTTTAACTTTGCCATTGGCAGCAACACGGACGCCCTCGGTAATCTTACTACTGCAGGTGTCACGTCGAGTAACACGCCCAATACACTTACCGTCAACACCAATGCCAAGAACGGCTGGACAGTCTGGGCCAAAGACAGTAACCAAGGGTTAACCTCCAGTTCTGCCGCCTACACCATCGCTGACAACTGTAGCGGTGGCGCTGGCAGCAATTCAGTCCTGGCGGCTGGTAGCGAAGGCTACAACACCGGTGTTACCCAAGGATCACAGGACGACGGTACCGGCAATGTGACGGTCTCTACCATCTTCGATGGCACCACTACGAACGCCGGTGGTGGCCTGTGTGGCAACTTACAGTCTCTCGCGACCAGTGACGGTACGGCCGCCAACTCTAACTTGGCTGTCACCAACAACGCTACTATCAAGGGTTCTACCCCGGCTGCTAACGACTACACCGACGTCATTACTTTCGTCGCTGCCGGCCTGTTCTAAGCCTTACGCTTACAAAGTTTCTACCGCGGATCCAAACGGACCCGCGGTTTTGCTATACTAGGGAGGAATGAAACGAGGGATAACTTTGGCCGCAGGCCTAGCTTGCGGCGTACTACTAGTGGCTAGCTCACTGGCCCCAGCTGCTCACGCCCTACGTAAGGCCGCCAAGGTAACCACGCCGCCTCCGGCTACCAGCACCAACTTCAATTTGCAGGTCACCCCCTCCCCACTCGTAACTACGCTCAGCCCCGGGCAAAAAACCCAGGTACAGCTGAAAATCTTTAACGGTGGCAACGGCTCGGAGAATCTGCAGATCGACCCGCGCGCTTTCACCATCAGCACCGACAGCAGTCAGCAAAACCTGCTGAACACGCCTCCGACCTACATAGCCAGCTGGACCAGCTTCTCAAGCCCGAAGTTCACCATCCAATCGCAGCAGTGGTTCACCGAAACAATTACCTTTAACACGCCCAAAGATGCTGGCTTCAGCTATGCCTTTGCCCTGGTCATCAGTCGCCAAAGCGTGCCACAGCTCCAGGGATCGGGTCGTATTTTGCAAGGCTCAGTCGCTATCTTCACGCTCGCCAATGTTGACCGCCCCGGCGCCACCAGCGACCTGGAGGTCAGCAGCTTTACCTCTAGCAAACGAGTGTACGACTACCTGCCTGCCACCTTTGACATTCATTTTCGTAACAACGGCAACACCATCGCCCAGCCGCTCGGCAATATCTTTATTCAGCGAAGCGCCAACTCTACCGGCTCAATAGATACGCTTAATATTAATGACAAGGGCAGCTACATCCTACCCAACACCGAACGTACCATTAGCGCTACTTGGTCAGACGGCTTCCCCGCCTACAAAACCACCACTAACGCCGACGGCAGTACCTCTCGAAAGCTCGTCTGGAACTGGGCTAACCTATCGAAGCTGCGTATCGGCCGCTATACCGCCCACCTAGTGGCTGTCTATAACCAGGGCGGCCGCGATATCCCTATCGTCGGCAATGTCACCTTCTGGGTGATTCCCTGGAAAATCCTGCTCGTCCCACTCATCATCATCTTGCTGCTCGTGTTTGCCGCTTTCATCATCATCCGTTCCATGGTGCGCGGCACCAAGCGTAAGGTAAGCAAACGTAAGGGCAAAAAGGCCGCTGCCGAGGCCAGCGACTCAGAGAACGGGCCGGCCGAAAAAACCGCCACAAAGCCTCAGAAGAAGTCTCAGAAGCTCAAGAAAACCGCTGCCAAAGACGACGCTGCGGCTACGCCCGCAGCCGGTGACGACGCCGACGAAGACTAGCCCTCTCCACCTCTAAACCCGAACCGCCTATGCTATACTAGGCATAAGCTTCTTTGTAGGTAGGAAGAAACAAAAGTATGCGCAACGAGTGGCAAGATCGCCTCACTATGGAGATTACGAGGCAGCAGTTCCTGCAGTATATGGGCGGGGCTGTTTTGATTGCTTTCGGTCTTGGCAACCTTATGGCGCTGCTCACCGGCAATTCCGCTACAAAATACCTCCCCAGCCCTGTGCCGGATAACGCGGCTGGATTTGGCAGCCGTAAATTCGGGAAATAGCTCAGCATGGCCACGCCGCAACGCCTACCAATAGTCGATGGAGACGATGGCACCTGGGGTGACATTATTCGTCAGTACCTCAAGAAAGAACACTATGACGACGGCACCGACAACGCGGTAAATGGCGGCCACCAGAACGTCACTATCCGCCCCGGCACCACCACAGCCGCCCCGCTCACCTTCTCGTCTGGCAACCTGCTATCTACGGCGGCCGCAGGAGCTATGGAATTCAACACCGATACGTTGTATTTCACTATTACCACTGGCACCAAGCGTAAGAAAGTAGCTATTTACGATGATTCCGCAGGCGCCAAAGGTGATATATATTACCGTGATAGCTCCGGAAACTTTGTGCCGCTGGGCATTGGCAGTAGCGGCCAGATCCTAAAGACTTCCGGCGGCCTGCCAGCCTGGGGGAACTTAAACGGCTCCTTCACTACCGGCACCCAGACCACCAACTACACCGTCAGCAACAGCGACACTGTCGTCTTTGCCGACGCCAGCAGCGCCAATGTCACCGTCACTCTGCCCGCCGCTACCAGCATGGCCGGCTACCGCTTTTACATCAAGCGGATCGACGGCTCGGCGCACACCGTTACCATTTCGGGAACTGGCGGCGGCACCATCGACGGCATGACTAGTTTCACGCTCGACCAGCAATACACCGCCATCGGCGTCGTCAGCAACGGCTCAGCCTGGTATATCCTATAAGTATGGCTACCGCACTTCTCCCCTGGCTCTACTTCCTCGACAGCGTCGACCAAACGCTGTTCCAAGACCTGGTGGCCTTTTATAACTTCGACGGCAACACCAGCGATACCAGCGGCCAAGGTAATGACGCTACTACGTCAGGGACGTTCACCACTACCACCGACCACCACAGCCTGGCAAACGGCGCGTACACCTTTAACGGCACGAACAGCTACATGACGACCGCCAACTCACTCAACAGCCCACAGACCTATAGCGCCAATGTCTGGTTTAAAACCACGGTGGGTGGCACCGGCGGCGTGATGGTAGCCTTCACGAACGCTCAGACCGGCACCGGCGAGTCTAATTACGACCGCATCCTTTGGATAGACACCACCGGCCACCTGAGCTTCGGAGTATGGACCGGCACCGACCACTACATCACCAGTCCTGGGACGTATAACGATGGCAACTGGCACATGGCCACCGCCACCATGTCGACCACCACGGGTATGGCTATTTACGTCGACGGGGTTCAAGTCGCGACTGACAGCAACACCTCTTCACAGGTGTTCTCCGGCTGGTGGCGTATCGGCCAAAGTGCCACCAACAGCTGGCCATCGACCATGAAGTCCTTCTTTACGGGCAGCCTCGACGACGTCCGTATTTACAGCGTCGCTCTTAACGCCACCCAGGTAAGCGAGCTCTACTTGCTATAGCGAACGCGGGCCAGGCAGATAACATTTGATATACTACTTATAGTTTCAACGATATGGCATACACACCCTCAGTAAACGGCGGCAGAATCAATGCGACCATCGGCGGCAACACCGCCGGTATTGGCTCGCTGGTTTCCACCGGTACCATGAGTCTGAATGGCGGCAATAACATCACGCTGAGCCAAAACGGCAACGCCCTCACTTTCTCGGCCGCCAATCAGACCGTCCAAACCATGGGTATGTACGGCGCGGGCAACACCACCCAGAACTCTTCTACCTCCCTGGACGCCCGCAGCGTGTCCTTAAACGGCCTCGGTGCCATGAGCGTCGGCTACTCCGCCGGCTCCGTGCAGCTGTCTGCTCCGGCTATCTCCAGCGTCTCTGCCTCGGGCATCATCAACATTTCAACCGCCGGCAACGTGGTGAGCATCGGCGCACCGGCCTTTTCGGCTGGCATGTCGACCATCGGCAACACCGGCGGTAATAGCGGCACTGCCTCCAACCAGATGATCTTTGCTGGCGGCAATAACATTACCCTCAGTCAATCGACCGGCATTGGCGGCAACACCCTGAGTTTCGTTGGTCCCAACCTGGTCGGTGGCGCGAACATCACGCTGAGCCAGAGCGCCAACAATATTACCGTGTCTGCACCGAGCGAAGCTTGGCTGCCGGCCGACAACGGCCTGCTGGGCGCCGCCTTCGACCCGGCCAGTTGCGGCGACAACGGTTCGCAACCCATTTCCGGCACCGTCTACCTGATTGCCGTCAATTTACGCACCGCCACTACCATCACTCATCTGAACGCCGTCATCGGCGTGGCCGGCTCCGGACTGACCAGTAACCGCAACTTCTTAGGCCTGTACAGCTCGACCGGTACCCGGCTGGCCATTACCGCCAATCAGTCCACCGCCTGGGCCACCGCCGGCGATGTCGATGCCGCCCTCACCAGTAGTTATAGCGCCGCCGCCGGCCTATACTACGTCGCCATCCTGGCCACCGGTACCACCACTCCGTATTTCGCCTGTGGCTCAAAATTTGGTGCTAATTTTACGCCAGGTAACGCCAACGCCACTTTCCGATTCGCCCGCGGCCCAGCCTCGCAGACCAGCCTGCCGAGCACCATTACCATGGGTTCGCTCGTCCAAGACGCCAACAGCTACTGGGTCGGCCTGAGCTAACCTCTTATTTTTGCTATAATTGACTCCCAGATGGGAGCGCCGCAAATTCTCGTACCCGACAACACTGGTATTCACAACGCCAGTGATTATGCGGCGCGCCTCGAAAAGCAGAAAACTTACCGCGATTTATCAACTATCATTGTCTGCCCGACACGCGGCCTTATTCCCGCTCGTATCGTCCAAAGCTGGCAAGGCCTGATCCGTCCCATGAACCAAAAAGTGCTTGGCCCTCTGTTCATGGAAGGCATGGAAGTCGGCGAGGCTTACAACCAAGTCATCACCATGATTCTAGACAATGCCGAACTCAGCCAATACAAATTCCTGCTGACGCTCGAAGAAGACAACGCCCCGCCAGCCGACGGTCTGCTCAAGCTCTACGAGTCCATTGATGAATACGACGCTGTCGGCGGCCTGTATTGGACCAAGGGCGAAGGCGGCCAGCCGATGTGCTACGGCGACCCTGCGGCTATGCCGATGAACTTCATCCCCCGCATCCCGCAGCCCGAGGCCATTACGCCCTGCAACGGCCTCGGCATGGGCTTTACGCTGTTCCGCCTGGAAATGCTTAAAGATAGCCGCTTCGAGCGTGGCAGCTGGTTCAAAACCAAGCAAGAACTGCTGCCCAGCGGCGGCGCCCAAATGTTTACTCAGGATCTGTGGTTTTTCAACCGCGCCCGTGAACTCGGCTACAAATTTGCCTGCGATGCCCGTGTCAAAGTCGGCCACTACGACGCCAATAGCCAGCTAATGTGGTAAGAGGAGAACTATATGCCCACAAAATCCACCCCTAAAACCAGCGAACCGCTGAAACTATCCCTAGCTTGCGGCGGCAACAAGCCCGAAGGTTTCAAGGGCGTCGACATCGCTCAGACAGCTGACGCCGATTACGTATTGGACCTGCTGAAATTCCCCTGGGACCAGTTCGCCGACAACTCGGTGGACGAGATTGAGTGCTCGCACTTCGTGGAACACATTCCGCATGGCGATGGCTATCACGACCCATTTTTCCAGTTCTTCGATGAGATTCACCGCATCTTAAAGCCCGCCGAGTTTGATCCAGCCAACCCCAACGTGGCACTGCGCGGCTTTGCCCGCATCACCTGCCCCTACTACTCCAGCATGCGGGCCTGGCAGGATCCTACCCACCAGCGGGCTATCAGCGAAGCCAGTTTCTTATATCTCAACAAACAGTGGCGCCTCGATAACAAACTCGACCACTACCCCGTGACCTGCGATTTCGACTTCTCGTACGGGTACGTCGTGAACCCCACCTGGCAAACCCGCAACCAGGAGGCGCAAAGTTTCGCTTTCCAGAATTACATAAACTCGGTCAGTGATATTCAGGTGCTACTCACCAAACGCGCCTAAGCGGCTCGGTGGTCAGTACCGCTAGCGCTTGGTATACTGTAAGTACAGTAATGTAAGGGACAGTAGCACCGATCACACCCGCGACCGGTAGTCAGCTGAATACAGAAAGTGCACGCGATTTAATCCATGGCTTATACTCCACCCATTAGCGGACGCCGCTCCCTCCTCGCCACCGGCAGCACTATCACCAGCGCCACCACTGTAATCGCTAACACGTACTATCTCGTTACGCTGACGAGCGGTCTGGGCAATGTCATCATTACCCTGCCGAGCGCCCCGCCCCAGGGCACCGAGATCGGCTTTAGCCGCACGGACCAAGCGAACGGCTCCACGCCGGCCATCACCGCCGGTTCCGGCGACTCCTTAAACGAGACCGGCGATGGCAGTCACTACCTGATTGGCGGTCGCATGTCGGTCACTCTCACCTATCTGGGCACCAGCTGGTACGTCGCTGCCAGCGGCATAAACGCTCTAGGTAATGCCATGAACGCCCCAGCCAGCACCGCCAATGCTTCCAGCCTCATGGCTCGCGATTCGAGTGGCCGCAGCCAAGTTGCTACCCCATCCGCATCGTCGGATATCGCCAACAAGTCCTATGTCGATAGCTCTATCACCAGCGCCAATGTCGTCCAATATTACGAAGAAGTCCTCTGCAGCTCCCAGAGCTTGAGCAACCAAACCATGACAACGCTGACGAGCTTTACCAATAAGAAGCTCGTCGGCACCAGCGCCCTTAACCTCTCAACCGGGGTCTGGACGTGTCCGGCCGACGACTTCTACACGTTCACCATGACGGTGGCCTTTACCGCCTGGACGGCCGGCAGCAACGCCGCGCTCGACTTACTGAACGCCAGCAACTCCACCTCGTATCTGGTAACCAACTCAGTGATCAATAACGCCGCCAATGCCATATCTTTGAGCGGCACCGTCTATGTCACCCAAGGCACGCAGATTCAGTTCCAGGCCCGCCAAGATACCGGGTCCACTAAAACTATCGACACCACCACCAACCCCTCACGCTGCTCGATATTACGCGGCACACCTACCGTTACCGCCGCCGGCATCACCTATAACCCCGATCCTATCGGCATCATCAAAATGTACGGCGGCGGAACAGCCCCGAATGGGTATCTACTCTGTGACGGCTCGGCCGTTTCCACTACCACCTATGCCAACCTCTTCGCAGTGATTGGCTACAGTTTCGGCGGCTCCGGCAGTACTTTTAACCTACCCGCTTTCCACGACGCCACCGGCCGTTTCCCACGTGCGCAAACCCCGGGTGCCACCGGTGGTTCACTGACCCACAATCACACACTATCGAGCGCTGGTCAGGCCGACATGGCCTTTACTGGCTCCGCGGCGGTAACTCGCCAAACTGCAGTCAGCGGCGGCTTCACGGCCACCAACCAGGTGAGCGTAGCCAGCTCAGCCAGCTCGACCACAAGTTCCAACGGTCTTGTATTGTCTGGTACTACTGACACCACCTCGATTACTCCGCCGTACGTTGGCGTAACGTTCATCATCAAATATTAGCCGCATGCGTTTCGCTACCCAAAAGCTACGACCCGCCCGCCTAGTGCCCGTGGTCATGCTGGCCGTCTTACTGTGCGCCGCGCTGCCAGCGACAGCCCAGGCGGAGGCCGTTCCTGCCGGCCAAGTCCGCGGCCTGCTGATCACCCCGCTGCGCCAGTACCTCAAAACCGCCGCCGGAACTACCGTCCGCAGCAGCTTAAGCGTCACCAATCTTACTGACAAGCCGCTTGATGTCCACCTGTCGGTCCAGCAGTTCTCGGTCGCCAACTACAGCTACAATTACCAATTCACGCATCCGAATAACGATTGGCTACACCTGGACCGCACCGGTTTCAATCTCCAGCCGCATCGCTCCCAGACAGTCGGCTACCAACTTAATGTGCCTGACCACACGGCCCCCGGCGGCCACTATTACACGCTGTTTGCCAGCGCCAGCTTAGCTACCCAGGGTATCAACAATACGATCCAAGCTGCCGACCTTTTGTATGTGACCGTTGCCGGCAAGCTGACGTACACCAATCAGCTGCGTACCAGTTCCATCGACCACCTCAGTTTTGGACAACCTATCACCTACAGCCTGGAGGCAGTCAACACCGGCAACGTCTACTACTTCGCCTACGTCGGCGGCCAACTGCACGGTCCCTCTACCAAGCCCGCGCCTACTCCCGAAGCTCACATGCTTATGCCCGGGGCCATCCGTAAGCTGACCGGCACCATTGCCGCTCCTGTGTTACCCGGCATCTACAAGGCCAGCTACGGCTACCGCATCGATAACGGTCAGACCATCCAGCGGACCGGTACGGTGCTCTTCATTCCACCCTGGTCTGTCGCGTTCCTCATCGCTCTACTGCTCATCTGCGGCGCCTTCATTCGCGCCCGCCGGCAGCGCCGCCGTAAACGCGCCGCAAAGCGTCAGGAAACCTCATCGACAGAACTTCGGACTTAAGTTACTTGGTCTAGTCTGTCTTGGCGACCGCTGTATAGGTTACTGAAACGCTGTAGCTGCCTTCGGCTTTAGTTACGTCCGTAAGTACGCCGTACGTCACGGTGGTGTTATCGCCATTCTCGTAGGGGCCATCGGCAGTTTTGAGCAGTACTGGCGTCGTAGTAATACCCCGATAATTCGTAGAGCCGTCGGTATTATAGCCCCAGGTGTTGACGGCTAGGGAGGCTGGCGAGCCATTGCCGCTAGTGGCGATCGTCGTACCGCTACCGCTCATAGCCGTGCTGCCGGCTGCATAAATATAAAGGCTGTAGCCGACCACGTCGGTCGACGTCACCGTAATGGTGTGTGAGCCACTGCCCACGAAGTTCGAGCCGCTGGGCACCAAGTTCAGCGAAGCATTGCCGCCTAAGGAAATCGCCAAGCTTGTCACCGAACCAAACGGTACATGAGCGCCAAACACCCCTTCTCCGAATGGCGAGGCGGCTACCGTCGGCGCAATCGACAGCACACCCAGTCCCAGGCAAGCCACCACCAGTGGCCGGAACAGCCTATCATACCAGCGCCCCATCATAGCTTTAGTATACCGTAAGCATCGAGCAAACGGGCGCGGGCATAGCTACAAGTATTCGCGCATACCCTGC
>Ga0207707_10005804_pt1 | contig 10785 bp, 10 predicted proteins | sample KBSC83BmetaG_FD_184336 | JGI IMG/M metagenome (GOLD analysis project Ga0207707, IMG submission 184336) | Corn rhizosphere microbial communities from Kellogg Biological Station, Michigan, USA - KBS C8-3B metaG (SPAdes) (version 2) | ecosystem: Host-associated > Plants > Roots > Rhizosphere ... | reverse complement strand
GAAGAACTGCTGCAGCGGCTGCGCAGCAAGCTGATTCCGGTCGACGCGACGAAAATCACCTTACTCCTGCGCGCGGTGGACGCGCTCCGGCAGATGATTCCCCAGGCGATCGAAGGCGCCGATGCGCGGAGCGACGACCAGGAGCGGCTGCTCGGCCAATTGCTCGAGCACAACAAGCCGCTGCCGACAGTCGCGGCTCCGAGCAACGCGCCGGAACGAGCGGCCCCGCCGGCGCGCGTGGAGCGTGCCGACACCGTCCGTGTCGACATTCACAAGCTCGATCAAATGCTCAATCTCGCCGGCGAGATCGCCGTGGCGCACGGGCGGCTACGCCAGGCTCTCGACCCGCGGATCCCCCATGTCGACGCGCTCGAGGCGCAGGCCCATCTCGAACGTCTGTCGATGGAATTGCAGGAACAGATCATGAAAGCGCGCATGGTGCCGCTCGGGCCGATCTTTCGCCAGTTTCACCGTATGGTGCGAGACATCGCTCAGGCGCACGGCAAAGCCGTGCGCCTGGCGATCGCCGGTGAAGACGTGGAGATCGATCTCAGCATGGTCGAGAAACTCAAAGATCCGCTGACCCACATGATTCGCAACGCCTTGGATCACGGCATTGAAACGCCGGAGGCGCGCCGCGCCCGCGGCAAGGAGCCGACGGGTTTGATCGCTCTCAAGGCGCTGCATGAGGGCGCGAACATCGTGATCGAGCTGAGCGACGACGGCGCCGGACTGGACCGCGCGCGCATTGCCGCGCGCGTGCGCGCCTTGGGACTTTGCGCCGAGCCCGAGCAGCTCGCCGACGCGGAACTCTGCAAATTCATCTTCGAGCCGGGTTTCTCCACGGCGGAAGCGATCAGCGATCTCTCCGGCCGCGGCGTCGGCATGGACGTGGTGCGACGCAATATCGAAACGTTACGCGGCCACATTGGCGTTATTAGCCGGCCCGGCGAGGGAACGACGATCACTATTCGCCTGCCGCTGACGGTGGCGATCATCGAAGGATTCGGCGTCGGCGTCGCCGAGGAAACCTACGTGCTGCCGCTTCAGGCGGTGCTTGAATGCATCGAGCTGCCCGAAGAAGCTCGCCGCGATCAGGCGAGCCGAGGCACGATCAATCTTCGCGGCGAGCCGCTGCCCTACATCCGGCTGCGCGACTGGTTCGACCTAACGAACGGACGGCCGGCACGCGAGAACGTCGTCGTGATCGAGGTGGACGGCGTCAAGGCGGGGCTCGTCGTCGATACCCTCGACGGTGCGCGGCAGACGGTGATCAAACCGCTCGGCAAACGCTTTCAGGATCTGCCGGCGATCGCCGGCTCGGCGATCCTCGGCAGCGGCCGCGTCGCTTTGATTCTCGACGTGCCCGGCCTGATGCGCGAGGTGATCCGAGTGCAAAGCCAAAGCGCCGGCAGCGAGAAAAATATTTCGCCGGCGGGCCACGGCCCGGACCGCGAAGCATCTCTTTATCAGTGACGGAGATCTTTTCATGACCGAACCCAACACAGTGCAGGAAACCCAATATCTGACGTTTCATCTCGCCGGCGAAGAATACGCCGTGGGCATTTTGGCCGTGAAGGAAATCATTCCCTGCGGCGCGCTCACCAGAGTGCCGCAGACGCCGGCTTCGATTCGCGGCGTGATCAACCTGCGCGGGAACGTGGTTCCCGTCGTGGATCTGGCGATGAAATTCGGCCTCGGCGCCAGCGCCCAGACGCACCGAAGCTGCATCGTGATCGTCGAAGTCACTCTCGACGGCGAGCCGACGATCATGGGGATTCTCGCCGATTCGGTGGGCCAAGTGATGGATTTTTCCGCCGACGACGTCGTCGCTCCACCGATCTTCGGCACCCGCGTGAACACCGGTTTTCTGATGGGCATGGGCCGGTCGGGAAGCAAATTTGTTCTGCTCCTGAATATCGACCGCGCTCTCGCAGCGGCGGACGCCGAAACCGGCGTGGCCAGCGCTGCGGCCACCGAGTGATTTCATCGCGAAAGCATTCACCGCCAAGGAGAAGACCATGTTGGGAGCAATGCGACGTCTGAAAATGAACGCCAAGCTCGGCCTCCTCTGCGGCCTCTTCGGCGCCGTCTACGCAGCCTTCGGCGCGCTGCTGGTTCAGGCGTTGTCATCCCCCGCGCCGGTCATCTCGCTTACATCGGCGCTGGTTCTCGGCGCGCTGATGCTGCTCGGCGCCTTCGCCTTCGCTTTTTCTCTCGCCTGGAGCATCGCCCATCCATTGGAACGATTTGCCGCCAAGCTTGACGACATCAACATCGGCAGCTCGGGATTGATCCGCTGGCACGAGGCCCAGGACCGCCGCGACGAGATCGGCGCCGTGTCGCGGGCCTTCAACCGCTTCATCAACACGCTTGAAGGCGTGATCGCCCAGGTGCGCGCGGTGACCGACGCGGTGTCCGCTGCTTCCTATCAGGTTTCGTCCTCGGCCCAGTCTCTCTCCCACGGCACCAGTGAGCAGGCCGCCTCGGTGGAAGAAACCAGCGCGAGCCTGGAACAGATGAACGCTTCGATCACGCAGAATGCCGAGAACAGCCGGCAGATGGAGCGCATGGCGGTGCAGGGCGCGGCCGATGTCGCGCAGAGCGGCCAGGCGGTGCGTGAATCCGTCCAGGCGATGAAAATCATCGCGGAGAAAATCTCTATCGTCGAGGAAATCGCCTATCAGACCAATCTCCTGGCGCTGAATGCCGCCATCGAAGCAGCGCGCGCCGGTGATCACGGCAAGGGATTCGCCGTGGTGGCGACCGAAGTGCGGAAGCTTGCCGAGCGCAGCCAAAGCGCCGCTCAGGAGATCCGCAGCGTGGCGTCCTCCAGCGTCGAGATCGCCGAGAAGGCCGGCGCGATGCTCACCCAACTCGTGCCGGCGATCCATAAGACCGCGGATCTGGTCCAGGAAGTCGCTACAGCTTCGCGCGAGCAGGCCGCGGGCGTGGCTCAGGTCAACCGCGCGATGAACCAGGTCGATCAGGTAACCCAGAGAAACGCCGCCGCGGCGGAGGAGCTTTCCGGCACCGCGGCGGTGATGGCGACGCAAGCGGAGCAGCTTCAAGAACTGGTGACGATGTTTCGAGCAACGGAAAATTCGTCGAGCGGCGCGCGACTGTCACCGGCGTCTGTGGTCCAAGCTCGGGCGCAAACCACCGCGCCGAGCCGGCAGCCAGGAAAACCACTGGCCGGCGGCGAACGCCGCGGCTCCTTCGCCGCCGCGAGCGGGGCGCCGGCGCCGTTGCCGATTCGGCGGGAATTGTGATCCGCATCGCGGACGAAGGCGCACCGCGACCGAATTCGGAACAGAACTTGCTCGTAGAAAAACTCGCGCCGTTTGGCGCCGCGCAAAGGGCAAAAAAGAAATCTGTCAGAAGGGCGCAAAGTCCTTTGCATTGCCCTCACCTTCTCGATGTAAAACGGCAATCGAGCGGCAGGTGCCGCCGTGCCGGGGATGACGCATTACAGATTTCGGATAGTCCGGGAAATTTATGAACGGAAAAGGAGCAAGCTGCGCATGAAGATTTACATGATCGCCCTGGTCGTGTTGTTTCTGAGCGCCGGCGCGAGTTCGGCCGAAGAAAAGATCGTCGTCGGCGGTTCAGGTTCGCTCAACGATGAGATAACCGCGCTGGCTAAGGCCTACATGGCAAAAAATTCCGGGGACATGATTGAAGTGCGGCCGGAGTCCATGAGCACGGAAGGCGGCATCGAAGGCGTGCGCATGGGACGGCTGCACATCGGCCTGATTTCCCGCCCGCTGACGCAAAACGAAAGAGGCAAGCTCCTCTATCTCGCGATCGCGCGCTCCATGACCGGGGTGGTGATCCACAAAACGATTCCCGTCGGCAATCTGACGGATGCGCAGGTCTGCGATATCTTTGCCGGCAAGGTCAAAACCTGGAAAGATCTCGGCGCTAACGACGCCAAGATCACCGTGCTCACGCGCAAACGCGACGACGCCAACACCGAAACTTTTCGCGAAAAAATGCCTTGCTTCAAAGATCTTGCCATTAGCGCGGATGCAATCGCGCTGGTGCGCGGCAACGAAGTCTTAGCGGCGCTGGACAAGCGGCCGGGCACCGTCGGCATCGTCAACCTCGGCTCCAACTACCGCGACTACGAAAACATCAAGGCCGTCGCCATCAACGGGATCAGCCCGACGGCGGAGACCGCGCGCACGGAGAAATATCGCTACTTCGCCGAGCGCGGGCTGATCGTCCCGGGCGAGCCCCACGGCCTGGCCAAGCGCTTCATCGACTTCATGGCCACCGCCGAGGGACGGAAAATTCTCGCCTCCGAGGGCGCGATCCCGCTCCGCTAGTCGCGGCCCAAAATTTTTAACCTATGAAAGATAGCCCCGAACAAATCGACGACGAAGGCTGGCGCCATCGCCTCACCGTTCGCTTCAGTCTGGTCATCGGCGCGGCTTTGCTGACGATGTCCTGTCTGGCGACCTGGGTAACAGTCCAGTTCGAGCGCCACACGCTGACGGCGCGGCTCGAAGACCAGGCGGTTCGCTTCGCCGATCTCTTCGCCGCCAACCTCGCCGCCTCGCTCTTCACGGTCAATCGCGAAAATATCGATGCGGTGGTCACCGGCTTCGCCAGCGACCAGACGATTCGATTTCTCGAGGTGCGCGATCCGTCCGGAAAAATCATCGCGGCCAAGGGCGCACCGCAGCGAAGCGAGAGCGTCACCGTGAACCGCGATGTCAAATACGCCAAGGAGCCGGTCGGCAAAGTGACGTTAGCGCTTTCGACCGAATCGGTGGAGACCGCCGTGCGTTATTATTGGTGGCGGGCCGCGGTTCGCGAAGCGCTGGGATTTTCTCTGGTTTCGCTGGTGTTGATCGTTCTGGTGCGGCGCGAAGTTTCGCAACCGATTCAGCACGTCGCCAACTGCCTGCGCGATATCGCGCACGGCGAAGGCGATCTCACCAAACGGATCGATCACGCCGCGCAAAACGAGATCGGCGCCATGGCGCGCTGGTTCAACGAATTCGCCGACAAGCTGTCGCTGATCATCGTGCAAGTCCGGGAAGCGACCGCCGCGGTGGCCAACGGCGCCACGCAGTTGTCCTCGGCGGCGCAGGAATTGTCGCGCGGCACCAGCGAGCAGGCGGCCTCGGTGGAAGAGACCACCGCCAGCCTCGAAGAGATGCACGCCTCGATCACGCAGAACGCCGAGAACTCGCGCCAGATGGAGCAAACAGCGGTGCAGGGCGCCAAGGACGCGCAGGAATCCGCCGACACCGTGGCCGAATCCGTCGAGGCGATGAAAACCATCGCGCAGAAAATCTCGATCGTCGAAGAGATCGCGTACCAAACCAACCTGCTCGCTCTCAACGCAGCCATCGAAGCCGCCCGCGCCGGGGAGCACGGCAAAGGCTTCGCCGTGGTCGCGACCGAAGTCAGAAAGCTCGCCGAGCGAAGCCAAGCGGCGGCGCGGGAAATCAGCGCGCTCACCGCCTCCAGCGTGCGCGTCGCCGAGCGCTCCGGCGCGCTGCTGAGCGAGCTGGTGCCAGCGATTCACAACACCGCCGAACTGGTCCAGGAGGTCGCCACTGCATCGCGTGAGCAGGCCGCCGGGGTGGCGCAAGTCAACCGCGCGATGATTCAGGTCGATCAGGTGACCCAGAGAAACGCTTCGGCCGCCGAGCAGCTTTCCAGCACCGCCGAGGAAATGACTAAGCACGCCGAAACTTTGCAGCAGCTCATGGGACTCTTCCGCACCGGCGCGGTCTTCGCGCCGCCGGCCGCGTCGAAAAAGAATTCTCCGCCCGCCGATCGCCCGACGCCGGCTTATTTCAAAGCCACGCAGCGGCCGATGATGGATTTGCCGACCAACGGCGCCGCCGCGCCGGCGCTGCACGACGACCAGGAATTCAAACCGTTCTGATCGCGCCGCCCAGCCATGAAGTCGATGTCCGATCATGAGTTCGGCCGTTACCGCAAGCTGATCTACAGCCGCGCCGGCATCCATCTAACGCCGCCCAAAAAAGCGCTTCTCGAAGCGCGCCTGAACCGCCGTCTGCGCGAGCTCGGGCTGGAATCATTCCTCGAATATTATAAATACGTCGCCGCCGACCAGAGCGGCGCCGAGCTGGTGCGACTTCTCGATCGGGTCGCCACCAACGAAACCCATTTTTTCCGCGAGCCGCGGCAGTTCGAATTTCTCGAGAACACGCTCCTGCCCGACTGGGTGGCGCAGAGCGATGCCGGACTGCGCGCGCGCCAGGTGCGCGTCTGGAGCGCCGGCTGCTCCACCGGCGAGGAACCGTACTCGCTCGCGATGACGCTTCTAGATCACCTGTCGCCGGCACGCGGCTGGAAACTGGAAATCGTCGGCAGCGATCTTTCATCGCGCGTGGTCGAATCGGCGCAGAACGCGATCTGGCCGATCGCCAGGGCGAAAGAAATTCCCGAGAGATACCTCAAGCGATTTATGCTGAAGGGCATCGGCGCGCAGGCCGCGTGCATGAAAGCCGGGCCCGAACTCCGCTCGATCGTGCGCTGTCTCAATCTCAATTTGAATGCCGAGTCCTACCCGCTTCCCGGCGGCTTTGATCTGATCTTCTGTCGCAACGTGATGATCTATTTCGACGCGCCGACCCGCGCGCGCGTGGTCGAGCGACTGCTGCGCCATCTGGAGCCGGGCGGTTATCTTTTCGTCGGCCACGCCGAGAGTCTGACCGGCGTCAACGCGCAGCTCCATCATGTCATTCCCACTGTCTACACCACTCAGACGCCGGCGGGCAGCGCGAGCGCGAAAGTCCGCGCGCTTGCGGCGTGCGCCGGCGCCGAACGCTAAACAACCATGACACCGCGACCTTTGCACGTGCTGGTGGTGGACGATTCCGCGGTGGTGCGCGAAGTGATGAGCGCGGTCCTGTCGCAGGAAAGCGGCATCAGCGTCGCCGTCGCCGCCGATCCGTTCATCGCCATGACCAAGATCAAGCAGCGGCGGCCCGACGCGATCATTCTGGACCTGGAAATGCCGCGCATGGACGGTCTCACGTTCTTGAGAAAAATCGTCCGCGAAGATCCCATTCCCGTAGTGGTCTGCTCGGCCCTGACCGGCCCCGGCACGGCGGTCGGCCTCCAGGCGCTCGAAGAAGGCGCGGTGGAAGTCGTGACCAAACCGCGCCTGGCGGTGAAGCAATTTCTGCACGAGTCGGCAATCGTTATCATCGACGCGGTGCGCGCCGCCGCCGATGCGCGCGCCAAAGCACCGCATCTGCCGACGCCGACGCCCCGCTACACTGCCGACGTGGTTCTGCCGCCGTCGGTCAAAACCGCCACGGGAATCCCGACGGAAACAGTGGTCGCCGTCGGTGCGTCCACCGGCGGCACCGAAGCGCTGCGCGTGGTACTGGAAGCGATGCCCGCCAATGCACCGGGCATCGTCGTAGTGCAACACATGCCCGAGGGATTCACCGCTGCGTTCGCTCAGCGCTTGAATCAAACCTGCGCGATCGAGGTCAAAGAGGCCGCCAACGGCGACTTTCTCACCACCGGCCTCGCCCTGATCGCGCCCGGCAACCGCCATCTGCTGCTCCGCCGTGACAGCGGGCGCTACGCCGTCGAAGTGATCGACGGCGCCCTGGTGTCACGCCACCGGCCGAGCGTGGACGTGCTGTTTCGCTCGGTGGCGCAGAGCGCCGGCGCCAACGCGGTCGGCGTGATCCTGACCGGCATGGGCAACGACGGCGCCGATGGGATGCTCGAGATGAAAAATGCCGGCGCCTTCACCCTGGCGCAGGACGAAGCTTCCTGCGTGGTTTTCGGCATGCCCAAGGAAGCGATCGCGCGCGGCGCCGTCGATAAAGTCGTCGGCCTGCCGCGCATGGCGCACGAGATTTTGAGCGTGCAATGGCAAAAACCCACAGCGCAAGCGGCCGCGGGTGAATCAAAAGGCCCGGCGCGATCCGCTGTTATCAACCAATGGAAGGGAGGATTTCATCGTGAATGAAACTAGAAAAGTGAGCGTGCTCGCCGTCGACGATTCCAAGACCATGCTGGCGATGATCGCGGCAACGTTGAAAGGAAGCGATTTCGAGATCGTCGCCACCGCCAGCAGCGGCCCGGAGGCGCTGGAAAAATATCAGCAGATCAAGCCGCAGCTCGTGCTGCTCGACATCGTGATGCCGGAGGTGACCGGCATCGACACGTTGGAGCGCCTGCTCAAGGCCGACACTCGCGCGCGCGTGGTGATGGTGAGCTCGGCCGGCACCGAAGACACGGTGCGCGACTGCTTGAAAAAAGGCGCCAAAAGCTTTCTCCAAAAACCGCTGCAAAAAGAAGGCATGCTGAACATCCTGAAAAACGTCTGCCAGGAAAGCGGAGTGGAGCTATGAGCACGAGATTCTTCGGCCAGTACCTGTTGGAAAAAGGCCGCATCACTTCACAGCAGCTCCTCGACGCCCTGGAATGTCAAAACGACATCACCGCGCCGATCGGCGCCATGGCGCTGGAAAAAGGCCTGCTCACGGCGGCGCAGCTTCGGCAAGCGCTCGATCAGCCGCGCAAAAAAACCCAGAGTTTCAGGGACGTGGTGTGCGAGATGGGTTTGCTCAAGCCGGCCCAAATCGACTCGATGCTCCAGGGCGGCGATATGCCGCACCGGCTGATGCTCGGCGAAGCGCTGGTGCTGAAGGGTTACATCAGCATCGAGACCCTCGACAAGGAACTCAAAGAGTACCAAAAGGAATCCGAGCGCGTGAGCACGGAAATCGCCCAGGCCTTCAGCAATCTCGCGCATAAAAATATCGTCAAGACTTTCACCGATCTGATTCTGTTGATGTTCACCCAGTTCGGTAAACAGAACATCATCATCGAGCGCTGCGAGACCGGCAAAGAGAAAGTCCGGTTGTTTCGCTGGGTGATCTCGCAAAAGATCGCCGGCGAAAACGTTCAGTTCAACTGTGTGCTGTCGGTGCCGCCCAAGCTGCTGCTGCAGATGGCGTCGACCATGCTGGATGAAACCATCAGCGCGCCGGACGAGATCGCCCTGGACGCGACCAAAGAGTTTCTCAATATCGCCAACGGCACCGCCTGCGCGAAGCTCTCGGAGGACGGCGTGAGCCTCACGCTTCAGCCGCCGGAAGTTTACGAAACCACTACCACGCCCTATCCGCTGCAAGCCAAGGACGTGGTCTGCGTCCACCTGGCGGCGCCCGACTCCAAGCTCGAAGTCGCTTTCGAATTCTAACCACGCCAACGGCGGAAGACCTGCGCAGGTCTTCCGCCGTGTTCCGCGAAGGGAAAATTCTAGCCAATCGCCTGACAGCGGCCGAGCCGCGCAGGATCGGCTCAGGCTTGCGCCATCGGCGCCGATGAGACCGTTCGCCTTGCTCGGGTGCTGACCGGCGTTGAAATCTAGCAGCGCGGACTTCGCGTCGGAATCGAAGAGCGGTAAATTCAGCGCCTTCGCGACATTCGCGAGCTGCAAAACCTGATCGAGCGCGCGGTCATCCTCACGCGCGGCAACGCGCTGCAAATTTAGACCAAGGATTTGAGCGGGCCCGAGCCGGTCGCAGCGAGCACGGCCGGAACTCTGGAAGAAGTCGAACGCGAGCGCATTCTTCAAGCCCTGCAGGAGTCCGGCGGGGTGATCGGGGGATGCCACGGCGCCGCAGCCCGGCTCGGCCTCAAGCGCACCACCTTGCTATCGAAAATGCAGCGCCTCGGCATCACTCGCAACACCAACTACAGCTCGACATCCAAGGCGCCGGGCAAAGAAGGGCCGGAGCCGATCAAACCTTGAACGACAATCGTGTTTCGTTTCGAAGCGAACAAGACGCGCCTGCACAATTCCTGCTAAGAGTGCTCAGCAGAAAGTGGGTAATCTCCTCTTTCCGAGCCGCACACCATCGACAGATTCCCGCCTAATCTGATACTCCTTCTAGCACTGAAATCCCTTGATGCATGATTTGTATTCGAGCTTCGGCCGTTGCGCCTGTGGCTGGAAAGGTGACCAACAATTTGACGATGACGCTACGATTCAGCAGTTTGACTTTGCGCGCTCTCTTGCCTCCAGTGCGTGCGGGAGCAGGGTTCTTATCGGCTCTGCTCTTTCTGGTTTCGATCTCATGCGCGCATTTTGCCGGCGCCGCGCAAGACCGGCGCAAGCTGGTCATCGGCTACTCGGCCATGCAGGCTTCCGTGGCCCCGCTTTGGGTCGCTCAGGAGCAAGGATTTTTTTCCAAGTACGGCATTGACCCCGAATTGATTTTCGTCAGAACCACCTCGGTTCACATGGCCGGGCTGCTTTCCGGGCAGATCGATCTCAGCTTCGGCGGCGGCTCGGGAGTATTGCCGGTGGCGAGCAGCGGTGTCGATCTGAGATTCGTGGCGTCCTTTGCCAGCCGATTGACTCACATGCTGCTCGCCAAGCCGGAGATTCAAAAACCAAGAGATTTATCGAACAAGCGGGTCGGTGTCGTCAGCATCGGCGGCACTCAGTGGATCACGACCAAGCTCGGCTTGGAATCTTTGGGGATCGACGAGCAACGCGATCACATTCGCTTGCTCGCCATCGGCGATCAGTCGGTGTTGCGCGGCGCTCTCGAAGGCGGCAACATCGAAGCCGCGTTCTTTAACGGCGCGCTGGCCGAGGAATTGAGATCCAAAGGCTTTCGCGTGCTCACGGACCTCTACGGAGCGAACATTAAAACCCTCAGAGGCTGTGAAAAAATTTCCAGATCGAGGTAGTTTATGCACGTAGCGTGAAGCAGGCGCAATGTTTAGAAAATCGTCATTGTCCCGCTCCTCAGC
>Ga0207707_10005802_pt1 | contig 10789 bp, 13 predicted proteins | sample KBSC83BmetaG_FD_184336 | JGI IMG/M metagenome (GOLD analysis project Ga0207707, IMG submission 184336) | Corn rhizosphere microbial communities from Kellogg Biological Station, Michigan, USA - KBS C8-3B metaG (SPAdes) (version 2) | ecosystem: Host-associated > Plants > Roots > Rhizosphere ... | reverse complement strand
ATTCGATCCACGTCCGTCTACGGACGATGGCGGCGCGCCCACCAGCGAGGACAAGTCGTAACTCGATAACCTCGGTGACGCGGGGCGCCCCGGCCGTACCCCGACTCGTGAGAATCCACGCATCTGGAGTCGTCGTTGCGAGCTCAACGAAATCGCCGTAATGCGATTGCAGGGTATCACGAGCGCCGGGCGACAGCTCGGTTGCAAAACTCAACAAGTCCGTGATCGGCGAATGTCTCGCGCAGTGTTCCGCAACGAGGGCGACCGCCTCACGGGTGAACCCTGGTAGCGCGGCTATCACTGGGAGGGCTGCGTCGTTCAGCGATACTCGACCCCTTTCCGTATCGAACAACGTGTCCAGCCCGGGAACAGCCTCAACGCCGCGAACCAACTCCATCTCGCGTGCATCTGCGAATGGACCATTGCGTGGCAATGCACGATGCTCGGCTGCGTACCACGCTCGTTCGGCACCGAGTAGTCGCGGCTGGTCGTCGGCATCCCTCCAATCCAGAATCGCGTCGACGAGTGAATCGGCCGTGGCGGGCCCCACGCCCAACGCGCGCATCAATCGAAAAAGTGTAGCGCTGTCGGCGACGTTGACGTTCAGCCGCTGTCCCGCCGCGTGCATCTCGACAGAACATTCGCCGCCGTGCATCAACGGCGAGGCAGCGAGCGATCCGCCGAGTGTTTCCCAGGAGGTAGAATCACCAGCGATGGCGGTGCCATAGTCGAGCGTGGCACCGATGACAGTTTGCGCCCTCGAGACACAGTCTTGCGCGCTCCACGCCGCAGCGCGCAACGCGATGCGGTTTCGCACCTCGTCAACCGCGCGCCGTGCGATCAGCGCGGTACCGAACCCCAGAGCGCTGACGCCGACCATTACCCAGAGCACGGCAATCAGCACGAATCCTCGGCGCTGAATCCTCATCCGCGCTCACCCACCGGTATAATGAGTGTATCGCGGTCGATCACTACTCCGATCGCAGAGGGCGCACTGACGCCTCGGCCCCATAGCCGTTGCCAGACACCACCGTTCGCGGCGCTCTCCAGATATCGAAACGAGCCGCTCGTAAAGCCGTGCAATAGCACGACACGCGTCGAGTCGTTCACGCGCGCGACGAGGGCCGTTTTACCGAACGCCGTATCGAACGCGAGAACAACGGAACACGATTCGAGCCAACCGCGCGGTACCTCGCACCACGAAGAGAATGCGGTGATCCACTCGCTCCCGAAAAAGGGCTTGGCTCCAGGCGTCGCGACATCCAGTCTCCCCGTCAGACTACGGAGGAGTTCATCGCCATTGGCGCTATGGTCTGCATTCACAGCGCCTAACTGCGCAGCGCGCGCACTCCTGGACAAGGCATCGAGAATGCTGTGCGCACCGGCGATGACGATGCCGCCGATGATCAGGGCTACGAGAACCTCGATGAGCGTGAACCCGTTACGGCATCGCATGCAATGGCTCCGGGCGGTAGAGCGACGTCGCGAACAGGATTCGATCGGTCGCCGAGTCACGGAGCGACACGACGTACAACGTGGGAATCGGCCGTTCAACCCGCAGACGCCACGGACCTTCCGATCGATCACCGAGATGCCGATCGAGATCTGCGCGCGGCCACAGCGATACCGCGTCGAAGAAATGATTGGCGTGCTGGCTGGCTACGTCGGCTTGGTGGGCGCGAGCCATCGCGCTGAGTGCGCTCGCGGCCATAGTCACAACGCTCACGCCCGCGACGGAGAAGATGGTGAGCGCCACAATCACCTCGAGCAGCACCAATCCGCGCCGTTTGCGAACTTCAAGGCTTCGCATCCGCAACTCCACTCAGTGGATCGATGCCAAGACGACCGTCATCAAGCACGCGACCATCGGGCAGCGCGCGAACGGCAAGTGGTTGGGAATCGCGCTCGATGACGATCGTGACTGGTCGCCCAAGTCGAACGGCAGAATCGCGAACGTGCGCAGCCACGACCTGTCCTACGTCGATGCCTTTCTCACTCGGGAAGGAGGCCGCCGAACGAACGGTCAGACCCACGACGCCGGTGACGATGCCGAGGAGCACGAGTACGACCAGCAACTCGATGAGTGTGACTCCGCGTTCGAGTATCACGTTGGCCGCACGCTGTAAATGGCTTGCAGCAATGCCGCGGCGACTAACGCAACGACGGCGCCGAAGATGAGAATGAGCGACGGCTCGAGCAGTTTGACGCCTGCGCGCACGCGATCGGATGCGCGCTCTGATTCAAGCCGGGCGGCGTGCGAGAACATGGACGCGAGCGAGCCGGTTTCCTCCCCCGCTCGAACAAGGCGCGCCGCGACGTCAGTAACTGCCGACTGTGCTGCCAAAGCGGAAGAGAGACGAGATCCGCCGATCACGGCGTGACGCGCATCGAGCATCCGCGAGGCGACTGCAGGGTCACCGCTAGCCTTGGCGCCGTGCGTGAGCGCTACAGCGAGGGGAACGCCGCTTTCCAATAGCGCGGAAAGCGCCGCGCAGGCTCGGGCGGTTGCAGCCGATCTGCGAATGCCTCCGACGAATGGAGCTGCCAACATGAAGGAATGCCATCGTTGGGCGCCGCGTGGTGTGTGTACCCAAGCACCCCACACGCTCAATACAATGAGTGCCCCAAGCAGTGAAGGCAGCCAGCCGGCGCGCACTACGGCTGATGCGTAGAGCACGACGCGCGTGCTCGGCGGCAGCGTCTGACCGAGGTCACCGAGAATTGAGGCGAAGCGAGGAATCACGACGCCGACTAAGACCGCGACCGATGCTGTACCGGCGACGGCGAGAATGATCGGATACGCCAAGGCGCCACGAATAGCGCTGCGTATTGCTGCCGCCTCCTCCATGAGCACAGCCGCGCGGCGAACCGAAGACGGGAGTCCGCTGCCTGCTTCACCGGCCCGAATCATTCCAATGACGACCGCCGGTACCTCGAGCGTCGAGCGTTCGAGCGCGGTTGCCAAAGAGGCCCCTTCGCGCACTGCGCGCTCCACCTCCGGAAGCACCGAGGTCCAAGCCGGCGGCACGAGATCCGGCATGGCCGCGAGTGCCTTGCCAATTGGAAGGCCGCTCTCGAGTAGCGTCGACAGCACACGCAGGCCTAACGCCAAGTCGGCGACGGTCGGGCCGCGTCGCGGCGTCAAGTAGCCGCGCCGGGCCCGGATGCTCATTGGCCACAAACCGCGGCCGGCGAGTGCCGTCGCTGCGGCCTCCGCACTCTCGGCCGTTAGCTCGCCGATCTCGGTTACGCCGTCAGCTCGCGCCGCCCGATAGGCAAATCGATTTACAGCGATCATGGATGCACTGGTCCGCCCCAGGATGTGATGTCCGCGTCTTCATCACTCCCGCCAGCCTTCCCATCCCGGCCCAACGTGTAGAGGTCGTATCCGGTCGGATTCTCCAGACCCGGCGCGACGTACAGGTAGGGTCTTCCCCACGGGTCGAGGGGCACGTCTTTGCGCAGATACGGACCGCGCCAATTCCGAGGAGCATTCGCAAGGGCCGGTTTCGTCCAGAGCGCCTCGAGTCCCTGCGCGGTGGTTGGGTAGGCATCGTTGTCGATGCGATAAGCGTCCAGCGCCAGGCCAAAGATCTCGAGCTGGCTTTTGGCAGCGTCCGCTTTCGCATCGCCGACGTTTCTGAAGATCGACGGTGCAACAACGGCGACGAGGGTCGCAATGATTGCCAACACGACCAGCAGTTCCAGCAGCGTGAATCCCGATGCACGGCGCGTTACGTTAGGCGGCAGCGACACGCAACACCTCGTCGACGGTTGTGTCGCCGTTCGCGGCCTTGTTCCAACTATCGTCGGCAAATGGTCGCCACCCGCCCTCGCGCGCGAGCGCTTCGACTTCACGTCGCGTTGCGCCTCGAGCGATGGCATCCCGCATTGGTTCGTCGATCACCGCGAGTTCGAACACTCCCAATCGCCCCTGGTATCCGGTGCCTTGGCACTCCGTGCAGCCACGGCCGCGCATGACGCTATGAACCCGAATGTGTGCCGGCAGCGCGCCGTGCCCGTCGTGGTGTGAGGCTTCATGGTCTGCCGTCTTGCAAGCAGGACAGATCCGGCGGACGAGACGCTGCGCCATGACGGCATTGACGCTGGCGGCCACCAGAAACGGCGGCACGCCCAGGTCGATCAACCGCGGAATCGCGCCCAACGCATCATTCGTGTGGAGCGTCGAGAACACGAGATGGCCGGTCATCGCGGCCTGTATGGCGAGCGCGGCCGTTTCACCGTCCCGCATCTCGCCCACCATTAGCACGTCGGGATCTTGCCGCAGGATCGAGCGTAAGGCCGTGGCGAACGTGACGCCCAGCTGCGAGTGCACGGGCATCTGTGCAATGCCGCGAAGCTGGTACTCCACGGGGTCTTCTATGGTGATGATCTTTTCCGCCGCTGCATCGCGCAGGCGCAACGCGCAATAGAGCGTCGTGGTCTTGCCTGATCCCGTAGGTCCGGTGACCAGCACCATACCGTGCGGGAGTCGCGCAAGCTTTTCTATTTGCGATTGAATCACCGCCGGCATGCCCAACGCGTCGAGCGAGATGGGACGACCGCCGTGATCGAGCAACCGGAGAACGACGCTTTCACCGTGCAGGGTCGGTATGGTCGAGACGCGCACGTCGATGTGCCGATCGCCCATGCGGACGCGAATCCGACCGTCTTGTGGCCGCCGCCGCTCCGCAATGTCCAACTCCGCCATGAGCTTGAGGCGCGAGACGATCGCCTGTTCTAGACCGGCTGGAGCCGCTGGTGCTGGGCCTAACATGCCATCGATGCGGAAGCGGACGACCAATCCCGACAGTTCGGCTTCGAGATGGATGTCACTGGCTGAAGCGCGAAGCGCTTCGCCGATCAAGTAGTTGACGTAAGCCGTGACGGGCGCGGAGTTGGCAACGTCGCGAACGTCTGCCACAAGGCCTTCGTTGACATCCTCGATGGACGAGACGAGCGCCATCTCTTCCGAGTGTCGCCCGCTCGTAAGGCGCGCGATCAGACGCTCGACTTCATGCCTGGGTTTTTCATCAGCCACCACCGCCCTCCGATACGCAATGCCAAGATCGTCCAGTGCTTCGGGGAGCAGCGCGTCCGGCGCAGTCGCGACGACGAGTGCGCCTTCATCATTGATCGCGATTGGACACACGCGGTGGTGCAGCAGGTACGCCTTCGAGACACAATCAGCGAGGGGAAGTACGTCTTCTGCGGTGTTCGTGAAGTCTCGCATCGAGCAGCCTCGCTCTAGAGACCGGGCCATTTGCCTTTCTGGAGAAGGCTCGGCGGCGCCGGTGCACGTCGGGGGCGTTAGGCTAACGGTGCGTCGGCTGGATCACAACCTCCAAATGCAACGCAACCTGTACCGGATGCAACTCGGTCACCGCCCCTCGGGCGAAAGGCGATCTACCGATCTCGGCTTCACTGGGACCGTCGGTGCCGGATCGGCCGCGGCAGAAGGCACCACGGCGGAGCTGGGACTGGATGGAGCATTGCTTGCCTTTACGCCGAAGGTCGCATTGAAGACGTTAAGGAGGTACATGAGGCCCCCGCGCTCGCTGATTTGTATGAACGTCAGGCCAGTCGAACGTCTAACGGAGCGACACAGCGAATCAGCCGACGAGAACTGAAGCTCCTCAGCGAGTCGTGAGAGGCTTCGTGGGCGTAGTTCAAGAAGTGCGACTGCCACCAGCGCGTAGATTAGCCCGATCAGTTTCTTCGGGCTCGCCTGTACGCTGTGCGCGAAGAGGCGCTCGAGGTGTACACGCGTTCGGTCCGCATTGCGGGCCAAGGCAGCGACACTGAGCCGCTGGTCGATCTCGCGCTCAAGCTGTGAAAGGCACGTTTCAAACCAAGGCGCAATCTCCGGCGCCAACCGGCCCACTTCCAATCGACGAAGGCGTGTGACCGCATCGCGGACGCCGGCGCACGATAACACGCGACTACGAATCGCAGCGTCATCGTGCGCGCCTACGACGAGTACCGCATCGGCGACGGGTCGAGGTAGGCGGACAAGCGTGTCCACCGTGCGCGCGTCAAGGTGACAGAGGAGCACGAGTCGTGCTACTCGCTGGGATTCCTGGAGATAGCTTAGGGCTGACTCGGGCGCGAGTGGCCGAGTCGCAAACAATTCCAACACAACGGAGCAGTCCAATCCTCGACCTATCGCAAGAACGAGCGCCTCCCAATGCTCGGCGCGCTCGACGCGAGCATGCCCCGAAAGCGCGCGTACCAAGGTCGGATAAGCCCGCGCGTCGTCAACCAGTGCAACCACACGCTGAGTACTTTGGCGTGCGTTGTCACAGATCGCGCGCGGTCCGGCGGGGCGGCGCGTTGCACGCCCAATCTCTCGCTGTCGTGTGCGGCTGTCGGTGTTAGGCGGAAACACGGGTGAGCGGACCGGGGGGGGCGCTAATCATAACCCGCTCGTGCCCAACTTGCATACTGGAGTTCACCCAGTAGAGCTCGCCTGCTGCCGCGCAGGCGATTGCGGACTTCGTTCCGCCCGGAAATTCTGAACTAGTGAGCGATGCCAGTCACGATCGCCGCGACTCGGCTGCTCAGTAACTTCTTGAGTTTGTTCCGTTAGGCGGGCGATGATACGGAAGCGCAGCGAATTCCCCGGTGGATTCTAATCACTGGCCCACCCTAGCAGTATGGCCTTAACCCCATGAATCCCGCCTCAAGCGTACACGGGACGCTGCGGTCATGCCCCGAATGCGCGCCTCGCCGCACTAGTTTCCGCACTAGTGGCGCCGTTAGGCGGTCGGACGTGCTGCCCCGCTGCCACCTGAGTCGAAGGTGCCCGCGGGGCAGCACCGCACTCAACCCCTCGCCTCGCCACGCCGTGCCCCCGTCCTGCCACGAACGCCCTGCGGCCGGGAGTTGGGGGCACCCTCGGGGCGATCGGGCCGCAAACGGGCTCCTGCGCAGAAACGGGCGAGGCCTTGTCCGGCATCAAATATCATCAGTCGAGCCGGCGCTAGCACGCTTTGCCGCCCACCTTGCTAGACGGGTGAACAGCTTATCGGACAAGCCGGTCGGGGCTATATCGTTAGTCGCGGCTATTGCTTCTACCGTTTCCCTCAGGCCCCGTCGCTGGTGCACGCCGGGGGTCATGCAGTCGAACAGAAGAATCTGTCGCGTACGATACAGCCATCGGCGATCGCTTCCAACTCGACTGTACTCGACTTCAACGTTGATTGTAAACTGAGGACCAAACAGCGGATGGCCTGTCAGCATCGCTAAGTGACGCGGGAACTCCTCTGGCTGAACTTGAGACAGGGCCAGGACTTCACCGGGCGCCAGGATCAGCGGGCTATCGTCGTGGACCTGTTCATTTTGAACTAATCCCGTCAGCTCCTTCTCGCCAAAGAAGGTACGGAAGTCCGTCCGATAAAGCTGCGCGGGCACCGTTGAAAAATTGCGAATTCCTACAGTGACTTGCACAGGCAAGTGCTCGCACGAGATGGTTGGGCCGTTCGCGTTCCAGGTGTACTCTTTCACCTTGATAATCGGTTCGACCATCGCGCCTAACGCTTGCTGTACGCGTTGCGCTGCCTCCGCCGCCTGTCGCGAAGAGCGAATTGACCACAGAAAGCCAGCGATTGCCACGACGGCGAGTAGATACGTCGCTATGTAGTACGAATCCAGCCATGCCGCTCCGCTATTCACGTTGCACCCCGGTCGGAGGGACTATCCTTGGGCTGCGTAGCCCGCATGCGAGGGCCCAGCTGTACTTCCGTTGAACCAGTCCGGTCACCACAGCCTCGCGATCGGCTCATGCCGCTCGCGGGCGACATACTCGGCTCCGCTCAGCTGTCTCGCGAGCACTTCGGCTGTGAGGCTCGCGGGACTCTCCTCGAGCGAACCTGTGGGCGCGCTGCGTGCCATCCTCCCGAATGAAACGGCGCTTGCTATCCATGGCATTGGCACGACGATTCACGATGGTACTTTGGTGGGAGGAGCTGCCGGCCAATGGGATTGCGCCTAACCCAGCTTCCTGTAGCGCTCCAGCGCAAGCATGATCTGCCGCGCGCACTTCGCCGCGCCATCCGTGGTCGAACACTCGGAGGCGGCAACCCGCTCGATGCGAACACCGTTCTGCTGTAGCCCCTGCGTACGCGCGTGCGCTTCCGCCGGACTTTCGCGGTGCACCGTCGCGCCATCAACTTCCACAACCATCACTACGCCTTCGTGCAGCAGGAAGAAGTCTGGCTCAAGCCGTTGGTACGAGGCGCCGCCGCGGATGAATACTGGCAGAGGTGCAACGTAGAGCCCTTTGGCCTTCAGCGCGCCGTATAGGTTGATCTCGGGCTCGCTGCGGAACAGCAGGCCATCATGCTGCCGCGCCGCGATGTTGTCGCTGCGCACGCGACCCTGGTTGTTGATGCCCTCCCCACGAAGCCACGCCTTCGCATTTGCGCGCCACCCGGGCATGGGCTTCATTGCCGGGGCCAGAGTAACACTGTCGAGAGCGGCTTCGCGATCGTAGGCTGCGCTTATGTCGTTTGCGGTATTTGCGAGCCTCTGCGCGACCGACTCGCGCTTATCTCCGAGCCGCCCGTACAACTCAGCGTCCAGACACAATCGCAGAGCGTAGCGAAGGTGCTCACGCCCGAAGTCGTGATAAGAGTCGTAGACGTTAATCGTAGCCTCAGCCTCAGCGAGGACGGCTACAGACAGCGCGTCCCCTTCTGTAGCGGCGATTTGTGCTAGCGTTGCGATAAACGTCTCAGTCTCAATCGGAAACGAGCCAGGTTGTTCAGGCATGGGGGACGCTGGAGGCGGGGCGGCCTGGATAGGTACAAGATAGCACTACAGGCCTCGGTGTGCAGTCGCCCAACGACGCGACCCCGAACGCGCCGCGTTCATCCGGTCGGACTCGTCGGCCCGGAGTACGGCGGCCGCTTCCAGCAGTAGCCCGACTCCGCAAACTGACGTACGCAATCGTCCGGAGTTAGGCGCCGGGACTCGCCGCGCTTGAGTGCGTATGCGCGCTCGTCGCCGGCAGCATTGACGAAATACCGAGTGTTAACGCCGGGCGCTTCGAGCGGCAGCCGCTCGCGGCGATGCGGTTTGGCAAGGGGCGGCCCGAACGCACAGTCGTGCACGCGCCAGCGCACGCCGTCGCTGTCGACGAAGTAGGCGCGGTCTTCGGAGGGCTGTTCGAGATATGGCGCGCGCAACCGGATTATTCTGCTGTGCTAACCAGGTGGCAAGTGAAGTAGGCACCGCGCTGAATACGTCCTCGTCAGTCAAGATTCTATCGGGAGGTTAGCTCTGCTCACCCGGAGTGCTGTGACAGCGCCAGCACCAGCAATCCCAGCACGATGAGTGCGACGAACAACATCAACGTGCCTGGCTGCACCCGCCAAGGCCTAACCGCGCCGCAGTGCGGGCACTTCCGGGCGCTGCTACTGCTGTCGCGCGAGCAGTCAGGGCACTTCTCAAGGCTCATCGATCACCTGCGTATTTTGTATCCGCAATCATGCCGTCGCACGACACACGCCGCAACCAGGATTCCGGTGGCGCCATCCGGCGCGCCTTAAAGCTGCACATCGGGGCCGCACCGCGGCAGGCCAAATCGCTCCACTCGGACGGTTGCGGTTTTGATTGTTGTTGGGCTTGCGAACGCAGGTATGAAATCCGAGATCGAGACGGCGACTGCCCTAGCGTCGCAGACATAGCCCTCGTACCGTTCTGTTATGCGTAAAGATCGCAGCACGGTTCATGTTCGTCTCACCGCCGCTGACAAGCGCTGGCTTCGCGCGGCTGCCGCTCAAGACGATCTCACGGTTTCGTCGAGGTTACGATCGATTTTGATTCGGGAGTTGGAGCGAAAAGAGCCCGTGCGCGAGCGCGGCGCGGTCGAGTGACGCTGTGCGGAGCGATCAGCGGGCAACCCTTCGGTCTGCTACGCAACTGCTCGGTGAGTTTGATGAGCTAGTCCAAGAGGTGCAACAGACTGGCGACTTCGAGCACTTCTATCAGCGCTTCGACCGTTGGAAGGAACGAGCGATCGATATACTCCAGACCAAGATTTCGCCTAACGAAGCGGTCAAACTCAGCAGGCTTGTGGATCGCCCCAATTGGGTTCTGATGGAACCGCCCGATGTAATGATCATGAGACACAGGGCTTTCCTGCAAAGCCTGGTGGAAGACGTCGAGCAACACCCCGATTCGTTCGGAGGGGCGCCTGCCTTAGCCCAAGAAGCTGCCGTTGTCGCAGCGAAGGTGCGCGAGGCGCCACCGAATGCGACGCCAACTGATCCCCCGCTCCGCGAGGCCACTGAACCAGTACCCACAGCTATCGAAGAGCCGCAAAAGCTGGAGCCGCCGACGTTGCCGCCGCCCGAGCGAATCACACCGCGCTGGCTGTGGCACAATGCGGATATGCGTTGGTTGATCGGCGCGATCAGCCTGATCGTGACGCTCCTCATCAGCGCCTTCATCGCTGGCGTTCACGTGGGTGCATCGCCGGGGGCGCTGGAAGTCGTCGGTCCTATAGTCGGAGTTGAAGCGCATTCTAACAGCAACCCGGCCGCAGTAAGGGCAACGATCAACCGTGATAGTGTGACAGCTCCACGTCGTTAGGCGATGGCAAGCCTCTTGGTTCAACCAGCGAGCGATGCCAGTTGATATCGCCGTTATCTCATCGGCACTCAGGGCGTTAGGCGTCCTGGCCAAGCGAGCGGGCAACATCGATCTGTACAATCAAAATCATCAACATGCAGCAGACGGTGTTGGAGCTTGTGAGCGAGCGGTTAGCAGACGGCGAGAAAATCAA
>Ga0207707_10005799_pt1 | contig 10797 bp, 10 predicted proteins | sample KBSC83BmetaG_FD_184336 | JGI IMG/M metagenome (GOLD analysis project Ga0207707, IMG submission 184336) | Corn rhizosphere microbial communities from Kellogg Biological Station, Michigan, USA - KBS C8-3B metaG (SPAdes) (version 2) | ecosystem: Host-associated > Plants > Roots > Rhizosphere ... | reverse complement strand
GGGGGACGTTCATGTCAGTCGCGAAGGGCCGCCCCGAGCGACTGACTCCACCCCCTGGGGGGCAGCGAGCGGGGCGAGCGTGGGGGGACGTTCATGTCAGTCGCGAAGGGCCGCGTCGTTCGCGCTGCAGGCGCGAAGGAGCGACGTCGCGAAAAGACCTGCGACGTCGAAGCCCGACTGCTCGGCAATCTCGACGAAGCAGGTCGGGCTCGTCACGTTGACCTCCGTCAGGTAGTCGCCGATGACGTCGATGCCGACGACGAGCAACCCCGCGCGCCACAACGGCGCCGCGAGCGCTTCGCCGATTTCGCGATCACGCTTCGATAGCGGGCGCGCGACGCCGCGTCCGCCAGCGGCGAGATTGCCGCGCGTCTCGCCGGGTTTCGGGATGCGCGCGAGCGAATACGGGACGACGTCGCCGGCGATCAGCAGGATGCGCTTGTCGCCGTCGGCGATATCGGGAATGAAGCGCTGCGCCATCACCGTCCGCGCGCCGAGCTGCGAGACGGTCTCGACGATGACGTTGCGGTTCGGATCCGAATCGCGGACGCGAAAGATCGAGGTGCCCCCCATCCCGTCAAGCGGCTTGACGATCACGTCACGATGCTCGTCGATGAACGCCTGCACGAGCGCGCCGTCGCGCGTGACGAGCGTCGGCGCCACGAAATCGCCGAACTCCGCGATCGCCATCTTCTCGTTGTAATCGCGAATCGCCCGCGGCCGGTTGAACACGCTCGCGCCCTCGCGCTCGGCCGCCTCCAGCAGGTACGTCGAATAGACATACTCCATGTCGAACGGCGGGTCCTTGCGCATCATCACCGCCGCGTAGTCCTTGAGCGCGCGGTCTTCGGATTCGACGTCGTCGTACCAGTGGTGGTCGTCGGCCGACAGCGTCAGGAGCCGGGCCTTCGCGCGCGTAACGCCGTCACGCCAGTAGATGTCGGACTGCTCGAGCGCCCATATCCGATGGCCGCGCGCGTCGAGCGCACGCATCATCGCAATGCTCGTGTCCTTGTAAGCCTTGAGCAGCGGCAGCGGATCGAGGACGAAGGCAAAGTCCATGGCGGATGGCACGCGCAGCGAAGCCCGGGGACGCATCGCCGCGCGATGCCTCCGGAAGCGCGCGCCATCGATCCTACCGCATTCCTTCGCGCGGGCGCCCGGCGCGCAGGAATCCGTCGCCGGGTCCGCTAACTTTCGTACTTGAACGAAAGCTGCAGCCGCGTGCGGTACGCGAGCACCTTGCCGTTCTCGATCTTCACGTCGAGCTTCGTCACCTCGGCGATCCGCAGGTCGCGAAGCGACTTGCTCGCGGTCTCGACGGCGTTGGCCGCTGCCTCTTCCCACGAATTGCTGCTGCTGCCGACGACGTCGATGACCCGGTAAACGCCTTCCGTCGAATTCGCCATGCTCGTCTCCTCGTCGATGGCCGGATTTCGCGAAGCGACGACGCCACGTCATCGCGACGCGTCCGGCACGCAACCTCACGATACGCGCGTCGGGGCCGGCCGTACAATGCGCGGGCCGCGACTCCAGGGAGATGGGATGAAGGCCGGCGCAAACCATTCGTACTTCCCGCAGTGGACGTTGCGCACCGAGGGCGTGGTCGCGCCCGACGAGCGCCTGCCGGCGGCGCAGAGCATCGCGCTCGGCCTGCAGCACGTCGTCGCGATGTTCGGCTCGACGGTGCTCGCGCCACTTCTCATGGGCTTCAGCCCGAACGTCGCGGTACTGTTCTCCGGCATCGGGACGCTGATCTTCTTCGCGGTCGTCGGCGGTCGCGTGCCGAGCTACCTCGGATCGAGCTTCGCGTTCATCGCCGTCGTGATCGCCGCGACCGGCTATTCGGGAAGCGGGCCCAACGCGAACATCGGCGTCGCGCTCTCCGGCATCATTGCTTGCGGCGTCGTCTACGCCGTCATCGCGCTCGTCGTGATGGCGATCGGCTATCGATGGATCGACCGGCTGATGCCGCCGGTCGTGACCGGCAGCGTCGTCGCCGTGATCGGTCTCAACCTCGCACCGATCGCCGTCAAGGGCATTTCCGGCGGCGCGCTCGAGACGTGGATCGGACTTGCGACGATCGTACTCGTCGGATTGATCGCCGTGCGCGCGCCGGGACTCGCGCGCCGGTTGCCGATCCTGCTCGGCGGCATCGCCGGCTACGTGCTCTACGCGCTGTGCACGAACGTGCTGGGCCTCGGCAAGCCGATCGACTTCTCGGCCGTGGCAGGCGCGGCGTGGATCGGGCTGCCATCGTTCACGGCACCCGTCTGGAGCGCGCAGGCGATCGGCCTGATCGCGCCGGTCGCGGTGGTGCTCGTCGCCGAGAACCTTGGCCACGTGAAGGCGGTTTCCGCGATGACCGGCCGCGATCTCGATCCCTATCTCGGCCGCGCATTCCTCGGCGATGCGCTCGCGACGATGGTCGCGGGCGCGGGCGGCGGAACCGGCGTCACGACGTACGCCGAGAACATCGGCGTGATGGCCGTTACGAAGGTCTACTCGAGCCTGCTCTTCGTCGTCGCCGCGCTTTTCGCGATCGTGCTCGGCTTCTCGCCGAAGTTCGGCGCGCTGATCTCGACGATTCCGGGACCGGTGCTCGGCGGCCTCGCCGTCGTCGTCTTCGGCCTTATCACCGCGACCGGCGGTCGCATCTGGGTGCAGAACGCCGTCGATTTCTCGCGCGCACGCAACCTCGTCACGGCCGCGGTCGCGCTGACGTTCGGCGCCGGCGATCTCGGCCTCACGCTCGGCGGCTTCACGCTCGGCGGCATCGGCACCGCGACGTTCGGCGCGATCATCCTCTACCAGCTCTTTCGCGAATCCAAGTAGCCGCCCGCAGCAAGCCGGAGCGAGCGCGTCTTGCGAAAGCGCCGGTCGATCCTCATCTGCGATGAAACGTTCAACGCGGAGCAACGTCATGAAGCGAGTGGTCGCGGTTCACGCAAGTCCGCAGGGGCACTGGGTCGGCGACGGCTTTCCGGTGCGAAGCCTCTTCTCGTACGACGGGCTGGGCGCCGCGCTCTCCCCGTTCCTGCTGCTCGATTACGCCGGGCCGGCCGATTTCACGCCGTCCGAGCGGCGGCGCGGCGTCGGCGAGCATCCGCACCGGGGCTTCGAGACGGTGACGATCGTCTACCAGGGCGAAGTGGAACATCGCGACACCGCCGGCAACGGCGGGCGCATCGGCCCAGGCGACGTGCAGTGGATGACCGCGGCAGGCGGCCTGATGCACGAGGAGTTCCACTCCGAGCGCTTCACGCGCGAAGGCGGCACGATGGAGATGGCGCAACTCTGGGTCAACTTGCCGGCGAAGGACAAGATGTCGGCACCGCATTATCAGGCGATCGTCGCGGCCGATATCCCGAACGTCGAGCTTGCCGACGGCGCAGGGCGCGTGCGCGTGATCGCCGGCGAGTTCGAAGGTCATCGGGGAGCTGCGCGCACGTTCACGCCGATCGACGTCTACGACGTCTCGCTTCGCGCCGGAAAGGGCTTCGCGCTTCGATTGCCCGACGGACACACGGCGGCGATCGCGCTTTTGCGCGGGACCCTTCGCGCGAACGACACGCACGACGCGCAGGCGCCTTCCGTCGTGCAATTCTCGCGCGAAGGCTCCGGGATCCATGTCGAGGCGACGAACGATGCGACGTTCCTCGTGCTCTCGGGAGCGCCGATCGACGAGCCGATCGCCGGCTACGGACCGTTCGTGATGAACACGCGCGACGAGATCACGACGGCGATCCGCGACCTGCAGCAGGGACGCTTCGGCCAACTGGCCACGGTGTAGCGTGGCGGCGTCGCCACTTTCGGGACAGCGCGCGATCGTCACCGGCGCGAGCTCGGGCATCGGGCGCGGGATTGCGCTCGCGCTCGGCGCGGCGGGCGCACGCGTCGTCGTCAACTACCATTCGCACGACGACGCGGCGCGCGAGGTCGTCGATGCGATCAAGCGAAGCGGCGTCGACGCGATCGCGGTGAGCGGCAACGTCGCGAACCCCGACGAATGCGTGGCGCTCTTCGACGCCGCGCGGCAGCATTTCGGCGGCGTCGACATCCTGATCGCGAACGCCGGCATCCAGCGCGACGCCGCGTTCACCGACATGACGCTCGCGCAATGGCGCGAAGTGCTCGACGTCAATCTCACCGGACAGTTCGTATGCGCGCAGGATGCCGTCCGGCAGTTCCGCCGTCAGGGCCGCAGCGCGCTGTCGCGTGCGCTCGGCAAGATTGTCTTCACGAACTCGGTGCACCAGACGATCCCGTGGGCGGGGCACGCGAACTACGCGAGCGCCAAGGGCGGCCTCAAGCTTCTGATGCAGACGCTCGCGCAGGAAGTCGCGCCCGAGGGCATTCGCGTGAATGCGATCGCGCCGGGCGCCATCCGTACGGCGATCAACCGGCCCGCGTGGGAGACGCGGGAGGCGGAAGCGAAGCTGCTGCGCCTGATTCCGTACGGTCGCGTCGGCGACCCCGAAGACGTCGCGAAGGCCGTCGTCTGGCTCGCGTCCGATGAGTCCGATTACGTCGTCGGCGCGACGCTGTTCGTCGACGGCGGCATGACGCTCTATCCGGCGTTTCGCGAGGGCGGTTAACCCACGCGCTCGCCAGCGTCGGCCCGTTTGGCGGCGTCATCGCTTCGTCGTCGCAACGCCCTCGCCAGTGGTACGAGGCCGCAGCCAATCAACGCCAACGTCCCGGGTTCCGGCGCAATCCCCGGCGGGGTGGTGATCGACGCGTAGTCGTGGCCGCTCGCCGCGACGAGCGTGAAATCGCCGAGTGGCTGCAGCGTCGTGGTCGACGTGTGCATCGCATCGCCGTCGACGATGCAGGAGGAAATGGCGGTGGCGTTCGGTCCCACGTTGCATTCGCCGAAGAAGGACAAACCCACGCCCAGCTCGAACGGTTGCAGGATCGCGACCGGCAGGGTGATCGGAGCGAACTGAACGGTGAGAGGTCGATCGCCCGTGTTCCCCGGAATGCCGATCCGATCGGATCCTCTGCCGCACAAATTGAAATCGGGATCGTTGAAGACGAAGCAGTCGTCGAGCAGCGTCATGCTCGACTGGACGCCGGTGACCGGATCGGTGAGAACGATCCCTGCGGACAGCTCGTAGGCAAAGACGCCGTTCGCGTTGTTGATCGCCAACGTCGAATTCTGGAAGTCCAGATCCAGGGTGAGGTTGGCGTTGACCGGCGTACCGGGGACGAGCAGGCTGCCGCCGTTCGGAATCGCCGTGAGGAAGTCGTCCCAAAACGCCGAAGCCAGCGCCGATCCCGACGCGTCCGCGCGCGATGAGGCAGGGGGCGTCGAGCCGCCACCAGTTCCGCTTACACCCAGCGTTCCAAAGTTCGCGAATGCGGACGCCGACGCGCCGCCGACGGAGCCGTCGCTGCCCGCGACGTTCCTGCTAACCGACGCTGCCGACGGCGCATTGACGTTGCTGGCATTCTGTTGATCCTGGGACGTCGTCGCGTCCGTCGCTCCCACGATGACCTGAACGTTCGCACCCGTGGTGGGTGTCATGTCGGCATACGCCGCGCCGGAGCTTGCCGCCAGAACGAATACGCAAATCGACGGCGCAAGTCCGCGACTGTTGCTGAGACGTGACAAGTTCGGTCCCATCGTCGGCTCCTTTCGATGTGCCTGCATCCGATCGTCGCCCGTCACGGAAGCGGCACGACGTGTCCATAGACCTGCACGAAGACGTGCCCGGTACCGGTCGTCCCGGTGCGAAAGGCGGAAAGCGAGATGTTGTTGTCGCCAGCGTCGGCAAACATCCCGTTTCCGCTGTCGCCCGAGTAGATGTCCAGCGGGCCCCCGAAGATGACACCACTCGGGCTCGTGCCGCGAAATGACGTACCGACGAAGTTGTCCGAGGCGCTGTTGTCTACGAAGGCGCTGACGGTGACTCCGATCAGTGCCTGGCCCACCGGCAGCTCGCCGAGCACGTTGATCCGATCGATCGCAAGTCGCGTGCTCGCCGGAATGTCAACCTTGAAATTGTTGAACTTCGTCGACGAGTTGCCGGGTTCGATCTCGAGCGAGAACGAGTCCTGGAAAGGCAGGCGCGCCGGGTTGTCGTCGTCCTGCGTGCGGACGACGTTGCCGACATTGACCGTGCCCGAGATCGTCCCGGTGCCTTGAATCGTGACCGGAACGGGCGCACTGGCCGGATTGGTGACCACGACGGGTGCCGACGGCTTCGGAACGACGGCGGGGGCCTGCGCGAGCGCGAGCGCCGAGGCGAACGCGAATGCAGCCACAGCAAGCGACGAGCGTTTCATGGCAAGTCTCCTTTCGTTTGTAAGCGACGGGCGTTCGATCGATTGCGGGACCTGCAACTAGTGACACCGGTTCGGCGGCTCGCCCGGCCCGCCTTCGAGGCACGGAACCGCACTCAGATACGTGTAGATCGCGACGAGCTGTCGCTGCGTCATGTGCTGGAACGACGGCCACGGCATCACCTGCAGCACATCGCCATTGAAGGGCGGCAGCAGGCATTGGGGCGCGTTCGTCGGACAGTTGGGATGCGCGTGATCGAGATCGGCGCCGGTGCGCATGATCTGAATGAATTCGTCGAGCGGACGCCCGCCTTCCGGCAATCCGGTCTTGTCCGGTGTGAGGTTGCGCGAAACGATGTGGACGGCGCCGTTGGGGCTCGGGAACACGCCGAAGTCCTGACCGCCGCCGAGATAGGTCGCCGGATTGATCTGCTTCACGCCTAGGAACGGTCCCTGCGGCGGTGCGCGCAGATACGGGTTGCCGGTCGGCAGGAATTCGGTCGAAGGATCACGCGTGTGGCATCCGTTGCAATCGGTCGTGACGTTCACGATGTAGCTGCCGAGGCCGACCATGTCGGGATCCTTGTTCCGCATGTCGAGTTGAATGCCGCTCGACGCGGCCACTTCGAGCCCGATGCGGACCATCTCCTTCTCGTCCTGCGCGACGTTGTTGTCGTTGAACGCCTGCCCGGCATTCGATGCCACGAGCATCGCTCCACCGGCGAACGCGACGACGATGGCGGCGATCAGCGACTTCCGTTGGTCATTCAGCATCGCTTTCTCCAAATCGTTGTGATCGATGTCCGCGGCGACGGCCGCCCGTCAACTCTCCGGTTCGCTGGTGCCGTGCGGTGCTTTGCGCTCGTGCGCGGGCGACCCGGCGATCGACATCCGCTCCCACAGTTCCTCGCGGCCTGCGAACCCCTGGCGCTCGCCGCTGCCGACGCATTCCACCGTACCGACCGGCTCGTCCGCCGGGGCGGGCTCGCGTCGATAGATGCGCACGATGAACGTTTCCACGCCACCTTCGCTGTCGGCGCAATGCGTGCTTGCGGAGCCTTGTCTCGCAGTCACCTCAGTAAGCCGAGCATGAAGGCTCGGCGAAGCCTTCCGCGCAGCATGCGCGCGGCCTTCTCACGGTTTTCTCACCGATCGCCCACGCGGCCGGGGTGGGCCCGTGGCTACCTGATCAGCGCCGGGAAATCGCGGCGACGAGGTCGGCGGTCGCGGCGGAAGGCGCGACACCGAGGACGATCGAAAGCTGATCGCGACAGCGCCGGAAGACGCGCAGCGCATCGGCCGCCCGGCCGGTGGCGAGATGGCAGCGAATGGCGCCGCGATAGAGATTCTCGGCGAGCGGATCCTGCGCCAGCGCCGCCTCGTAGAGCGAGAGCGCCTGCTCGAACTCCCCCCGTTGCTCGAGCGCCCTGCCGCGATCCTGCGCAAGGCGCAGGAAACGCTGATGCAGACGCTCGCGGGCGCCGGCCCACCACGGCGCGACGACGTCCTCGCCGAACAGCGGGCCGGGATAATCATCGATCGCGCCGTGCTGGAACGCGAACGCGTCGACGCACACGCACGCGGGATCGAAGCCGATGCGACCGCCGTCCAGCCGCAGCGCGTCGTCGCGGCCGAGCAACTTGCGTAAACGCAGCACGGCCATGTCGAACGCACCGCGCGCTTCGGCGCCTTCCGCATCGGGCCACAGCGCATCGAATACGGTCGCCATGTCGATCGCGCCCGGCCCCCGCGCGACGAGGAGCTTCAGAAGCTCGAGTGGTTTGCGGGGCGGCTTCGGCCCGAACTGGATCGGGACGTCGTTGGCATCGACGCGCAAGCCGCCGAGCGCATGGATGCGTACCGGCCACGGCCAGAACGGTTCGTACGCCTCGGGGGCCGGGAGATGGCGCTCGCGGATGACGTGCCGCACGAACTCGACTTCGATTCCCATCCGCAGCGCATCGGAACACAACCGCGCGGCGATCGGTGCGAGCAGCGTCGCGAAGCCGGGCCACGCATGCTCGTGTGCGCGCTCGACGATACGGCGAGTGAGCTCGGGCGGAATGGCGCCTTCGCGTCGCAGCGCATCTGCAGCCGACGCGACGTCGGCGAGGATGCGACTGATCTCGCGGTACAAGCTGCGCTCGGGATGACGTTCGCTCTCTTCGAGCAGCGCTTGCCCCGCGCGCGTCGCATCGCCCGACGCGATCTCCAGTCGCTCGCGAAACATCACCAGCGTCCACCGGTCCGCCAGCGGAAAGTTGTGCCCGAGCGCAAGGTTCAGCGCCTGCGCGTTCACCGTTCGCGCCCGCGGCCAATCGCCCGACAGCGCTAGAACGGCGGCCTCGGCCGAAAGGACGTTGACCGTCTGCGTCGAATGGCCCGGATCCGCGATTTCGCGCAGCGCGTCGAGGCGCTTGCGGGCCGCCTCGCGATCGTTGTCCGCCACGGACTGGTTGACGAGAAACAGCGCGGCAGTGAACGCGATGCTTTGTCCACCGCCTTCCGCCGCCATTCGCGCGGCGAGCTCCAGGCACTCCGTGGGAGTCGCCGCGGGAAGCTTCGCCCCGGCCACCGGCCAGCGACGCCCGAGCAAAGCGTACGCGGTGAGCCAGCCGGCGATCGACATCGGTGATGCCCTCGCCTTGCGCAACCAGGGTGCCGACGCGTGCACCGCATCGCTGAAAAGGCGCTCGTCGTTCAGGCGATAGCCGGCGGCTTCCACCAACACTCCGGCGGCGGCCAGCGCCTCGTCGGGGTGCAGCTCCGATGCAGTGTCCCGCAGCGCACCGAGGATGCGCGCGAAGAGTTCCCGCTCGTCACCGAGGCGCACGTCGCCCAGCATGTTCGCGGCACGTACGCACACTGCATCCACGCGCAAGCGCTCGTTCGGATCGACGATCTGCGCGTGTGCAGGGCACTGACGCGCCAACCGCTGCGCCCAGGCCTTGCTGTCCGCGAAGTCGTGCCAGCCTTCGAGAATTGCGCCGAGCGCGCTCGCGGCGACGACGAGCCCGGTGGCCGATGGAACGTCCTCGCCGAGAAGCGCCATCGCCCGTTCGAAGCTTGCGACGGCGCTTTGTGCATCGTTGCGATGCCACGCGCTCTCGCCCAGCGCAATCTGCAGCGGAATGCTATCGCTCACGTTGCCGAGCATCGACGCAATCGCATCGAGCTCGGCGAGCCGCTGATCCTTCACGAGCTGACGCGCGAAACGCTCGGCGACCGCTTTCGCGGCGGCCGCATCACCGGCGTCGACATGAAGTCGCACGGCCTCCCGGATGAGCCCCCGTTGCACGGCGATGCGTGCCGCGGCGTTGCGCAACTCTTCGCGCCATCTCGAATCGCCGATCGAGTCGAAACGCCGGCCGAGCGCGTCGCGCAGGAGGTCGTGCAATCGCCAGCTTCGCGGCTGCCGTTCGAGCCGGACGACGAAGGCATGAGCCGCGCGGAGACGTTCGAGCAGATTCTCCGCGCCTTCGCCGACGCCCATTTCGTGCAGCGCATCCAGATCGATTTCCGGCACCAGGCTAGCGGCCGCGAGCGTGCGAAGATCGCGCTGATCGAGATTCGTGAGAACGGCGCGGTCGAAGTACGAGAAGACACGTTCGCGCGCATCGGAGTCGAGCGCGATCGCTTTCGTCCCCGCCTGCGCGAGCAACAGCATTCCGGCGGCCCAGCCATTCGTCCGCGCTTGCAGTTCACGAGCTGTCGTCACGTCGACGCTTCTCGCGAAGAGCTTCGTCGCTTCGTCGGCGGTGAAGGCGAGCGCGCCGGAGCCGACGATGCGCAGCGCGCCCCGCGCGACGTCCTCCAGCAGCGCGCCGTCCGGGTCCTTGCGGCTCGCGATCAACAGCGCGACGTCGGCGGGCGCTTCGCGAACGGCGGCGACGAGCAGCGCGTCGAAATCGGTGCCCGCGGCGGCGTGCGCATCGTCGAGCACCAGCGTCGTGCCGGCCGGCACGACGTCGAAGAATGCGCGGAAGAAGGTTCGCGAAAAGACGTCGAGCTTTTCGACGTCGCGTCCGCGATGGATCGGCAGCCTGGCAGCGCGACGTGTCGAGCGTGCGAGCGCGGTGAAGTAGCCGAAGGCGACGCCGGGATCGGCATCGCCCTCGTCCACCCGATACCAGAGCACGCGGCCACTGCGCATCGACGCCCACGCGGCCGCGAGCGTGCTCTTGCCTGCGCCGGGCTCGGCCGCAATCCAGGCCGCAGCGGCGCCGGTTGCTTCATCGAGAAGGCTGTTGAGCCGCGACCGGGCGAGCCAGTTCGACGCGCGGGGCGGCGAGAGCTTCGCGAGTCGAGACGAAGGCATGCGGACGCTGGTCCGTTCGTCGTCCCCGTTTCAGGTAGCGGCGATCGCAGCCGGCCGGCGCGCGACGGCTAAGAGGCTGCCCGCTTCGGCAGCGCGTTCAGCACCGGCGTGATCAGGTCCATCGGCAGCGGGAAGATGATCGTCGAGTTCTTGTCGGCGGCGATCACCGTCAGTGTCTCGAGATAGCGGAG
>Ga0207707_10005795_pt1 | contig 10802 bp, 7 predicted proteins | sample KBSC83BmetaG_FD_184336 | JGI IMG/M metagenome (GOLD analysis project Ga0207707, IMG submission 184336) | Corn rhizosphere microbial communities from Kellogg Biological Station, Michigan, USA - KBS C8-3B metaG (SPAdes) (version 2) | ecosystem: Host-associated > Plants > Roots > Rhizosphere ... | reverse complement strand
GATATCAGTCTGCGAGACGACCCCGACCAACCGTCCCCGTTCTTCCACGAACAGCCGCCGCACCTCAGCGTAGAGCATCTGCTGGGCAGCCTGATGGACGTCCGCGTCGGGCTCGATGGTGAGCGCGTTCGGCGTCATGAGGTCACGCGCCGTGGTGTGCGCGAAGAGCCGCGACCGAGCCGTGGCGTCGTCGTGTTCCGCAGTAGCCTGCAATACGTCCGTAGCGGATACGACGCCGAGCACGTGGCCCGCCGAATCCACAACCGGGAGCCCCGAGACATGGGAGTCCGCCATCGCCTGGACCACTTCGGCCACCAGTGCCTCCGGGGCTACCGTTTGCACGCCCGTGTGCATCAGCTCCGCTACTCGCATTGTTGCTCCTGTGTCGGGATGTACCGAAGAGGCCCCCTGCAGGAAGCGCACCAGCTCCCCTGACGTGCGCCGCAGCGGTGTTCCTGCCCTGCGCACCGATTTGTGATCTACTTGGCTGGCCGCAGATATCTTCGCACAGTCGTTGCGATTCCAGACGCATGCTCCCCCGCGCCTGCCGCAGCGGCGGGACCTGCTGAGGGCGTCCGCAGGGTCAAACACTGACTACAGGGTACAGCATCGTGATGCAACTCCAGGAGATCATGAGCACGCGCGTCGTCACCGTCGCACCGGACGAGAGCGCAAACGCCGCGTGGACGCGGATGCGACGTCGTCGCATCAGGCATCTCGTTGTGATGCAGGAGGGCCGGCTCGCCGGCGTCGTGTCGGAGCGCGACCTCGGGGGGCGGGCGGGAGCATCCATGCGCCGTGGCCGGACGGTGCGGAGCCTGATGACGCGGACCGTCGTGAGCGCCAATGCGGAAACCACCGTCCGCGAAGCGGCGGACCTCATGCGCGAGCGTCTCATTGGCTCGCTGCCGGTGATGCAAGGCGATCGGCTGGTGGGCCTCGTCACGGCCACGGACGTGTTCGATGCGATCGCGGAGGAGTTGGCGCCACGACTGAGCCAGGCGGAGCGGCAGTTGCTGCGAGCGCCGGCGAGCAGCAGGAAGCTGGGTGGGAGCCCCGTCGCCCGGCAGCGATCGGCGGCGCGCTCGCGGACGTCCCCGCTTCAGTCACCCAACCGGACGAAGCGAGAGCCGCTCGCGGCGGACCTGCCCAGGGCCGGCAAGAAGACGCTCGGCCGTACGGAAGCACCGCTGGTATCCGCGCACATCCGCGCATTCGGTGTCGACGTCGATGACGACACACGGGAGTACATCCGGCGCAAGCTGGGGATGAAGCTCGGCAAGTTCGCCATGGCCATCGAACGGGTGAGCGTCCGCATGCGCGATGTGAACGGACCACGTGGCGGCGTTGATCACGAGTGTCAGGTAAAGGTGGTGCTGAGTGGCCTGCCAAGCGTGATGGCGCAGGCGCAGGATGTCGCGCTCGTGGCCGCAATCGACCAGGCGATTGCCGCGGCGACGGGCGGCGTGAAACGAAGCGTGCAGCGGCGCCGCATGCGGCCGCTCAAGCGTGTGCGGGGCGGACGACGAGTCATGGCGCCTTGACGAGAGCAGCAGGACATTACGGCTGCGCGGGCCCGAGCGCTTCGCCCTGCCGACGCGCCACCGCCACCAGCGAGTCCGCGCGTGCGCCCGCCTCCTGCGCGATCTTCTGCGCCTGCTGGTCTGCCTGCTGGCGCAGCTTGTCAGCGGCGGCCTGCGCGGCGACACGCAGCACGGGGTTCTGCGCCTGCGCGACCATCGCGGTTGCTTTCTGGTCCGCCTCGCGCTTCACGCGCGCGGCCAGCGAGTCCGCCTGAAGCCGTATCGCGGCGGCTTGTTTCTGTGCCTGTGCCACGAGCGAATCGGCCCTGGCGCGCGTGGCGCGCTGCGCGGCCAGCTTGGCCGAGTCCACACGCTCCTTCACGTTCGCCACGGTGCTCTCGACCTTCGTCTGCACCGCCTGCTGCACGCCTTCCTTAATCGAGCCGGCGGTCCCGCCGAACGACGGACGCACGACGGGATCGGTCACGGTTCCCGTCACCTTTGCGCCAATGGACACCACTGCGGCGTTGCCCAGGTTGATACCGGCCTTTCCCGCGCGCGTCGCGAGCGCGCTCACGGCCTGATTCGCACTCGTGCCGAGCACCTTCGTGGGCACCGCAAGCGCCAGGTCGTAGTCCAGCGACTTGTCGATTCCATTCGACCCGGACACCGTGAGCGCCAGGTCGCCGATGCGTACGTCGAATGGTTGAACGTTGAGGCGGCCGTTCTCGATGCGAAATTTTCCCGCGAGTGGCTGCAGCGCCGGGTTCCTGAGCTGATCCATCCTGAGCACATCGGCCAGCTTCACGAGTACCGGGAATCCCTGAACGGCGACAGCGCTCGTGGTGAAGGAACCCTGGCCCGTCAGCGCGCTGAACACCGGTGTCATGTTGGCGGCGAGCGGCCCGGCGAGATCGAGGCGTGTGGAGAGGCGGCCATGTGCATAGCGGGCGACGGGCGCGAGCTGCTGCACGGTGACGAGCGATGTAAACGCCGTTGGGATGTCCACGGAATCCACAGCGAGTGCGAGACTGAACGTGGGCCGCGCCGGCGTCGTGGTTTCGTAGAATCCGGTGGCGGTCACCTCTCCACCCAGCATGTCCATGCGGAAGCCGTCGAGCGTCACCCGCTGATCCTTCACGCGCATGCTGCCGCGTGCATTGGCAATGTCCAGCTTCCCGTAGAGGAGCTGCTTCACGGTGGCGTGCAATGTGAAGTCCACGTTCGGTGGCACCGGTATCACGTGCGTCGTGTCGCTGGAGCGCCACTCGTTGAGGTCGAAGCGATTGCTCCCAACCGTCGCGTCGCCCCGCAGTACCTCATCGTGCAGGGCGTAGCCGATGACGTTGTCGAGTGCACCGGTGGCGCGCACGTCGCTGTTGCCGATGCGCGCGACGAATGACGTGAGCTGCGCGAGACGCGGCGTGAACGCGAGCCGCGCGGTATCGATCGCGATGGGATGCGGCACCGCCGCGCTCTCGAGCGCGAGGCGCGAGACGCCGAGCGTGCCCTTCGCGGCGATCCGGTCGTATCGGCCGGCGTCCACCCACGATTTCCTGGTGTGCACGGCCATGTCCGCAATGAAGAGCCCTGTGAGCTTCCTGACGCCGGTCAGCTTGACCGCGCGGCGCACGTCCGCGAGATCCAGCGAGCCGTTGAGCGCGAGATCAATATCCGGATCGCTCACGGGCGTGCGCAGCACGAGCCGCGCATCGAAGGGTCGCTGGCCGAGCGCAACGTGAAAACGGTTGAGCGAGACCACCGTGCTGTCGATGCTCCCTCCCGGATTGTCGACCGCGAGGTCGAGCGCGATGTCTCTCGCGGGCAGGGGAAGGTCAGGATAGCGGAACGCACCGTTGACCACTGCGGCCTTGAGCGCGAAGGCGGGGAAGACGCTCGGCCCATAGTTGCCGCGCACCCGGCCTGATACCGACATGCGGCCGGAGCTCTGGAGGCTCTTGAAGTCCCGTGCGTAGATCGCCGGGACGAGCGAGAGAATGCTGGCGAAGGCGGTGCTGGGTGACGAAAAGGTGAGGTCCAGCGCCGTCGTGCGGTCGCCGAGACCCACGGAGCCGGCGAATGCGAGAACGAGATCGTTGAGGCGAATCCGGTCGTTCCTGAACGTGAAGCGGCGGTGACGCATGTCGGCGCCGACATCGGCGTCCGCCGCAAGCGAGACCTTGTCGAGGTATGGCACGCCGGCGAAGCGGAACGAAAGCGTGTCGACGCCCACGCGCGTGGCGAGATTGAAACTGTCCTGCGCGAAGTCACCATGCATTGCGAGCTGGACGCCGGCGAGCGCCGCGGCGACATCCGAGTGCCGGTCGTCATAGGTGATGTTCCCATCGTGCAGGGCCAGCTCGCGCAGCGACACGGCGAGCGTCCTGCTCGTGTCGGCCGTCTTCACAGCGGGCTGCTTGCGGACGATGTCCCAGTTCTCCCGTCCGTCCGCGAGTACGCGCAGCCGGGCCACGGGCCGCTGCATGTCAACCTTCCGAACCACGATGGCGTCGCCATGGCGGAGGTTGCGGATCACGCTGCCCAGATCGAGCACGATGCGGAGCTGTTGCATCGACAGCAGCGTGTCACCCTCGAACGGCTTCAGTCCTCTCACCGTGAGGTTGCTCAGGCGGAACGTCACGTTGGGGAAGTCGCGGAGCAGACTGAGACCGACGCCGCCCCAGCTTACCTGTGCGTTCACGGACTTCGCGATTTCCGCCTTCACCCGTGCCGCAATGCGGTCGCGGAAGAGGAAGGGAAGGACGAACAGCAGGAGCACCAGGGCGCCGAGGATCGCGGCGATACCGATGGCGAGCTTGCGGCGAGAGCGCATGGAGCCTTCCAGAGAGCGGACGACAGTGACGTGCACGAATGCAGCGAGTACGGCACGGCGCCGCTGCGCGACGCGGCCTCGGGAGGAATCTAAGGACCTGTCGTATCATCCCCCAACGGCTTTCATGATGCAGGCCCGTGCTCGGTGAGCACCGGTCGAATCGTGTCGATTCGCGGCGTGAAGAGCGTGTACTGATCGGGGTCCGCGAATACCGCGGCAAAGTCCGCCGGATGGAACGCGCGCGCGAGGCGCTGCGCGTACGTCGTGCGCAGGAGCCGCATGTAATAGCCGATGTCGTAATCCCGCGGATCGGACGCCGCGACGTCATCGTCAGCCATCGCCGCGACGCGATCCGCCAGCCCCGCCTCGCCATTCTGCTTGCGGTAGACGCGCAGCCGGTCGCCCGCGCGCCAGGTGGTGTGGCCCGCAGCGAGCAGCGCTTCGTAGGGCAGTTCGCGCCGCGTACTCCGGGCCGCGAGATACGCGTGAGGCGACTTCGTGAGCCGCACTCTCGATGCGATCTGCGAGGTGGCGAGCGCTCGCGAGCGGATGGCTGCCATGGTGTCCAGATAGCTTTCGCGCACGCCCGCTACGTCGCCGGCGAGCAAGCGGGCGATTGCGCGCCGCAAAAAGGCGTCGCCGAACGGTTCCGAGCGACTCGAGCGGAACGCCACGCCCCTCAGCAGCAGCGTTCCGTCGTAGCGCAGGAGCGCGTAGTTCTTCGGCTCGTGCGACAGCATCGCGGCGTAGCGCCCCTCGAACTCGAGCTGCACGAGGGGCGGCAACAGCGCGGCGACCTCCGCGACGACGCGACGTTCATCCGTCTCGCTCCATGACGATGGCACCGCGACGTACACGCCATCGGTATCGGCCTCGAGCAGCGTGACGCCACGCGCGGAGAGCTCGCGGCACATGAGCGCCAGCACCTCGCGTCCGCGCCGCGTCACTTCATTGGCCGCGTGCACATCCGCGAATCGCGTGAGTCCGCCGGCCGCCAGATACCCGTACGCCGAGTTCACGATGATCTTGAGCGCTGCCGACATTGCCTCGTGCGTGTACCGTTCGGGCGATCCCGGTGCGGCGGTGCGCGCTTGCATCTTTGCCTCGAGCCGGCGCTCCACGAGCCCATCGACGAGCGCGAGCAATACGCCCAGCCGGTCGCGCGACGGACCAATGTGATACGCGCGCATGAGCGACGGGTACAGACTCGCGACGTCGGCCTTCACCACGCGTTGCGCGACGCCCGATGCGAAAAGGTGCAGCGCCGCTCCGCTGTGCGGTGTGCCATCGCTCGCCTGGTGCGCGGGGAGCGCCATTCCCGCGCGCAGATACGCGCGCACGAGCAGAGGGTCAATGACGCCGGTGGCCGCTCCGGCGTCGGCGAGCCGCTCGTAGCGTCGCGGCACCATCTGGGCGAGCGCGTACGCGGCGCCGCCGAGCACACGAGAGAGCGCAGCAGCCTCTTCGACATCGTCGGTCGCGTAGCGCCTGACCCGCTCCGGGTCGCTCCGGTACGTTGCATGAATGCGATCGCCCGGGATGTACTCGCGGTCCGGCGCGGCGAGCCCCAGATGTCGAGCGACCGCCTTGAGTCCATGTCCCGGGAGCTCGCGCGTCGAGAAGTCGTGGCGCCGCACGGCATCCAGCGTGTCGATCAGCTCGCGTCCCGGCGCCACGAAGCGCACGCGGCGGCGATCATCCGCATCGCCGGATTCGGCGCCCGCCGGTACGCCGCGCCGGGCGGTACGTCGCCGAAGCCTGGCTCCGGCGACGCGGCCCAGCACGAGCGGTACGCCAACACGGCGAGCACGGTGATCGAGAAAGGGCAGGTCGAAGCCGTGCAGATTGTGATTCTCGATCACGTCGGGATCCGCTGCGCGCACGCGCTGCATGAGCTGGCGAATCAGCTCCGCCTCGGCGCGGTCGTCGTCGCCAGGCGCCTCGAGCACTTCGGTGTCGCCCGTGTGATAGCGCACCGAGATGAGGAAGATGCGGTCGCGGCGCGGGTCGAGGCCGGTGGTCTCGAGGTCGAATTGCAGGCGATGCAACTGATCGAAGGGAAGGTCGCGGAAGTACGTTCGGCCGCTCGCGACGAGATACTGCTCCTCGGGCGGCAGGGCGAGCACGCTCTCCCGCGGCATCCCGGAGAGGTGCTCGACGCGCCGCCCCAGCCGCGCCGACGCCCCGCGCAGGACCGCGGCGACCAGCGCACGACCATCCTCGGCGCTGACGAGGTGCCGCAACTGTCCGGGGCCGTCGAGCTCGCGATGGCGCACGAGCGCGTTTGCGCCGGCATCACTCTCGCGGCCCATGTCCAGGTGCCGAAGATCCTCGAAATGCTCCAGGAGAAGCCAGGGACGAAAGCGCTCTTCCTCGCGGACGAGCGTGCCGATCTCCGGGAGGCGTCGCCACACGAGTGCCCGGCCATCCATCGTGGCGTGGACCGAGACGATCCCCGGAGTCGGGTCCCAGCCGCAGAGCCATTCGTCCGCCGTCGGGCTCACGACACTGATCCGGCGCACCATCCGGGCTTGCTCAGGCGCTCCGCTCGCAGCAAGCGGATTCCTGGCGGAAGCCCTCGACGCCTTCCTTCGCGATGATCGGCACCATGACCAGTGCAGCGACGGGATCGGCCCACGACCAGCCCAGCGTGGCGTTCAGGACGAGGCCTCCGAGAAGAATCGCCGAAAGATATGCGCACAGTGACGTCTGTTGCGCCTCCGCGGCGAGGGCGCCACTTCCCAGTTCCTTTGCGACCCGGCGCTTTGCCCGCGCGAGGAGCGGCATGACGACGAGCGAGAGCGCGGCGAGCACTATCCCGACAGCGCTCTCACGTGGCGCGTCGCCGGAGATGAGGTCGCGCAGCGCATGGTACGCTACGTAGGCGGCGAGAGCGAGGAACAGGGCACCGATGATCCGAAGGCTCACGCGTTCCACGCGCTCGCGCCGCACGGCGTCGACGTCCGCATTCAGGCGCCAGAGCGCTGTGATGCTCGCCGCGAGCTCGATCAGGCTGTCTGCCCCGAAGCCTGTGAGGGCAATGCTTCCCGCGATGAGGCCGGCGCCAATGGCGATCACGCCCTCGAGCGAGTTGTACGCGAGCGTCGCGACGTTGAGCCGAACGCTGCGGCGGACCAGCTGTTCGCGGTGCAGCCCAAGTCCTACTGCTGTCATACCGCCTGAATCTACACCGGTCGTGGAGACTCGGCGTTGCTGCTGCTGCCATTGACGCGACATGGCCGGTCGCCTGAGAGCATGCCGGCGTTACCAGCTACCAGCTCAGGGACGTCCCTGCCGCAGCCGTGTAGCCTGTCGCGCCGCTGCCGCCGTTCACGCGCGAGACCACCGAGCTGATTCGCGAGCGCTTTCAGCACGTCACCGAGGCGATGCTCCTCGGCACCGCGCTCGAAGCAATGTTGCAGGGTGCGTTTGCAGGCGTGTCGCTCTTCGGGCTCGTGGGCCTGCTCCTTGGCCCGTTCGCCATCTCCTGCTTCTTCGAGCTGGTACAGATCTACGGGCGCGAGTACGGGAATTCGGCGGCGCAGCCTGCACAGGATCGGAGCTGGTGATCGACGGCGGCGTCACGACGCAGTACTACGCCCGGCGCGCGATTCAGGGAATTCCCGACCAGCATTGGGCATGACGCCGACAGAATGCGAGTCGCGGTGCACCCATCATTCATCCAGACGCAGGGCAGAGGGTCCTTCCTGTGCGCCGGCGCCCACTCGGTCATGGAGGATGGGGTCATGAACGCTGCACACCTGCATTTGCTGCTGAATCACCTGCCGGTGATGGGCACCGTGATCGGCGTCATGCTGCTCGCGCTGGCACGCGCACGGCGGAGCGACGAGCTGTTTCGCGCGAGCCTTGCTCTCTTCGCGCTGCTGGCGGTCGCCGCCGTCGCGGTCTATCTCACCGGCGACGGCGCAGAAGATCTGGTCGAACGTCTGCCGGGCGCATCCAAGTCGCTCATCGAGGCACACGAAGAGGCGGCGCTGATCGCCACGATCGCACTCGGCATCTACGGCATCGCAGCCTGCGTCACGCTGTTCGTCGGGCGATTCCGGGCGCTGCCGCGCTGGACGGCCACCGCCGCACTGGTGGTCTCGCTCATCCCCCTGGGGCTCATGGCATGGACAGCGAACCGAGGCGGCCAGATTCGCCACACGGAGATCCGGCCGGGTACTCCGGCGGCCATCGCGCCGCCAGAGGCCGCACCGGCGGCTTCCGTGCCCGGGCTGGCGACACGGAGACCGTGACCGTGTTCAGCCCCGAGCGCAGACGCTACGTGCGGCGCGTGATTCACCGGGCAACGCTGCCAACGGACCGTGCTTCAGACGACGCCTGGTACCGCTGTCCATTCGGCTCGCCGAGCCAGCTCGCGTTGTGCGACGCTGGCACTCGATGGGGCGAGCAGCACGGAGCAGTGGGCGGTGCGGAGCAACTGTGTCGCCACTCTGCCCACGAGAAGCCGCTCCACAACATGGTAGCTGTGGTTGCCCGCGGCGATGAGGTCCGCATTGACGCGCGCCGCGAAGGCAACGATCTCCTGCGCGGGATTCCCCGCGAGCTGCACCGAACTGACGCGTGGCGACCTGTCGGCACCCATCTCATGAACAGTTCTTTCCAGCAGTTTCCCGGCGAAATGGGCGTAGCGCGCTTTCCAGTTGCAGAGCGCATCGCGCGGCAGCTCGACATCCGGGCACGCATGCACCAGTGAGAGCGTTCCCGTGTCGTCGAGCAGCGCGAACGCCGTGCGGGCCGCATTCACACTGGAGGGACTGAAGTCCGTCGCGGCCACCACCGTGTGTGGAAGCCCGGTGCTGCCCGGTGCAACCGCGAGCACCGGCGCGTGACTCCAGCGCGCCACCTCGATCGCGACTTCCCCGCACGAGATGCCATCGCCAGACTCGTGCTGGTCGCAGCCGAGCACGATCAGATCAACTGCCAGCTGCTCCGCTTCGTCCGCGATTGCCTGTGCCGCCCGGCAGTCGTGCACGAGGGCCGTCTGGAACAGTGTCGCCTCTTCACGCGCCGCAATCGCGCGCGCCACACAGAGCCCGCTGTCGGATTCAGATTCGGTCTGGGTGGCAACGAGAATGCGCTGCATAAGTCTCCTCCGCGATCAGATTCGCTCGTGTGGGTGCTGCATCATGCATGACAATCATATCCGACGAGCGTCGCGCGGTCTGTCGGCGGAGTCTCGTCCATCCTGTAGGCCGGAGCCAGACGCCATGTCGGGCGTCGCCTCACATGGCAGTCCCGCGAGGACGGTCAGCGACTGGCCCGGAGGGCATTCAGGATGACGGCGAGGTCAATTGCCTCCTGCGCGATCGCGCCCGCCACGGGCGGCAGGGCGCCGGCCGCCGCCACGACCATGCCGGCAGCGCTCAGGCCAAGTCCGACAAGAATGCATTCACGAGCAATCCGGTACGTGCGTCGTCCAATACGAACGGCATCTGCCACGCGCGACAGGTCGTCCGCGAGCAGAACGACTCCGGCGGATTCCGCCGCGATACCACCGCCGTGGGCCGCCAGCGCCACGCCCACATGGGCCGTACTCAGTGCTGGTGCGTCGTTGGTGCCGTCACCAACCATCATGACTGTTTCGCCGGACGCGACCAGCTCCCGCACGATGGCGACTTTCTCCTCGGGGAGGAGATCGCCGAACACGTCCGCGATTCCCGCAATGTCTCCCACGGCGCGCACGTTCTCCACGTGATCGCCCGAAACGATGAGAATGCGGCCTACGCCGAGCCGGGCAAGTTGCGCGATGGAGCGGCCGAGCTCCGCGCGCGTCTGGTCAGCGAACTCGATCACGCCCGCCATCGTGCCATCGATCGTGACAAATGCTCTGAGAGCAGCGCCGTGCGCGGCGCCACGGCTCAGCGCACTCTCAGGGTCGCGCGTCTGTTCGAGCGCAAAGGATCGGGCGCCGACGGTCACCAAGTGTCCCTCAACCTCGCCGGACACTCCGCGTCCGGGATCTTCGCGTGCCCATCGCGGATCGGGGATGTCGAGAGCGGCGGCGCGCGCCGCGTCCACAACGGTCCGCGCAAGCTGATGGCTGGAACCCTGTTCAACGCCGGCCGCCAGGCGAAGCACGGCGTCCCCGCTGGCCCCATCCGTGGAGACAACTCGACTCACCGCGGGCCGGCCGATGGTGAGCGTTCCCGTCTTGTCGAACACCGCGGCGGTCACCTTGCCGAGCTGCTCGAGCGCTGTGCCGTTGCGCACGACGATCTGGAGCCGCGCCGCGCGATTGATACCGCCGAGGATCGCCACGGGCGTGGCGAGAATGAGCGGGCATGGCGTGGCAATCACCAGCACCGCGAGCACACGCACCGCATCACCAGAGAGCAGCCACGCCACCGCGCACGCGGCGAGCGTCACCGGTGTGAACCACACGGCATACCGATCGGCGAGTCGCTGGAGCGGCGACTTGC
>Ga0207707_10005790_pt1 | contig 10808 bp, 7 predicted proteins | sample KBSC83BmetaG_FD_184336 | JGI IMG/M metagenome (GOLD analysis project Ga0207707, IMG submission 184336) | Corn rhizosphere microbial communities from Kellogg Biological Station, Michigan, USA - KBS C8-3B metaG (SPAdes) (version 2) | ecosystem: Host-associated > Plants > Roots > Rhizosphere ... | reverse complement strand
GTCGTCGTTGCGGCAATAGGACGTGAGCTTCGGTTTGTCGACGCGAGCGAAGACGGTCCCCTTCGACTCCTTCCCGCTGAAGTTCAGCCGCAGCGGAGGGAAGTCGCAGTTCTTGAGCCGCCAGATGCCGTGTGTCTTCACCTTGATCGGCATGTTGACCGGAGCCGATGCGCCGGCCGGAGTGAAGCTGAACGTGGCGTCGCGATAGGGAGCGTCGTCGCCCTTGTCGCCTTTGACGCGCTTGATGTTGAAGGTCAGCGTGACCTCCATCGGATCTTCACTCTCATAGAACTTGGCGAGAGTGGTGTCCTTGAGGCTGTCCGGCTTCTCGGGCTTGGGCTCTTTCTTGGCGGTCTTGCCACTCTGTTGCTGCGCGACCGCCGGAACGGCGAGCACCAAGGCCAACGAGAGCAGGGACCATCGGATCTGTGCGGCGAGCTTCATGAAGTTCCTCCGACCAGTTGATCGATCAACGCAGCTCTGAGTCGACTACATCCCGCCCACCAGCGGCCCGAAGCAGCGCTAACAGCTCGTCCGGACCGCTCCTCTTCTTCGGCATTACCACGTAGTCGATCACCGTCGAGCCATCCTCGCTGATCGACTCTGCTTCGACGCGCCACTTTTTCGCCGCGTCGTCCAGCCTCGCCTCCAGCACCGGGCGAGTCAGAATGGCGTTTTGAATGCGAATACGGATGCGGCTCTCGTTTTTGTCGTTCCGCTCCTCGCCCTCGGGATCCGCTTCGCGGGCGCGGCGCCAGGCACGCTGGGCGAGCCCCTGGAGCTGCTCGGCCGTCATGTTCTGGAGAACTTCGTCGTCCATGCGGGCAACGAACGTCCCGGTGCGGGCAAGGTCGCGCGCACGTTGCAGGCGGCGTTCGGCGACCTTTCCCTCCAACGCCACCGGTGTTCGACCAAAATCGGTGAACCAGAGCGCGAGGATGAGGACGTTGAACAAGATCGAGATGATCGTCGCGACAGGGAGATCGACCGCGCAGGCGATTCCCAATCCGGTCATGAGGAAGATGTAAACGGCGTCTTTGCTGTCGTCGAGCGTGTTCCGGAAGCGAACGGCCGCGGCGATACCACCGAGCGCGAACGCCAGCGGAAGACTGTACTTCACGAGCACGACGATGCCGGTGACCGCGACCGGGAGGATGACCAGCAGCTGAACCACCGACTGCTGATAACCGCGTCGCGCGCGCGTCAACGTGTAGACCCAGGCGATCGGAAGGGCGAGCAACGCGGACGCCAGCATCGCCAGCGCGACCGTCGCGGCGAGGGTGTCCTGCCCCACGGGTTCGTACACGGCGTTCTTGCCGGAGCCCTTTACAACTTCCGCGCTCTGACCAAAGAGCGTGTCGAGCGACGTCATGCCCAAGGTTTGCGAGCGCGGCAAGAAGCGCCACGCGAGCCACCCCACGGTGATGAGGATCGCGTAGTACGCAAAAACCCTGAGAATGACTTTGAATTCGGGCGCCGCGGCGGATCCGTTCGACCCCGTCGCCATGTGCAGCCGGTCCGGTGGGAGATGCGCTAAAATCACCCCCGGGCGGCGGCTGCGCCAGGGATTACTCGGGCGGCTTCACTGGTATGTTGAGCGGCGGCCCCGGTGCTCGTTTGGGCAGCTCGGCGCCGCTATTGGCCTGCTCGGCGACCGACTCGAGCCCCTGAGCGGTGGTCAGCTGGCGCGCTGACAGGACGGAATAGGCGCTGTCCTTGGCGCTGGAGATGTTCTCCCGAATTCCGGCGACGAGATCCAAAACGAGCGGATGCGCCTCGGCGATCGAGTCGCGGCGCTCCCGGGTGATGTTCGAGAAGATGGGACGGGGCTTGTACAGCCGCGCGATCGAATCGAGCTTGCGCGACATCGGCGCGTTCGTGGAGTCGAGAACGCGCTTGATCGCGACGATCTTTGTGAACTGGGTGTCGTTGAGCGCAACCTCCAGCCGGTGTTCGATCAGGAGGTTTATCGGATTCACGATCTTGGGGATCGTGATTCCCATGTCCCGGGACAGCCGGCCGGGCTTTCCCTTTTGGCCGTCCGGCCCCATTCCGCCGACACGCGTTTGCGCACCAAGCGCGGCGGGAAGAATCACCGCCGTGATCGCCATTCGGAGCACCGCACCACGCATTGCACCCTCACCACCGATTGGTTCTGACCGGCGCGGCGAGGCCCCCTTGGCCCTACTTCACCGTGACGGTCCCACTCATCCCTGGATGTAACGTGCAAGAATAGGGGAATGTTCCGCCGCTGGAGAAGGTTCGCGTATAGGTGCCAGACGATTTGTTGCCCGAGGTAACGCCATCGTTGAAGCTGACGTTGTGGTCGGAGGCACCCTGGGCCCATGTCCACGTGACGGTCGTGCCCGGCGATACCTGGATGTCGCCCGGAGCAAACTGATTGTCGGACACCGTCACTTTGTCGGTCGCCTGGGGGGTGGTCGGCGTCGTCGGAGTGGTCGGCGTGGTGGGGGTCGTCGGGGTGTTATTGGACGAGCCCGAACTCGAATCGCCGCCGCCGCACGAGACGACCGCGAACAGTGCCGGGACAAGAAAAAAGATGAATCGGTTTCGCATCGGAGGCCCGTTGGGCATGAGGGGACATGAGGGAATCCGAGGGACGAATCGTCGGTTCCCGGCTCCGAGCGGTCAGTGCGGCGTTACGGCAAACGGGATCGCGACCGCCGAACATCCACTCACCGCCGACGGTTTGAACAATTAGATACGGGACAACATCGGAACAGAACGGACAACAAGCAGGAAGATTTCTGGGTTTTGAGGTTCGCGATTTCTCGCGCCAAGGCGGCCCCTGTAGGCCTTCCCGTTCCAATCCTAGTTGTCCCGTATCCAATCGTACCAACCCGACTACGGTATCAGGTGTCGGCGTGGTCGCGGTCCGCACCTATTGCCGATAGAGGTCTTCGCGCGTGAGCGGGATATTTGCGCGCCCGTTCTCCGGCTTCGCGAGGAGCGTTTGAAGGACGTTCAGCCGGCCCGTTGCGAAGCCATGCATCGACGCCGTCATGTATAAGCGCCACACGCGATAGGTCGCATCGCCGACGATGCCCACCACTTCGTTGCGGCAGCGCTCGAGACGTTCGATCCAATGCCGGAGCGTCAGCGCGTAGTGCTCGCGAAGGCTCTCAACGTCCCGCGTCTCGAAGCCCGCGTTTTCCGCGGCAGAGACGAGTGCGTGGTACGGACCGAGCCGTCCGTCGGGAAAGACGTACTTCTCGATGAACGCGTCGCGTCGCCAGAGACGTCGCTCGAGGCGTTCACGCCATCCCGGCTCGCGCTCGCCGCCGACCCGCACGATGCCGTGATTAAGGAACAGACCGCGAGGCGTCAGCGCACGTGCCACTGAGCCGAAGTACTCGCCCAGTCGCTCGACGCCGACATGCTCGACCATGCCCACACTCGCGATCTTGTCGAATGGCCCGATGCCGGCCGCGTCGCGATAGTCGCGGATCTCGACGTGACAACTCCCGAGCAGCCCCGCCTCGGCGATGCGCTCGGCGGCGAGCGCTTGCTGCTCCTCGCTGAGCGTGATGCCCACCGCCTGGACCCCGTAGTGCCGCGCCGCGTGCATGACGAGCGCGCCCCAACCGCAGCCGATGTCCAGGAATCGCTCGCCCTTGCGAAGACGCAATTTGCGACAAACCAAATCGAGCTTGGCTTCCTGCGCGTCGTCGAGCGTGTCAGCCGGATGCTCGAAATACGCGCACGAGTAGACCATGCGTTCGTCGAGCCACAGACGATAGAAATCGTTGCCGACGTCGTAGTGATATTGGATCGCCGCGCGGTCGCGCGCGGCCTCATGACGCTTGCCCTTGGCTTCGACCTGTTCGTCGGCGCGCCGTTCTCGGACGTCGCCCCCCCCATTCGCTCCATCGTGCCGCGGGAGCGCGATCAGATCGCGGGCGAGGGACGCCAGCACTGACGGACGACGCAGCCGCGTGTTGATGGCGTCGGCGACGGTCATCGTCTTCGCGAGATCGCCTTCGACGTCTACGTCGCCCGAGATATACGCTTCGACGATCGACAATTCGCTTGGCGGAAGCAACATGCGTCGGAGAGCGCCGGGACGCGCGACGACCAGCGCAAACGGCGACGGCACGGCGGAGCCGCGCTCCACCGTGCCGTCCCAATATTTCACGTCGAATTTTCGCTGCGCCGGGAGGCCGAACAACGCGGCCAAGGCGCGCCGGCTGTGCGCGACCGCGTCGTCGCTGCCCGGCTCTGACACGGATCAGCGCCGCCGCTTTCGGTTGCCGCGCGAACGCTGCTGGCGGCCACCCCCGGTGGCGCGTCCGACATCGGTGCGATTCTCGTCGATCAGGTCACCGATGTGCCGGGCGTGACCGCCAGCCTGCGGACCAGTATCGACGACGGCGCCCCCAAGACGGACGTCGTCGCGAACGACATCGACGCCGGAGGGATCCTCGAGGAGGTCGTCCACGTCTGCCTGACGAACGCGGAATCGTCCGTCTACGTCTCGGCCGTTGTGAGTCTTGCGACGTTCGGTCATTGCTGCTGCTCTCCTTTCCGAGGTGATCAACCTCGAATGTCGCAAGCAGCAGGCCGGTGTGGGCGTCATTGCAGAGCTCAGCCGATGCGTAGGGCGGCCACCGGGTCTGTTTTCGTCGCTCGCCGTGCCGGGACATAGCTCGCGGCGAGAGCGGCCATCAACATCAGCGCGCTGACACTCGAGAATGTCACCGGGTCGAGCACGCCGACGCCGAACAGCAGACTCGTCAAAAGACGTGTCGCCATGATCGAAATGACGAGTCCGGCGACCAAGCCGAGGCCGGCCGCCTTGAACGACTCACCCAATACCAGACGGACGACATCGCTCGCCTGCGCGCCGAGCGCCATGCGAATGGCGAGCTCTCGCGAACGCTCGGCCAAGCCTTGGCTGATGACACCGTACACCCCGATCACTGCCAGCGCGAGCGCGACCACCGAGAAGCAGCCGAGAAGGACAAGCGAAAAGCGTCGCGGGCGCAGTGAATCGTCCATGATGGAATCGAACGTCTGAATTCCAGCGATCGGAAGGGCCGGATTGATCTCGGCGACGAGCCGCTTGATCTCGCGACCGAACACCGTTGGGTCGGTCGACGTTGCGAGCACCAGCCAGATGCCGCCGGTCGGTGCCTGCGCATTCGGCAAATAGATCGTGGGATCCGCCGGAGCATCGAGCACGAACGTCGGCGTGTCGCCCACGACGCCGACGACCTCGCGCTCGAGCGGCGCGCCGTAGAATCCGACGCGGATGCGTTTGCCGAGCGGATTCTCGTTCGGCCAGTTCCGGCGCGCGAATGTCTCGTTGATCACGGCGACGGGGAGCGACGACGCGTCGTCGCGAAGCGAAAAGACGCGACCGCGACGCACCGAGATGCGCAGCGCGTCGAACGCGCCCGGCGTGATCGACGTCAGATGCGCCGACGGCTCGGAGCCGCGCGGTACGATCCGTCCAACCACACCGTACGTTCCGTGGTCCACGCCGATCGCCGCCGTCAGCGGCGGCGATGACGTGACGCCCGCCGCCGACACGCCGGGAATTGCCTTCGCCCGCTCGACCAGCTGCGCGGCAAAGCGAGCGCGCGCCTCGGGCGTCGGAGTCCACTGCCAGGCGAACATCGTCGCGCCGACGACGTGGTCCGTTCGATACCCGCGGTCCTGGCTGAGCACGGAGACGAAGCTTCGCAGCAACAATCCGGCGCCGGTGAGCAACACGACCGCCAGCGCGATCTCCGCGGCGACGAGCGACTCGCGGAGCCGGCGATGACGCATGCCGCCGCCCGCTCGCGTACCGGACTTGAGCTCGTCGCTGCCACGATCCGAGGCACGAAGCGCGGGAACCACGCCGAAGAGAAAAGTCGTGAGAAGTATGGCTGCTAGCGCGAACACGAGCGCGCGAACGTCGACCCGCATCTCATCTACGCGCGGGATCGAGATCGGACTCAGTCCTCTGATGACGCCGACTCCCCAATAGGCGAGCGCCGCGCCGGCGACACCGCCGATCAGCGCAATGACGAAGGATTCGGCGAGCACCTGTCGCGCGACACGTCCGCGCCCGGCGCCGAGCGCCACCCGCACGGCGAACTCGCGAGAGCGTCGATGGGTACGCGCGAGCACGAGGTTCGCCACGTTCACGCACGCGATCAGCAAGACGAGTCCAACGGCGCCGAGGAGAAGCCAGAGCAGCCGCGCCGACCCGCCGACCATTCCCTCCCGAAGACTCACCAGCGAAACGCCGATCTTCGCGTTCGTTCCCGGATACTCCCGCGCGAGCTGCGACGACACACGCTCGAGATCCGCCGATGCCTGGCCGATCGTCGCGTTTGGACGAAGCCGAGCGACGACGTGGTACCACGCGGAACCTCGCAGATCGCGTTCGAGCGAATCGAGCACTTTCGGCGCGTACATCTCCTGCGGTGTTCGCGCGCCGAGATAGGCGAAGTCGCGCGGTAGTACGCCGACGATGGTCGCCGGCGCGTGGCCGATCGTGATCGTGCGGCCGATAACCCCCGACTCGCCACCGAATCGCTTCTGCCACGACTCGTAGGTGAGGACGAGCACCGCGGGCGCGCCGGGACGATAGTCTTCGGGAAGGAAGAGACGACCCGCCGCGGGACGCGCATCGAGGACACGAAAAAAATCCTCGGTCACGTTCCAGTTCCGAATCTGCTCCTCGCCCTCCGGTCCGGAGTAGATGAGGCCATACGGCTCGACCGCCGCCATCGCGGCGAACGACGTCGCGCGCGCGCGCCACTGCGCGAAGTTGCCGGGGGCGACGTCGTCGCGCGGCTTGTTCTTCGCTCGATCGTTTTGATAGATGCGTACGATCTGTTCGGCGCGCGAATACGGCAGTGGCTTGAGGAGCACGCCGTCCACGGCACTGAAAATCGCGGTGTTGGCTCCGATCCCTATGGCCAGCGTAAGAATCGCCGCGATCGCGAACCCGGGCGCGGAGCGCAGCGTCCTCAGGGCGAAGTGGAGATCCTGACCGAGATCACTGAGGGGTCGGGTGGCCTCGGACGGGTGGACCTTCGACGTGGGGTTTTCTGTGGCGCGAGACATTCAGAGTCTCCCCGATCGGATCATTCGGTTCGATGCCGGGAATCTCCAAAGGGTTGCGCTTTGGCGGAGAAACCATCGGCCGCCATTCGACCGGGTGCATCAGGGTGTCGGCGGTGATGACCGTGGTGTCGGCGAAGCGCTCGCCTTCCATGTAGCGAAGGTGAATGGGTCGCTCGCGGGCCACGCCGCAGACAACGAAGTGCCCAGCGTCGTCCAGGTCCACACGCTGCTCGGCGCCGTTGACGGCGACGGCGCGGCCAAGACCATTTTCCGATGTTACCGGCGAGCCATTGTTGTAGTTGGCCTGCCAGCGCGCGAGGACGCGCCCGGATGGGCGCGTAGCACCAGGCAGGATGACCCGGCCGATGATCATGGATGTCCCGCGAGGCATTCGCTGCTCGCGGCACACATCCCGAATGACGTCGACAAGCGGCGGGAGCTCGACTCGAATTGTTGTGAGGCGCCCGCGCACGATGTCGGCGGTCAACTTCGTGGATCGCGGGGCGGCGTACTCCGCGAGCGTGGTGTCGGTGACCACGACTGTATATCGGCCCGGGACGACAGGCGACAATTCGAACGAACCGTTCGACGACGTCTGGGTCTCTGCGTCCGTACCAGACAAGGAAACGACGGCGGCGGGAATCGAGATCGGCAAGTGAAGTTGGACGACGCTTCCGGTTAGTCCGGACAGACTGTCGCGCCAATTGGTGCCGTCGGGCCAGCTCGCGGCGAGCACTACGCCGCCGGATTCGCGCAGGTCCGCGACCCGGAAGTCCGCTCGGTTGCGACGCTCGTTCGGTATGCCGGAAGCGACATCTCGCGAGCGCTCGGCAACGAGTAGCGTCGCCAGTCTGAGTCGCCAACGCTCGATGAACGTGAGGCCGTTCTCCATTGTCCGAAACTCGATGTGACCACCCGATCTCGCGCGAGTCGCGGCGGGCTCGAGTCCGGTATACAGAAAATCGAGCGAGCGAAGCTGTGGAGTGATGCGATCCATCCAGATCACTCCCGCCACATCGACGAGAGCGTCTCGCCCGCGTGCCGGCGCGAACGCGAGACCGATTTGGCCGGGGTGTTCGGGATCGGCGCCTTCTATATGGAAGCAGTGCGTGGCGGCGAAGTCCTCATCGAGGAGAACGTCCGCGTCGGGCGCGCTGTACAGGCGACCGGCCGCGTCCTCCTGCATGAAGCCTCGTCGCGCAAAGAACGATGCCTCCGCTGGGGCGATGAACGGCCGATTAGAGTAGCCTGATGTCAGCTGCGTGGACTGCTCCGTCACCCGCTCATCGGTCGTCGTGGTAATTCTTTTGTACGTGAGCGCCTGCATCTTGGCTGGTTTCGTTTCGCGCGCTACGACGGTAGCGAGCAAGCCCGCCTTGGCCTGTTCCCAAAGCTCCACAGCATTGGTACTGGCGTTCGCGCCGGGGCAGAGCTCCGAGTCGGTGACGCGCACCGCGGCAAGCATCGGCGGGAGCTTGGCCATGGCGATCTCGACTGTATTTGGACCCGCCGGTAGGCCTACGACTTGGGGCCGGTAGCCGATACGGACCACTCGGAGCCGGACGGCGCGGGTCGTCCTGGTAAGAACGAAGCTTCCGCTCGCGTCGGAGATGGCGCGGCTGACCGAGGTGCCCGCCGAATCCAGCAGCGTAACGACCGCGCCGGAGAGAGGCGCTGCCAGGGAGGAGTCGCGCACGACGCCGCGCACCTGTTGCGCGCCGAGATGCGCGCTGATTCCGGCGACGGCGATGACGGCGAGCGTCGAGAACCGCATACCCTGCAATCTGCTCCCCTTCCCGTCCGGGTGACACCCGCCCAGAATACACGTACTTCGCCCCGCTGGAGGCACCCCCATGCAAGTGCGCGCCTGGAGAATCGCCCGCGCAACGCTGTCCGTCGCTGTCTTCGCGACCACACCGATCGTCGCCCAACAGCGCCCCCAAAACCGCATCGCGCTAGAGCAGTATCTCGATTGGGAAGAGGTCCAAAACCCACAGCCGTCGCCCGACGGCACCAAGATCATCTTCGGCCGTCGCTGGGTCGACAAGATGAACGACAAGTGGGAGACGTCGATCTGGATGATGAACGCCGACGGCTCGCAGCCGCGCGCGCTCGTCCAAGGATCGGATGTGCAATGGTCGCCCGACGGCAAGCGCATCGCGTATATCGGGAAGGGAGAGCCGAGCGGCTCGCAGATCTTCGTGCGGTATATGGATGCCGAAGGCGCGACGACACAGATCTCGCATCTTACCGAGGCGCCGTCGGGGCTCGAGTGGTCGCCCGACGGTAAGACGATCGCATTTACGATGAACGTGCCGGTGAAGGACAATTGGCGTATCAACATGCCCACGCCGCCCAAAGGCGCGAAGTGGACGGAGCCGCCGAAGGTCATCACGCGTCTCAATTGGCGCTCGGACCGCGTCGGATTTACCGACGAATCGTATCGGCACATCTTCGTCATTCCCGCCGACGGCGGCACGGCGCGACAGATCACGAACGGCGACTGGAATCACGCGGGCGGCTCATTCTCGGCCGATAGCAAGTTCCTCGCGTTCTCGTCATTCCGCGAGCCGGACGCCGAACATGCGTTCCGCAAGTCGCAGATCTACCTCGCCAATTTGGCGACGGGTGAGATCAAGCAGATCTCGAAGCGTAATGGAACGAATGGCGGTCCGCAGTTCTCGCCCGACGGCAAGATGATCGCCTTCATGTCCGCGGACTCCGTCGATCACTCGGCGTGGGCCGAGACCAAGCTTTACGTGATGAATGCGGACGGAAGCAACGCGCATCTGGTCTCGGGCAACCTGGATCGTCCGATCTCGGGCGTGACGTGGGCCGAAGACAACACCGGACTTTACCTCAACGTCGAGAGTGAAGGGTCAAAGAACCTCTATTTCGCGACGGTCGGCGGGCAGTTCCATCCGGTGACGACGGGCAAGCAGATGCTGACCGTGTCGGCCGTAACCAAGGCCGGCGTGGCGGTGGGCGTTCGCTCGACGCCGGTGCTGCCGAATGACGTCGTGACGTTCACCGTGCCGAAGACGGGAACGATCTCCTCGTTCACGCAGCTCACGAACGTCAACGAGGACGTGCTCGCCGGAAAGCAGCTCGCAACGACCGAGGAGATCTGGTACACGTCGAAGGACGGCCTCAAGATCCAGGGATGGATCGTGAAGCCCCCGGGCTTCGACGCGACGAAGAAGTATCCGTTGATCCTCGAGATCCACGGCGGCCCGCAGTCGATGTACAACGTCGCGTTCAACTTCTCGCGCCAGGACCACGCGGCGAACAACTACGTGCTCCTCTACACCAACCCGCGCGGCAGCACGGGCTACGGCGAGAAGTTCACGAACATGATCAAGAACGCGTATCCGGATAAGGATTTCGACGACCTGATGGCCGGCGTCGACACCGTGATCGGGCGCGGCTATGTCGACACCAAGAACATGTTCGTGTACGGATGCTCCGGCGGTGGCGTGCTCACGGCGTGGACGGTCGGCCACACCGATCGCTTCGCGGCGGCCGCGTCGCTTTGCCCGGTGATCAACTGGCTGAGCTTCGTCGGTGAGACGGACGGCGCGAGCTGGTACATGAACTTCGACAAGCCGTTCTGGGAGGATCCGAGCGAGCACCTCAAGCGCTCACCGATCATGTACGTCGGGCACGTGAAGACGCCGACGTTGCTGATGACGGGCGTGTTGGATCTTCGGACGCCGATGCCGCAG
>Ga0207707_10005789_pt1 | contig 10808 bp, 7 predicted proteins | sample KBSC83BmetaG_FD_184336 | JGI IMG/M metagenome (GOLD analysis project Ga0207707, IMG submission 184336) | Corn rhizosphere microbial communities from Kellogg Biological Station, Michigan, USA - KBS C8-3B metaG (SPAdes) (version 2) | ecosystem: Host-associated > Plants > Roots > Rhizosphere ... | reverse complement strand
CGCTCACGCAGCTCACCCGACGCGCGCCCCTGCGCCGGCCCTCGAAGCCTGGTGGGAGGGCTTCAACGACCCGATGCTCTCGCGCATCGTGCTACGGGCGCGTGATCAGAACCTCGATCTTGCAGCAGCGTTGGCCAGAGTCCAGCAGGCACGAGCCGCGGCGCGCGAAGCGGGTGCGCAGCTGCTGCCGACCGTGGATCTGGACGGTCAGGCAACGCGCATCCATCAGTCACTGGAAAGCCCAACGGGCCAGATCGCCAGCCACCTGCCCGGGTACAACCGTAATCAATCGATCTACGATGCAGGCCTCGGTGCGGGTTGGGAGCTCGATCTATTCGGCGGGCTGCGTCGCGGCAGAGAGGCCGCCTCGGCTGAGGCGGACGCCGCGATTGCCGAGCAGGTCGGCACACGGATTTCCGTGACGGCGGATGCCGCGGACGCCTACTTGCGCATCCGGGGAGATCAGGCGCGCATCGCAGTTGCCGAGCAGCAGGTCGCCACCGATGAGCGCCTGCTCGAGCTGGTGCGTCAGAGGTTCGGCCGCGGGCTGGCGGCAGTGCGTGAGGTTGCACAAGTCGAAGCACTGCTGTCACACGCGTGCGCCTCATTACAGCCGCTGCGTATCGACCTGGAGGCACAAACGAACCGACTGGATGTATTGTTGGGTGTCCAGCCCGGAACTTCAGCACCCGAGCTGCAGAGGCCCGGCGACATCCCATCCGCGCCGAGTGTGCCGGCGGACGACAAGCCGGTCGATGTGCTGCGCAGGCGGCCGGACGTCATCGCCGCTGAACGGCACCTGGCAGCGTCCAATGCCCGGATCGGCCAGGCGCTCGCGGACTATTATCCGAAGATCTCCCTGGCGGGATTGCTCGGCTACGAAAGCTCTCGCCCGAGCGACTTGTTCAAAGCCGCGACCTTCCAGCCGCAGGGCGTCGTCGGGCTGCGTTGGCGGGTGTTTGATTTCGGCAAGGTGAGCGCCCAAGTGACGCAGGCCAGAGGTGCCAACGCTGAAGCACTCGCCCGATACCAACAGGCGGTGCTGCGCGCAGCCGAAGACGTCGAGAACGCCTTCACATCACTGGTGCAACTCGAGGCTCATCAACAAGAGCTGCTCACCGAGGTCGCCGCACTGAAGCGGGCGCGAGACGCCTCGCAAGAAGCGTACCAGGGAGGCGTGATCGCCCTGACCGATGTTCTCGACGCCGATCGCCAACTGCTGACTGCCCAAGACGAGCTCGCGCAAACGCGTGCCGATTCGGCCAGAGCGGCGGTTGGCACATTCCGGGCTCTGGGCGGCGGCTGGTGAACACCGTGCAAGCGTTCAACCCCAATTTCTCTCATGGGAGCATGCCAATGTTTCGCGTTCGCACCCTCATCCTTGCCGGTGCCCTCTGGGCGGGGACGATGGGCCTGATGGCCTGCACATCGTCGTACTCCGCGCAAGACCCGAGAACGGCCCCGCAGCTTGCAGAACTCAGCCTGGCGCAGTCCGCCGGGTTGAGCCAGAGAGCGTTCAGCGGCGTCGTGTCGGCTCGTGTCCAGAGCAATCTGGGCTTTCGGGTGTCGGGCAAAGTCATCGAGCGCCTGGTCGATAGCGGCCAGGCGGTGCATGAAGGGCAGCCCCTCATGCGACTGGACCGGACGGATTACACGCATGCCGTTACCGTTCAGGTCGGCAATGTGGATGCGGCGCGGTCCCGGCTGCAGCAGGCAGCCGCCGATGAAGCGCGCTATGGCGGCCTGGTGGCTTCGGGTGCGGTGTCCCAATCGGCGTACGACCAGGTCAAGGCTGCCGCGGACAGCGCGCGGGCGCTGCTGTCCGCCGCCGAAGCACAGCTCAAAGTGGCTCAGGATGAGGGCGCCTATGCAACGCTCGTGGCGGATGCCGACGGCACGGTGGTGGAGACCTTGGCCGAACCCGGGCAGTTTGTTGCCGCCGGCCAGATCGTGGTCCGCATGGCACATGCCGGAGCTCGCGAGGCGGCGGTCAATCTGCCGGAGACATTGCGCCCGCCGCTGGGCTCGACGGCTTACGCAATTCTCTATGGCGCAAATGACGATGCGGCCACGCGCTACCCGGCGCGCCTCCGGCAGCTGTCGGATGCCGCCGATCCGCAGACGCGGACGTTCGAGGCCCGCTATGTGCTGGACGGAGAAGCGGCCAGAGCGCCGCTCGGCGCGACTGTCACGATCTATCTGAATGCCTCGGAGCAGGCGGGCGCCGTATCGGTGCCCCTGGGCGCAGTCGACGACGAGGGAGCGGGCCCCGGTGTCTGGCTGCTCGACCGCCGATCCTCGTCCGTGTCGTATCGGCCCGTCAGGTTCATTCGATTCGACGGCGAGCGCGCCATCGTTGGCGGCAATATTCACGTCGGTGACCCGATCATCGCCATCGGTGGTCACTTCCTGCATGAAGGTCAGCGCGTCCAGGTGACTGAGACGCGCGTTGCGAGAGAGTAGCCCAAGATGGGCCGGTTCAACCTGTCCGCGCTGGCGGTCCGCGACCGAGCGATCACACTGTTCCTGATCGTCGCCATCATCCTCTCGGGCACCTACGCGTTCCTGCGTCTCGGTCGCGCCGAGGACCCCTCGTTCACGATCAAGACCCTCACCGTCACCGCCGTGTGGCCCGGAGCGACCGCTCAGGAAATGCAGGATCTCGTGGCCGAGCCGCTCGAGAAGCGCATGCAGGAGCTGCGCTGGTACGACCGGGTGGAGACTTTCACGCGCCCAGGCGTCGCGGTGCTCATGGTCTCGCTGAGCGATAAGACCCCGGCCTCGGCGGTTGCCGAGGAGTTCTATCAGGCCCGCAAGAAGCTCGGCGATGAAGCGCCCAGACTTCCCGTCGGTGTACAGGGCCCGTTTGTCAACGACGAGTACTCGGACGTCATTTTCGCCGTCTACGCGCTCGAGGCTCATGGTATGGCGCCGCGAGAGCTGACCCGTCAGGCCGAAACTCTACGCCAGCGCCTGCTTCACGTAGCGGGCGTCAAGAAGGTCAACATCCAGGGCGAGCGTCCCGAACGCATCTTCGTCGAATTCTCCTATGCGCGGCTGGCCAATCTCGGTATCGGCCCGGTGGACCTTCTCGGCGCGCTCCAGCGCCAGAACACCGTGACCCCAGCCGGCTCGATCGACACCAACGGGCCGCAGGTGTTCATACGCCTCGATGGCGCCTACGACGATCTGCAACAGATTCGCGACACCCCGGTGGCCGCCGGCGGTCGCACGTTCCGGCTTGGCGATATCGCGGATGTCAAACGCGGCTACGAAGACCCATCGACGTTCCTGATCCGTCACGACGGCGAGGCCGCGCTGGTACTGGGCGTCGTGATGCAGGACGGCTGGAACGGATTGGAACTGGGCCGGGCGCTGAATACGGAAGAAAAGAAGATCGCCGACACGCTGCCCGCGGGCGTGCACTTCACGAAGGTCGTCGATCAGGCGGTTAACATTCGCGAGGCAGTTGGCGAATTCATGCTGAAGTTCTTCGTCGCCTTGGCCGTGATCATGATCGTGAGCCTGATCAGCCTCGGCTGGCGCGTTGGTGTCGTCGTGGCGGCGGCCGTGCCGTTGACCCTCGCAGCGGTTTTTGTCGTCATGCTGCTCACCGGCCGCGTCTTCGATCGGATCACGCTCGGCGCGCTCGTCATCGCCTTGGGACTGCTGGTCGATGACGCGATCATCGCCATCGAAATGATGGTGGTGAAGCTCGAAGAGGGCTTCGAACGGTTGAAGGCTGCAGGCTACGCCTGGAGTCACACGGCTGCTCCCATGCTCTCGGGTACCCTGGTCACGATCATTGGTTTCACTCCCGTGGGTTTCGCCCACTCGACCGCGGGAGAGTACGCCGGCAATATTTTCTGGATCGTGGGCTTTGCTCTGATCATCTCCTGGGTGGTGGCCGTCGTGTTCACGCCCTATCTGGGTGTCAAGCTGCTCCCTGACGTCGCGCCGGTCGCGGGCGGCCATGCTGGAATCTACTCGACGCCGCGCTATCAGCGTCTGCGTAGCATCATTAGCTCGGCAGTGGATCATAAGTTCAGGATCGCTGGTCTGGTGGTCACTGCCTTCCTGCTGGCAGGTCTGGGTATGGGCTTCGTCAAGCATCAGTTCTTTCCGAGCTCCGATCGTCCCGAGGTGCTGATCGAAGTGCAGATGCCGGAGGGGACCAGCATCGAGTCGACCACGGCCGCCGCCATCAAAGTAGAACGATGGGTGCGTGAGCAGCCGGAGGCGAAAATCGTGACCACCTACATAGGACAGGGAGCGCCCCGCTTCTTCTTTTCCTATAACCCCGAACTGCCGGATCCCGCCTTCGCGAAACTGGTGGTTCTGACTCCTGATGCACGAGCGCGCGATCGACTCAAGTTGCGGTTACGTGAGCGGATCGCGCAGGGACTGGCGCCGGAGGCCCGGGTGCGTGTGTCGCAACTCATTTTCGGTCCCTTTCCTCGTTACCTGGTCAACTTCCGCGTCATAGGCCCCAACCCTGACGAACTGCGGACCCTTGCCGACCAGGTCCAGGCCGTTATGCGCGCTAATCCCCACACCCGGCAGGTGAATCAGGACTGGGGCGAGCGCAGCCCGACCGTCCATTTCGTGCTCGACCAGGATCGGCTGCAGCTCATGGGCTTGAGCTCGAGCGAGGCGGCACAGCAGCTTCAGTTCCTATTGACCGGCGTCCCGGTGACTCAGGTCCGCGAGGATATCCGGACGGTGGAAGTGGTGGCGCGCAGCGCAGGCCCCCAGCGCCTCGATCCGGCACGACTCGATGAGATGACTCTAACGAGCCGGATGGGGCGCATGGTTCCCTTGAGCCAAATCGGTCACGTCGAGATCCGGCCCGAGGATCCGATTCTCAGGCGGCGTGATCGCATGCCGACCATCACTGTTCAATCCGACTTAGATGACTCGATGCAGGCGCCCGAAGTCTCGATGGAAATCGAAAAAGCCCTCGCACCCGTCATCGCGCGACTACCCAGCGGGTATTCCATCGAGACCGGAGGCAACATCGAGGATTCGGCCAAGGCTAACTCCGCATTGCTGCCCGTCTTTCCGGTCATGGTGCTGCTGACACTACTGGTGTTGGTGCTGCAGACACGATCCCTGTCGGCGATGGCCATGGTGTTCCTGACGGCACCACTGGGCCTGGTTGGGGCGGTGCCGATGCTGCTCGTGCTGCATCAGCCCTTTGGCTTCAATGCCATTCTCGGGCTGATTGGCCTGTCCGGCATTTTGATGCGCAACACCCTCATATTGATTGGACAGATCCACAGCAACGAAGCTCAGGGGTTGGATCCCTATCATGCAGTGGTTGAAGCGACCGTACAGCGCGCCCGCCCCGTGCTGCTCACGGCGCTCGCGGCCGTGCTGGCATTCGTCCCGCTCACGACCTCCGTGTTTTGGGGGTCGATGGCCTGCACTCTGATTGGCGGAACGGCCGCAGGCACGGTGTTAACGCTAGTCTTTTTACCCGCGCTATATGCCATCTGGTTCCGCGTCAAGAAACCGGTTAGCGCAGCTGCGCTGAAGTCAATGGCTTACCCGAGAGAAGAACATGTCCTTAGTTAACAATCTCGAATCCGGAATAAGAATTCCGGGCACCAGCAGTGGCTTCCTTGACCCGTCCGCGCCAGACGAGCGTGGCCAGGGTCGACTTCGCTACCTCACGGGCGGAACAGGCGCTCCATTGGTCTTGTTGCATACCGTGCGGACCCAGGCCGAGCACTTTCGACACCTCATTCCCTTGGTCCAGGACCGATACACCGTGTACGCGCTCGATCTACCGGGAATGGGCTACTCGCAGATTGTGCCAGGCGCCTCCTATGAGGAACCCAGCATGCGCGCGGCCGTCACGAATCTCATTACACGACTTGATCTGCGCGATGTGACGCTGCTCGGAGAGTCAATGGGTGCTGTGCTCGCACTCAGGACGGCGGCAGTACTCCCCGAGCGAGTCCGTCGCGTCCTGGCGATCAATCCCTATGATTACGCCGGCGGAATCCTCAGATCCAGTCTCTTGGCTCGGTTTATCATTACCGGCGTTCTCGCGCCCGGCATCGGTCCGATCCTCGCCGGATTGGAGCCCAGACCAATTATGCGGGCTGTGCTCCGTGGCGGCATCGTCGACAAGACCGCCCTGCGTGAGGACTACGTGGATGAACTCCTCAGGGTCGGTCGGCGATCTGGCTACTCGACCGTCGCACGCTCCGTGTATGCCAGCCTCCCCAGCTTCATTGCCGCCCGGTCAGGTTATTCCAAGGTCACAGCACCGGTCCATCTCATCTACGGGGAGAAGGATTGGTCGCGAACGTCGGATCGAACGGCCAACAAGGATCTGATTCCCACGGCCCAATTCACTCAGGTGCGAAACGCCGGCCACTTCATCGTCCTGGAGAGACCCGACGTGCCAGCCAGTCTGCTCAACTGAACGCGCCAGCTGGCATTCACTATGCGCGAAGTTTCGCTTAATGGTGCCGGCTCGTGTCGCCCGCGGGATGTCTGCAGCGCCACAGCTCAACAAGAGGAGCGATAATCCCGGACCAAGTTGCATGCAAAGGCCGGTTAGTGTTCAGGCGAAGCGTCGTATTGCTCATCGAAGTCGGGCCATTACTAGGTCTAAGGGTAGGGAACTAGCGAGTCGAACCACGACCGCCACCGCCCGTCGGGCGACTGGCTTGCGCAATTGAAGCCACCGCTTGTACCAAGCAATCAACAAAGGTCTTCACAACGTTAGGGGGTCGGCGAGTTCGGTGCACAACAATGTCGAGAGTAGCGTCCGTGAAAGGCCTACCGACCAAAGGAATGGCTTTGAATTCTGACGTACCTTCACGAGCAGCTGCCGCACGCATTGGAAGAATCGCGGCGCCCGCTTCCAAACGCACAAAGTCGCGGAGCGTTTCGAACGCGTTGCTTGATAGAACCGGTGCTATGCGCAAGCCGCTGGCGGCGGCCGCTCGATCAAGGATATGCCGAACACCAAAATCGCTGTCCGGCACCGCTAAGGGTAGAGCAACAATCTGAGACAAATCGACACTCGAAGCAGCTGCCAGAGGATGCCCCGCGCTCACGAATAGCACGATTGGCTCGCGTAGGCTCGCAACCGTGGAAACGTCAGGGGTGGGTTCTGCGCAGAACGTCACGCCTACGTCGAATTGACTTTGGCGAACCGCCTCGACGATCTGCGGGGCAGGCATCACGCGGGTCGTGAAGCTGACTCCGCGATACTTCTTGCGAAACTGCGCGATGGCATCAATTGGCCCATAGTGCGCAACACTTTCCACGAGTGCAACTCGAAGATGGCGTCGTTGTGTGCCGCCAAGATCGCTGAGGTCAGTACGCAGAGCGTCATAGTCCACTAGGACAGAACGAGCAAATTCTGCAGCCAGTCGGCCCGCATGCGTGAGCTCGAGCCCGCTCGTAGTGCGATGAAACAACTTGGTGCAGAATTGAGCTTCCAGTACTGCGATGTGGCGGCCAACCGAGGAGGGGGCGACACCCAGCATCTCGCTGGCCTTGCGAATCGACCCCGCGCGCACAGTTGCATCGAACGCCCGCAAACTGGTTGAGAACATCGTTTTCCCGGATTTACCAATGGTGCGGCGTTAACCGCATCGTAAGCCGCGAGGCTAATTTACCCGCGTCCACCAGTTCCGCCAACCTCCTTGCACCCTACGGGCGCGGCTGATCGCATAACGGCGGGGCTGGAGCAGCGCGACGCTGCCAACTCGCGAGGCGCGGAGCTTGTAGCGACGATGGATCACGCTGAGATCCGCGGGTTGGTTACCGCATTGCATCGGTCGGTCGCGGGGCTGCCTCGCTTTAGAGTCGGGGATCATCGTGGTGGATGCCCACATAGCGCTCTCGAGGATTCCCCTCACCGTGTCCGCGCCTCACGTTCCTGATCCGGTGTGAGTGCGGTTACGTCATGGCCGTGGTCCTCCAGTGGCCGGGTGCCCCGTTCATGGGCTCGATGCAACGTGCCGGCCGATATCCCAGACGAAGGCGGCGAGTTCGCGGGCGAGCGCGACGCAGATCTTGTTGTGCTGCAGCCCGCGTGCCTTGAGCCGCCGGTAGCGGTGATTCCGGCGCAGCTGCGCGCGCCAGGCGATCGCGCGGATATCGGGCGGTTGTCGCTCCTGACGGATCTGCAGAGCGGGGCTGATGCGGGCAGGAAGCGGTAGTTCCACGCGGCCTCGATCAGTACGCGGCGAACGTGACCGTTGCCGGTCTTGGTGATCGCGCCGAGCCTTCGCCTGGAACCGCTCGTATGCTCGGAGGGCACCAGCCCCAAGTACCCCATGAGCTCCCGGGGATGCGCGAAGCGCCTGAGGTCGCCGAGCTCGGCGACGACGGTGGTGGCGGCGACGAGCTCGAGAGCGCGCAATGTCATCACCGCGCTGAGGAGCGAGTGCATCCGCCAGTGTTCAACCTCCCGCCTCAGGGACTCCCTCAGTCGCTGCACCCGGGCCTCAGCTTCAGCGACCGCTTGGCGGTACTCGGTGAAGGCCATGTCCTGGGCGGGGTGCGCGAAGGACACCCGGGCGAGGTAGCGTTCGTGGGCGGCCGACCAGGAGGTCTTGCCGCTGTAGCGCTGGCCGTGACGCAACATCAGCGCCTTGAGCTGTTGGCGTGCCTTGAGCCGCGCCCGCACCGCATCGACCCGCGCGCGGCTCAAGTCCCGGATCGCCTCGTCGCGCTCGTCCGGGATCGTGACCGGCACGAGTTCGCCTGCGGGTGCCAGGCCTGCGAGGTTGAGCGCATCGCGCCGGTCGGTCTTGATCCGCTCGCCCGGCCGGCGCGGGATCCTAGATGGCGCCACCACCTCGCAGCGGTAGCCGAGACTTGTCAGCTCGCGCGCCAGTGCGTAACCGCACGGACCCCCCTCGTACACCACGCACAGACTGTGCGGGGCGCCCAGCTTACTGAGGGCCTTCGTCAGCTCCGAAAGCCTCGCACTCACGCTACCCACGAATCGCGGCGCAGCGCGACCGGCCTCGGCCACCGCGATGGCCGTAGACTCGGCGTGCGCATCCAGTCCGACAAAACCAGTGATAAGTTCTTGCATGGTCTGCCTCCTGTGCTTCTTGTAGATCACACCCAAATGCGTTCTACATGTGGCTCGGCACACCCAAGTGTGCAACCCACGGTACTGCAGGAGGCAGACCGCTTCTTCTGTTCAACATTGAATGCCCGCCTCCCTATGGCGGGCCATGATGTCTGGAGGTGTCGAAACAAGCAGCCATACCGTTATCGTGCCGCTGTGTGCACACTCAGTCGGGCGCGAACGGTGCATTGGAAAGCCGGCGCGTGAGTATCGCGCATGCGAGTAGGGGAGAGGCCATGATGAGGAGTACAAAAGCACGCGGTTGAGTCTGCGATACGATGATTCCGCCGACATACGGCCCAAGCACGGCGCCAATGCGGCCAACTCCAAGAGCCCGGCCAGTTCCGGTTGCTCGCACGGATGCCGGATAAACAGTTGGAATGATTGCGTAGAGACTTGACATGGAGCCAAATAGGAGCGCTCCGAGAGCGAACGTTACCGGTATAAGAACCCCTGTGCGGATGGGCGTGACGCCGAGCACGACTGCGAGTACGAAGGAGAGCCTCATGAAGAGCGGCCCGAGCCACCGAGCGGGTCGCTTGGTGAGCAACGCGGCGAAGAGCAGGTCGCCAAACACACCACCGGAGTTCATTAACGCCGCGGCGAAGATGCTCGTTCTGGAGGAGAATCCGTAATCAGCCAGGAGTTTCGGCATCCAGTTGGCCAGGAAATAGAAGGAGAACATCAAGAGAAAAAAGCAGTTAAGGATCAGCCAGCCGTCGTGGCTCGAGATACGAAGTAGACCGGAACGGACGTCGGGAGAACGGGCGGATAAGGCGGGACCGATGGCCGCGGTCACGGGGCCCGGGCTTGAGCGAGACGCGACACCCGCGAGTCTCAGTGACTCGGGCATCCAATAAAAAACTAGGGGAGCCAAGAACGCGGAGGCAAGGCCACCCACGATGAATAGGCTGCGCCATCCGACCCCAGGCCAAAGGGTGGCGCATATTGCGACAACAGCTGCGCCAAGCGGAAATCCAGCGCTCTGGACACATACCGACAATTCTCGGCGACGAGCACTCGTGGTTTCCGCAACTACGGTGTTGATCGCCGGCATTAGCGAGCCGACGCCCAGGCCGGTAACTATCCTGGTGACCACCAGCAAGGAAAATCCAGCCATCGCGGCGCTCGATATCATTCCCGCAGTAATGAGTATCAGCGAGCATAGGATTGCGCGCCGGCGGCCGATGCGGTCGGCGATCGGAGCCAGTCCGACCGCGCCGACTGTCATTCCGGCTAGGCTGGAGCTGAAAAACACCCCAAGTTGCAGTGGGGTTAGGCCCCACCGTTGGGCGACAGCAGGCCCGGTCACTGCGGAGATAAGAATGTCGAATCCGTCGATCATGTTGATGATCGTGCATAATCCGACAACAACCCCAGGGCGCGCTGGGCGTATCAGCATTAGGCGTCCGTCCCGGTACTTCTCCAATCCTCCCCTCTCCCCCAAAGGGCGCTATTTGTTCTGAAGAAACGCGTCATGGATGGATTCGACGAGGACTTCTGGCTGATCAAACGGAACGTACTCGGAGCTATTCTCTACGAATACTTGCTTGGCATTTGTCGACAGTGAAAGCCATGCAGCCTGTGCACGCGCGACGTTGTCCTCGTACTTCTGTTGCTCCGGAGTCTTCGGTCGAGCCGGATCGAGTGAGCCGATGGCGTGAGAGCCGGTAGACAACACGCGAATAGGGCGAGA
>Ga0207707_10005787_pt1 | contig 10809 bp, 7 predicted proteins | sample KBSC83BmetaG_FD_184336 | JGI IMG/M metagenome (GOLD analysis project Ga0207707, IMG submission 184336) | Corn rhizosphere microbial communities from Kellogg Biological Station, Michigan, USA - KBS C8-3B metaG (SPAdes) (version 2) | ecosystem: Host-associated > Plants > Roots > Rhizosphere ... | reverse complement strand
AGTACTTCCTGCCCGGCCTGCGCAGCCTGTTCCCGAACTGGCCGCAGATCCGTCACGGCGAGATCACCGCCCTCCTGGTGCTGACTCTGGTGGTGCTGTTGCTGCCGAAGGCGCTGGGCGCGATCCTGCTGACGCGCGACCGCCCGCTGCTGCGCCAGTTCGGCGGCGGGCCGCGCCTGGTGGCGAGCCTGTTCGTGGAGCAGCTGTTCAGCGTGCTGCTGGCACCGTCCATGATGCTGTTCCACTCGACCTTCGTGGTGCAGACGCTGATCGGCAAGGCGGTGTCGTGGAACGCGCAGGGCCGCACCGACCGCGGCGTGACGCTGCGCGAGGCCTTCGCGCGCCAGAAGTGGCACCTGCTGCTCGGCCTCGTGTGGGCTGCGGCGATGCTGCGCCTCGCGCCGCAGTTCTTCTGGTGGCTGACGCCGGTGCTCGTGGGCCTGGTGGGCAGCGTCCTGGTCACCGCCTGGACCAGCCGCACCAGCGCCGGGCGCCTGCTGCGCCGCATGGGACTGCTGCTGACCCCCGCGGAGACGGCGCCAGCGCGCGAGTTGGTCGCGGCCCTGAGCGGAGCACCGCCGACGGACATCCTCGGCCCGAGCGCCGAGGCGCCGCCGCCGGAAGACTCGCCGCTCGCAGCGCTCTCGCCGGCGCGCAAGGCGAGCGCGCCGTACCGGGCACCGCCGCGCACCACTCCCGAACAAGTCGAAGCCGGTCACGGCACCTGAGCGCGTGACCGCCGCGCCCCATCACGCCCGCGCGTGAGCGGGTTCACTTACTCTGGAACGCGACCTGGGATACGCTACAGTATGTAGCGTAAGCCAGAGCTGAGCTGCCGCTCACCGCTGCCCGCTGGGAGGACACCCTTGCACACGTCCGTGGTTTTCCGCGCCCTGTTCGTAGCTGCTGCACTGGCCTTCGCCGCCGCCGTGCATGCCGATCCGGCCGCCTTCGATCTCGCCGGGCCGACCATCGAGGCGACCGTGACCCGTGGCGGCACGACGCTGCCGGCGGCGCGCGTGCCGAACCTCGCCACCGGCGACCGGGTGTGGATCAGGGCCGATCTGCCCGAGGCGCAGTCGGCGCACTACCTGCTGGTGGCGACCTTCCTGCGCGGCTCCACCAATCCGCCGCCCAAGGACTGGTTCTGGCGCTGCGAGACCTGGGGCGGCAAGTGCGCGCGCGAGGGCATGATCCTGACCGTACCCAAGGACGCGCAGCAGCTCATGGTGTTCCTCGCCCCCGAGACCGGCGGCGACTACGGCACCCTCATGAACGCGGTGCGCGGCCGGCCCGGCTCGTTCGTGCGCACCTCGCAGGACCTGGATCAGGCGACACTCGATCGCTCGCGGCTCGAAGCCTACCTGGCGGCCGTGCGCTCGCTGTCGGACGCCAACCCCGAGCAGATCAAGGAGGCCGCACCGCTCCTGGCGCGCAGTCTCGCCATCAAGGTGGACGAGAAGTGCCTGGCCAAGATCGCGGTGCTGCAGGCGCCGTGCCTGATGGACGGGCGCGAGTCGCTGATCCTCAACGACGGCCACAGCGCCTCGATTGCCCAGCAGCTCACCTCGGGCCCGGCGAGCGACCTGGCGATGGAGGCGAGCAGCACCCCGCAGCTGCGCTCGGGTTACTACGGGCCGTTCATCGGCTCGATATTCGACATCGCGCGCATACTCGACTCGTTCCGCACCGCGCAATATCAGTACATTCCGGCGCTCGCCTCGGCCGACGGCCAACAACTGCACCTGACGCTCAACGCGCCGCCTTCGTTCCACGACCCGAAGTCGGTACTGGTGGTGGCGCTGCCGGCGGTCGAGGCGCCGCACTTTCCGCCGCTGCGGCCGGTCGATCCGCAGCAGGCTTTCTGCGCCCGCCGCAACCCGCTGGTGCTGCCGGTCGAGGGGGCGCCGCTCATGTTCTCGACCGCCTACGGTCATGACATGGCGCTGCGCGTCAGTGGCAAGGACGGCGCCGCGCTCGAACTGCCGGCGCGTGCCGATGCGGCGCACGGCGGCTTCAGCGTCGACACCACCGCGCTGGCCAAGGCCAGTCTCGGCGACACGGCCGTCGCGGCGCTGCACGGCTACTGGGGCTTCGACCGCTACGACGGTCCGAGCTTCCAGCTGGTGAGCGCGCGCCAGCAGAGCTTCCGGCTCGCGCCCGGCGAGGACGCGGCGCTGATCGTCGGTCGCCAGGACACGATCCACGTGCAGGCGCCGAGTGTCAGCTGCGTCGAGCAGGTGTCCCTGCAGGCGGCGGGCAGCGTCCGCAAGGTGGAGTGGAAGGGCGTCAAGCCCGACGAGCTGGAAGCAAAACTGCCGCTGCAGGCGGCCGCGCCCGGCGACCTGACGCTGCTCATCACCCAGTTCGGCGATCCGCAGCCGCAGCGCCTGGCGCTGCGTGCCTTTGCGGAAGCGGGCCACCCGCAAAGCTTCGACCTGCACGCCGGCGACAGCAGCGGAGTGCTGCGCGGCAGCCGCCTCGACGAGGTGGCGAGCCTGGCGCTGCAGGGCGTCGAGTTCGTGCCCGGGGCGCTCACCACGAGCGCCGGCCATGACGAGCTCGCCATGAGTACGGCCAACGGCCAGGACGCGGGCGCACTCAAGGCGGGCGACACCGCCAGCGCGCGCGTGCTGCTCAAGGACGGCCGCGCCCTCGAGCTGGCGGTGGCGATCGAGGCGGCGCGCCCCAGCGCGACCCTCATCGGCAAGAGCGCGCGGGTCGGCGGCAGCCGCGACGGCGAGATCCAGCTCGCCAGCGCCGACGAGGTGCCGCAGGACGCGCAGCTGGCCTTTTCGCTGCGCGCGCGTTCGCCGGCGGCCTTCGCCTACGACGAGAGGATCGAGGTCGCGACCGCGGACGGGGCGTCTTCGACGGTGCTCGGCGTGGGTGCCGGCGGCCTGACGCTGCAGAACACCAGGGTGGCGGTCGCGACCCTCGACCCGGCCAAGGCGCTCGGCCCCTCGGCGTTCGGTCCGCTGCGCTTCCGCCGCGTCAGCAACGGCGTGACGGGTGACTGGCAGCCGCTCGCGACACTGGTGCGCCTGCCGCGCCTGAAGGGCATCGACTGCCCGGCGAGCGCCGACGATGCCTGCCGCCTGTCCGGTTCCAACCTGTTCCTGATCGATTCGGTCTCGGGCGATCCGCAGTTCAGCCAGCCGACCCAGGTTCCGGACGGCTTCACCGGTCAGGCACTCCCGGTGCACCGCCCCACGGCGGGCCGGCTGTACGTGAAGCTGCGCGACGACCCGTCGGTCGTCAACACCGTCGCTTTCGACGTACCGCCACCCGCCGCAGCACCCGCGCCGGCGCCGGCGGAACCCGCGCCGCCGCCTGCACCCGGAGCGGCGCCGCCGCCGCCGCAGGCGCTGCCGCCGTCGCAGCCGGCGCCCGCGGCGCCGGCGCGGCCGGCGAACGCCACCGCCGCTCGGGCGGGCGATCCTCACGGCGCGCCGCATTCGTGAGCGGCCGCCGGGGCGGGGGATCCGGGCGGCCGCGCGACGAGCGCATCGACACCGAAGTGATCGCCGCGGTACTCGACGGCCTGCGGCGCCGTGGCTACCACGCCATCACCATCGACGGCATCGCGCGCAAGATCGGCCGGGCACGCACCAGCCTGTATCGGCGCTGGCCGAGCAAGCGGCACCTGGTCGCCTACGCCATCGTCGGCGAGCTCGGCCACAGCCCGGCGGCGGACACCGGCACGCTGCGGGGGGATCTCGAGGCGGCGGTGGCGACGCTGCGGCGCGCCTTCGCCGGGCCGCTGGGGCACGGGCTGGCCGGGCTGGTGGCGCACATGGCGCAGGACGTGGCACTGGCGCGTACCATCCGGCGCGAGGTGCTGGCGGCGCGGCGCCAGTCCCTGCGCGCCGCGTTTGCGCGCGCGGCGGCGCGCGGCGAAACCCGCTCCGGGCTGCACATCGAGGTGCTGCTCGACATGCTCACCGCGCCGTTCTACTACCGCACGCTGTTCGGTCACGCGCCGGTCACGCGGCACATGACGCGCTCGGTCGTCGCATACGTGGTGCGCATGGCGCGACCCCGGCCCGTCCGTGCCTGAACCGCCCACCGCGCTGGCAGATCTAAGCGCCTGCGAGGCCGTCGCCGCCATGGCCGGCGGTGCGCTGAGCGCCGAGCGCTACGCCGCCGCGCTGCTCGAGCGCTGCGCGGCGCAGCGCGCGCTCAACGCGTTCATCACCCTCGAGCCCGAGCGCGTGCTGGCGGCGGCGCGCGCCTGCGACGCGCGCCGCCGCGACGGGCGGCCAACGGGTGCGCTGCACGGCCTGCCGATCGCGGTCAAGGACAGCATCAACACCGCCGACTATCCGACCACCTCCGGCACCGCGGCGCTGCGCCGGTTCCGGCCGCCCGGGGACGCCGCGGTCGTCGCGGCGCTGCGCGCGGCCGGCGCGATCGTGCTCGGCAAGACCAACCTGCACGAGCTGTCATTCGGCTGGACCAGCAACAACGAGGTGTTCGGGCCGGTGCGCAATCCCTACGGCCGCGGCTGCATCGCCGGCGGCAGCAGCGGCGGCAGCGCCGCCGCCGTGGCCGCGCGCCTGACGCCGCTCGGCCTCGCCGAGGACACCGAAGGCTCGATCCGCGTGCCCGCGGCACTGTGCGGCATCGCCGGCTTCAGGCCGACGACCGGCCGCTATCCGAATGCGGGCGCGGCGCCGATCAGTCCGCAGTTCGATCAGGTCGGCCCGCTGGCGCGACGCGTCGCGGACCTGCAGCTGTTCGATGCGGCGCTGACCGGGGAGGCTACGCCCGCGCCGCCCGCGGCGCTGGCGGGGGTGCGCCTCGCCGTGGTGCGCGACTACTGGTTCGAGTCGCTCCATCCCGAGGTCGAGCGCGTGGCCGGCGCAGCCCTCGTGCGCCTCGCGGCCGCCGGTGTCGAGCTGCTCGAGGCGCCGCTGCCGGGCCTCGCACGCCTGATCGATCTGACCACCGGCGTCATCCAGGGCCGGGATTTCCGACCCGCCTTCGCCGCGTACCTGGCGCGCCACGGCGCCGGGGTGGAGCTCGAAACGGTGCTGGCGGCGGCCAGCCCCGACGTGCGCCGCGTGATCGAGGACTTCACCGCGCCCGGCGGCGCGTGGTTCGCCGCCGATGCGGACTACCACGCGGCCTGCACGGTGCATCTGCCGCAGCTGCGCGCCAGCTTCCGCGAGTTCTTCGCGCGTACCGGCGCCGCGGCGATCGTGTTTCCGGCTACGCGCGTGGCGGCGCCGCCGATCGGACAGGCGCGCAGCATCGAATGCCGGGGAGTGACGGTGCCGTTCCGTACCGCGATCGCGCGCAACATTGCCCCGGGCAGCACCGCCGGGTTGCCGGGCCTGGTGCTGGCGGCGGGACTCACTGCCGCGGGGCTGCCGGTGGCACTGGAGTTCGATGCGCCCGCCGGCGCTGACCGGGCGCTGCTGCAGCTCGGGGGTGCGCTCGAGGCGGCGCTCGGCCCTGTGCCGCCGCCGCCGTGAGCCGTCAGGCGCTGCCGGGCACGCGCGCCGCCGGCAGCCGCAGCAACTTGAACAGCAAAGGGTTCAGGGTGATGGAGAGCAGGGCGCCGGCGACGATGTAGCTCTGTCCCTGCGGCGGCAGTAGTCCCATGCCGACGCCCATCACCGCCAGGATGAAGGAGAACTCGCCGATCTGCGCGAGCGCCGCGGCGACGCTGAGCGCCGTGGCCAGCGGGCGGCGCAGCAGCAGCACCAGCGCGCCCGCCGCGAGCGCCTTGCCGATGACGATGATGCCGAGCACCAGCAGCACCTCCCACGGGTGGTCGAGCAGCACCCGCGGCTCGAACAGCATGCCGACCGCGACGAAGAACAGCGCCGCGAACGTGTCCTGGAAGGGCTGCAGGAACGTCGCGGCGCGATGGCTGTGGTCCGAGCCGCTGATCACCATGCCGGCCAAGAAGGCGCCGAGGGCGACCGAAATGCCGAACAGCTCCGCCGCGCCGTAGGCGACGCCGAGCGCGAGCGCGATGGCGGCGAGGGTGAACAGCTCGCGCGAGTTGGTGCGCGCCACGCGCGTCAGGATCCAGGGAAACACTCGCGAGCCGACCACCAGCATGAGCGCCACGAACAGCGCCAGCTTGCCGACCGTCAATGCGAGCGTACGCCACAGCTGCACCGCCCCGTCGCCCTCCGCGGCCGCCGGCGCGCCCAAAAAGCCGGCCAGTACCGGCAGCAGCACCAGCACCAGGACCGTCGCCAGGTCTTCCACCACCAGCCAGCCGACCGCGATGTGCCCGTCCTCGGAGTCGAGCGTGCCCTGCTGCTCGAGGGCACGCAGCAGCACCACGGTACTCGCCACCGACAACGCCAGGCCGAACAGCACACCGGCGCCCGGCGGCCAGCCCCACAGCCACGCGGCGAGCGCGCCGAGCCCGGTCGCGACCAGGATCTGCGCCAGTGCCCCCGGCACCGCGATGGACTTGACCGCCAGCAGCTCGCGCAGTGAGAAATGGGTGCCGACGCCGAACATCAGCAGCATGACGCCGATCTCGGCCAGCTGCGGGGCGAGATGCACGTCCGCGACCCAGCCGGGAGTATGCGGGCCGAGGGCGATGCCGGCGACCAGATAGCCGACGATGGGTGACAGGCGCAGCCGCGCCGCCACCAGGCCAAAGGCGAAGGCGAGCGCCAGGCTGACGGCCAGCGTCGCGATCAGCGCCTGTTCGTGCAGCATCGCCCCATCCTACCTGCGCCTGCGGGCCGCACGCGCAAATTGATAACATAGCCGCACGCACTCGGGGGGCGCCGCCATGAACGAGCAGGTCGCGACTATCGGCCATGCCAAGGACACGCTGATCGACCTCGCGATCCGCTTCGGTCCGCGCCTGCTGACCGCGCTGCTGATCCTGGCGGTCGGCCTGGCCGTGAGCCGCTGGGTGAGCCGCTGGCTGGCCGGTGCCCTCAACCGGCGCGATCTCGAACCGCCGATCCGCCAGCTGCTGACGCGCATCGTGTGGGCGGCGTGCATCCTGCTGTTCGCCGTCATGGCGCTGCAGAACCTGGGCGTCGAGCTGCTGCCGCTCATCGCCGGGCTCGGCATCGCCGGTGCCGGGGTGGCGCTCGCGATGCAGGGCGTGCTCAGCAACGTGGTGGCCGGCCTGTCGATCATCTTTGCCAAGCCGTTCCGCGTCGGCGACTACATCGCCATCGCCGGCGTCGAAGGCGTCGTCGACAATATTGCGCTCTTCAACACCACGCTCGCGCACAGCGACCGCTCGCGGGTCGTGGTGCCCAACCGCAAGATCGTCGGCGAGATTCTGCACAACTACGGCCGGCTGCGGCAGCTGGACGTGCAGATCAGCACCGCCTACGACAGCAACGTCGCCGCCGTGGTGGCGCTGATCCGCGAGGTGCTGGCGGCCAACCCGCGCGTGCTGCGCGACCCGGAGCCGGTGGTGGGCCCGGTGCTGTTCGGTGAGTCCTCGGTCGCGATCGCCATCAGGCCGTGGGTGGCGGTGCCAGACCAGGTCGCCGCCACCGGCGAGATCTACGCGGCGGTGCTGGAGGCGTTCCGCGCGCGCGGCATCGTGGTGCCGTTTCCGCAGCGTGAGGTGCGTCTAATCGGGCAGTGAGCTCAGTCCGCGACCGGGTAGCCGGCCGCGCGCCACGCCTGCATTCCGCCGTCGAGCGCCACGGCGCGCTGGTAGCCCATGTCGCGCAGGGTCGCGGCGGCGAAGGTCGAGATCTGGCCGAGCTCGCAGTAGGCGAGGATGCGCTGCGTGGGATCGGGCAGCTCGGTGTTGACGCGCAGCTCCAGCTGGCCGCGCGGCAACAGGCGGGCGCCGGGCACGTGGCCGCTGTCGAAGGCATCGCGCTCGCGCACGTCGAGGATCACCAGCCCCGGCGTGCCGGCCTCCACGTGGCCCTTGAGCTCGGCCAGCGACATGAACGGCACGCGCGCGCCGGCCTCCGCCAGCAGCTGCGCCACGCTGCGGCCACCGCTCATGTTCACGCGCAGCGCCTCGGTGATGTGCTTGGGCATGGTCAGATTGAGGTTGCGCATCATGTCGACGAAGCCGGCACGCTCGCGCTGCTGCAGGCGCGGGTTCTCGGCCACTTCCTGCGCCAGGGTGGAGTGGCTGCGGCCCTTGTACTCGTGCGCCGGGAACACCTTGAGTGCCGGGTCGAGCCGCAGCAGCCGCTCGAACAGGCTGTCGTACAGCGCCTCGGGGTCGCCGCTCGGCAGGTCGGTGCGCCCGGTGGCACCGATGAGCAGCGTGTCCCCGGTGAAGACCCGATCCTCGACCACGACGCACATGGAGTCGCGCGTGTGGCCGGGCGTGTGCAGCACGCGCAGCCGCAACCGCCCGAGCGCGATCATCTCGCCGTCGTCGACGCGCATGTCGACGAACGGCGCCGGGCTGTCGCGGTGCATGACGATCGGCACCTCGAGGCGGCGCCTGAGTTCGGCGGTGGCCGTGAAGTGGTCGGCGTGCGTGTGGGTATCGAGCAGGTAGCGCACGTGCAGGCCGTTGTGCGCGGCGAGACCGAGATAACGGTCCAGCTGCGTGATCTCGGGGTCGATGAGCACCGCGGCGCGCGTGTCCGCGCATCCCAGCAGGTACGACTGGCAGCCGCCGGTGGGAACGTGTTCGAAGATCATCGGCGCGGTCGTGCTCGCCACCCAGGTCGGGCTGGCGGGAGTCTACCCTTAAACTTATAGTCTCGGTCACGAACAACAGCCCGCGCACACGCCGCGGGCGCGCGGCGGGTCAGGTAAGCCACCATGGGGAAGCCACTGTCAGGGGCAGGCCGGTGCCGGCTCGGCGGTGCGGTGTTGTGCCTGGCACTGGCCGGCTGCTCGCTGGTGTCGCTGAAGAGTCCCGAACGGCCGCTGTCGCAACGCGACCTCAGCGCCCGCATCCTGACACGGGAGCTCGAGGCACAGTTCGTGGCCGACGTGGCGCGCTGTGCCCAGGACATGCTCACCACCGAGAGCGACCCGCAGGTGCAGGACAACGCCATGCGCTGGCAGCTGGCGGCGGTGGCCGAGAGCCGCCGCGCCGTCACGCGCCTGACGCCGATGATGAGCCTGGTGGACAGCTGGGCGCTGGGCGTGCAGATGCAGGCGTTCGTGGCCGAGGGCGGCGCGGGCGCGGCGCTGTTCGGCAACCATCAGCAGGCGGTGCGCGACATCTCCGCCGCCTTCGCCACCGACACCGCGGCCCTGGCGCAGCGGCTGCTCGCGCCGCGCGAGTTCGCCGAGTACCAGCAGTTCATCGTGCAGTACGTGCGCCAGCACCCGCTGCAGGACCTGACTTTCGCCCGCGCCTCGGTGCTCGAGCTGTGGAGCCGTGACCGGGGCACGGACGCAAGCCTCGTCGACACGCTGGGGACCATCCCCCAGGCCATGGCGGACCTGGCCGACCGGGCGGGGATTTACGGCAACACCGAGCCCGGGCAGGTGATGTTGAGTACACGCCTGGCGCTGCGCGATGCCGGCTACACCGGCGGGGACGTGCAGGCGGCGCTGCGCCAGCTCGACGCGCGGCTGGCACGCCTCAGTACGGTGGCCGAAAGCGCCCCGCAGCTGGTGCACGAGGCGGAAGCGCAGGTGCGCGAGAGCCTGCGCGAGGTGCTCAACCGGCTGGATGCCTCCTCGCATGCCGCGGCCGCAGCCGTGCACAGCGAGCGCACGGCGCTGTTCACCGACCTGCAGGCCGAGCGCGCTGCGGTAGTCCTCGCGGTGGACGTGCAGCGGCGCGCGCTGGCGGCCGATGCGGCACGCATCGCCGACCAGGTGGTGAAGAGCTCGGGCGATGAGGTCGCGCGCGTCACGCGCGAGGCCCTGCTGCTGCTGGTGCTGCTGGCCGCGGTGGTGTTCGGCCTGCCGTTCGCGGCCGGCTACGCGGTTGGACGCTCGCGACGCGAGCCGCCGCGCTAGGGGCCGCTGCCGGCGCCCAGCACCTCGCCCGCCACGCGCAGCCCGCTCTGCAGCGCGCCGGCGACGGTGCCCGCCTCATCGGCGGTGTCGGTGGCTTCGCCGGCGAAGAACAGCGTGTCTGCCAGCGGCTGCCCGAGCGCGGCGCGGGCGGTGCCGCCGCCGACCGTGACGTAGCTGTAGGCGCCGCGCGCGTACGGGTCCTGTTGCCAGTCGTGGTAGTAGCTGCCCTGCAGGATGGCGGCGCGGGCGCTGCCGCGGCCAAACAGCCCCTGCAGGCTCGCGAGCGCGCTGCGCACGAGCCGGGTGCGTGCCGCTCCGGCGGCCACGCGCCGGGCCTGCGGGCCGCCCGCCCAGGCGACCAGGAGCGGCGCGCGGGCCGGGACCGCCGTCCAGAAGGTGGGCACAGCTGCCTCGCCGGCGTGGAAGAACGACACGTCGCGGAAGCGCCCGCCCTGCAGTTCTTCCCAGAACGGCGTGGCGAAGCGCAGCAGCAGCTTGACGACCGGTCCCGAGGCGAGGCCGCGCAGCGCCGCGCGCTTGGCTTCCAGGGGCGGGGTGAAGCGTACGGCGCCGCGGGCACCGGGACGCTGCTGCAGCACGCCGACCGGCAGCGTGATCACCGCGCGTGCCGCGCGCGCCCGGAATGGACCGGCGGTGGAGTCGCCCGCCACCTCCACCGCATCGCGGGACCAGCGCACGCTGCGCACGGTCGATTGCAGCTGCAGCCGTGCGCTGCGCAGCGCCGGGCTGAGGGCTGCGAGCAATGATGCGTAGCCGCCCGCGGGCCGCGCCTGCGGGGTGTTGCCCAGGGTGTCGCCGGACCACTCGGCTACGATCGCGCGCGCGCTGGCGCGGCGGGTATCCGCGGCGTCGAAGCCCTGCGCCATGCGCCGCGCCGCGTCGCGC
>Ga0207707_10005785_pt1 | contig 10810 bp, 5 predicted proteins | sample KBSC83BmetaG_FD_184336 | JGI IMG/M metagenome (GOLD analysis project Ga0207707, IMG submission 184336) | Corn rhizosphere microbial communities from Kellogg Biological Station, Michigan, USA - KBS C8-3B metaG (SPAdes) (version 2) | ecosystem: Host-associated > Plants > Roots > Rhizosphere ... | reverse complement strand
ACGATGCGCTGCTGGATGCCATCGAGATCGATGACGACGCTCCTGGCCGACACGGATTCGGGCGCCGCCGCGGCGGGACGCACGGCAGCGCGCTTGGCCGCAGGTGGCGCGGCGAGCGCCGTGTCCGCGTGACCCGCCAAACGCTCGGCTTCATCCACCGGCGCAGGCGTGACCGGTGAGGGCTCGTGTGCCCCGAGCACCGCCAGATAGATGCTGCGCCGAACGGGACGCTCCATCGAGCTCATGTCGAGCCAGCCGATGTTCAGCGCGTAATTCGTGCTCGCCAGAAAATAGAGATACTTGCCGCCCGCGTCGAACGACGGGGTGATGGCATCGGCCATGTCGTCCGTGAGCTGAGTCGCTTTCCCCGACGCGAGCGAATACAGAAAGATCGCGCGCATCTGGTTGTCGAGCGACTTCGAATAGGCGACCCAGCGCGAATCGGGAGACCACGCGGCATCGAATCCCCGTCCGGGCTCGTTGTACGTGTCCGCGTCGATCGTGGTGAACTTTCCGCTGGCGACATCGACGACCCAGAGCTTCGCCTCCGTGTCGCGGAAGAGTATGTGCTTCGCGTCCGGAGACCAGATGGGATCCGCGAAGTAGGCGAGCGTGGGAAGTGGAATCGCGCGAGCCTTTCCTTCGCCGTTCTGATCGCCGATCATCAGCTGGTCTTCGCCGCTCGCATCGGAGAGCCATGCGAGGTGGGTGCCATCCGGAGACCATGCGGGACTGCGCTCGTGCACCCCCGAGCTCTGCGTGAGATTGCGGTAGCCGCCCTCCCCCGCCGCGAGCGTGAAGATGTCGCCGCGCGCCTCGAAGGCGGTGCGGACGCCGGTGGGCGAGAGCGACGCATTGCTGATGAGAGACGCGACCTTCTTCATTTGCGGCTCTGCCCAGGGGAAGTCGCCCTTCACGACGATGTTCATCTGCTCGGTGCGGCCGGTGGCGGCATTGAGCAGGTGGATGTAGCCTCCCTGTTCGTAGGCGATGGCATCCGGACCGGCTGAAGCGCTCATGATGTCGAAGTCACGGTCGTGCGTGAGCTGCGTGACCGACTTCGCATCGGCGGCCGCCGAGTAGAGGTTGACGACGCCGTCGCGATCCGAGAGGAAGAACAGCGCATTCCCGACCCACATTGGATCGGTGTCGTTGCTGTTCGTCCAGGGGAGCTTCACCTCGGAGTAGTCGGCCACGTTCATGATCCGCACCGGCTGCGTGCGGCCGCCGCGATAGCGTCTCCATTGGCTGCTCTGCGGCTCGGCCCATGGCGCGGCGAACATGGCGGTGCCGATCTGCTGGTAGGCGATGCGCTTGCCGTCGGGCGCGAAGGCGCCGGCGAACGCGCGCGACATCGCGAGCTGCTCGGGCATGCCGCCGTCCACGCCGACGGTCCACATGCGGAAGTACGAATTCGCGCCGGGAGTGGGGAGTGTGCCACGGGAGGAAGCGAACACCACTCGCTTTCCATCCGGCGTCCATCCGCGGACGAAGTCGTCGCCGGGGTGATAGGTGAGCCGCCTGGGCTCACCGCCGGCAGCGGGGATGACGTACACATCCGAATTGCCGGCGATTTTCGCGGTGAAGGCGATGAGCGAACCGTCCGGCGAGAACTGAGGATCGGTTTCCTCCGACGGCGTGCTGGTGAGGCGTTGCGCCTCGCCGCCCGTTCGCGAGACGACCCACAGATCTCCGCCGTATTCGAAGGCGACGAGATCGTGGCTGACGGTGGGGCGGCGCAGGAAGCGCGTGCCCTGTGCCGACGCGGGCGCAGCGGCGAACAGCGCGAGCGGCAGCGCGCAGAGCAGCCGCAGGAAACGTCGTGCTCCCATCGTCATTCTCCTTGCTTCGCTTGTCGTGAACGCGGTCGTGGCACTCGGAGGTGGTATACCACTTCAGCATACCAAGGCGAATATTGCCCGCCGCCACCGGGCGCGCAAGACTCTCGCGCACCCGGCGCCGCGGCGCTCACCGCGCGTCGTACGCCGCCGCCGCGATCTCGCCGAGAGCCTGGCCCACTACCTGGGTCACCGCATCGGGGTCGGTGGACACCGATACGTTGTTGACGTACGCCGCGAAGGCGAGGTGCCGCCCGTCCGCCGTCGTGAGGTAGCCGGCGAGCCCCTTGCCCGTGACCAGCAGCCGCCGGTTGAGCGGATCGTCAACCGCGAACGTTCCCGTTTTGGCAAACACGTGACCAGCCGCGGGCGACGTGGGCTGGATGTTCCAGAGCGTCCCGTCGCGGCCGAGGACGGGCAGCGCGTTGCGAAAGGTCGCGGAGTCCTTCTGCGCGCTCATGTACGCGAGATAGCTCACCACGAACGCCGGGGTGAAGTGCGCGTCGCCGCCGGCGCCGTCCGCCTGTTGCGCGCTGGCGAGATCGAGTCCCGCCTTCGCCAGAAAGTCGTGCTCGAGGTCGAAACCGGTTTTGGTGGTGTCGTTCGGCGCGATGACGGCTCGCAGCACGCGGGGCATCATGCTCGCGTGCAGATTCTGGCTCACCTTGAGCGTGACCTTCACGTCCTCCGCGAGCGGCGGCGAGACGTGCTCCGCAACCATGTGTTCCGCAGTGTACGACGACTCGAGCGCCGCGTGGTCCACCTTCGCAGCCGTCGCTGCAGCGGGAACCGTCACTCCGCGCTCGCGCAATGCCTCGGCGAGCGTCACTTCCGCAAACCGCGCGGGGTCCGGAACGGCGTACGCGTAGAGGATGGGCGCCTGGCCGGCAGGCGCATTTCCAGCGACCGTGACGGTGTGCAGCCCCGCCGTGTCGGTTGTATCCAAGCGAAAGAATATGTGCGCCCTCGACCCGGCCGCGCTCGTGGTCACCTCGTTCACGATTCGAGCGTACGAGGTGACCGGCGACGCCGTTATGACTGCGGGAGCGCCGGCGGCGGCACCACCGCCAACCATGAGATCGACGATGTTGTCGTTCACCACGATCGGCGATATGACGAGTCCCGTGCCGAGATCGCGGTCGCCTCCACGAAACATGGTGGCGTCGACGAGCACGCGACCCGTGATCCGCTTGATGCCGTGCGCTGCCACCTGCGCGGCAAGCTTCCGAATGATCAGCAGCGGATCGCCCGGCACGGCGCGCGTGTGCGGATCGCCATCGTACGCATGGTCCTCGTTCTCGAAAGCCAGCGTTCCATCCGGGCGCACGCGAGCGGAGAGATCGGGGTCTCCGCTCGCGACGAGCACCAGATCGCCGTCGAGCGTTCCATCGGCCTTAAGGGTGCCGGTACGATAGACGCGAGTGTGAAAGCGGTAGTCGGCGCCGAGCAGCTCGAGCGCGGTGCCCTCCGTGAACAGCTTGGTGGTGGAGGCGGGAACGAAGAGCTTGTCCGCGTTGAGCGTGTAGATCGGCGCACGGCTGTCGAGCGAATAGAACTCGATGCCAAACAGCGCATGTCGAAACTCCGGCCTGTCGATGATGCGCTGAATTCGCTGCGACAGCGTGGGCGCCTGTGCGCCGAGCGGGATGCCCGGCACAGACAGCGCGGCGATCATGGTGATCATCACGCGGGTAGCCGGCATGGAGCGACGCAAGAACTGCATTGGGAGTGCCCTCTGGCGAATCGGAGAAGGAATTGAGGTTGTGCGGTTGAGCATGACTGGAGCTACGACGTTGACCGGCGGCGCGCGAGGACGTTCACCACCACCTCCTGCGCCACCTCATCGCGCTGATTGAGCGTGCGATTGCGAAGCTTCACGATGCCCTGATCGGGCCTCGATTTGAGTGGCCGCACGTGCACGACTTCGATCTCGAGGCGGAACGTATCGTCAGGGAACGAAGGCCGCGGCCAGATGAGGGAGTCGACGCCAACTCCAATCAAGCCGCCCGCGAGCCGCAGGTCGCTCTCGACGAACAGGCGCATGGTGATGGAAGCGGTGTGCCAGCCGCTCAGCGCCAGCTTGCCGAAGAAACTCTCGGCTGCCGCCTTCTCATCGAGATGAAAAGGCTGGGGATCGAACTGCGCGGCGAACGCGAGCGCTTCGCTCTGCGTCACGTGATGCGACTTGCTGGAGTGAAATTTCTGACCGACGTGCAAATCCTCCAGGTACAGCTCTCGATTGTTAGAGATCGGAAAGGCTCCTCGTCTGTCGATCGAGACTCTCCAGAAAGGCTCGAGTCTCGGCGGCACGGCGGGCGCCCTCTCGCTTGGCCGCCTCCGTGGTGAGCGCGGGCGGAACCTGCTTCAGGAAGCCACGCAGCTGCCCCACCACCGACGCGAAATTCGGCTTGCCGCCGTTCGCATCCACGAGTGACATCAGGCGCGCGATCCCTATCGCGCCCAGCCAGTCCAGAGCGTCGGCGTCGTGGAGGAGCCGCGACTCCACGGCACTTCCCGGGTCGCGATCGGGCATGTGGGTGCGGATGGCTGCGGCGACCCGCGCGATCTTGTCACGGGGAAAGCCGACTCCCGTGAGCACGGAGTCCATCAGCTCTGCGCCACGGTCCTGATGATCGACGCCCGCCTTGGCCCAGGGCGCGAACCCCGCCATGTCGTGGAGATAGGCGGCGGCGTAGAGCACGTCATCGTCGTAGGCGAGATGATCGCTGTCCGCGAGCGCCTTGGCCACCTCGTAGTCGCGACGCGAATGCGACGTGCCCCAGGCCGAGTGGTGGAAGTTCTGCTCGTTCAGCGCGCGAACGGAGTCGCGCCAGCCAGTGCGGCCGGTGGAGGCGTTGGCTCGCACGTTCGCCGGACGCGCGAAACCGCCGGCGATCGCGGCGAGCACGATTACGGAATATCGGAAATCGATCGACATCGTTGTCTCCCGGCGGCAATACCGCCAGTTCGCTCACATCGCGCATCCGACGTCGCGAGACGTGCCTCCGATTCACCGGAGGCACGCTCGCGTCACTCCATGATAACTCCCGTCTCAGAGATTCGGGTTGTTGATCCGCTCGATGTTCGGAAGCGGAAAACACGACTGATCACTGTACGTACCGCCCGACACGTACGGCGCGCCGGTAGCGGGGCTGAGCGGCAGGTTGAGCCGGCGAATGTCGCCGAGGCGGTGTCCCTCGAGGAAGAATTCACGGCGGCGTTGCTCGACGATCTCGGCCATCACGTTGGCGGCGGTGAGGGTGCCGGGGTTGAATGCCGGCTGCCCGGCTGCCGTGCGCAGCGCGTTGATGATGTCCCTCGCGGCCGGCAGGCTGCCGGTGTTCACATCGTTCTCCGCGATGATGAGCTGTGCCTCCGAGTACTTCGCGACCGCCTGGGGCGCCGTGGCGGTAGCATCCTTGTTGATCGACCAGATGACCGTCGCACCGTCTGACCCCAGGGCGCCGGTGTTCGTCACCGCAATGCGTGGATCGTGAGGCAACTGGGCATAGCGGTTCTGAATCGAGGTATCCGCCGAGGCGAACTGCTGCTGGAGCGTCTGGATGAAGACGAGATTCTGCCGCCGCGGATCCGTGGCATCGTGATCGATGTCAACTTCGAAGCCGGGCGGAATCAACGACGCATCGGTGGCGGCATCTGCCGAGTTTCCGAGATCGAGCTCGGTACGCGCGCGGCCGAGCAAAGCGAGGTTGAGCGTTTGTGCATCCCCCGCGCGAGTCGCTGCAACTACCGCCGTGTCGAATCGCTCCTTCGCGTCGGCAAAGATCTGCGCGGGTGTGAGCTCCGGACCGAGGTCCAGCGCGGCCGAGCACATTCCCTCGCCCATCAGCACGAGGCTGTAGCCGGCATACGAGGCGGCCACGCCGATCAGATGATCGCGATCGGGAACCTGTGCATCCGTCCATCCCTCGAGATGCGACAAGGCGACATCGTTCGACGCGCGCGCTACGGAGAGCGGCGTGTAAACGCCTGCGACCTGCTGGGCCGTACAATCGCTCGTCCCGTACGATCCGTCGGGTGTCACCGTGCGGCGATCGAGATCGAAGTTCGTGGTGAAGGAGATCGCGTTCGCGAGCTCGTCCATGAAAGTTCCACTCGCTACGATGTATTCGTTGAACGCGCACTCGAAGTCGCCGCGAGAGCTGTTGACGATGAGGTCCGCGTTCTCCGGCGCGAAAACGCCCGGGCCGAGCTGCCCCGGATCCGATTGTTCGAGATGAGTCAGGTCGTGGCAGGCCGTAGTTAGCATCGCGATCGACAGCACCACGATCGTGGCACTCGTCGCCAGCACTCCCCTGTGTCCACGCCGGGCGACCCGCACCACAGACGCTTCACTGCTCGTGTGTGAGTTTGGCATTGGTCAGAAGGTCAGGTTGAGGGTGGCGACGATACGGGAGAGTGGCGGCAAGACGGCTTGATCCGCGGAAAGGAGCCCCGAGTTGAACAGGTTCACTTCGGGATCGGGCCCTCGATACTTGGTCCAGAGCGCGAGCTCGCGCGCGGCGAGTGTGAACGACGCGTGCTGGATGCCGGGGAAGAGATGGTCCGGCAGCGAATAGGTCGCAGACACCTCGCGCAGCTTCACGAACGACGCGTCCTGGAAGAACACATCCTGCATCTGCCCCACGTAACTCCCGACGCTCGCCTCGGCGACGTACTGCGGCGAATACTTCGTCGGATGATAATTCACGTCGCACAGTCCGATGCCGATGAGGCCAGCGCAGCGGAGCTCTTCGACGGCGTTCTGGAGACGATTGCCGTGCTTCCAATCCACCAGCGCGTACAGGCGCAGTTTCTTGAAGAGAGTGAAAGTGTTTCCGATCGAGCCGGTGCTCGTGGGCGTCACCGATCCGATGTACACGAACGGCGCGGTCGCGCAGTCGACGGGAGCGCCACCGTTGCCCTGGCACATCACGTTCGAGGCTGCGCCGGTAGTTGGGTCGATCGTCGCGGACACCACCTTGCGCGAGAAATAGGACTCGATGGGAAAGCCCACCTGGTTCGCCTGCCCTGCCGTCGTTATCTCAGAAGGTATTCCGCCAAGGCCAAGGTTGATGATCTCGTTGTGCGCGGTGGCGAAGTTCCCGGCGATCTCCCAGGCAAAGTTCTGCCCACGGAGCACCTGAACGCTCGCCTGCAGCTCGATGCCGTGGTTGTTTACCTGCCCCAGATTCTTATACTGCGTGCCGGTGAATCCGCTCGACGGAGCGATCGGCTGCGCCACGATCTCGTCCATCGTGTGTTTGTTGAAGTACGTGAAGTCGAGATGCACCCGGTTCCAGAGATCGGACTCGAAGCCCGCCTCCACTTCCTTGCCACGCTCGGGTTTGAGATCGGGATTGCCGAACGAGCCGGCCGTGAACGCGTTGGTGCCGCCGGGGCCCTGCGCTGGCGCGTAGGAGCGGAGTGCGGAAAATGCGAGTGGCGCACGCCCCGATTCACCGTACGCGGCGCGCAGCTTGAGCGAGTTGACGAAGTTCACGTGCCAGAACGGTTCCTCGTTCACGATCCAGGAAGCACTCAACTTTGGATAGGTGATCCACTTGAATTGGCTTCCGAACGAGCTGTTGTTGTCGACGCGCAGCGCTGCGGTGAGGAAAAGTCGGTCGTTCAACCCGATCTCCTCCTGTCCGTATCCGCCGATGGTGGTGTTGACGGTGTCGACCGCCGTCGACAACAGTTTATTTGCCGTACCGGAGACGGTTGTGATTCCCGGTCCCGGAAATCCGATCCCTCCGAGGAAAGCCTGGTGCAGTGCCGTGCGGTACCACTGGCCGCCGAGCGACGACGAAGAGGTGAGTGACGATGTGAGGTGGAACTTCGCGGTGCCGTTGTAATCGAGACTCGTGAGCGACGTGCTCGTGAGCGTCTGGCCAATGCGCCCCGCCGCGCCACCGAGCGTGAACGGCGCGAGCTCCGGCGGCGCGAACTTCTCCAGTCCCCGCTGGTCTTCGGTGGTGTAGTCGATACCGGTGACGAGACGTTCCGTGAACCAGCTCACCGGATGATGATTGATCGTGCCGCTGCCAGTGAACCGGTGGATGTCGTCGCTGTTGTCGAACAGCGTCTGAGGCACCGTGGGCGGCACGTTCGGATAGAATCCGTCCGCTCCCGGAACGGCGAACACGTCCGGATGCGCGAACTCCGCGCCGAGCAGCGCCGAGAGCCCCACGTCCACACCGGTGTGATAGGTGCCCTGGACGTAGTTGAGGCTCGTGCCCAAATCATATTTGGGACTCGGCGTCACATTCAAATTCGCGTGCGCGCCGAATTGGCTGATCTTGTTGTTCGGCTCGACGCCGTGATCGTCCTCGTAGTTGGTGGACAGAAAGTAGTTCGTCGAACCGACCCCGCCCGAAAGGGACGCCGTGTACTGACCTGCGTCGCCGGTGGTGAACACCGGCGTGCCGGCCGCGTCCTGCGCCTTTATCGCGTTGAATCCGACGATGTTGCCGCTGCCATCCGGCGCAAAATTCGTCTCGACGCGACCCTCGGGATTTCTGAAGTAGATGTAGCCGTGCTGCACCTGGACATCGAGCGTGGGCTTGGTGCCCGCCCCTTTCTTCGTGATGATCTGGATCACGCCGTTCGCCGCTTCCGTTCCGTAGATCGTCGACGCGGCAGGTCCCTTGATGATCTGAATGCTCTCGATGTCTTCCGGGCTGATGTCGTTGAGCCGGCCGACTACTCCGGCGTTCTGGGAGCCGAAGCCTCCACTGCCGTTCACCGTCGGATCGCCCCCCGTGCGGTTGCTCACCCGAACGCCATCGATGTAGATGAGCGGATTGTTGTTGAGGCTGAGGCTCGATACTCCGCGAATGTTGATGTTCGGGCCGGCACCAAGACGCCCGCTACTCGGCACGACACTCACACCGGCGACGCGCGAGTTCAGGAGCGAGCTCAGATTCGGGGATGCCGACTTCGAAAGCTCCTCAGGCGCATTGCTTATGTTGCCGACTGCAGTTCCGATCTCGCGCTGCTCCTGCGCCCCCGCAGTTCCCGTGACGACGATCTCGCTCAATTGGCTGGCCGATGCTGCTAACACGAAATCCGCCGTCACCTCGGAGTTGTCGCCCACCGTGACGGTCCGTCGCTGCGGCGCGTAGCCGATGCGCCGCACAACCAGCGTCAGTGCTCCCGATGGCACATTCAGGATGCGGTAGTGACCATCGTTCCCCGTCACCGCGCCGAGGCTTGTTCCCTCCACCCGTACCGTGGCGCCGGGGATCGCGGACTTGGTGCTAGAGTCGGTCACCTGCCCAAGGATGACGGATACCTTGCGCGTCGCGATCGTGCTCGCGTGCGCGGCAGGCGCGACGAGCAGCACGAGTGCCGCCAACGGCACCCATTGCAGCGCGAAACAAACTCGATGAAGCTGCCGACGAACCCTGTCTCTCATAGCGAGCTCCTGTTGGTGAAATGCCGTGCAGCCAGTCACTGCCCAATTCCGACGGTGGGATGCCATCCAGGCCCGCGAACGACGCGGCCTGGCTTAGCCCCCGTGTGCTTCCCATCCCGTATCACTTCGGTGCCGTTCACGAACACCTCGCGCACGCCCGTCGACGCCTGATTCGGCTTCTCGTACGTGCTGTGCTCCTGTATCGTCGCCGGATCGAACACCACGACGTCCGCGTACATCCCCTCGCGAAGCAGCCCGCGATCGCGGATCAACAGCCTGTCGGCAACGGCCCCGCTCATCTTCCGGATCGCATCCTCGAGCGTGATCACGTGCTCGTCGCGCACGTACTTGCCGAGGATGCGCGGGTACGTGCCGTACGAACGCGGATGCGTGAACTCCGTCGTGCTGTCCGGATCAGGACCCTCGGCGTCCGTGCCGATCTTGATCCACGGCTGCTTCAGCTGCAGCGCGACGTTGTCCTCGCTCATCAGGAAGTAGATCGTCCCAATGTCCTGGTGCTCGGTGAGCAGCAGGTCCATCACGGTTCCGATCCAGTCATGGCCGCTCGCGGCCATCACCTCTGACAGCCGGTGCCCCGCCCACTTCTTGTTGTCTGGATTCCGAAACGCGGTGAGCAGCACACCCTCGGGCGTCGCCAGATCGCACAGGCTTTCCGAGTACGTGGTGGGGTGCGCGATCTCATCGCGGATCTTCGCACGCTTGGCGGAGTCGGCGAGATTCTCGAACAGCTTTCCATCGGCAGACGCCGATGGCGGCAAACACGCCGCCAGTCCGGTTGCACCGGCCGTGTACGGATACATGTTCGCCTGAACGTCCTGTCCGGCGGCGCGCGCCGAGTCGATCATCGCGATCACCTGGCGCGCCTTGCCCCAGTTGCGCTTTCCAGCCGCCTTCAGGTGATAGATCTCGACGGGGACGTGCCCCTCCCGTCCGATGCGCATCGCCTCGTCCACGCCATCGATTAGCTGGTCGGCTTCCGAGCGCATGTGCGTGATGTACACGCCGCCGTACGGCGACATCGCCTTCGCGATCTCGATGAGCTCTTCGGTGCTCGCGTAATTCCCGGGCGGATAGATGAGCGCGCTGCCAAGTCCGAACGCGCCGTCCTCCATGCCGCGTCGCATAGCGGCGCGCATCGAGTCGAGCTGCGGCGCCGGCGCCGCGCCCATGTGCAGCCCCATCGCATATTCGCGAATGGTGCTCGCCCCCACGAACGAGCCGACGTTGGGGGAGATGCCGTGCGCCTGCATCGCGCGCAGCCACGCGTCGAATCCGTGCGGGCCCTTGAAGCCGCGCACCAATGCGAGCGTCGCCGTGTCGGCGGCGAGATCGGCGAGCGTGAGATCGCTCACCGGTGCGTACGTGTACGCCTCGCCGAGGATCTCCGTGGTCACGCCTTGCGTGAGCTTGCCCACGTCGCGACCGTCGCCCGCCAGGAACATTCCTCCTGACTGACCCTGGATGTCGATGAACCCAGGCGCGACGACCATCCCCGTTGCGTCGATGCGCTTTGTCGCGTGAGCATTGGCAA
>Ga0207707_10005783_pt1 | contig 10812 bp, 9 predicted proteins | sample KBSC83BmetaG_FD_184336 | JGI IMG/M metagenome (GOLD analysis project Ga0207707, IMG submission 184336) | Corn rhizosphere microbial communities from Kellogg Biological Station, Michigan, USA - KBS C8-3B metaG (SPAdes) (version 2) | ecosystem: Host-associated > Plants > Roots > Rhizosphere ... | reverse complement strand
TTGACTTTTTATGACGACGACGTCGTCAGCTTCTTCTCGCCGCACGCGCGCGGGAAGAGCGCGATTTTCCTGGTCGCCCTGGGACGCAGCACCGTGCGCAAATCTGCCAATCCCTAGTCTTCGACCACCGGCGTCGACATCTCTTCGGCGGGCGCCCCGCCTTGCATCCCCTGCGCCACGATCAGCCTGCGAGCCTCGCCGCGGATTTTGGGCAACTTCATCCCGAACCACCACGCGCCCCCAATCGACGCCACTCCGCCGATCGCCACGGTCATCGGCGCACCCACGCGATCGGACAGCACACCTCCGAGCAGCGCGCCCAGCGGAGCCATTCCCATGAACATCATCGAATACACCGCCATCACCCGCCCGCGCAGGGCATCCGGAACCATCACCTGGATCAGCGTGTTCGATGACGCCATCTGCAGCATGATGAAATATCCCACCGGCAACAGCAGCAGCACCGAAACCCAAAACGATTTGGATACTGCGAACAGGATCAGGCTCACGCCAAATGCCGCGCAACAAACCGTAACCCATTTGCCCAGTCCCTTCACCCCGGTCCGAATGGCCAATGTCAGGGCGCCTAGCAGTGCTCCCACCCCGGACGCGCCCATCAGGATTCCAAGCCGCACCGCTCCCAGGTCGTGCGAGCCAATCATCGACGCAAATTCCTGGCCGCCGCTGTGCAGGATGCGATCCGCAAAAATCGGCATCAGCACGACATAGGGCATCCCCGTAATGCTGACCAATCCCAAAAGGATCAACAACGCGCGGATTGGCGCCGTTCGGTTCACGAACTGAAAGCCCTCCACGATGTGCTCCCACGGCGAAGTCTTCTCCGACACCCGCGCGGGCGCATGCACATTCATCAGCATCAGCCCCGCGATTACCGCAATGTAGCTGACGCCATTGGCAAAGAAACACCAGCCTTCGCCCAGCCGCGCTACCAAAACGCCCGCAACCGCCGGCCCGATCACGCGCGCCCCATTGAACATCGACGAGTTCAGGGCGATCGCATTCATCAGATCGTCTTTCCCCACCATATCGACGAGGAACGACTGCCGTCCGGGGATATCGAACGCGTTTACCACGCCCAGCAGCGCCGCCAGCACAAAAACGTGCCATACCTTGACGTAATGCGTCAGGGCCAGCGCCGCGAGAATAAACGCCAGAATCATGGACGCAACCTGCGTCGCAATCACCACATGCTGGCGATTGCTGCGGTCAGCCGCAATGCCGCCCAGCGGCGCAAACAGAAACACCGGAATCTGGCTGGCAAACCCCACCACCCCCAGCTGCAGCCCAGATCCGGTCAGGCGGTACACCAGCCAGGACTGAGCCACCGTCTGCATCCAGGTACCGACCAGGGAAATGAGTTGTCCACTGAAGAAAAGCTGGAAATTTCGATGCCGGAGAGCGCGTCCCGCCGCCTGCCACCGCAGCCTTTGGCCCACCGGCTGCGCACCGGCCTCGAGGTTGTTGTCGATAGACTCGTTCGATTCAGTCACGGGTCTTTTGATGATCTTGCCCTGGCAATGACACCACTATATCTCTCCGGTCCGAGCTCGGGTTACCGGCTCCAGAAGGAGCGAAGAGCGGGAGCTATTCAGCTCTTAACTAACTTGCAACTTTCTTTATCGCTCAATCTGAGCTAAAGTCTTCCTCTGCGCTTTTCGGCGATTCGGCCAAAGGAAGTGACCCAATGACCACTCCTCCACTTCAAGTTGAACGCCGCGTTGGACAGCGATTCCCTTACCTGCTGCCTACTTCATTTCGTCAAACCAGCGATGGCATTGAAGGTGTCGGTTTCACCCAGGATCTAAGTTCGCGGGGAGTGTTCTTTCTGACGGATGCGCCCCTCACGGAAGGTTCCGAGATCGAGTTGACCCTCCGCATGCCTTCCGAGATCACGCTCGGTCAAAGTATGCCGGTTCGCTGCAAGGGTCGCATCCTGCGAATCGTTCGTCCGAACGGCACGTCGCCGATCCCCTTGTCCGGCGCCGCGCACGCGAAGATCGGGGTTGCCGTCCGACTGGAATGTTACGAATATCTTCCCGAGTGCGCCGACTCCCATATACGGGTTGCGGCCCTCCATCCTCGTCACGAAGAGGAACAGGGCCAGGCGCAAACCCCGTCTGCCAGACTCGCTTAGAACCCTTTTTTGAGGTCGCAAGTTGCGACCTCAAATGCTTATTTCAAAAATGTGCAGTCGGGACCTCGCCCCCATTCACTTCGCGACCGGCGCGGCCGCAGCCGCAACCAGCACCCACCCCTTCTGTTTGTAGACCCACGTGTCCACGAACCTCCACTGTTGCAGGGTTCGCTTTCCACGATGTATGTGGCTCTCGCTATAACTTCCTACCACGATCGCGGTGTTTCCGAAGGTGCGCACAGTCATAGGCTCTATGCTGATCTGATCCAGATTCGTGGGTTGCACCTTGATTCGGGAGAGGTACTCCCCCTTGCTCACCAGCCGCCCATATTCGACATAGACGAGGCCGTTGTCAAAAATCATGTCGAGAGCGCGGTTATCGTTCCGTGCCTGGCCGACTGTCCATTGCTTTTCCAGGGCGCGGATGGCCGCTGCTGTTCCAGGGTCGGACGATGCCTGTCCCCACGCGGCCACGGATAAAACGGAAACGGCAATCAGGGCGAATCTCACGATCCTCCAGGCGCGACTGATCCGAACCAAAAATTCAGCTCGCAGGCGTAGACACGCTGGCAATAATGAGCCAGCGCCCGTCGCTGTTCAAGCATGTATCCACGAATCGGCCTTGGCGCGCAAAGGGTTTTCCCCCTCGCAGCCCGCTCATTTGAAACCGCCCGGTTACGATGGCAGTATCACCGTGCACTCGTACGACCATATCCTGAATGACGTAATGGAGCGAATCCAGGCTCCGCAGAGAGGCCAATACTTCTGTTTTGCTTTGCGATCGCCCCTCGAATGAGACCAGCACGAACTCATCTGCCAGGGCTGCATCGAGCGTCTTGAAGTCGCCGCCGGGCAAAGCTTGCACCCGCACCAGACGTTCCAGCGCCATGACTCTGGATTGAATTTCAGAGTCATATGCGCTTTGCGCAGATGCCTGCGAGAATGCCAAGCTCGCAGCCACTGCAACGAGGACAAACTTATTCATCTGAGGTCTCTCAAAGAATCATCGGCAATGGCTCAAATTCCTTTATGGCGCTCCACTCCCGCAAACGCCCGCGATCTGAGATGATCGAGAGCACCATTCCAAATTCCAGGAGAACGCATGGCGCGCATCAGCCTGATCGGTCCAGATACTGCAGCGGCAGACGTGAAAGAAATTTACGAGAAGACCCTTCGCGGCAAGCCCGGAAACGCCCAGAAGGCATTGGCCCACCGTCCGGAGATGTTAAAGAACTTCTTAGGTTTTTACGGCAGCGTGGGCAAGTCGCTCGACCGCAAGCTTTATGAACTCATCTACATTCGCGTGTCGCTGATCAATGGATGCCGCTACTGCACTCAGCACCATGTCACATCGTCGAAGCGTGTGGGCTTGACCCCCGAGGACTGGGCCGCGCTGAAAGCGGGCGACTACTCCCGCTTCGAAGACAAAATGCGCATTGCTTTGACCTACACCGAGAAACTAACCCGCGCCCCACAGTCCATCACAGACACGGATTTCGCGCCGCTGCGCGAAAAATTCTCAGAACCGGAAATTGTCGATATCCACCTGCTCACAGGACTCGCCAATCTCACCAACCGCTTCACCGCTCCGCTGGGGCTGGAGTTGGAATTTCCCGAGGAAAAAATTTGAGACGGAGCGTATGGCCGCTCCAGAAATGCCGTGTTCCTTCGCTCTATGCCTGGTAAGAAGCTAGTAGCGTCTACTCCTAGCCAATCCCCAGGCGGGGGTGGCTAGGAGCCAGCAACTGAGAAGCTACCAGCGCTGCTATCAAAGAATCTGCCGCTTATCCCCGACCCGCCTGGTCACTCGCTCGCGATCAAGATATTCGAGCAGCGGGATCGCATATTTGCGGCTCACCCCTGTCAACTCCTTGAACGTCGCCACGTCGATGGTCGCGGACTTCGCCTTCTGCGCCGCAAGGCGTTTGCGCAGGTCCTCGAGCGCGCTTCGATGAAATACCAGCTCATCGGAAAGCTTGATCAGCACTTTGTCGCGAAGCAGAAGAGTCACGATCTTTTGCGCGCGTCCTTTATCGATCTTCAGCCCGGCCAAAACCTCATTCAGGGCCGGCACTTTCAAGGCCGCAGCAGCGAACGCCTCTTCAATTTTTTTCTTGGACTCCGCTTCCTCGTCTTTCATGACGACGCCGCGTCCCGCCAGGTTCACCAGATCCCCTGAAAGCGCGAGTTTCTTTTCCTGCGCGAGTTGCTGCAGGATTGCCTGGAATACAATCTGACTCGCCCCGCCTTGAGCCCTGAGTTCCTCCTTGTTGATTCCGCCAACCAGCGGATTGCTGCGATGAAAATCGTTCAGTGCGGCCATGACCTGTTTCTTCATCCCTTCCCACGCGTCTGAACTCAGCAACACTTCCCCGACCCGAATCACCTGGCGAGCTTGCACCGCGCCTGCAATTGCGGCTTGAATCACTCCTCTCCTCCAACCCGACTCCTTCTCCAGATCGGCGACCGTGATGCCGTGAAAAGAGCGCCTTCCGATCCGAACCAGAAGCTTTGCGGCAGCATCAGCGCCTGCCAATATCTCGAGATTGCGATCCGGCAGGAATTTCCGCGATGTAGGCGCCGCATCTAATACCACGCCGCCTCCGATCGTGATCACGGGCGAAAACTGCCGGACGATAAAGCGATCCCCCGGCAAAAGAAGCGCAGCCGCCGCCAGCTTAAGGCGGGCCAGCACCTCCGTGCCCCGCGCAATCTCTTTCCTCTCATGCAGCACGATCTCGGCGACAGTTTCCATAGTGTTGCAATGAAAATGTACGCGCGATTGGTTTTTCAAGGAGCGCGGTGCGGAAGCCAGCAGCCGAATCTTCACATCGATCACATTGGTTGCGGCAAAGGTATCGGGCGGAGCCAGCATCATCCCTCGCGTCAGGTCGGCGGTACTGGCGCCCGCCACATTCACGGCGGTGCGTTGTCCGGCCACAGCTTTCTCCGCATCATGGCCGTGCACCTGCACTCCGCGTACTCGCACTCGATCTCTCCCAGGCAATACCTGCAGTTCTTCCTCTTTGCGAATCGTGCCTGAGATCAAAGTTCCAGTGGCCACAGTGCCGAAGCCCTTCATGGTGAAGACACGATCGATCGGCAGCCGGGCCAGGGCCTCAGAATCCCTGGCTTGTACCTCCGCTGCTGCGACGGCGATCGATCCCTTGAGCTCGTCAAGGCCTGCCCCGGTCAGCGAACTCACCGCTATGATCGGTGCCCTCGGCGATTCCAGGAACGTTCCTCGAAGGAACTCCTCCACCTCAAGCCGCACTACATCCAGAGTCTCAGCGTCGACCGCATCGGATTTGGTAAGAACAGTAATTCCACGGCTGACGCCGAGCAGTTGCAGGATGTCAAAGTGCTCGCGAGTCTGCGGCTTGATGGATTCGTCCGCCGCGATGACGAATAAAACCAGATCGATTCCCCCCACTCCCGCCAGCATGTTGCGCACAAAGCGCTCGTGTCCCGGCACGTCCACAAAGCCAAGATGCAACGTTCCGCCATCGGTCGCGGGCAGGTCCATGTGGGCGAAACCCAGGTCGATGGTGATGCCGCGCCGCTTCTCCTCCTCGAGCCGGTCGGCGTCGATCCCCGTCAAGGCCTTCACCAGCGCCGTTTTGCCGTGGTCAATGTGCCCGGCTGTGCCCACCACGATGGATTTCATCTCCAGAAATCCTAGCAGGAGAAATCGTCCGCAACTGCACCAGCTTTGCACCAGCCCCTATCCCAGGAGCACCCCAAAATGCGACAATAGAACTTCCTTCCCATGCCTACTTCCTTGACTCCTGCCATTTCCCCGGAGACCATCCGGCAGCACGGGCTTACCGCTGACGAGTACGAAAAGATCAAAAAGCTGCTCGGCGGACGTGAGCCTACCCTCACCGAACTCGGCATCTTCAGCGTGATGTGGAGCGAGCATTGCTCCTACAAGTCTTCGCGCGTGCACTTGAAACGCCTCCCCACCCGCAGCAAGTTGGTGCTGCAAGGGCCGGGCGAAAACGCCGGCATCATCGACATTGGCGAGGGCTGGGCCTGCGCCTTCAAGATTGAATCGCATAATCATCCGTCTTTCATTGAGCCGTTCCAGGGAGCGACCACCGGCGTCGGCGGAATTCTGCGGGATATTTTCACCATGGGAGCAAGGCCGGTCGCAGTCATGGATTCTCTGCGCTTCGGCCCGATCAAGGGGCAGGCGAGCCAGCCCTCCGCGTCCCAGCGCGACATTCACAGAAATCACTCAATCCTCGAAGGCGTGGTCAGCGGCGTCGCGTCCTATGGAAACTGCTTCGGTGTGCCCAATCTCGGCGGAGAGACCAAGTTCGAGCCCTGCTACTCGGGCAATCCTCTAGTCAACGCGTTCGCGCTCGGCCTGGTACGCAAAAATGAGATCTTCTACGCCCGTGCGGCAGGCGAAGGCAATCCCGTCATCTATGTGGGCGCAAAGACCGGGCGCGACGGGATTCACGGCGCGACCATGGCCAGCGAGGAATTCAGTGAGGCTTCGGAAGCGAAGCGTCCCAACGTGCAGGTTGGCGATCCTTTCCTGGAGAAGCTCCTGCTGGAGGCCTGTCTCGAAGCGATGCAGACGGGAGCGATCATTGGCATTCAGGACATGGGTGCCGCCGGACTGACCTGCTCCACCTGCGAAATGGGCGGCCGCGGCGGGGTGGGCATCGAAATCGAACTCGACCGCGTTCCCCAGCGCGAGACCGGTATGACTCCTTACGAGATCATGCTGAGCGAATCGCAGGAGCGCATGCTGCTGGTCGCGCAGAAAGGACGAGAAGAGGAAGTCTTCCGCGTCTTTGAAAAATGGGGACTGGACGCCGTTGAAGTTGGCAAAGTGACCACTAGCAACGTGCTCCGAGTCCTTCAGCATGGAGAAGTCGTAGCTGAGATTCCAAATCCCGCGCTCACCGATGAGGCGCCCCTATACAAGCGCCCGTTGGCGCGCTGGGAGCCCCCAGTCCCTCGAGAGAAGCCCCAGCATATTGCCTTTGCAGAGAGCGGCGACTTCACCGCACAATTGCAGGCGCTTCTCTCCAGCCCCAACATCTCCAGCAAGCGCTGGGTGTGGCAACAATACGATCACATGGTGCAGACCAACACGGTCGAGGCCCCCGGTTCCGGGGATGCCGGCGTGATCCGCATCAAGGGCTCGAACCGCGGGTTGGCCATGGCTCTCGACGGCAACGGACGTTGGTGTTATCTCGACCCGCGAGTGGGGGCGATGCACGCTGTAGCCGAGGCTGCCCGCAAAGTCGCGTGCTCCGGCGCGACGCCCATCGGCGCCACCAATTGCCTGAACTTCGGCAACCCGGAGAAGCCGCACATCATGTGGCAGTTCTCGCAGACCATCGACGGCATCACCAAGGCGTGCGAGGAGTTGGAGATCCCCATCACCGGCGGCAACGTGAGTTTTTACAACGAGACGCTCGGCGAAGGCATTTACCCCACGCCTGTGCTCGGAGTGGTGGGCGTCCTCGAAGATGTTCACAAAGCCGCCAGGATGCATTTCACCGCGCCCGAACGCACCATTGTGCTATTGCGCGCTGGAGAGCCCGGCGATATGACGGATGTCGAAACTGAGTTTGGCTCCTCCGAATACGCCAAGGAAATTCTGGGTGCGCTCTGGGGATATCCGCCGGAAATCGACTTGGAGAAAGAAGCAGCTCTGCAGAAGGCGATCATCAACCTGATCCGGGATGGATTGCTCGAGTCGGTGCACGACTGCAGCGACGGCGGAATCGCAGTGGCGCTGGCGGAAAAGACGTTCCCCAAGGGCATGGGAGCCCGGGTTGAACTGGCAAGCGAGGGGCTTCCTCCCGCATTTGCACTGTTCGGCGAGGATCCCAGCCGAATCGTAGTCTCCTGCGACCCCGCGCACCTGGCGCGAATCAAAGAAGTAGCTGGAACACACGGCGTCGCTGCGGAGAAGATTGGCGAAACCATCCTGGAGAGGCTCGAGGTCATGCTGGACGGCAAAACAGTGATCTCGGCGACAGTGTCGGAATTAAACCAGGCGTACGAAGGCGCATTGGAAGCGTCGCTGAAAACTGATCCCGAACTAGTGAACGTGTAAGCAAACAAGCTCTTAAGAGCTCAGGGCTAAGGACTGACGGCCAAGGACTAAGGACTAAATGCAGATTCCTGACAAATTTCACGACGAGTGTGGAGTGGTCGCCATCTTCTCCCATCCCGAGGCGGAAAAGCTGGCCTACCTTGGCCTGCATGCCTTGCAGCACCGCGGGCAGGAATCGGCGGGGATCGTTAGCTCCGACGGCCTGGTCTCGCGCGTTCATAAGGCGATGGGCTCGGTCGCCGATATCTTCACCGAGGACGTGCTGTCGAAGCTGCACGGCACGCTGGCCATCGGTCACACCCGATACTCGACAGCTGGCGATTCCGCCCTGCTGAACGCGCAGCCCATCCTGGTGCAATCGAACAAGGGAGCGATTGCGGTTGCGCACAATGGCAACCTGGTGAACGCCACCGCGATTCGGGCCCGTTTAGAGAGCCAGGGATCTATCTTTCAAACCAACAGCGACACTGAGGTTCTGGTTCACCTGATCGCGCTCTCGAAAGAGCACACACTGCCTGAAGCCATGGCCGACGCGCTGCGCCGTGTCGAAGGGGCCTTCTCGCTGGTGATGATGAGCAACGACCGTATCTTCGCCGCCCGTGACCCGCGCGGCTTCCGTCCGCTGGCGATGGGCAAGATTTCCGCGATCGACGGGCACAAGCACGATACGTTCGTGTTCGCCTCCGAGACCTGTGCGTTCGATCTCATCGGCGCCGAATACATTCGCGATGTGAAGCCGGGAGAGTTGATCATCGTCGGTCCCGAAGGCGTGAGTTCGCGCTTCTATTCGACGGCAGCGCCACAGTCGAGCTGCATTTTTGAGCACGTTTATTTCTCGCGGCCGGATAGCCTGGTGTTCGGGCGATCGGTTCAGACCAGCCGGGAGGAACTAGGGCGCCAGTTGGCTCGCGAAGCAGGCGTGGACGCGGACCTGGTGGTTCCGGTGCCTGATTCGGGAGTCACGGCTGGCGTTGGTTACGCTGCTGAGAGCGGAATCCCCTTTCGATTTGCGCTGATCCGCAATCACTATGTGGGGCGCACCTTCATCGAACCCAGCCAGAGCGTGCGCGATTTCGGTGTGAAGCTGAAGTTAAATCCAGTCCGCTCCCTGCTGGAGGGGAAGCGGATTGTCCTGATCGACGATTCCATCGTGCGCGGCACGACCAGCAGAAAAATTGTCCGCATGATCCGCAGCGCGGGAGCAACCGAGGTGCACATGCGCATCTCGTGTCCTCCAACCATTTCTCCATGCTATTACGGGGTAGATACGCCTTCGCGCAAACAACTGATTGCTGCTAACAAATCCGTGGACGAGATCCGCGAGTACATCGGCGCCGATTCGTTGGCGTATTTGTCACTCGAGGGATTGAAAAAGGCTTGCGGCGAGGGAGAAAAGATTTCGTACTGCTCCGCCTGCTATACGGGCAAATATCCAACCGACATCGTCGACATCGAAGAGATTCAGCCCGCTTCGGCTCGACGCTGACCCCCTCTGGGGCTAAAGCCCGTCTCGTTTTTGAGCCCTTGCGGCGCGGCTGACGCCGTGCCCCTCCCAAACCCGTGCCATCGGAATTTTTCCCCAGCTTGTGAAGCTGTCCCCTTCCCAAAGATTATGGCTTTCGAGCGCGTATCACTCGGGGTATCTGCTGCAAGTCTGGAATGATGTCGGGCTGCTCCCAGCCTTTGAGTAAAGCAAGAACCTGATCCGCAATGGTTCCGCTAACTTCGAGGACCAGCGCGCCGCCGGGGCGCAGAAGGCTGCGCGCTTGCGGGATGAGTCGTGCGATCACCTCTGTCCCGGTTGGCCCTCCGAATACGGCGGAGCGGGGTTCAAATTTGCGAACCTCGAGTTGCACCTGGCCTTCTTCTGATTCGCCTACGTAAGGTGGGTTGGAAACAATGAAATCGAAGGGGGGAGTCAGGGTGGCGAGCAGGTCGGTGCGATGAAAGTGAATGCGCTCCTCCAGTTGATGCCGCGCGGCATTGGCGCGAGCGATTTCCAGAGCTTGTAGCGAAGAATCTGTCGCGTGAATTTCTGCATTGGGGAACTCTTTCGCAAGAGCCAGGGCGATGCAACCTGATCCTGTGCCTACGTCTGCAATTCGAAGGTGGTCGCGGTCTGAACCTTGAAGTTCGAGTACCGTTTCGATGACGTGCTCCGTTTCTGGACGTGGGATCAGTACTGCAGGAGTCACGATTAGGTCCATACCCCAAAATTCCTGATGGCCGGTGATGTACTGCGCCGGCAGGCCGCGGGCGCGTTCCGCAAGGGCAGCTTCGTAGCGGGAGTATTCATCAGCCGTCAACTCGCGCTCGGGATGCGCGAAGAGGTAGGCCCGATCGCAACTCAGGACGAAGCGCAAGAGCAGTTCGGCGTTCATCTGTGGCGAGGGGACCTGGTCCGCGGTTAGGCGGGAGACTGCGGCGTTCAAAGCTTGCTTCAGTTGCACAGGCACTATTTCAACACGGGAGGTGAGCAGGCAGACGTGAGGCGGGGACGTTTACTAAGAATGTTCCTGCAGGAACATTCAGACAAAATGGGAATTGTTCTTGTGATGCACGCATCGCCGAA
>Ga0207707_10005780_pt1 | contig 10814 bp, 9 predicted proteins | sample KBSC83BmetaG_FD_184336 | JGI IMG/M metagenome (GOLD analysis project Ga0207707, IMG submission 184336) | Corn rhizosphere microbial communities from Kellogg Biological Station, Michigan, USA - KBS C8-3B metaG (SPAdes) (version 2) | ecosystem: Host-associated > Plants > Roots > Rhizosphere ... | reverse complement strand
TATTGCCGGCCATTGATGGTGACGTTGATGTGGCTCATGACGTCTCTCCGGCATCGAGTACCGAGCGGATGGTGCCGATCGCCGCATCCAGCCGTTCGGCGATCTCGCGATTGGCGCGCTCCAGCCTGCGCGATTTGACCAGCGATCCGTCGAGCTCATCGGCCAGCCGCGATCGATCGGCGCCGAGCGCCTGAATTCGGATCGCCAGCTCGTTCTCGTCACGGTCGGCTTCGCACCGCCGCTCGACCGCACTCTCCAATGCCTCGAGCGCCACCATCAGCCGGCGCGTCGCGGCGTCGATTTCGACGGAGGCTGGCTCGGTATTGCCGGAACCTTTGGCGGGACGATCTCTCATGACAGACAGCGCGGACCTTCGGTGAGCCGGCCGCACAGCAAAATCCGCGGTCCGGCAAGCGTTTAGACGACGAAATTTACGTGGCAAGCGAGCCCAGCGCAACGCCGCTGCAGAGCTATGCACCGCAAAGCAACTTTTCGGGGCCGCGCTGCGTTGCACTGCCTTGGACTCCGGGAACACAGATGCTATCCAGCCCTGACTTCCCGTTGCCCCCAAAGGCTTGTGCCGAGGTAGTTCGCCCGAGCGGCGGATCGCCACCAAGCATCTCATTTCAGGCGGATTTTCATCATGACGCGCGTCGATCATTCCGTTATGGCCAATGCGATTCGTGCGCTGGCGATGGATGCCGTCGAAAAGGCGAAATCCGGCCATCCCGGCTTACCGATGGGCGCCGCCGACGTCGCCACCGTGCTGTTCACGCAATTTTTGAAATTCGACGCCGCTGACCCGCGCTGGCCTGACCGCGACCGCTTCATCCTGTCGGCCGGGCACGGTTCGATGCTGCTGTATGCGCTGTTGTATCTCACCGGCAATGCCGACATGACGCTCGACGAGATCAAGAATTTCCGCCAGCTCGGCTCCAGGACCCCCGGACATCCGGAGAATTTCATCACCTCCGGGATCGAGACCACGACCGGCCCGCTCGGCCAGGGCGTCGCCTCGTCGGTCGGCACGGCATTGGCCGAGCGGCTGCTGGCTGCGGACTTCGGCGAGGATATCGTCGATCATTATACCTACGTGCTGTGTTCCGACGGCGACCTGATGGAAGGCGTCAGCCATGAGGCGCTCGCGCTCGCCGGGCACCTGAAACTGTCGAAGCTGATCTTCCTGTACGACGATAACGGCATCACGATCGACGGTCCGATCTCGCTGACCGACAACGTCGACCAGGTGGCGCGCTTCAAGGCCCATGGCTGGAACGCCGTGCAGATCGACGGCCACGATCAGAAGGCGATCGCCGCGGCAATCACCAAGGCGCAGGCGTCCGACCGGCCTTCATTGATCGCATGCAAGACTACGATAGGTTTCGGTGCGCCGCACAAGGCGGGCACCTCGAAGGCCCATGGCGAGCCGCTCGGCGCCGAGGAACTCGCGGGCGCCAAGAAGGCGCTGGGGTGGAATTACGGGCCGTTCGAGATCCCCGACGACGTGCTGCAGGCGTGGCGCAATGTCGGCAAGCAAGGCGCCAGCGCGCATGCCGACTGGCGCAGGCGTTTCGACGCCAAGCCCGACGCCCTGCGCAGCGAATTTGTCCGGCGCGTGGTCGATCGAAAGCGCCCGCAAGGACTCACTGAGGCGATCCGCAAGCTCAAGGACAAGCTCGTCGCCGATCCGCCGACGATCGCCACCCGCAAGGCCAGCGAGATGGCGCTCGAGGTGCTGGTCGCCGAAATGCCGGAATTGCTGCTCGGCTCGGCCGACCTGACGCCGTCCAACAACACCCGCACCAAGGGCTTGAAGGAAGTGACGCCGGACGATTTCAGCGGCCGCTACATCCACTACGGCATCCGCGAGATGGGCATGGCGGCGGCGATGAACGGCATCTCCACCCATGGCGGCTACGCGCCGGCGGGCGGCACCTTCCTGACTTTCACCGACTATGCCCGGCCCTCGATGCGGATCGCGGCGCTGTCGCACGTGCCGGTGGTCTACGTCATGACCCATGATTCGATCGGGCTTGGCGAAGACGGCCCCACGCATCAGCCGGTGGAGCATCTCGCCGCGCTGCGCGCGATGCCGAACATGCGGGTGTTCCGCCCCGCGGACGCCGTGGAAACCGCGGAGTGCTGGCAGCTGGCGCTCGAGAACACCACCGGCCCGACGGTGCTGGCGCTCTCGCGCCAGAACCTGACCCCGGTGCGCACGGCCGCCAATGCGGACAATTTGTGCAGCCACGGCGGCTATGAACTGGTGGCCGCGAAAGGCGACGCCAAGGTGTCGCTGTATGCGTCGGGCTCGGAGGTCGAAATCGCCGTCGCCGCGCAGAAAGAGTTGGCCGGGCGAGGCATCGCAACGCGGGTGGTGTCGGTGCCCTCGCTCGAATTGCTGCTGGCGCAACCGGCGGACCGGCGCAAGGCTGTTGTCGGCGATGCCCCGGTCAAAATCGCGATCGAAGCCGCGGTTCGGTTCGGCTGGGATGCGATCATCGGACCGGACGGGATTTTCATCGGCATGAGCAGCTTCGGCGCCAGCGCGCCAGCGAAAGCGCTCTACAAGCACTTCGGGATCACGGCCGAGGCAGTGGTTGAGGCGGCGTCAAAGCGCCTGAATGTGAAGTAGCGCCAGTGGAACGTTCGGGACTATGATGCATTGCAACGAGTGTTTGTTCAGCGCATGAAACTGCCCAGGAAACGGTCAAATCAGCCGCAAAACACCGAATTTTCGAACCTTTGAGGAGAAGTTGAATGGCAGTCCGGGTCGCGATCAATGGATTTGGCCGCATCGGCCGCAATGTGCTGCGAGCCATCGCCGAGTCCGGCCGTGGGGATATCGAGGTCGTCGGCATCAACGACCTCGGCCCGGTCGAGACCAATGCACACTTGCTGCGCTTTGATTCCGTGCACGGCCGCTTCCCCGGCACCGTGACCGTCGTGGGCGACTCGATCAGTCTCGGCAATGGCAAGATCAAGGTCACCGCGCACCGCGATCCCACCGCATTGCCCTGGAAAGACCTCGGCGTCGACATCGCGCTGGAATGCACGGGTCTGTTCACCGCAAAGGACAAGGCTTCCGCCCACCTCACCGCCGGCGCCAAGCGTGTCCTGATCTCCGCCCCCGGCGAGAACTCCGACGCCACCATCGTCTACGGCGTCAACCACGACAAGCTGACCAAGGATCATCTGGTGGTCTCCAACGGTTCGTGCACGACGAACTGCCTCGCGCCGGTCGCAAAAGTCTTGAACGATACTGTCGGCATCGAGACCGGCTTCATGACCACGATCCATGCCTACACCGGCGATCAGCCGACGCTCGACACCTTGCACAAGGATCTCTATCGCGGCCGTGCGGCGGCGATGTCGATGATCCCGACCTCCACCGGCGCCGCCAAGGCGATCGGCCTGGTGCTGCCGGAACTGCAGGGCAAGCTCGACGGCGTCGCGATCCGCGTGCCGGTGCCGAACGTCTCGGTGATCGATCTCAAGATCGTCGCTTCGCGCAAGACCGACGCCAAGGAAATCAACGAGGCGATGAAGCGCGCTTCCGAGCAGCAGCTGAAGGGCATTCTCGGCTACACCACCGCGCCCAACGTCTCGATCGACTTCAACCACGACCCGCATTCGTCCACCTTCCACATGGACCAGACCAAAGTGCTGAACGGCACGCTGGTACGGGTGATGTCCTGGTACGACAACGAATGGGGGTTCTCCAACCGCATGGCCGATACCGCCGTGGCGATGGGGAAGTTGCTGTAAGTCTCGTGTCCCGGACGCGGTGCAGCGTTCTTCACGCTGCTCCGCTGAGCCGGGACCAATACAAATGGATCCCGGTTCTGCAGCGCACCGCTTCGCGGCTTGCGCAGCGCCCGGGACAAGAGCCCGAAATGTCCAAATCATTCCGCAGCCTCGATGACGTCGACGTGAAGGGCAAGCGCGTGCTGCTGCGCGTCGATCTCAACGTGCCGATGGAGAACGGCCGCGTCACCGACGCCACCCGGCTTGAGCGCGTCGCGCCGACCATCACTGAAATTTCCGACAAGGGCGGCAAGGTGATCCTGCTGGCGCATTTCGGCCGGCCCAGGGGACCCGTCCCCAAGGACTCGCTGAAGCCCGTCGCCGCAGCGCTGGCACAGGTGATCAAGCGGCCGATTGCCTTCGCTGACGATTGCGTCGGCGAAGTCGCGCAAGAGGTTGTTGCGGCGATGAGGAACGGCGACATCCTTTGTCTGGAAAATACCCGTTTCCACAAGGAAGAAGAAAACAACGATCCGGCGTTCGTCGCCGAGCTGGCCAAGCTTGGCGACATCTGGGTCAACGACGCGTTCTCGGCAGCGCACCGCGCGCACGCGTCGACCGAGGGCCTCGGCCACAAACTGCCGGCCTATGCCGGGCGCACCATGGAGGCCGAACTCGAGGCGCTCGGCAAGGCGCTGGAAGCACCGACCAGGCCGGTGATCGCGATCATCGGCGGCGCCAAGGTCTCCACCAAGATCGACCTTCTGGAAAACCTCGTCCGCAAGGTCGATGCGCTGGTGATCGGCGGCGGCATGGCCAATACCTTCCTGCACGCCCAGGGCATCGGCATCGGCAAGTCGCTGGCGGAGAAGGATCTCGCGGCGACCGCGCTGCGGATCATCGGCAAGGCCGAAGCTGCCAATTGCGCCATCATCCTGCCCGTCGACGCCGTGGTCGCGTTTCATTTCGCGGCTCATTCACCGTCGCACGCCTACGGCCTCGATGCGATCCCCACGGACGGCATGATCCTCGACGTCGGCCCGCGGTCGATCGAGCGGATTCATGCCGCGATCGACGACGCCGCGACGCTGGTATGGACCGGCCCGCTCGGCGCGTTCGAGATGCCGCCATTCGACCGCGGCACCGTGCTGGCGGCAAGGCACACAGCGGCACGGACCCGGGAGAAAAAGCTGATCTCGGTCGCCGGCGGCGGCGACACGGTGGCGGCGCTGAATCAGGCCGGTGTGGCCGGCGATTTCAGCTATGTTTCGACCGCCGGCGGGGCGTTTCTGGAATGGATGGAAGGCAAACCCTTGCCGGGTGTCGAGGTTCTGAAAATACACTAGGATCGGGCATCAAGGCCCCAACGCGGAGAACAGGACACATGGCTCGGATCACGTTGCGTCAATTGCTCGACCACGCGGCGGAACACGACTACGGCGTGCCGGCCTTCAACATCAACAACATGGAGCAGGCGCTCGCCATCATGGACGCCGCCTCCAGCCTCGATGCGCCCGTTATCATTCAGGCCTCGCGCGGCGCGCGGTCCTACGCCAACGACGTGATGCTCAAGCACATGATGGACGCGGTCACCGAAATCTATCCGCAGATTCCGGTCTGCGTGCACCTCGATCACGGCAATGAGCCCGCCACCTGCATGACCGCGATCCAGGCCGGCTTCACCTCGGTGATGATGGATGGCTCGCTGAAGACCGACGGCAAGACGCCCGGCGACTGGGACTACAATGTCGGGGTCACCAGGAAGGTCACCGACATGGCCCATCTCGGCGGCATTTCGGTCGAAGGTGAACTTGGCGTGCTGGGTTCGCTCGAGACCGGCATGGGCGACAAGGAGGACGGCCACGGCGCCGAGGGCAAGCTCTCCCACGACCAGCTGCTCACCAATCCCGACGAGGCGGTCAAGTTCGTCAAGGAGACCAGGGTCGACGCACTGGCGATCGCGATGGGCACCTCGCACGGCGCCTACAAGTTCACCCGCAAGCCGGACGGCGACATTCTGGCCATGAACGTGATCGAGGAGATTCACCGCAAGCTGCCGAACATGCATCTGGTGATGCATGGTTCATCTTCGGTGCCGCAGGATCTGCAGGACATCATCAACGCCAATGGCGGCAAGATGAAGCCGACCTGGGGCGTGCCGGTCTCTGAAATCCAGCGCGGCATCAAGAACGGCGTTCGCAAGATCAACATCGACACCGATAACCGCATGGCGATGACCGGACAGATCAGAAAGGTGCTCAACGACAATCCGGAAGAATTCGATCCGCGCAAATACCTTAAACCCGCGATGGAAGCGATGGCCAAGCTTTGCAAACAGCGGTTGCAGGAATTCAATACCGCAGGCCAGGCCGGCAAGATCAAGAAGGTGCTGACCACCGCCGAGATGGCGAAACGCTACGTCAAGGGCGAGCTCGATCCGAAGGTCGCGTGACAGGCAGCCGTTCCGGAGCCGCCAACCTGCCCGCGCCCGCGCAGGTTTTGTTGGGAATGGCCCGAGAACCGTCTACATTGACCTGCAAATATCCCGTGCTCTGGAGGAGGCACCGATGAATCTCGCCAATCTCAACAAAGTCGCTCTGGCCATGGTCGCGCCGGGCAAGGGCATACTCGCCGCCGACGAATCCTCAGGCACCATCAAGAAGCGCTTCGATGCCATCAACGTCGCATCGACCGAGGAATCTCGCCGCGACTATCGCGAAATGTTGTTCCGCTCCGGCGAAGCGATGGCCAGGCACATCTCCGGTGTCATCCTCTATGACGAGACCATCTGGCAAAATGCCAAGGATGGCACGCCGCTGGTGAAGATCATCGAACAATCCGGGGCGATCCCCGGCATCAAGGTCGATGAGGGCACGCAAGCCTTGCCGAACTGCCCGGGTGAATTGATCACCGCCGGGTTGGACAAGCTCGCCGAACGCCTGAAGAAATATTACGAACGGGGCGCGCGGTTCGCAAAGTGGCGCGCGGTGATCAATATCGATAAAGACACAATTCCGAGCATGACCGCGATACGCGCCAATGCCCACGCACTCGGGCGTTACGCTGCATTATGCCAGGACGCGCAGATCGTTCCGATCGTCGAGCCGGAAGTCCTGATGGATGGCGATCATGACATCGATCGCTGTTACGAAATGAGCCAGCGCGTTCTCAACAGGACATTTCAGGAATTGCGGATTCAGCGCGTCGCACTGGAGGGCATGGTGCTGAAACCCAACATGGTGGTCCCCGGCAAGAAAAGCCCGAAGCAGGCTTCCGTCGAAGAGGTCGCGGAGAAAACGGTTCGGCTCTTGAAGAACTGCGTCCCCGCGGCGGTGCCGGGCATTGCCTTCCTCTCCGGCGGGCAGTCCGACGAAGAGGCCACCGCGCATCTCAACGCCATGAACCGGATCGGCGGACTGCCGTGGCATCTCACCTTCTCCTACGGTCGCGCGCTGCAGGCGGCGCCGCTGAAGGCGTGGTCGGGCAAGGCCGAGAACGTGGCCGCGGGCCAGCGGGCGTTTAGCCACCGCGCGCGAATGAATTCGCTCGCCAGCCAAGGCCAATGGAAGGCCGATCTGGAAAAGAAGGCGGCATAGATTTGGCCACCAAACCCGTTCCGCCGCGCCCGGTGCCGCGTCTCTATCTCGCGACGCCGGTCATGGACGATCCGTCGCCTTTGCTGGCAAGCCTCCCTGGCTTGCTCGCCGGGGCCGATGTCGCGGCGGTGCTGGTGCGGTTCAAGCCGACCGACCAGCGCACCATGATCTCGCGCGTCAAGGCCTTGGCGCCGGCGATCCAGGACAGCGGTGCGGCGCTCCTGCTCGATGGTCACGTCGAACTGGTCGCGCGCGCCGGCGCCGATGGAGCGCACCTGACCGGCATCGAAGCCATGGAGGAAGCGCTGCCGACGCTGAAACCGGACCGCATCGCCGGCGTCGGCGGGCTCGCGACGCGGCACGATTCGATGACCGCGGCCGAAGCCGGCGCGGATTACGTGCTGTTCGGCGAGCCCGACGCGAAGGGCGAGCGGCCTTCGGTCGGGGCGATCGCCGAGCGCCTGCAATGGTGGGCCGAACTGTTCGAACCTCCCTGCGTCGGCTTTGCCGCCTCGCGCGAGGAGGCTGGCGAATTCGCCGCAGCCGGTGCAGATTTCGTTCTGGTTGGCGATTTCATCTGGGCCGATCCGCGCGGCGCGGCGGCGGCGCTGATGGACGTTGAGCAGGCGATCAGGCAAGCCTACGCCACCATGCCCGGAAAAGCCGAAGCCGAACAGAGATAGCGCCGGAAATGAAGCGCCTGCGTCCCATATCGATCCTGGTGAGCTGTCTGTTGTTGTCGGCAAGCGCGCAGGCGCAAATCTCGCTGGCGCCGCCGAGCGCGCAAACGCCGCCGGCGGCAAGCAAGCCAGCCGCAAAGCCGAAAGCAAAACCACCCGCGGCTGCCAAAAATTCCGCAGTTCATGCCGCGAAACCAGCGGCACCTGCGGCTGCGCCGACCGCAACGGTCACGCCAGCCCCGGTACCTGACGATCCCAACGTCGATCTGGTGTTCGGCGCCTATCAGCGCGGTCAATACAAGACCGCATTCGATCTCGCCACCAAGCGCGCGCAGGACAGCGGCGATCCGAAGGCAATGACGATGCTCGGCGAACTCTATGCCAATGCGATGGGCGTCAAGCGCGACTATGCGAAAGCCGCCGACTGGTACAAGCGCGCCGCTGATGGCGGCGACCGCGAGGCCATGTTCGCACTGGCCATGCTCCGCATCGCGGGGCGCGGCGGCCCCGTCAATCACGAGGAAGCCGCGAAACTGCTGGCGTCCTCGGCCAAGCTCGGCAATCCCAAGGCGGCGTATAATCTCGCGCTGCTTTATCTTGACGGACAGACGCTGCCGCAGGACGTCAAACGCGCGGCGGAGCTGTTTCGCGTCGCCGCCGACGCCGGCAATCCGGAAGCGCAATACGCGCTGGCGACCTTCTACAAGGAGGGCACCGGCGTCGAGAAGGACATCGGCAGGGCGGTGCGGCTATTGCAGGCGGCCTCTCTCGCCGACAATGTCGACGCCGAGGTCGAATACGCCATCGCGCTTTATAACGGCACCGGCACGCCGAAGAACGAAGCCGCCGCGGTGGCGCTGTTGCGCAAGGCCGCCAAGCAAAACAGTCCGATTGCCCAAAACCGCCTCGCACGCGTGCTGGTGTCTGGACAGGGCGCGCCGATGGACAAGATCGAAGGCCTCAAATGGCATATTGTCGCCAAAACCGCCGGCAAGGGCGACCCCATGCTCGATGAGGCGCTGGCGGACTTAAGTCCGGAGGATCGCGCCAAGGTCGATGCGGCCGCCCGCAAATGGCTCGGCACCAAATGATCCGCCTTGACGTCACCACAACCGCAGGGCACCCACTGCTGTCTTACCTCTCCCCGCCGGGTGAGCGGGTCCGTACCTCACCGTAACCGCTCACCCCTCACCCCTCTCCCGATGGGGACGGGGAGCGCACCTTCAGCGTCGAAACATCAACGACAAGCCGAGATCATGCTGCATTCAGCCCTCATCAACGTCATGGTCAAAGCCGCGCGCCGCGCCGGCCGCAGCCTCAAGCGCGATCTCGGCGAGGTCGAGAACCTTCAGGTGTCGCTGAAAGGGCCCGCCAATTTCGTCACCATGGCCGACAGGCGCGCCGAGGAGATGCTGCACTCCGACCTCACCAAGGCGCGGCCGGGTTACGGCTTCATTGGCGAGGAAGGCGGCATCCGCCAAGGCGATGACAAGAGCCATACCTGGATCGTCGATCCGCTCGACGGCACCACGAACTTTCTGCACGGCATCCCGCAATTCGCGATTTCGATCGGCCTGCAGCGCGAGGGCACCATGATCGCCGGCCTGATCTACAATCCGGCCAATGACGACCTCTACATCGCCGAGCGCGGCAAGGGCGCCTTCCTCAACGATCAGCGGCTGCGCGTCGCCGGCCGGCGCAACCTTGGCGAATGCGTCATCGCCTGCGGGCTGCCGCATATCGGCCGCGGCGACCTCGAACTGTCGCGCGCCGAACTGAGCGAAATCCAGAGCCGGGTGGCAGGCCTGCGCCGGTTCGGCGCGGCCTCGCTCGACATGGCTTTCGTCGCCTCCGGCCGCCTCGACGGCTATTGGGAACGCAATCTGCAGACATGGGACCTGGCGGCGGGGCAGATCATCGTTCGCGAGGCCGGCGGCATCGTCAGCGGCATCGAAGGCGACGACGACCCGCTCAAGACCGGCAACGTGGTCTGCGGCAATGAACACGTCCACGCCGAGCTGGTGAAGATTCTGAAGCCGCTGGGGAAGTAGGTTTCGTTGATCTAACGAAACCGTCATGCGCGGGCTTGACCCGCGCATCCATCAACCTTCACAAAAAGCTTTTCCGAAATGGATGGATAGATTGCTGGGTCATCAAGCCCGGCAATGACGAATTAATCTACCCCGCCTTCATCCGGTAATGGCTGACGCCCCATTCGCTGCCGTCGGCGTAACCGAACAGCCCTGATGTGGCGGGGAAGAACCAGCGCCATCGCCGCATCCACAAGTTCGTGTCGTTGCCGTAGACGCCGCGAAGGATGCGCTCGATCTCGTCGCGGTTGGAATCGAAATTGCCGAGCCAGTCCTGCGCAGTGCGCTGGTAATGCGTACCGCTCCAGCGCCATTCCTTCTCGACCTCGAATAAATCCCGATATTGCCGGATCAGATGATGGCTCGGCATCACGCCGCCGGCGAAAAAATGCCGCGCGATCCAGTCTTCTCCGTCGGTACGATCGAACAGATAGGCGCCGGAACGGTGGGTGAAGATATGCATGAAGAAGCGGCCGTCGGGTGCGAGCCATGACCTTACCCGCGTCATCAATTCGCGCCAGTTCATGATGTGCTCAAACATTTCTACCGACACGATGCGGTCGAACTGCCGCTCCGGGTCGAACACGTTCATATCAGCGGCAACCACGCGAAGATTTTTCAATCCGCGCGCGGCGGCCTCACGCTCGATATACTCGCGCTGCGACTGCGAATTCGAGACCGCCGTTATCTCGGCGTTTGGA
>Ga0207707_10005779_pt1 | contig 10814 bp, 9 predicted proteins | sample KBSC83BmetaG_FD_184336 | JGI IMG/M metagenome (GOLD analysis project Ga0207707, IMG submission 184336) | Corn rhizosphere microbial communities from Kellogg Biological Station, Michigan, USA - KBS C8-3B metaG (SPAdes) (version 2) | ecosystem: Host-associated > Plants > Roots > Rhizosphere ... | reverse complement strand
ATCGACCTCATCGGCGATCCCGCCGTCCTGGGCGGGCTGCCGGTCGAAATGACAGCGTGAGCGGCGCGGCGTGTTCTGTGGGCCGCTGGGCTCAGTAGTGGGTGCCCGTGCTCAGGCGCCAGATCACCACGACGACGCTGAGCAGGCCGAGCAGGCCGAGCAGGGTGCCGACACCCAGGTCACGCCAGTCCCTCGCCCCGACGACGCGGTACCGCTGCGGAGCCTGCGGCCGGTAGCGCACCTGGTAGCTGTCGGCGGCCCGCGCCTGGTTCGCCGCGCCGATGTCATGCCAGACCGCCATGGTGCCGCCGTCGGGGCGGGGAATTTCCAGCCGGACGAACAGGTGATTTACCCGGCGCACCGTGTAGTAAGGCGGGCCGAGGGACTCGCTTACCTCACGTACCTCCTGACCGGCGACCCGGGCGTGCACCAGGGCGCCCGCCTTGAGGATGCCGCGGGTCTCCCGCCAGTTCGCAAGCAGCGCGGCGCCGCCCAGGGTAAAGGCCAGTCCGAAGAACAGCAGCACCCCGGACAGCACGTCATCCTTCACCCCGTCCTCCCTGGGGCTGACCGATAGTGTGGAAGTGCCGCCGGGTAGAGGCCCAGCTGTCGGGGCCTGGGCGGCGGGTTAGCGTGGAAACTCCGCATCCGGCGGAAAGAAAACACGATATATGCATGCAAGGTTTCCACGGGATGCGGAGTTTCCACGTTGTTGTCGCGTGCGGCGCCGCAGCGGCCCGCAAACCAGGCATGCGAGGCGGCTTAGACCGCGCGGCCGGTGCTCAGTTAACGGCCGTGCGCCAGATGGTCAGTACGCGTTCTTGGGTCAATGCCAGAAAGTGTCGCACGCATTCATTCTGGCTGGGAACCGGCTCAGGACGTGGCGAGCAGGTAGACGTTCAGGGAGACGATCACCGCCGTCACCGCGATAGCGGCGACGTTGGTGACGCGCCGGTTCGCCAGGGCGCCCATCAGGCGCCTGCTGGCGGTGAACGCCACCAGCGGGATCAGCGCGAACGGAATGCCGAAGGACAGGGCGACCTGGCTGAGCACCAGCGCCCGGGTCGGGCTGAAGCCGACCGCGAGCAGGACCAGGGCCGGGAGCATCGTCACCGCGCGGCGCAGGAACACCGGGATCCGGCGGTGCAGGAAGCCCTCCATGACCACCTGCCCGGACATCGTCCCGACGCAGGAGGACGCCACCCCGGAAACCAGCAGGGCTACGCCGAACACGGTGCCCGCGTGCGCGCCGACGAAGGAATTCAGTCCGCCGACCACCTGGCCCAGGTCCTCGCCAGCGGACGAGTCGCCGCGGGTGAAGAACACCGCCGCGGCCATGGCCAGCATCGAAAGGTTGATCAGCCCGGCCAGGCCCATCGCGCACACCACGTCAACGATCTCGAACCGGAAGATCCGCCGCTTGGCCGCGTCGCTCTCGCTCGTCACCCGGCGGCGGACCAGCGCCGAGTGCAGGTAGATCACGTGCGGCATCACGGTCGCGCCGACGATCGACACCGCGAGCAGCGCCGCGCCGCCGGGCAGCTGGGGTACGAACACCCCGTGCGCGACCGCGCCGGGCTGCGGGCGGCTCATCAGCAGTTCCAGGCAGAACGCCAGCACGACGACGCCCACGAGCGCGGTGATCGCCGCCTCGATCCGGCGGAACCCGCCGACCTCCATGGCGAGCACCGCGAACGTCGCGAGCGCGGCGAGCAGCGCCGATACCCAGATCGAGAGCCCGAAGACCAGGTGCAGCCCGAGCGCCGCGCCGGTGAACTCCGCCAGGTCGGTCGCCATCGCGACCAGCTCGGCCTGGACCCAGAGGAACCGGACCACCCGCTTGGGCAGCCGGTCCCGGCACACTTCGGGCAGTGACTTGCCGGTGGCGATGCCCAGCTTGGCCGACAGCGACTGGACGAGCATCGCCATCAGGTTCGCGGTCAGCACCACCCAACCGAGCGTGTAGCCGAACTGCGCGCCGCCCGCCACGTTGGTCGCGAAGTTGCCGGGGTCCACGTAGGCGACGCACGCGATGAACGCCGGCCCGAGGAAGGGCATGACCGCCCGCAAGCCCCGCCGTTCTCCGGACAGGGCCTGCTCAGCGGCTATCCCCGTGCTTGTCAGCCCAGCGTCAACCAACCGACGGTCCAAGACCCAGGGACTGCGGGGTCGACGCGTCAGGCGAGGGCTGGTGCAGCCCCTCGTCAAGCGAGCCGTACTCGGTCATTAGCGCGGGCGACCCGCCCCACGGGGTCTGCTCCTCGGCGACCAGGGTATTGGTCGTGAGCAGCAGCCCGGCGACGGACGCGCCGTTGGCCAGGGCGGACCGCACCACGCGCAGCGGATCCACGATCCCCATCGAGATCATGTTCCCGTGCCGGCCGCTCAATGCGTCGAACCCGTCGTCGGGGCCGAGCTGCGCGGACCGCGCCACCACTTCCGTGGCGTCGTAGCCCGCGTTGGCGGCGATCAGCGTGGCCGGCTCGGACAGGGCCCGCCGGACGATCTCGACGCCGATCGCGTAGTCGCCGGTCACGTCCGCGTCACTCGCCCCGGTGTCGGTGAGCGCGGTGTCGAGCGCGCCGACCGAGTGCAGCAGCGCGGAGCCGCCGCCCGCCACGATGCCTTCGGCCATCGCCGCCCTGGTCGCGGACAGCGCGTCCTCGACCCGGTGCCGCAGCTCCTTGAGCTCGGCGGAGGTCGGCGCGCCGACCCGGATGACGGCAACCCGGCCGGACAGCGCGCCGATCCGCTCGGTCAGCACGTCCTCGTCGATGCCGAACGTGGCCCGCTCAAGCTCGGCGCGCAGCTGGCCGAGCCGGAAGTCGACCGCCTCGGACGAGCCGCCGCCGCCGATGATCGCCGTGTTGTCCGCGGTGACGCGCACCTGCCGGGCCCGGCCGAGGTGCTCGATCGTCATCGTCTCCAGGGAGAACCCGGAGTGCCTGCTGTAGACGGCGCCGCCGGTGAGCGCGGCGATGTCCTCCAGCTTGTGCAGCCGCCGGTCGCCGAAGCCGGGCGCGCGCACCGCCACGCACTGGAAGATCCCGTTCACGTGGTTGTGCACGAGCATGGACAGCGCGGTGCCCTCGACGTTCTCCGCGAGGATCACCAGCGGCCGCGGGTTGCGCATCACCTTGTCGAGCAGCGGCATGAGCTCCTGGACCTTGGTGATCTTCTCGCTGCACAGCAGGATGTAGGGGTCGTCCAGCACCGCCTCGAGCGACGCGGGGCTGGTCACCAGGTAGGGCGACAGGTAGCCGTTGTCGAACTGGAAGCCCTCGACGAAGTCGACGCCCATGCCGTACGAGGGCGAGTCCTCGACGGTCACGATGCCGGCGTCGCCGACCGTGTGCAGGGCCTTGGCGATTACCGAGCCGACCATGTAGTCGTCGTTGGCGGAGATCGCCGCGACCCGCCGGTAGTCCTCCTCGGTGGACACCGGGTGGGCGACCGAGCGGAGGTGGGAGTCAAGCTGGCCGACCGCCAGGTCGATGCCGCGCTTGACCAGCACCGGGTTCGCGCCGGCGTCGATCGCCCGCATCCCCTCGCGGACGATCGCCTGGGCGAGCACGGTCGCGGTCGTGGTGCCGTCGCCGACCACGTCGTTGGTCTTGATCGCGGCTTCCTTGACCAACTGGGCGCCCATGTTCTCGAACTGGTTCCGCAGGTGGATCTCGCGCGCGATCGTCACGCCATCGTTGGTGACCACCGGCGACCCGGTGATCTTCTCCAAGATGACGTTGCGGCCTTTCGGCCCGAGCGTTGACTTCACCGCCTCCGCGAGCTGATCGACCCCGGCGAGCAATAGGGCGCGCGCCTCAGCGCCGAAGCGCAATTCCTTTGCCATCGCTGCTCCTCTTTAAAACCTCTAAGTCTTTCCCCAGAACGGATTCGAGAACTCTTTTCTTTTTTGACCTGGCCTCGGCACTTGTGCTGGCCAGTGACGCAAAAAAGAAAAAAGTTCTTTACTCCGGCACCAAGATCGCGCGCCCGCGGACGCGGCCGGCGTCGAGGTCGGCCAGCGCGTCGGGGGCCGCCGTCAGCGGGTACGTCTTGGTGTGCAGGGTGACCTTGCCCGCCTGGGCGAGGGACATCAGCTCCGCGAGATCGTTGTAGGTGCCGACGATGTTGCCGATGATGTTCCGCTCGGTGGAGATGATGTCCAGCGTCGGGATCGTCAGCGTGCCGCCGTAGCCGATCACGAAGTAGGACCCGGCCGGCGCGGTCATGTTCCAGCCGTCCATCTCCGCGCCCTGCTCGGCCACGAAGTCGAGTACCACGTGCGCGCCCGTGCCGTTCGTCAGGTCCTTCACCGCGTCTACGTGCTTGCCGTCGGCGACGACCGTGTGGTTCGCGCCGAGCTCTTTGGCGAGCTTGAGCGCGTCGGCGTTGCGGTCGACGACGACGATGTTCGTCGCAGTGAGCGCGGCGAGGCACTGGATGCCAATGTGGCCGAGGCCGCCCGCGCCGATGACCACCGCCGTGGTGCCCGGGTAGAGGAGCGGGATCGCCTTGCGGACCGCGTGGTAGGCCGTGATCCCCGCGTCGGCGAGCGCCGCGACGTCCTGCGGCCTCGTCTTGGGGTCGAGCTTCACCACGGCGCGCGCGGAGGTCAGCAGGTACTCCGCCATGCCGCCGTCGGTGGACAGGCCTGGGAACGTGGAGTTCTCGCAGTGCATGTCGTCACCGGCCCGGCAGGCGCGGCACAGGCCGCAGGTGGGGGTCGGGTGCAGGATCACCGTGTCGCCGACCTTGACGTTGGTGACGGCCGAGCCGACCTCGTGCACCCATCCGGCGTTCTCGTGGCCGAGGATGTAAGGCAGCGGCGTGCCCATCGCGGCGTCCCACTGCCCCTCGATGATGTGCAGGTCGGTGCGGCACACGCCCGCCCCGCCGATCTTCACGATCACGTCGAGCGGTCCGGTGATCTTCGGCTCCGGCACCTCGTCGATGACTGGCGTCTCGTGGAATTTGTGGATTCGTACTGCCTTCACGGGTCCTCCCGATCTCGGAACTGTGTTGGCGACTTGCTTGCGGCGTGATAGTGGACCGGTGGCCACATCCGGGTGTGGCTAGCGGTCCACCATCTTGGAAACCGCGTGGGTTCGCGGTTAGGCCGTCCAGCCGTCCGGGTAGCGGACCCGGAACATGCCAGAGCAGATGGACGTGTTGGCGTCGAGGCCGGCCCGCGTGACGCGGGCCTTGCGGAGGTGGAGCGGGACGCTCGCCTCGGCGATGCGCTCTCCGGTCTGCGGATCGATGAGCAGCGGGGCGTCGTCGCCCGCGGGCAGGCCGAGCTCGGCGCGGCGCTGCCGCAGGCGCAGCAGCTGCGGTGAGGCCGGGACCGCGCCCAGGGTGAGCACGAGCAGCTCGGCCGGCGTGACCCCGGCGGCGACCAGCGGCCGACAGACCTGGTCGGTGCCCGCCATGACCGCCTTGCGGAGGAACTGGGCGCGCAGGTCGCCGAGCTCCGCCACCGCCTCGCCGTCGAACGAGGCGACGAAGCCCGCCTGGGCCGCGACCCCCGCGTTGATCGCGTCGGAGGCGAAGTGGTCCTCGAGGATGATTTCGGCCGCCTGCACGCCTGGCACCGCCGTGACGGCGTCGTAGGCGTCGGCCACCATGAGGAACGCGAAGTTCGGCGCGCAGAAGTAGGTCGGCAGCCGCAGCCGCACCACCGCCCGCCCGTCGCACGACACCACGCACGAGGCGACGAACCCCAGCGTGGTGATCGGCTCGTCGAGCTCGGGGTCGCGCACCGTGGCGAGCGCGGCAAGCGCGGTGCCTGCCAGTGACGCGCCCGCCCCGCCCTCGGGGGGCACGGGTGCCCGGCCCCCCGAGAGGCGGCTGTCGGTCGAGGTCGAGGTCATGACCCCGAGACCAGCTGAGCGTCGTCCTGCGCGGCGGGGGTTCCCGCTTGGGCAGGCACCAGGAACTCCGCCGGCACCTCGATGTCGTAGAGCTTCGCCGCGTTCAGGCCGAGAATCTTCTTCTTGCCGGCCGTGGTCAGCTTCTGGTAGTCCGAGAGGTCGTCGTCGTCCGGCATCTGCCAGTCGACGAAGCCCTCGATCTGCCACTTCGGCTCCCAGATGCCGTAGTCGCTGCCGAAGGTCATCTTGTCCTCGCCCACCCAGAAGAGCAGCTCGCCCATGACCTTGGCGAAGAACTTCGGCCGCGCGTGCATCAGCCCGCCGATGGCGACGGACAGGCCGGCGTAGACGTTGGGCTCCTGCGTCGCCATGAAGCAGAAGTCCTCGATCCGTGGCAGGCCCACGTGCTCGACGATGAAGTTCAGCTCCGGGAAGTCGGTCGCGGCGTGGTCCACGTCGGACACGTCGAACGCGTCCTTGTCGAGGGGCCAGATCGTCGGGCCCTTGTGGACGTGGATGTTCTTGATGCCGAGTTCCTGGGCCTTCTCCAGGTAGCGGTAGGCGCCCGGGTCGCTGAGCTTGTAACCGCGCGAGCCGTTGTTCCACTCGGCGGTGTAGAGCTTGACGCCCTTCGAGCCGTAGCGCTCGACGTTGCGGCGCAACTCCTCGATGCCGATGTCGCCGTCGCGCGGGTCGAAGCGGGTGTTGGCGATGAACTTGCCGGGGTGCTTCTCCCCCAGGGCGGCGTTGCGCTCGGTGGTGTTGAACCCCTCGGTGTACCACTCTTTCAGGTACGTCGGCTGGAAAATCGCGACGTCCACGTGCCCGTCCGCGAAGACGTCCTTCATCAGGTCGTCCTCGGTGTAGGACATGAACTTCTCGATCGGCCAGTGTGTCTCGGCCGGGCCGAGGCCCTGGTAGGCATGGAAGCATTCGATCCAGCCCTTGGCGTACTGCTCCGCGCCCTTGACCCAGTTGTCCGGTCCCGCACTCCAGTAGTGCATGTGCGAATCGACGATGAAGTACTTCTCGCCATCCTTCTGATACAAGGCCTAACGCCTCCTAACACTGTTTCCCGATCTTGCTGTGCCCGACCCGTTCCCCGGAGCAGCGTCCGCTACGCACCTCCGCGCGGGACACAGGGAGTCGTCCTCCCGAGCCCCGACAGCCGGGGGTACGGGGGTCGCCCTCCCGAGCCCCCCGTCCGCGCGGACGGGCCTGATACGATCGCGGTTTTCGCGATCGGGCCCGGCTGCGCGGACAGCCGGGGGGTACGGGGGTCGTCCCCCGGAGATACGGGTTAGGCAGTTGTGGGGGTGAGGTCGAAGCCGAGGTAGTCGGCCGCGTCCTCCGGGTTGGCGAACATGATCGTCCGGTCGTCCTCGTGGATCATCCGGCCGTAGTGGGTCGACATGTTCTCCTCGAACTCGGCCGCGTCGAAGAAGCCGGGCTCTTCGCCGAGCGCCTCGGACACCTCGTCGTAGTCGACCTCCATCCGCCCGGTGGCGTCGACGCGGATCATCGACGGCAGGTACCGCACGGACACGTTCGGCTTGGTCGCCATGACCTGCGCGATGACCGCGCCGACCTGGTTGTTCATCAGCGTGAAGCCGCACTGGTTGGAAGCGGTGTTGTCCGCCTTGAACGGCGACTCGGCGGTCTTGAACCTTGGAGTTGTCACTAGTTGCTCCTTTGCCTAAAAGTCATCCCGGGGCCGTCCGTCCGGCTGGGCGGACCCGATACGATGGCGGTTTTGCCATCGGGTCCGGCCGGCCGGACATCGGGGGTACGGGGGGTCGTCCCCCCCCGGGCGGCTACAGCGCCAGCTCCTTCGGTACGTCCAGGTGCAGGTCGGTCACGATGCCGGAGAACCGGCTCTTGGCGGCGTCGAGGCTGTCTTCGAACCGCGGCGGCTTGACGTCGGTCTGCGACCAGAGCGGCTGCAGCTTGCGCGCGGCGGAGATGGCCATCGGCACGTACTTCGCGAGCCAGCCGTCCATCGTCGTCTTGTTGTGCTCGGCGAACTCCCGGTCGGTGGTGAGCAGGCCGAACATCGCCGTGGTGTAGCGCAGGTCGCGCTCGGCGAAGTCGTACTCGGCGGCGCCGATGACGGTCGGCGTGACCCAGTCGCCGTTGCGCGGCGCGATCTGCTGCACGAGGTGACTACGGAACAATTCCCCGACCAGCGGCTCGAACACCACGTTGCCCGCGAAGATCGCCTCGGCCCAGTCCCAGATGCCGGTGAGCTGCTCGGCGGCCTCCCGCACGCCCTGCCAGGTCGGGTCGGAGTTCCACGCCTCCAGGTGCGCGCCGCCGTCGAAGCCGGGGACTTCCTCGCTCAGCGTGAGGTTGTACAGCGCGAGGTCCTGCGCCGCCCGGATGCGGTGCATCGAGTTAACCGAGATCGCGTTGTTGTGCATGTTCGTGGGGGCCCGGCGCTGCGCGTTCGCGTACAGGTAGAGGCCGAGGCCGTGGTCCACGTGCATCCACGCGCCGACGTTCCGCGCGACGAAGTTCACCCAGTTCGGGTTCCACTGCACGAATGCCTTCGACTGGCGGGCATTCTCCACGTTCTGGTTGACCTGCCGCACGACGTTGGAGTTGTAGCGGTAGAGCGTGAGCTCCCACTCCTCGTTCGGGTCGCGGAACTCATGCCAGCCGTGCGCGGGCCACTCATAGCCCTTGCCGCCCGAGCCAGGGTAGCGCTCGGGCTCGGGCCGGTCGGAGCCCCACGCCTTCAGCACGGTCCAGTCGAGCGGGTAGCCGCCGCGGCCGTCCGCGAACCCGTAAAGCCAGCCCTGCGACAGGTAGTGCCGCGGGTCGGGCTGCACCTCGACGGTGACGTCCTCGTAGTGCGACTGCTTGCGCTTGGCGGGCTTGAAGTAGTTGTAGCGGCGCGCGTTCGAGTCGGGGAACTCCTTCGCGCCGGCTTCCGCGTCGGTGAATTCCGGCTTGGGAACGCTGCGCTGCAGCGGAACGGTCGTTGCCTGCGTCTCTGTCATCGAGCTCTCCTTTTTTGATGTCTGGCCAAGAGGCTCTTGCGCTTGCGGTCAAAAACGGAGGGCTCGTTAAGGCTCTCCGGTTGTCGTGAACTTGTCGTAATAGACCCGTTTGTCCTCGACGCCGAGCGTTTCGAGCAGCGGGAGCGCGGCCTCCACCATGGGCGGGGGCCCGCATACGTAGGCGTGCGCACCGGCGAGGCTCCCCGTCAGCCGCTTGACGACATCGGTGATGAGGCCGTTCTCGCCGTCCCAGTCCCCGTGGTTAGGGTCCCCGTGGTTAGGGTCATGGTGCGAGAGAGCCGGGATGTAGGTGAAGTTGGGCAGCTTCTCCGCGATCGCGCGCAGCTCTTCCTCGAAGCAGAGGTCGCGCTGCCCGCGGGCGCCGTAGAAGAACGTGGCCTTGCGGTGGATGCCCCGCTCGGCCATGGAGCGGAGCAGGGACAGGATCGGGGCCATCCCCGCTCCGCCGCCCACGAAGACCAGGTCCGTTTCGGATTCGCGCAAGGTGAACACGCCGAACGGGCCGCTCAGCTCCAGGCGGTCGCCCACGTTCAGCTCCTTGTCGAGGAACTGCGAGAACAGCCCGTCCGGGTACACCTTGATCACGAACTCAAGCAGCCCGTCTCTGCTCGATGTGTTGGCCATCGAGAACGAGCGGACCTGGTCGGTGCCTGGCACGGTGAAGTCCATGTACTGGCCGGGGAAAAACTTGACCTCGCCCGGCTCGATCAGCCGCAGCACCAGGTGGCGCATGTCGTGCGTCACCGGGTCCTTGGACACCACCTCGGCGATGGCCTGCTGGATCGGCAGGCCGGAGCGGATCATGTCCGCGTCGTAGTTGAGCAGTTCGATCGTGACGTCCTCGTAGGCGTGCGCCCTGCACAGCAGGGTGTAACCTTCCTCTTTCTCGTAGTCCGGCAGCGCGAACGTCGAGTACCGGTCGTGCTCGATGTCTTCGCCGTCGAGGACGAACGACTTGCACGAGGCGCACTGGCCTTCTTTGCAGCCGTGCATGAGCATGATCCCCTGCTCGGCCGCGGCCCGCAGGATCGTCTGGTTCTCGTCGACGTCAATCTCGATGCCGACGGGTTCGAAGCGCACCTTGTGCTTCTCGGTCATTTCGGGCACCCCTTGCTAAGCTCCCCCTGGCCGGCCCTGCCCACTAGCACTGGGCGGGGCCGGTTTCCAGGTGAAACACGGAACCGTTCGGGCTGAGAGACTTTGGTCTGTCAGCTCGCGGCAGGGGCGGGACGGCCGGCGGGGCCTTGCTTGTTGTAGTCGGCCGCGAAGGCCGCGCGCTCGGCGTCGGTCATCTGGTTGAGCAGGACGTTCGGCGACTGCACCTCCGGCATCCGGCGCAGGTGGTCGAGCGTCCACAGCTTCTTCGGGTCGTCGAGGTCGAGGTGCGGCTGCGCGACCATTGTCTTGCCGTCGTCGCGGACGTAGCCCATGTCGGAGACGACGTCGGCCCAGTTCCAGCCGTGGTACAGCGTCTCCCACTCGCGCTTGCCGATGAGCTGGCCCATGTTCGGGGTCTCGCGGCCCTGGTAGGTGGGCCGGAAGGCCACCGCGTCGGTCCAGCGGCATTCCTCGTGGCAGTAGGTGCGCCACTGGCCGTCCACCTGGTCCATGACCATGTCCTCGCGGACCAGGCACGGGACCATGCAGGTCCAGCAGCGGTGCGGGTACACGTAGTCGACGTTCTCGGCGACGATCGGGTGGTGCCCGTTCGGCTTAGACAGGCGGTTGTAGTTCTCCCACCACTTACCGTAGCGGTCGTACCAGCCCGGGTACTTGTACTCGAACCACTCGAAGTCCTTGTCGGTCATCGGGTCGATCCGCCAGTAGTTGGCGAGCCAGCCGGTGGCGAAGAACTGGGCGACTTCGTGCACGTAGCCCTTGTTCCAGATCTGATTCCACGCTTCCTCGATGAGGTCGT
>Ga0207707_10005775_pt1 | contig 10818 bp, 7 predicted proteins | sample KBSC83BmetaG_FD_184336 | JGI IMG/M metagenome (GOLD analysis project Ga0207707, IMG submission 184336) | Corn rhizosphere microbial communities from Kellogg Biological Station, Michigan, USA - KBS C8-3B metaG (SPAdes) (version 2) | ecosystem: Host-associated > Plants > Roots > Rhizosphere ... | reverse complement strand
ATTATCGGAATCGCGATTGCCCGCTTCTGCTATCACATTCGGCCTGAAATTCCAGGGGCCATCGAAGGCCGATGCAGCCCCATTCACCGCGTGCTGCTGAACAAGTGGTACGTGGACGAGGCGTATGATTTCCTGTTCGTCAACGGGTTCGCGAAGGGCGGCGGGAGGCTGCTGGGCGCGTTCGATCGCAATGTGGTGGATGGCGGCGTCAATGGCGCCGGATGGCTCACTCGCGCGTCGTCACTATTTTCCATCTGGTGGGATAGGTGGATTATCGATGGCGCCGTGCGCCTGACCTCGCTCATCGTAAAGCTCACATCGTATCCAGTTCGCATTGTGCAGACCGGGCGCGTGCAGGCGTACGCGCTGTTCGTCGTGATCGGCGCGCTGGCGTTTTTCGGATACTACATAGCGCGATAAAAACATGGACCAGCACTTACTCAGCATCGTGCTCTTTGCGCCGCTCGCCGGATTCGTCATTTTGCTGCTGATTCCGGGATCGCAGAAGAACCTGATCCGGCTGTGGGCCAATCTGGTGGGCTTTGGGAGCTTCCTGATCTCGCTGCTACTGGTGTCGCGCTTCGATAAGAACATACCGGGATTTCAAATGGTGGAGCGCGTGGACTGGATTCCGACCTTTGGCGCTCAGTATCTGATCGGGATTGACGGCATCAGCCTGCTGCTCGTGATGCTGACCACGCTGGTGGGCTTCCTGGCGATTCTTTCGTCGTGGAACGCCATCGACGACCGCGTAAAGGAATACTACGCCATGTTCCTGTTGCTGCAAACGGGAATGATTGGCGTGTTCGTCTCGCTCGACTTCTTTCTGTTTTACATGTTCTGGGAGCTGGTGCTGGTACCGATGTATTTCATCATCGGGGTATGGGGCGGGCCCAGGCGGCTTTACGCCGCGATTAAATTTTTCCTGTACACACTAACCGGCTCCGTCCTGATGCTTCTGGGGATTCTGACGCTGTATTTCCAGTATCACCAGCAGTTCGGCGCCTACACGTTCGAAATCGAGAAGCTGATGACGCTCGACATGCCGCTGGGAATCCAGCAGTGGGTGTTCTGGGCATTCTTCATCGGGTTTGCCATCAAGGTGCCGATGTTCCCGTTCCATACCTGGCTGCCGGACGCGCATGTGGAAGCGCCGACGGCTGGCTCCGTAATTCTAGCCAGCGTGCTGTTGAAAATGGGGACTTACGGATTCATCCGCTTTTCACTGCCGCTCGTGCCGAAAGCCTCGGTCAACGTGACCATCGTCCAGATCCTGGCGGTACTCTCGATTGTGGGCATTATTTACGGCGCTCTCGTCAGCTTGATGCAGCAGGATTGGAAGAAACTGATCGCGTATTCGTCCGTGAGTCACCTGGGCTTTTGCACGCTCGGGATTTTCGCCATGAACCCGAATGGAATCGCCGGCAGCGTCATACAGCAGATCAACCACGGCATATCGACCGGCATGCTCTTCCTGATTATCGGCGTGGTTTATGAGCGCCGGCACACGCGCGAGATCGCCGAATACGGCGGCCTGGCGCACGTCATGCCCAAGTATGCGATTGTCTTCGCGATCGCGATGCTCAGCTCAGCCGGATTACCGCTGCTCAACGGATTTGTCGGCGAGTTCACGATTCTGCAGGGGGCGTTTGAGGCTAACCGCGCGTGGGCGGCATTCGCGGTGATGGGTGTAATCCTCGGGGCGGCTTATTTACTATGGCTCTATCAACGGACCATGCTCGGACAGGTGACCAATGGTCGCAATCTGCATCTGCCGGATATGAGCGCGCGGGAGATCGCGGTCTTTTTGCCGCTGATTGCATGGGCCATCTGGATCGGCGTTTATCCCAAGCCGTATTTTGATCTGCTGGAGAAGCCCGTGCAGCAGATCGTGCAACGAGTCCGGCCGGATTATTACCAGGGCGCGGTGAAGGCCGACGCCGGGACTCGACAGCACGGAGGCGTGGCGACAATGCAGGCGGGAGCGGCACAATGAACCAGTTTTTTACCGCAGCCGATTACTTCGTACTTAACCCGGCGATTTTTCTCGCACTATTCGGGTGCGCCATCCTGTTATTCGATTTGCTGCTGTCCCCCGATCCTAAGCAGCGGAAATGGCTGCTGGGAATTCTGGTGGTGGGGCTGGGTTTCGCGGGTGTCGCCCTGTTGAAACAGCAACTGTATCTCAATGAAAGCGGCCAGTCCCAGCTGACGGCGTTTCAGGGCGCGCTGACCATCGATCGTTTCGCGCTGTTGTTCAATTGGATATTCGAGCTGGCGACCTTGATCGTTGCCATCGTCTCTTACAACTATTTGGACATCGAAGGTGAGCACCACGGCGAATATTACGCGCTGATGCTCTTCGCACAATGCGGCATGTTCTTCCTGGCCGCGGGAACGGACCTGGTCACGCTCTTCGTCGGCCTGGAGCTGATGGCTCTCAGCTTTTACGTGATGGTCGGGTTCCTGCGCACCGATAAGCGCTCGAATGAAGCCGCCATGAAATATCTTCTGCTCGGCGCGTTTTCGAGCGGGTTTCTGGCCTATGGCTTTTCGTTGATGTACGGGCTGGCCGGGTCCACGCTCCTTAGCGATGTGAGTGCTGCGATTAGTAAGCGTGGACCGTGGGACCCCGTGGTGTTTCTCGCGATGGCCACAACCGCGGTCGGGCTGCTCTTCAAGATTTCGGCGGTGCCGTTCCACATGTGGGCGCCGGATGCGTATGAGGGAGCGCCCACCACGATCACGGCCTATCTTTCGGTGGCTTCGAAAGCCGCATCGTTCGCGTTTCTGCTGCGCATTTTCCTGGGACCTTTGGCGTCTGCGCGCCCGTCGTGGGAGCCGTTGCTTACAGTTGTGGCGATTCTTACCATGACTGTCGGAAATCTCGCGGCGATCAGCCAGTCGAATATTAAGCGGCTTTTGGCGTACAGCTCAATTTCGCATGCGGGCTACATGCTGCTGGGCCTGATTGCAGGCAACGAGACGGGCATACAGGGAATCGCGGTTTATGTGCTGGTGTATGCGTTCATGAATCTGGGCGCATTCCTGGTGGTAGTAGCGATGCGCCGCAAGAACATCATTGGGGAAGATCTCGACGACATGGCGGGCTTGATGTACAAGAGCCCTGGCTACGCGATCCTGATGCTGGTATTTCTGCTCTCGCTCGCGGGGATTCCGCCGACGGCGGGCTTCCTCGGAAAATATTATATTTTTCTCTCGCTCATCGAGACGCATCATTATGTGTTGGCTGTGATCGCCACGCTCTACGTTGCGGTCGCGATTTACTACTATTTCCGGGTGGTGAAGACCATGTTCGTGGGCGAGATGGTCGAGAAAGCTCCACTCGCCTCCAGTTTCGGCCTGCGGCTGGCACTGGGAATCACGGGCGTGATGACGCTGGCCATTGGAATTTATCCTGAACCGATATTGAGGCTGGCGCAGAGTTCACTTTTGAAATGAGAAACGCGCATAGGCACGAATGCCACCGATAATAAATACCGTTCTCCAACATCCTTTGTTCATGCCCATCGCGGTGACGATCGTCATCATCGCGGTGTTTCCTCTGGTGGCGGGTTACATCGTGCTGGTGGAACGCAAGGTGCTGGCGGACTTTCAGGTGCGGCTCGGCCCTATGCGCGTGGGACCGCACGGGCTGCTGCAGCCAATCGCCGATGCCCTCAAGCTGATGCTCAAGGAAGATATCATTCCTACCGATGCAGATCAGTCCATCTTCTGGATAGCGCCCATTATTTCCACTTTCACTGCGCTCACCTCATTCGCCGTTCTGCCGTTCAGCCAGTACATCTTCGTTGCGGATGTGAATGTCGGCATTCTGGTAATCATGGCGATGTCGGCGGTCGGGATCCTCGGAATTATTCTAGGCGGTTGGGCTTCCAACAGTCATTACCCTCTGCTTGGCGCCTTGCGCAGCGCAGCGCAACTGGTGAGCTATGAAGTGGCTCTCTCCTTCGCTCTGCTTTCAGGCCTGATGGTGGCCGGGACGTTGAGCATGCAGGGAATCGTGAAAGCGCAGCAGGCGCACGGAATCTGGTTTGCATTTTCAAATTACGGTTTCATGCTCGTCCCGTTTGTGGTGTATATCATTTCCGCTACCGCTGAGACCAATCGTGCGCCGTTCGATTTGCCGGAGGCCGAATCCGAACTGGTCGCGGGTTTTCATACGGAGTACAGCGGTTTCCGCTGGGCCCTCTATTTTCTGGCAGAGTACGCCAATATTTTCGTGGCTGCTTCCGTCGCAGTTACACTGTTCTGGGGCGGCTGGCTCCGGCCATTTCCGAACGTGAGCTGGCTCGAACCGCTGAATTTTGTGGTGCCCGCCGTACTCTTTATCGGGTCGGGTGCATCGAGTTTTCTGCTAGTCGGGAAACTGCGCGATCCCCTCCAGCAGAAAGTGCTGGTTGCCGTCGCGCTGCTTCTCATTGTGGTTGGTCTGGTTTTCGTGATCCCGCAATTCAATGCTGCGGCAATCGGCGTGTTCTGGTTCCTGTTTAAAGTCTCGCTCATCATCTATCTGTTGATCTGGTTCCGCGGCACATTCCCGCGCTTTCGTTACGACCAGCTGATGAACATCGGATGGAAATACATGATTCCGATCGGCATGGGCGCGGTGATGGTGAATGCGCTGCTGGGCATGATTCACGCTTAGCGCCTACGGCGTTTGAGGCCGGATAAAGAATGCCGGCTTGTCGATTGACGCATCGACCGCGACGTCAAAGAAGCCGACCATCATTTCTTCCCAACTCTGCGGGCCGAAACGGACCGAGTCTTCCGGATCCGGATTATTTGCGTTGCGCCTGGAATTGTCGAAGTGCGCAACGCACTCGATCTTCGCACCGGCTTTCAGCTCGAGCGGCTGCGCCAGCCGATAAGACAGCTGCCAGTAAAAGTTGTAAGGATTCACCTTGAGTAGCGTGCGGCGCCGGCCATCTGGTTCGACGAGGTTGTACTCGAAGCTCTTACCGCGCAGGTGCATATGTGGAAATAAACTCAGCAGCGTCGCGTCATTGGGCAGCGTTCCCCAGGCAGCGACGCGGAAATCCGGGACACCCGGAGGAATCACGAACCGGTCGTCGCCGATTTGTAGCGTGATCACGCGCCGGCTGGGCGTGGTGCGTGCGAAGACCAGTCCGATCCGGGTCTGATCCGCCGTTCGGTGGCCGTTCGGCGTGTAATGCATCTGCAGCACGAGATCGGATCCGGCGTTGATTCGTTTGGCGAGACCTGGCTGCCATCTTTCGGGAACATTGCCAGGCGAGTACACGAGGAGGATGTCGCTTTTCGTGCTGCCATTGAGCAGACGCTCGCGTGAGGTACGGCCGGGCGGAACGTAGGGCACTCCGGGCTTCGCATCGGGCAGCCAGTTCGAGCCTGGTTCACGCACATAGACCACGGCATGATGGACTACGGCGCGGTTGGCGGGCCGCAGCTCGGCCATCTGCACCCATTTGTCTTCGGTGAAGCGGGTGGGCAGCACGATGTACTGATATTCAACTTCGCCGGTCGCAGGAATTGGAAGCGGCTGCAGCATGCTTATCACTGTATCGGGCTGCTCAATGTTCCAGCCTGCCGTCCAATGACGGGGCGCTGGATGGTCTTTCAGGCTGCCTTCGGGCGCACCCGCGTCGACCCACTGCACCAAAGTTGCAATTTCATCTTTTGATAAAGAGCGATCGTTTAAGAAGGGCCCGTAGCCCGGCTCGGCAAACCACGGTGGCATTTTCTTGAGCACAACGGCTTCGCGGATGGCTTTCGCCCATGGCCGGGTTTGGTGATATGTAATGAAGGGCATGGGTGCCACTTCTCCCGATCGGTGGCATTCCTGGCAGCGGTTTTGAAGGATGGGAAGGATGTCGCGATTGAAGGTGGGGGCTTCGCGCGTGGCCGCGGCAGCGGCGGAAACGAGGACCACCGCGGCGTAGAGCGGACGGACGTGATTTACGATTGCCACGGCTGCAATCGTGGCATCTGCGAGTTGGGAATTACAATACAAGTTCGTTTAGGCATTTCCGTGGGGACATCCAAATCCCGCTTTAATTTTAACGTCGCAGGCCTTGAGCCTAGTGCGCTGCGGCGATCATTCTCGGCAGTATGTAGGGCGGTCCCCTTGGACCGCGCCGGGTCCGCCCTACACAACACTGACCCTAGCTGCCCTTCACCACATCCAGAAACGCGCGTGCGGCATGGCTGAGCGCCCGCCGCGACGGATATACAAGCCGGATCTTGCGCTCCACTTGCAATTCCTTCACCTTGACTTCACAGAGCGTCTTCTGCGCAAGATCTTTCTCGACGCACATGCGCGGCAGGAACGCGACTCCCTGGTTGTCCTCGACCAGCCGGCGAATCGTTTCGACCGTCGGCATTTCGATTTCCATGTTGAGCGGTACTTTGTGCCGCTGAAACTCGCGTAACACCACGTCGCGATAGGGCGAGACAACGTTATGCGCGATAAACGTTTCGCTGCCGAGATCGTCAATGGAAATATTCTTCCGTTTGGCAAACAGATGTTTCGGAGAGACAACAAACACTAGCGAATCGGTGTAAAGAACGGTCGAGATGAGCCGCGCATCGCCCGGATCGTAGCTGATCACACCCAGCTCCAAATTGCCGTCGATGAGCTCGGTTGGAATCTTGCTCGAAAGACTTCGCCGCACCTGCACCTTTACTTTGGGATAAAGGCGGCGGTAACGCTCGATGTGGCCGAGCAGATAGAGCGTAGTAGATTCATTCGCGCCGATGGTCAGGCGGCCAGCCGAGTTATCACGGAGTTCAGCCAGCGCATTTTCCATTTCCTGCCGCAGATTCTCGAACCGGCGTGCATAATCAAGCACGGTCTGGCCAGCGTCCGTGAGGACCAGATCTTTTGCAGAGCGGTCGATCAGCTTCTCGCCCAAACCCAGTTCGAGTCTCTGCAGGGCCAGCGAAACTGCAGGCTGGCTGCGCAGCAGCTTCTCGGCAGCGCGCGAGAAGCTTTTCTCACTGGCAATCATGAGAAACACCTGAAGCGGATACAACTCCATAGAATGATGATAACAATAACTTATTCGCGCTATGAACATTATAAATTTGCTAAATCTGCGATATGCCCGGATAATTGGGATACCGGTTGACACTGCACACACCGCAGTGACTACCGGCGATATTTCCGGACCGGACCTTTCGAGTCACCGCTCGCGGGTCCGCCGCCGGACAAAAACAAGGCGGCAACCCAAACCATGAGCGACCGCGTATACATTTTCGACACCACCCTGCGCGATGGCGAGCAATCGCCTGGCTGCAGCATGACCGTACACGAGAAGACCCGCATGGCTCACAAACTGGTGGAGCTGGGCGTGGACATCCTCGAGGCCGGTTTCCCCATTGCGTCCGACGGCGACTTCGAGGCGGTGGACGCCATTAGCCGTGAATTTCCCTGGGTCACTGTGGCGGCGCTGGCGCGCTCGTGTACGCTCGACGTGGAACGCGCTGCCCGCTCGCTCGCACAGGCCCGGCGTCCGCGCATCCACACCTTCATTGCCACGAGCGACATTCACCTGAAATACAAGCTCAAGAAATCGCGGGAGCAGGTGCTGGACGAGGCTGTTGCGGCAGTGGAGCTGGCCCGCCGCTATGTAGACGATGTGGAGTTCTCAGCCGAAGACGGAGCGCGCACCGATCCGGATTACCTGGAGCAGATCTCAAAAGCCGTAGTCACCGCGGGCGCACGCACAGTCAACATCCCGGACACCGTGGGTTACTCAGCGCCGCGAGAATATGGCGCGCTGATCGGGCGGATCGTGAAGGCATTGGGCGATTGCGCAATTGTTAGCGTGCATTGCCACGACGACCTGGGTTTGGCGGTGGCCAACTCTCTGGCTGCAGTCGAAGCCGGTGCGCGGCAGATCGAGTGCACGATCAACGGCATCGGAGAGCGCGCGGGCAACTGCTCGCTTGAAGAGGTCGTGATGGTCATGAAGACCCGGAACGATGTTTATCCGTACAAAACCGGCATCCACACTGAGCACCTTTACTCCGCAAGCGAACTGCTGAGCTCTCTCATTACTTTCGGGCCGCAACCGAATAAAGCCATCGTGGGCCGGAACGCATTCGCGCATGAGGCCGGCATCCACCAGGATGGCTATTTGAAGAACAAGACCACTTACGAGATCATCGATCCCAAGAGCGTCGGAGTCCCCGAAAGCAAACTGGTGCTCGGCAAACACAGCGGAAGGCATGCGCTCCATCAGCGCTGCCAGGATCTTGGATTTTCGCTTAGCAAGGAACAGCTGGACAATCTCTACGTTCGTTTCACGACGCTGGCCGACAGCAAAAAAGGGCTGATGGACGAACAGATTATTGCCCTGATCGGCGGGGCGCAGACGAAGCAAGCGAAGCAGGCGATGGCCGACTGAAGCGGCTCGGCATTCTTCGGTAACCGTTCTGACTTGTACTTACACCTGATGAATCTGAAAATCTTAGTACTGCCCGGAGACGGGATCGGCGCCGAAGTCACGCGTGAAGCGGTGCGCGTGCTCCGTCATGTCGCGCGCAAATGGAATCACTCGCTCACCTTGACCGAAGGGCTGCTGGGCGGTATCGCAATTCATAAGACAGGCAGTCCGTTGCCGGAAGAAACCGTACGGCTGGCCGCCGACGCCGATGCCACCCTAATGGGCGCCGTGGGTCTGCCGGAATTTGATAATGCCCCGCCGGAGAAGCGGCCCGAAAAAGGGTTGCTTGGAATTCGCAAGGTGCTGGGGGTTTACGCCAATTTACGGCCGGTGCGCGCGTACCCGGCGCTGCTCGATTCGTCTCCGCTCAAAAACGATCGCGTGGCGGGCACCGATATGATCATCGTCCGCGAACTGACTGGCGGCATTTATTACGGCACGCCGCGCGGCATCGAAGGGAACGGAGCCGAGACGCGGGCCGTCAATACCATGGTGTACACACACGCGGAAATCGAACGTGTGGCTCGCATGGCGTTTCAACTGGCGCGCGGCAGACGGAAGAAAGTGACTTCGGTAGATAAGTCCAACGTGCTTGAGAACTCGCAACTCTGGCGGCGCGTGGTGACGGAGATCGCGCGGGAATTTTCTGATGTGGTGCTCGACCACATGCTCGTCGATAACTGCGCGATGCAGTTGATCCTCACTCCCACGCGCTTCGATGTGGTGCTGACGGAAAACATGTTTGGCGATATTTTGAGCGATGAGGGGGCGGTGTTGGCGGGATCGATAGGCATGCTGCCTTCGGCGTCTATAGGGGATCGCAAGCCCTCGGGCGCCTGGGTTGGTCTTTATGAGCCGGTGCACGGATCAGCGCCGGACATCGCCGGTCAGAACAAAGCCAACCCTTTGGGAGCGATAGGGTCGGTCGCGGCAATGCTCGAGTACAGCTTCGGCTTAAGAGAAGAAGCCGCTGCGGTAAATACCGCCATCGAAACGGTCCTCAACAACGGCAGGGTGACTGCCGATCTCAAACCCGCCGGGCAGCCCGCGACCACCGAACAGGTTGGCGAGTCCGTGTGCGAGGCGATCGGATAAAAATTGAACAAATGAGCAAACCACGAACAATCGTCGAAAAGATTTGGGACGCGCATGTAGTCAGCGAACAAGCAGGCGCGCCAACGCTGCTCTACATTGACTTGCATCTGGTGCACGAAGTCACTTCGCCGCAGGCATTTCAAGGCTTACGGGAACGAGGCCTGAAGGTTCGCCGGCCAGACCTCACTGTGGCGACCGCCGATCACAGTATTCCGACAAGCGACCGTTCGCTTCCCATTGTGGATACGATCGCGGCCAACCAACTCGCGCAACTGGAGAAAAACTGCCGCGATTTCGGCATCCCTTGTTTCGGAATTCATAGCGACAAACAGGGCATCGTCCACGTAATCGGACCTGAGCTTGGGCTCACACAGCCGGGCATGACTGTGGTTTGCGGCGATAGCCATACCGCAACGCACGGCGCTTTCGGCGCGCTGGCCTTTGGCATCGGCACAAGCGAAGTGGAGCACGTGCTCGCCACCCAGAGCCTGCTGCAGCGCAAGTCAAAATCGTTTCAAGTGCGCGTTGACGGCACATTGAGACTAGGCGTTACGGCCAAGGACATCATCCTCGGTCTGATCGCGAACATTGGAGTTGCGGGCGGGACTGGGTGTGTCCTGGAATATGGCGGCTCGGCCATTCGCGCGCTTTCGATCGAGCAGCGCATGACCGTCTGCAACATGTCTATTGAAGGTGGAGCGCGCGCCGGCCTGATCGCGCCGGATGAAACCACGTTCCAATACATCTCCGGCCGGGAGCATGCGCCCAAAGGGCGTGCCTGGGATGCCGCGTTAGAGCGCTGGCGCAGACTGCCCAGTGACGAAGGCGCCGTTTACGATAAACAGATCACCATCGACGCCGACCGTCTGGAGCCCATGATCACGTACGGAACGAATCCCGGAATGGGCATCGCAATCACAGCGGCTGTACCCGACCCGTCGGACATTGCCGACCCGCTGCAGCGCGATTCCGTCGAAAAAGCTTTACGATATATGGGCCTCGAAGGCGGGAAGCCGCTGCTGGGGCGGCCGGTGAATGTCGTGTTCATCGGGAGCTGCACCAACTCGCGTATCTCGGACCTGCGCACCGCGGCCTCGCTGCTTAAGGGCCGCAAAGTGAATCCCAAAGTTCGTGTGATGGTCGTGCCGGGATCGCAGGAAGTGAAGCGGCAGGCCGAAGCGGAAGGACTGCCGGAGATCTTCAGAGCCGCCGGTTGCGAATGGCGCGAGCCGGGGTGCTCGATGTGTATCGCGATGAATGGCGATCAACTGCA
>Ga0207707_10005771_pt1 | contig 10823 bp, 10 predicted proteins | sample KBSC83BmetaG_FD_184336 | JGI IMG/M metagenome (GOLD analysis project Ga0207707, IMG submission 184336) | Corn rhizosphere microbial communities from Kellogg Biological Station, Michigan, USA - KBS C8-3B metaG (SPAdes) (version 2) | ecosystem: Host-associated > Plants > Roots > Rhizosphere ... | reverse complement strand
CCAGGAGCGCATACGCCGCATCGCGCCGTTCTTGTTTCTCGACCACGATCCCTACCTGGTCGTCGACCGCGGCCGACTGATCTGGCTGCAGGACGCCTACACTGTGAGCGATTCGCTTCCCTACTCGCAGCCCGTCCAGTCGGGTCGGATCAACTACATTCGCAACTCGGTGAAAATTGCGCTCGACGCCTATGACGGCAATCCGATTTTTTACGTTGCCGATCCGAGCGATCCCATCGTCCAGACCTACCAGCGCATTTTCCCGTCGCTGTTCCAGCCCATCGATGCCATGCCGCCGTCACTGCGAAGCCACGTCCGTTATGCGGAGGATTTGTTCGTCATCCAGGCCGGCGTTTACGGCACCTACCACATGCAGGACCCGGAAGTTTTCTACAACAAGGAAGATCTCTGGAGCTTTCCCAAGGAAATCCACCAAGGACAGAGCGCCTTCATGCAGCCCTACTACACGATCATGCGCCTGCCCGACGAAAAGCGCGAGGAATTCATTCTGATGCTGCCGATGGTGCCCAACAATCGCGACAACATGATCGCCTGGCTTGCGGCGCGTTGCGACGGCGCCAACTATGGCAAGCTGATCGAATTTTCCTTTTCGAAGGAAAATCTTATCTACGGCCCGGCGCAGATCGAGGCGCGCATCGACCAGGACACGACGATCTCGCAGCAGCTCTCGCTGTGGAATCAGACGGGGTCGCGCGTGATCCGCGGGAATTTGCTGGCAATCCCTATCGATGACACTTTACTCTACGTCGAACCGCTTTACCTGAGCGCGCAGAGCCGGCAATTGCCGGAACTCAAGCGGCTGATCGCCAGCGCCGGCGATCGCGTGGTCATGGCGCCGGACGTGCAAAGTCTGTTCGCTGCGCTTTTCGCCCAGGACGGTAAACAACCGGCGGTCGTCACATCCACGGCCGGGGCGCCGCCTCGCGGGGGGCAAGCGCCGCTGGGCTCGACTTCGGAGGCGTTACAGCATTATCGGCGCGCCATGGAAGCGCTCGGCAAGGGCGATTGGCGCGGCTTCGGTGTGGAAATGGACGCGCTGCAAAAGGCTTTGCAGGCGGGCTCGCACTAGCAGGGAGACTCGCAGATGCAGCTCAGTTGAAGCGCTTGAACTCGGCCAATTTGATGTCGTGCTTCTTCAATAGATCGTAAAAGTCGGCGCGGTATTTTCCCGCGATCTCCGCGGCACGGGTCGCTTTGCCGTTGCAGGAATGGAGCAGGCGCACCAAATAGGCCTTCTCGAACTCGGATCGCGCTTCTTTCAGAGTTTTGAAAGACCCGCCGCCGCCCTGCAAAAGCTGAGCTTGAATCGCATCGGTGGGCTGGGCCGCGCCCATCGTGATCTTGGTCTGCAACACCAGATCGTCGGTGATGACGTCGCGCTGGGCCATGGTGACGGCATATTCGAGCGTGTTCTCGAGCTCGCGCACGTTTCCCGGCCAATCGTGCTGCATCAACTTTTCCATCGCCTTCGGCGTCAGTCCCTTCACGTCGCGCTTCATCTGCTGGCAGATTTTTTTCAGCAGATGATCGACGAGATAGGGAATGTCTTCGAGGCGCTCTTTGAGCGGCGGCAGCACGATCGGAATCACGTGAATGCGATAAAATAAATCCTCGCGGAACCCTCCCTTCTTTACCTCTTCGACCAGATCTTTTTTGGTCGCGACGACCACGCGCACGTCGACCTGCACCGGCTTCTCGCCGCCGACCGGATAGAACTGGCGTTCTTCGAGCGCGCGCAACAGCTTCACCTGAATCGATAGCGGCATGTCGCCGATCTCGTCGAGAAACAAAGTTCCTTCGTTGGCCTGGACGAAGAGCCCGCGCGTGCTCCGCACCGCGCCGGTAAATGCGCCCTTCTCATGGCCGAAAAGCTCGCTTTCGAGCAAGGTCTCGGGAATCGCGGCGCAATTGATCGCGACAAAGGAGCGGTCCTTGCGCGGGCTCGCCAGATGGATCGCCTTGGCGATCAGTTCTTTTCCGGTGCCGCTCTCGCCGTGGATGTACACCGTCGAATCGGTCTTGGCGATACGCGAGACCGCTTCCAAAACGCGCTGCATATTGTCGCTCTTGGCGATGATGTTGGCGAAGTCGTACTTTTCCTTGAGCATGCCCTTGAGCATCTGGTTTTCGTTCGCGAGCTTGCGGCTTTCCAGCGCGCGGCCGATTTGCAGCACCAGTTCGCGCGGATCGAAGGGTTTGGTGAGATACGTGTATGCGCCCCGCTTCATCGCGTCCACCGCGCCTTCCACGCTGGCGTGGCCGGTGAGAATGATTACCGGCATGGACGGATACAGTGCGTGCAGTTTTTCCATCAAACTGATGCCGTCCTCATCCGTCAAACGCAGGTCGACGATCGCCAGATCGAAGCTGTCGCTGTTCACCGCCTCCAGGGCTTCGTCCCGGTCCAGGGCAACGGTCACCGAGTAGCCCGACGCGGTCAGACGCGTCTTGGCGAGCTCCAGCAAATTTTTATCATCGTCGACAACAATGATTTTGGATGCGGCCATGAGTCTCTCCAAAAATTAACAATGCGTTTTCTGACTTTAACAGGCTCTTGAAAAAGCCTTGCACCCCTTCGGCACGACTCCAAGGCAAAACGGCAATCGCGGAGAAAATCCGTTTACGCCGAGTCGCTCGATTTCTACTCAGGACAGGGCCGTCAAAGCACGTTCAGGCTGTTAAACCCAATCACGCGATGACCCTAAGGAGGGGCGCTATGGCGCGAAGCACCGCCGCGGCCTAAGCCGCAAAGGCTCAACGCGATCAGCGTCCCTGCCATGCGTAACTCTGTCAAACGAATCTGTAACGAAAACTGCGGTTACGATTTCGACTTCGCCCCAACGATCACCAGCGCTACCCCACCGATCAACGCCAGACCGCCGAGAATCGGCGGCAGCGGAATCGTTTTCTCGCGATCGGCTGTAGCTTGCACCGGGCCGATATCGATTATCTTTTCACGCTGAGTATAGGTAATCCCCCGGTACGCCAACGCGACGATTCCGAGGATGATCAGCGCTATACCCACAATCGTCGGCAATTTCATAGCTCCCCCTCGCTTGGCGCGCTCCCAACCGAGCGCGACCTTTTCATCCGGCGTTCCGCGCTGTTCTTTCAATAACAATTGCTGTTTGTAATCAAGCCCTGTGCCAGCTAGAAAAGATCTGTAATTCATTGTTTTTACAGAAAATATATTAATGAGAAAGAACCGCCTTTAGCAGAGTGTGTCCGCATTTTACCTACATGTATGGTTTTCCCTATCAAAGTTTCTAGGAGCGGAATGACTTAACCTTCAAATCCCGGCTCGGTCATCCGCCACGGATCGAGTAGCTTTGCCAGCTCGCTTTCGTCGAGCACGTTTTCCCGCTGCGCCAATTCTCGGATGGTGCGACCTTCCGCCAGTGCCCGCTGCGCGAGCTTGGCAGCTCGTTCGTAGCCGATGGCCGGCGCCAGCGCGGTCACCATGGCTAGACTTTGCTCCACCATCGCCTCACAGCGAGCGCGGTCGGCCGCGATGCCCACGATACATTTTTTGGTCAGTGCGTCGACCGCGTTGGCGCTGAATTGCAGCGCCTCGATCAGGCGCAGCGCCATCACCGGTATCATGACGTTCAATTCGAAATTGCCGGCCTGCCCGCAAAACGTAACGGTCGCGTCGCAGCCGATCACGTGCGCAGCGACCTGCAGCACCGATTCGCACAAAACCGGATTCACTTTGCCGGGCATGATCGAGGAGCCCGGCTGGGTATCGGGCAAGTGGATCTCGCCGATGCCGCTGCGCGGTCCGGAAGCGAGCCAGCGGAGGTCGTTGGCGATCTTGGTCAAGCTCACCGCGAGCGACTTCAGGCTGCCGCTCAGGTGTACCACCGCGTCGCGCGCCGCCTGCGCCTCGAAATGATTTTGCGCCTCGCGAAACGGCAAGCCGGTAAGCTGAGAAATCCGCGCGATGGCGCGGCGCGCAAATTCCGAGTGGGCATTGATGCCGGTGCCGATGGCCGTGCCGCCGAGGGGCAGTTCGAGAAGACCCGCCGCCGCGGTTTTGATCCGCTCGATGCCAAGTTCGATCTGGCGCGCATAGCCGCCGAACTCCTGGCCGAGCCGCATGGGCGTCGCATCGGCGAGATGGGTGCGACCGATTTTGATCACGTCGTCGAACTCCGCCGCCTTCTTGCCCAACGCGGCGCGGAGTCCCTCCAGCGCCGGCAGCAGCTCGCGCTCGGCGATCGTCAGCGCCGCGCAGTGCAGCGCCGTCGGAATCACGTCGTTGCTCGACTGGCAGAGATTGACGTGATCGTTCGGATGCACTTCCTTGCCGCCGCGCGGCTTGCCGAGAATTTCCTGAGCGCGATTGGCGATCACTTCGTTGGCGTTCATGTTGGTCGACGTGCCCGAGCCGGTTTGAAAAATATCGACGACAAATTGCTCGGCCAGCTTGCCGTCCATGATCTCGGCGGCGGCCTGGCGAATCGCCGCGGCCAGGCGCGGCTCGAGCAGGCCCAACTCTTCGTTGGCCGCCGCGGCGGCGTATTTCACCATTGCCAGCGCGCGGAGGAAAGAACGCGGAAAGCCGATGCCGCTCACCGGAAAATTTTCCACCGCGCGCTGCGTCTGCGCGCCGTAATAGGCCTCGCTCGGCACTTTGACCTCGCCCATCGAGTCCCGTTCCACACGAAAGCTCTCGTTCGCCATAGGACCTCCGTCCGATCAAATCGCCCATTGCCTGGACCCCGAAGTCAGCCTAGCACCGGACGGGAAGGGCGCAAAATAGCGACGATCGCGCGCGCACCGCCGCCGAACTCATCAGCGATTACGTGTGGGTTCCTTGAGTAGGATCACCAGGCTGAAGATGCCCAGGGCGACGGTCGCAGCGAGAATCTGCCAGGCGAGCGCGTAAGAGCCGGTGCGATCGACGATGTAGCCGAAAACCGGCGTGCCCAAGGTCGCTGCGGCGGAATTGATCGTGATCATCATGCCCAGGCCGGCGCCGGTGCGCGCCTTGCCGGCGATCTCGCCGATCAACGCATAAGAAACGCCCTGATAGCCGACGATGGAAACGCCGGCGAGGAAAAGCACCGGCAAGAGCCAGTAGTGCGAAGCGCCGCGCTCGATCAGGCTCAGCGCGCCGATCAAGGCGACCGAAAAAATCCCAATCCAGATCAGAACGATTTTTCGCCGGCCGCCGAACAGCCGGTCGCTCACCACGCCCCAGCCGACTCGCCCGACCATCGCGCCCGCCTGGGTCAACGCCAGCGCCTGGCTCGCCCAATACGGCGAGAAATTCATAGCGTCTTTTAGATAGAGCGGCGTGTAGGTGATCAAAGCCATCTGGCCGATCAGATAGATCGCCGTGGCGCAGCTCACCGGCAAAAGCTGCCACGCGTTCAGCGCGGACTGGTTCGTGGAATCAGCCTCGGCGTGAACCGGCTCCCGCTGCGGCCCGATCGGATCGCGCCAGAGCAAGGCGAAAACAAACCCGAAAAGAAAATTGATCGCGCCGAGCGCCGCCAGCGCGCCGCGCCAGCCGATCACGAGCACAAGGGTCGGCGCCAGCACCGCAGCGAGCACGCCGCCGGCGGGAACGCCGGTCTGTTTGATGCCCATGGCGGTGGCGCGCTCCGCGCGCGGAAACCAGGCCATCACGCCGATGGTCGACGCAGGATTGAGAAAGCTATAGCCAATGCCGGCGAGAAAAAAACTCGCGAACGCAGCCGAGAACGACGGCGACCACGCCGCCGCGGCGGTGCAGATTCCCACCAGACAATGGCCTTGCCAGGTCGTGAGGCGGACGCCGAAGCGATCGGCGAACCAGCCCGTCGCGAACGATGCGCCGGTCATGGCCAGATAGAAGGCCGAGAAAAACAGCCCGACCTGGGCGCGCGAGAGCTCGAGCTCGTCTTGGTAGAACGGCGCCAGGGTGTTGATGCCGTACTGAGCGGAGGCGCCGATGACGTGCGAAATGCTGATCAGCGCCAGGATGGTCCAACGGAAACGAAGACGCGCCGGTGCTGGAGCGAGCATCGAGAAGCGCGGCTCTCAATCAAAAACGGTAGCGGAGTACGCATCGGCGTCGATGAAAGCCTCGATCACGCTCGGGCCATCGAGGCCGAACGCCCAATCGAGAGCGGCGCTGAATTCATCGAGATTTTTCGCCGGGCGGCAAGGCACGCCGAAGTAATGCGGCGGGGAATCCGGCGGCGCGCCCAGGCGCACACCGGACAAAGAATAATTTCTTCGTTCCTGTTTGACCTTCATCAGGCCGAGCCAGCCATCGTTGAGAATGATCAGCGGCACGGCCAGATTCAGCCGCCGCGCCAGAGCCAGCTCGCCGGCGGTCATCTGAAAGCCGCCGTCGCCGACGACGACTGCACTAGCGCGCTCGGGATGAACCAGCTTGGCCGCGTAGCCCGCGGGCATGCCGTAACCCATCGACGACCAGCCGTTGGTCGACAAGAGCGTGCGCGGCACATCCGTGCGCCACTGAGAGGCGATCTGGTGCGTGTGCGCGCCGACGTCGTAGGCGAGGATCCCGTCACGCGGAAGTTTTTCGCGAAGCGCGTCCAAAACCTGGTGCGCCGCGAATCCCGCGCCGTCGGGCCGGAGCGCGCGATCGAGCGACGAACGATGCGCGCGCCATTCGTCCATCGACCAATCGTTGGAGCACGCTTCCAGCGCGGCCATCGTCTCGATGGCGGCATCGAGATCACACGCGCGATTCCAGAGAAATTTCAGATCGGCGCCCGCCTCGGCCGCTTCGCTGTCGATGTGAAAGATGGAAACTTTACCCGCCCATTCCTCGTAATTGATCTCGATCGGATCGTAGCCGATCGCGATGATCAGGTCGGCGCGGTCGGTGAAGCGCTTCACGTCGGTGCGCCGGGCGCGGCCGATGACGCCGCCCCAGTGGAGGTGATTCTCGGGCAGAAATCCTTTCGCATGCATGGTCGTGACAAAGGGAATTTTCTGGCGCTCGATGAATCTCAGCAACTCGGCAGCCGCCCGACTGCGCGTGAAGCTGAGCCCCGCGATCAGCAGAGGCCGCCGCGCGCGCGCCAGCGCATCGCGCAAATTTTGCGCGATCTCCTGCGAACGATTCGCCGGCGCTTTGCTTTCAAACTTGGGAGCGGCGAATTCGCGCGCCGAAGCGAGCGCCACGTCTTCGGGGAGATCGAGATGCACCGGACCGGGCGGCTCGGCGCGCGCGAGCGCGACCGCCTTTTCCATCGTTGCGCCGAGCGTATCGCCGCGGAGCGCCAACGTCGCTTTGGTCAGAGGTTGAAAAAGCGCGTGGTGATCGATGCGCATCTGGATGCGCCGATCGAGCCAGGCCGTTCCGACGTTGCAGGTGATTGCCACCGCCGGCGCGCGATCGAGCCAGGCGCAGCCGACGCCGGTGGTCAAATTGGTCGCGCCGGGACCGACGGTGGAAACGCACACGCCGGGAACGCCGGTGAGATAACCGACGGCGGTCGCCATGAAGCCCGCGGAAGTTTCGCTCGCGGTCAAAACAAACTCAACCGAGCTTCTGCGCAAGGCCTCGATCAGCGGCAGCACCGGCCCGCTCGGCACGCCGAAGACCCAGCGCACGCCGGCTTGCTCGAGGATGCGCGCGATCAAGTCGCTGTTGTTCAACTGATGAATTCCTCGTCGAGGATAGAGGATCGAGGATGGAAGATCGCGTTTTCGATCCTCAATCCTCCATCTTCGATCCTCGTTCTTCTAGTTGCCGATTCGCACCGTGTCGGCGGCATCCTGCACGGCGCGAATGATCGACAGCGCCGTGAGCTTGCCGGTTTTGGGATTCTCGCTAGGAATGTTCTCCAGATGAATGTGCAGCCGGCCGAACTCACCTTCCACTTCGATGTCGTGGCAGTTGCGCGCAAGCCCAGGCACAGCGAGAACTCTGACCCGCGTTTGGTCGGGGCCGATGCCGGCGAGGCTCACCGCTCCGGTTACATTCACGTTGGCCGGAAAGCCGCGGCAGGCTTCGCGCGCCGAGCCGGAAAAAATTTCCTTCTCCTCGGTCAAGCCGGCCAAAGAGATGCCGCGTTCGACCAGGTAGGGCGCGCCTTCCAAACCCACCGGCGGCTTTCGCGCCGTGTGGGTGACATGGGTGATCTGCCCCACGGATGCGGACTTGATTCCGTCGAGACCGGCGATGGCGCCGGAGGGCACGTACAGACGACAGCCGGTGCGCCGCGACTCGGCCATGAGGTCGGGATGATCGAGCAGCGCGCCGACGCTGATCACCATCAAATCCTTTCCTTCCGCAAAGACTTTTTTTGCAAGCTCCGCGACCACGCTGCCACCCGCCGCTTCCACCACCAGATCCGCAGCGCGCACCAACTCGTCGAGAGCGAGATACGGCGGCGGAGCGTTGAATCGCGCAAGAAATTCGCGCGCGCTTTTTTCCGTGCGGCTGGTGACCCCGGCGATGCGCACCGATAATTTGCCCGTTTGGGCCGCTTGAATGAGCGCCTTGCCGATGGCGCCGCAACCGACGATGCCGATGGATTTCATGGTTCCTCCCGTCTTTGGTCTATCGCGAAGAGTTTTTCCGTGTCAACGGGATGGCACCAACCAGTAGAGCATCCAGTAGACGATCACACCGGTAACCGAAACATAAAGCCAGATGGGGAACGTCCAGCGGGCGATGCGCCGATGCGCCGTGAAGTTCTCCCGCAAGGCGCGGCGCAAAGTGATCAACACCAGAGGTACGACGGCCGCCGCCAAAATCGTATGGCTGAGCAGAATCGCGAAGTAAACCGGCCGAACCCAGCCCTGACCTTTAAATCCGACCGAGCCGACCTGGGAGTGATAAACGAGGTAGGAAATCAGAAACAGGATCGAGCAGGTAAACGCCGTCAACATGCACGCGCGATGGGCATTGCGGCTACCGGACTTGATGAAAAGAAAACCGGCGCAAAGAAAAACGGCGCTGAGACTGTTCAGCGCCGCGTTCAAAGCCGGAAGTTCGGTGACGGAAATCAACGCGGGAAGATGTCCGGCAGCAGCATGAGAATCAAAAACACGCAGAGCACGAAAGGAACGATCGCGACGATCGAAAGCAGCGTTTTCTCGAATTTGAGATGCATGAAATGCATCGCCACCAGAGCCGCTTTCCACACCGCCAGGATCACCAGCAGACCGACCAGGAACATCCTCGGCAAACCCGTGTACACGATCGACACTTCAAGGATGGTCAGAGCGAGCAGGATGTAAAAAATCTTGATGTACTGAGCAGTGGAATGAGCGGCTGAATGAGCGACAGACGGCATAGGGGTTCCCTCGCAGTTTGGGCTAGAGCAGATAGACGAAAGTAAAAATCAAAATCCACACCAGATCGACGAAGTGCCAGTAGAGACCGGCGATTTCGACGTGTTTGGCCTGGTAACGGCCGCGGCTCACCGCGGCGAGCACGGCGCTGTTGTAGATCACTCCACCGGTCACGTGCATGCCGTGAAAACCGGTCAGGATAAAAAACGTGGTCGCAAACAGGTCCTTGGTGAAGGAGAGATTGTGCTCGGGCAAAACGTGGCCGATCAGATGGGTCCATTCGTACGCCTGACAGCCAAGAAAGGTCAAACCGCCGAGAATGGTGAAGCCCATGAATTTCTTGAAGCGCCGCTTGTCGTCTTCCTGAATCGCCGCCAGCGCGAGCACCATGGTCACGCTGCTGACGATCAACAGAAACGTCATCACGGCCGTCAGATTGATGCCGAGCGTGTGCGACGGCACTGGCCAGGTTTTGCTCGCATGACGAAGAATGCCGTAGCCGACGATTAGCCCGCCGAACGACATGGCGTCGCCGGCGAGAAACAGCCACATGCCGAGCTTGCCCCAACTCTCCGGGGTCAAAGGTGCTTCCGCGGGCTCGGCCCCCGCGTGCATCGCCACCGCTTCACTCATCTCCCACTCTCCTCCTGATTCCAAGCCAACGGCGCGAGGGGCTCGGAAGATTCCGCTTGCTCCTGCTGCATGCGCGCGCGCCGGTAAGCGCAAAACACGCCAGCGGCGATCAAGGCCATCACCGTGTACGGTGTCGCCATCAAAAAGAGCACGCTGGCGTTGAAGCCCGCGGTGATCGGATCGTTGGGGTCGCCGAAACAAACGGCGCAGGCCCACAACGCCCCCGGCTTTGCCAGCAGCGCCAGTCCCATCGCGATGGACGTCGAAAAAATTTTTCTATTCATGTTCAACGGCATGGCAAAAAGTAACGTATCGACCGGAATGTGTCAACCAATCGCATCAATAGAGGTAAACCAATCCATACAGCAAAGGCCAGAGCGCGACGACGAAGGTCCAATACATCGCGCAGATTTGCAGACCGACGTAGCTTTCCTTCGTATATCGGCCCCGCCGCGCCTTCGACCAGACGACCGCCAGCCAGATCAGCGCGCCGCACACGTGGGCCGCGTGACAACCGATGATGGTGTAAAACAACCCGCCGTACACGCTGCTCGAGACCGTCAGTCCGAAATGGAGCAACTGCAGCCACTCGTAGCCCTGGATCAGCAGGAATACGGTGCCGGCCGCTGCCGTCCACGACAAAAGACGGATCAGAAGCACACGCGCTCCGCGTCGATTCGCGCGCACTCCAAGCCGCATGGTGACAGCGCTTGCCAGCAGGATCAGCGTGTTCACGGCGGTCATCGCGGTGGGCAAGCGCGGTTGAAATGGCGGCGGCCAGACCTGGCTACCGACGCGAAAAACCAGATAGGCGCCGATCAGCCCGGCGAAAAACATCGCCTCCGCGCCGAGAAACATCAGCACCGCGAGCCAGGCGTTGCTGGCGAAGGCCGCGTTCG
>Ga0207707_10005767_pt1 | contig 10827 bp, 12 predicted proteins | sample KBSC83BmetaG_FD_184336 | JGI IMG/M metagenome (GOLD analysis project Ga0207707, IMG submission 184336) | Corn rhizosphere microbial communities from Kellogg Biological Station, Michigan, USA - KBS C8-3B metaG (SPAdes) (version 2) | ecosystem: Host-associated > Plants > Roots > Rhizosphere ... | reverse complement strand
AATGATTTCTGCTTGGACCAAGCATATATCAGACGCAGCTGAAAAAGAGAAATTCAAACAAACAGTATTAAGTTCTAAAACAACTCTACAACGCCTCCAAGCAATGATTAATGAAATGAAAGAGGAAGTAGATAACTTAGAACTTAATAACAAGATATACGATGTTCCCAATTGGGATTATCGTCAGGCACATTTGAACGGTTTCAAAGATGCCATTAAGAAAATAAACCGAATACTTACCCTAGACCAACAGGACAATAAATGACCAATCTATTCGAAGCTCCGGTAGACCAACCTGATGCTTCACTCCGAGAAGAAATCACCAACAAGTGGAAAGACAAGCCCGTTGAGGAACTTCTCAAAGCAAAGGTAGAGAGTGATCTCTACATCAAATCGTTAGAACGTCAGAAGGATGAACTCCGTAATGATTATCTTAAACAACGAGATGAATTGCTAACTAAGGCTAAATTTGAAGAGTATATCCAGAAGATGGAATCTCTAAAAGACGGTCAAGTAACAGAACCCAAAGTGAACGAAGTCTCTGAGCCGAAATACGACCCTAAGGAAATTGAAAGTCTAGTTCTTAATAAGATCAACGAAACAAAGAAGATCGAGAAAGAGACTGAGAATTTCAATAGAGTCCAAATGAAATTACAGGAACGGTTTGGTAATAACTACCAATCAGTTCTTAGAGAACAACAGATTAATCTTGGTTTGTCTGACAGTGATGTCAACGACCTCGCTAAGAAATCACCTGAAGCTTTCTTCAGGATGATGAATCTCAACGAAGGTACGAAGGAATCATTTCAGGCACCGCCTCGTAGTAACCAGCGAATGGACAACTTCGCACCAAAGGTACAGAAGCGGGATTATAATTATTACCAAGACCTGAAGAAGACGAATCCTCGTCTGTATCTCGATCCTAAAATCGCTGTCCAAATGCATAACGACGCCGTAGAACAAGGCGAAGCATTCTTTGGATAATTTTTAACTATAACTTTTAAGGACTTCACATGGCCGGTTTTACCGACATGAATAATCAGTATCTTATTAGGACTAACCTTTGGTCGCGTCAGATCAAGGAACTCCTTCTGGATGAACTGAATGCTATGAAGTTTGTTAAGGTTCTCAGTGACTTCCCCGATGGCTATACGCTAAACATTCCGTCGATTGGTGAAGCCGAGACTGCTGATTTCAATGAAAATCAGGCAGTCAAGTACAATCAGTTCGATACGGGTAACTTTACATTCTCGTTCGACCAGTATAAGTACTCGGCTAACGCAATCAGCGAGAAGTTCAAGCGGGATAGCTTCTATGCTCAGGATGTGATCGCGGCCTTCGTGCCTCGTCAGCATCGTGCGCTGATGGAAGCTGTTGAGACTCGGATTTTTGCTGTTGGCAATTCCGGACAAACTGCTTCTAACTCTAACGTCATCAACACTGCAAGCCATCGCTGGGTTGGTTCTGGCTCCGGTCAGAGCATCACCCTCGCTGACTTCCAGAAGGCTCAGTATGCGTTGACGAAGGCTAACGTGCCTCTCACCAACCTCTGTGCTGTTGTTGACCCCTCGGTTGCCTATACTTTGGCTACTCAGGCTAACCTCGTCAACCTTCTCTCGCCAATGCCCATGTGGGGCAGCGTCATCAATGACGGTATTATGACTGGATTTAAGTTCCGGTTTAATATCTTCGGCTTTGATATCTACGTCAGCAATTACCTCCCGGCGATTGCTTCGGAAACTGTCAATTCCATCACTGTGACGAATGGTGTGGCTAACTTCTTCTTCTCTGCGACTCCTGGTGATACTACGCCTTGGATCGGCGGCTTCCGTCAGATGCCCACGGTCTACAGCGAGTTCAACAAGGACCTCCAGCAGGAAGAGTACCTCACTATTGCTGAGTATGGTTTCAAGCTGTATAGGCCTGAAAACATGGTCATCATCCTCACCGCAACTGGCGTTGTGCCGACCTAATAAAGGAGAAACAATATGGTTGCTGGAAATTGGCTTGACCCCGATGGCCTGTATCGTCAGTACGGTACTCAAAAGGCTGTCCCCGAGACTGGTGGTGATTATCTCTCATACGGTTCTAACCGTGTGCTTGAAGTCGTCATCGATCTCACTACTCTAACCTCCACCGCTGCTATTCAGTCTAACACGACTATTTTCGGTACGTCTGCTTCTTCGCAGATTATCATCGAGAAAGTTGAGGTTCAGGTTGAAACTGGCTCGACTGGTGGTACTAGCTTCAGCGTCGGCTTGATTCAGTCGGATCGTGCTACGATTCCGTCGAATTACTCCACTGCTTTCGTTAATGCGCTTGTAAACGCTTCGACGAATGCCGCTGGCGATCTTCTCACTCTCTCGACTGGTTCTACCAGTGCGGGGGGTTTGATTGGTTCGCAGCCTGCTGCTGCTACGAGTCCGTATTACATCACTGCGTTGTCCAGTGGTACTTACACTGCCGGTAAGGTTCGTGTTCGTATTCACTACCACGCAATTGGTACGATCACTCAGTAATGGATATGCCTAGCCCCTCTGCCTCTGGTACGGGCTAGCCTTCCAGAAAGGTAAACATGTCCTTATCCCCTCTAGTTTATAACACGGCTGGTAATCACGAGATTCTCGATGGTGTTCAGCTTAGTTATGACACAATGACTAACACAGCAGTTCCTTCGGCTACTCAGCCGTCGATTGTCTGTGGTACGGGTGCTCCGACGTTCTCTGCAGTTAAGGGTACGTTGTACATCCGTCTCGATGGTTCTAGTACGTCTACCCGTCTGTATATCAATACGACTGGTTCAACGACTTGGACCAATTTTACAAGTGGCGCTTAATGGATCGGGAGCTTCGGCTCCCTTTCTATAGGAACATTCATGTCTAAAATAACACTAACTGACTTAGTTAACCTCCAGAATGAAACTACGGCGGTTAATGCTATCAACGATAACAACGCAACATTAGAAGCTGCGTTTGATAATACTCTGTCAAGAGATGGAACCTCTCCTAACCAGATGGGTGCTGACCTTGATATGAATTCTAATAAACTTCTTAATCTTCCTGCTCCTACTAGTAACTTCGAGCCTATCCGTCTTGTTGATGCTCAGACACTAGGAACTGGTGGAACTATTACAGTCAATCCTCTTCCTGCCGGAGGTACTACTGGACAAACTCTTACAAAGAATTCTAATAGTAATTTTGACACAAGCTGGCAGACAATCGGTACCATCATTCCCGGTGGTGCAACTAATCAAGTTCTATCTAAAAACAGTAGCACTAACTTCGATCTGAAATGGCAGAATGCTGTTACATCTGTAGGTGTTACTACTCCTTCTGATTTAACTGTAACTAACTCTCCTGTTACTACCTCAGGTAATATTGGACTTAATTGGGCTAATACACCGACAGGCACTGGTAGTATAGTTAGGCAGACTTCACCTACTATTATTACTCCTCAAATTGCTCAAATTACTAATTCAGGTAATACTCTTACACTTCCTACTGCTAATGATACATTAGTAGGACGTAATACAGCAGATGTCCTAACTAATAAATCTATATCTACCGATCAGCTTACAGGTACTCTTCAAGCTGTTAATGCTCCTGCATACGCAGGTGATGTCACTGTCAATTCAGGAACGCTGACTACAACTATTGCCGCTAACGCAGTTACTAACGGACAGATAGCGCCTATGGCTGCCTATACCCTTAAGGGTAATGCTACAGGTTCTTCTGCTAATCCTACTGATATATCTATACCTGCTTTAACTCAGAAAGCTTCTCCAGTATCTGGAGACCTCGTTATGATTGCAGATAGTGCTGCTAGCAATCAACTTAAATACGCTACTGTAGGTAGTGTTTCTGTCGCAGGTTCTGTTTCTTCGGTTGGTGGACTGACTGGTGCAATTCAGGTAGGTCCTGGTATCACTACTAGCGGTGGTACTACTATTCTCTCTGATCCCGCTATGATTGGTGAGATCAGGCAGTTAGCTTTTAACCGTATTCCTGCAAACTTCTTAGCTTGTAATGGCGCTCAAGTTCTTAGGGCTGGCTTTGCAAGTCTTTTTGCAGCATTGGTTGTATCTTCTGTAGTTACTATAACAATAGCCTCCCCGGCAGTAGTAACATGGACTAGTAATCAACTACAGAATGGTGATCCCATTCTTCTAACTACTACTGGTTCTCTTCCGACTGGACTTGCTACGGCTACCAAGTATTACGTCAAGAACGTCTCAGGTAATACTTTCAATCTTTCAGCTACCCCATTTGGCACAGCTATTAATACCAGTGGTACTCAAAGTGGGACCCATACTGCTACCAATGCTCCGTGGGAAGGTACGGCTATCGGTAATGGTATAACTACCTTCACTCTTCCAGACTTCCGAGGTTATTTCCCTCGTGGTGTAGATAATGCTGCAGGTGTGGATGCTAACCGTTCATTCGGTGCTAATCAGACACATGCCTTCCAAACCCACGGTCATAGTTATACAGAACCTAACGGTGGTGTTGGCCATACCCATCTTGTTAACGAAGCTCTTAATCCGACAAGTTCAACAGCTAATCAAGTTGTACCAGGTATCGGTGCACTCGGTGCGGCAGGTGCTGTTACTCAGAATGCAGTTACAGGTATCACAATTACAGCGCCTAATTCAGGTAATGTTACTAGTGAAACTAGACCGTCTAACCAAACTGTATTGTATGTTATTAGGTATCAATGAGTAAAGTTTCTCTTATTGACATAGGTAGTATAACGCAATCTCCTGTTTCAGCTGTTAATGTTATTAATAATAATAACGCTGCAATAGAAGATGGTTTTGATAATACCATATCTAGAGATGGCACTGGCCCCAATCAAATGGGTGCCAATCTAGATATGAATAATAATCGTGTCTTAAATCTTCCTGCACCTGTTGCAACTTCAGAACCATTACGTCTAGCTGATCTTGATAAATTTAACTCTACTGGAACGATAACTAACATTCCGGTAGGAGGAACTACAGGACAAGTCCTTGCTAAGAATAGTGCAGTTGATTATGATATTTCTTGGAAAGATGAAAGCACTGAGTTAGTTGCTGGTAATAATATATCTTTAACAGGAACTACTCCAACTACAATAGCTACAGTGGCATCTCCAATTTTCTCAGGAGTTAAAGTTTCTTCTTTAGTAGCTAGTGAAGCAGTTCAAACAGATGCTAGTAATAATTTAGTATCTCTTGCTAATACAGGAAGTGGTAGTAATGTTCTTAGTACATCTCCAACATTAGTTACTCCTGTATTGGGAACGCCTACTTCTGTTACGCTTACCAATGCTACAGGACTTCCCGTATCTACTGGAATATCGGGGTTAGGAACAGGCGTATCTACTTTTCTAGCTACTCCTTCTTCTGCCAATCTAGCTGCAGCTTTAACCGATGAAACAGGCACAGGTGCAAATGTCTTTGCTACGTCACCTACATTAGTCACTCCTGTTATTGGCACTCCTACTTCTGGTACTTTAACCAACTGTACTGGATTGCCAGTTTCTACTGGTATATCTGGTTTAGCTGCAGGTGTATCGACCTTTCTAGGTACTCCTACGTCAGTTAATCTTAAAACGGCGGTTACGGATGAAACAGGTAGTGGTGCTCTTGTATTTGCAACAAGTCCGACGTTAGTTACTCCAGTGTTGGGAACTCCAGCTAGCGGTACTCTCACAAATTGTACAGGTCTTCCCTTAACTACAGGTGTTACTGGTAATCTTCCAGTGACTAATCTTGGTTCTGGAACAAGTGCGAGTTCTACGACATTCTGGCGTGGTGATGCTATTTGGGCAGCCCCTCCATCAGGTTCAGTTGTTTTTCTGGAAACCCTTACTGCTTCTAATTCTGCAAGTATATCTACTTCTGTTTCATGGTCTGGCTATTCAGCAATTCAATTTGTTTTTTTAAATATTGTCCCTGTTACTGCTGGTACCTTTTTTACATTTGAATTTACATCTGGAGGAACTCTTCAGACATTAAATTATAACAATTCAGCTTATGATTCTTCTAATGGTGGTGCTATTTTATTTAATAACGCTACTACCGGAGGTATAGCTTGCTGTGGCGGAAATTCCATGGGAAATAATTCTTCTTATGGTCTTAGCGGGACAATAACAGTTTATAATATTAATTCAAACAGTTCTTTTAAAATTGCTAGTGGAACTACTACTTATTGCGCTAATGGATCGACATTACCAAACGTAGCTGTTTGCGGAGGAACTTGGTCTGGTACGGGTGCTATAACTGCTGCCACATTTATCATGAGTCCAGGTAATATCTCAACAGGTTCAATTAAAGTATATGGAATTGTTTGATGAAATCTAATTACAACGATTGTCTACAACGAGTTCTTAAAGATGAAGGCGGATATACTAACGATCCTAATGACTCTGGCGGTCCCACTAATTTCGGTATTACCATTGCTGATTATCGCAAGTACATCAACAAGAACGGGACTGCCGAAGATGTCAAGTCTATGTCGGTTGATGAGGCAAAAATTATCTACAAAGCCCGTTACTGGGATGCTCTGGGCTGCGATAAACTTCCCAGTGGTGTTGATTATACTTGCTTTGATTATGGTGTTAATAGTGGGTTAGGACGCCCTAGGAAGGCTCTACAGCGATTTAAATCACTGTCGGGTACTCAACTGATAGATGCCATCAATGACGAACGTACGGCCTTCCTAAAGGCTATATCCAGTGGTAAAAATGGTAAATTTCTTAAAGGATGGCTTGCAAGGGTCAACCGTGTACGTTCATATTCAAAACAGTTGGCTAGTAAGAAAGATACTACTACCGGTCCTGTCGTTGCTACTGGCTTTGGCAGTATCGGCATTGCTATTAGTCAGTTCTTCCATACTCATGAAACTCTTATTATCATTTCATCGATGGTTGCAGCCTTAGTCATAGGCTATGCGATACATCGCTATAAAAATAAAGGTAAACAATGACTGATTACACTTTCTCCACTGATGTGGTTCCTCATGCACATGCAGCTGTTGCTCATGCTAAGCATGTCGTCCATGTCGCCCCTCAAATAATTAAACAAGGATATTCTATGCTTACTCTCATTCTCTCGAACGTCGTGACTGCCATCGTCTTTGGTGTCGGTGCATGGTACGTTCGTGGCCGTGGTCTCAACGGTGTCCAGATCGATCTCAACAACATTAAAGCAGATGTCGAAAAAATCAAAGCTCAGCTCTTCCCCGTCGCGCCTGCAACGCCTGTGGCGTAACTCCCAGACTAAGCTCTGGGCTTCCATACAAGCAAGCTCAGCAGCTATTCTAGGTTCAATCACAGCGGTAAGTAGTGTTATATCTTCAGATGCTTTCAAGAATGTACTTGATACTTTGTCTGTTCCTTGGTGGGTACCTACTGGTATAGCTGTAATGGCTCTGATTTCTTATTTAGCACACGGACACGATGCTTAGCTGGATTCCTCTTTTAGGTCCTATATTGCAGGGGCTGTTTTCAACAGCCTCTTCAATCTATGCTACCTTCAAGAATACTCAAGTAGAACAGATTAAGGCTGACACCATAACTGCGCAAATTGGTGCGCAGATGGTAGAAAGTAATAATCACTATCTTTCAATTAGAATTCTTACTGACGCAGCATTGCTTATGCCTGTATCTTGGTCTGCCCTAATTGGATGGGATACTATCGTGGCTAAACGTTTCCCTGACTTGATGTTTCATGTAGCTAATTATCCTACAGAGGTTCAATACATTCCTTATGGTGCTTTTGCTTTCTTATTTGGAGTACTTGGAATGAATATATGGAAACGTAAATGAAACAAACATTACTTCAAATGACACAAGACATTCTTTCAAGTATGTCTTCAGATGAAGTCAATAGCATAGGAGATACTACAGAGTCTCTCCAAGTTGCAAATATTATCAAGCAGAAGTACTTCGATATTGTTAATCGGGTACCTCTACCTGAGCATGAGCAATTGATACAGCTTGATCCATCACTGGATAACAGTACACCTGTTTTGATGTATGTCCCTGATGGCATAGCTAACATCAAGTGGATTAAGTATTTCGATAGCAATGTCGCTGATGGCACTCAATCAGATGACTTCAATCACGATCTGAATACAGATATCCAAAATAATGCTAACTCTATAGGTGTAGCTCCTCCGGGATATCTTCCAATTCAAATACTTCCTAACCATTCATTTATAGCAATGGTTAATAGTTTTAATCCAACTGATGAAGGTGTTGAGTCGTTTACGTTTACAGATGTAAGTAACACAGGGTTCCATTATGATTTTAACCTGTATTATAAAAATAATGGACAACCCCGTTATTGTACTATTCTAAGTAATAAGTATGTAATCTTCGATTCATTTGATAGCTCTCAGGATAGTACTCTTCAAGCTAGTAAGACTATGTGCTTTGGAAGTATTATTCCTCAGTGGCAGAATGAAGATGGTTTCATACCTGATCTCGCTGAAGAACAATTTCAACTTCTTCTTAATGAAGCGAAGGCATTAGCTTTCTTCGAATTAAAACAACAGCCTCATCAGTTAGCTATTCAGGAAGCTCAACGTGGTTGGAGTACTATTCAAAAGAATAAGGCTATAACTAATAGACCTTCATATTTTAATGAACTCCCTAACTTCGGTAGACGTTCCGGTGTATATTATGGAACTAGAGGTTTTGGAAATGGATATAATCAAGGATGGAGCCAATGGCAATAAGCCCTGAAAGTAAATTAAAATCAGCAGACAGAGTGCTGATGCTAGAGCCAATTGATGGCAAGAAACCTCTGTCATCTACCGGATTGGTAGACCCACGTCTATTTAAAGACGGTGACGAAGGCAATCGTCTTCATGCAGTAATGGATGGAGAGACTTGCTTGTGGTCGTTGAAGTACGACAAAGGTAGTATTCCTCCTGGACTGAATGGCAGGTTTACTAGTTTTAAGAATATCAAGAAGTTCGCTGAAGATTATTTTCTGACCAGAAATATAAAGATTACTGAAGTTAAGGATTAACTGTGCCTGCTCAGGTACTAACATCTACTGAGAACAATTTCACTCGTGGCTTAATCACCGAAGCTACTGGGTTAAATTTTCCAGAGAATGCAGCCACTCAAACTGATAACTGTGTCTACACTCTTATCGGGGATGTCGCACGTCGTCAGGGTATTGCTCAAGAAGTAAACGGAACTACTAATAATATTTCTGTTATTAATCAGAGTATAAATACATATAAATGGAATAACGTCGGTGGAGATGGATTAACTCAAGTTGTTGTTGAACAAGTAGGAGGTACTCTATACTTCTATCGTTCTTCGACAGCAACTAATGCTTCTCCATTATCAACTCAACTACTTGTTAGTACTGTTTCTTTATCGTCTTTTGTTGCTATAGGAAATACCTTAGATGTAAGTCTAGAGTGTCAGTTTGCGGATGGTAATGGCTATCTGTTTGTCTTTCATCCTCAGTGTGATCCGTTCTATTGTACGTATACATCAGGAACAATAATTGGGTCTCCTATTGGGATTCAAATACGAGATTTTGCAGGTATTTTTGAAAGCAGTGGTGTTAATGTTCGTCCTGCGTCTTTAACACCAGAACATCAGTATAATCTAGTTAATCAAGGATGGACTTCAGCTAATCCATGGTTTTCTGGAAGTTCTACACTTATCAATCCTATTTCTACTGGTGTTAAATCTTTTTCAGTATTAGCTGGTATGTCAGTATCTCTAGGTGATAATGTCGTTATAGAGACTGGGCATCAAACCGCCCCCGGTGGTGTTTTTTATCCAGGTGGTACTATTGTCATGACTGGTACTGTTACTGGATATTCAGGAACAATCATAACTGTTAATGTTACTTATGCTAATCCTGCTTTTATTGGCAGTGGCATTGGAGATTGGATTCTATACCCAACTAACCATGGCTACATAACTACATGGAATTCTTCTGAAGGTAATTACCCAAGCAATGCCGATGTGTGGTGGTATTTCAAAGATACATCAGACGCATTCAATCCTGCTACCACTCAACCTAACGTAGACCTCTCTTCAGGTAATGCTCCTAAGGGTTCATTTCTTCTTAACCCATGGAGACAAACACGTTCGGCAGTTTCAACTATCGCTGGACTTACGGATGTCATAACTAATGTCCGTCCTCGTACAGGATGTTGGTTCCAAGGACGTGTATGGTATACCGGAGTAGATGATTCTTTTGCAGCTACTGGTGATGCTATCTTCACCACTTGGACTGAGAATATTTACTTCTCTCAAATAGTTCAGACTAGCGCTGACTTTGGTAAGTGTTATCAAGTAAATGATCCTACTTCAGAGAATCTCTTTGATTTACTTCCTACTGATGGCGGTGTCATAACTATACAGGGTTCTGGTAGTATATATAAATTATTCCCAATCCAGAATGCTCTCTTAGTATTCGCAGCTAATGGTGTCTATTATATCTCAGGTAGTCAAGGTACTGGCTTTTCAGCAAATAATTACACTGTTACTGAACTTTCTAAAATAAGAAGTATATCTAGTACATCCTTTGTTAGTATCAACGGATGGCCGATGTTCTGGAATGAAGAAGGCATATACCAAGTATCTCCTGCTTCAGATGGTCAGAATGCTCAAAATCAAGTACGTACTAATCAGATTCAAGTAACTCCTATTACAGTAGGGACTATTCAAACTTTCTACGACGACATACCTTTATCTTCTAAACTATATGCTAGAGGTGCTTACGATCCTATAGAATACGTAGTTCAATGGGTATACAGAGATACAGATGCTCCTGATGTAACAGGAAGATATACATATAATAAAATT
>Ga0207707_10005765_pt1 | contig 10828 bp, 11 predicted proteins | sample KBSC83BmetaG_FD_184336 | JGI IMG/M metagenome (GOLD analysis project Ga0207707, IMG submission 184336) | Corn rhizosphere microbial communities from Kellogg Biological Station, Michigan, USA - KBS C8-3B metaG (SPAdes) (version 2) | ecosystem: Host-associated > Plants > Roots > Rhizosphere ... | reverse complement strand
GTATTCCGAAATTTTCTCCGTTCGTAGGGGAGGCGGGTACCCGCCTCCCCTACGATTGCGCACGTAACGCGCGGTTGAGGTCGCTGAGGGATTGGCGCTGGTTGCCGTCGGCGTCGACGTTGTCGGGTGAGAGCCAGGTCTCGAAGTTGGCGCGGATGGCGGACCATTCGCTGTCGAGGATCGAGAACCACGCCGTGTCGCGGTTGTGGCCTTTATAGATCATGTGCTGGTAGAAGATCCCCTCGAAGGCGAAGCCGAGTCGCGTGGCGGCCTTGCGCGAGGCAGCATTCAGCGCGTCGCACTTCCACTCCAGCCGCCGGTAGCCGAGGTCGTCCAGGGCGTTGCGCATCAACAGGTAGAGTCCCTCGGTCGATTCGCGACTATTCCGCAGCGACTGCGCCAGCCAGATGTGGCCGATCTCGATGACACCATTCTTCGGCTCGATACGAAGGAAGCTCGCCATGCCGGCCGCCTTGCCGTCGCGCCCATCGCGAATGGCATAGAAAACCGGATCGGCCTGCGCTGCGTTGTCGCGCAACCAGCCACGAAAAGCGTCGAAACTGGTGAATGGACCGTAGCCCATGTAATCCCAGGTTCGGTCCGTGTCGACGCCGCTGCGGCAGGCGTCCCAGAGTTCTTCGGCGTGGGTGAGCGGATTGAGCGGTTCCAGTCGCGTATAGCGCCCTTCGAGCGGGCTGCGCGCCGGATAAAGCCCCGGTGGCAGTGGGGTGACATCTTTACCGGAAAGCTGGCGCGCGGTAAGTGGCTGAACCATCGGTATTACTCCTTCAACATCGATTGAGTGCGCCTGCTTGTCCGGCTTGAGCGCCGGACGCGCGATGATCGTGCAACGGAAATGGATCGATGTTGAGGACCACCTTGGCACGATTAAGGGAGCCACTTTGCAGAACTTCGGTTCAACGCATCCGCCTGGCTTAGCCAGGCGGATGGATCAGCGGTGAATGAGGGTCTGGAGAGATGTTAGCTGTGGGCTTCAATTGTGTACATCTCGGAACGGCCCGATTCTACGAATTCGTTCGCTTGCGCCATCCGCTGGCCAATCTCTGGATTTTGGAACATCTGATTGCGAAACTGCTCCCATTGGGCCATGCTCTCCAGCTCGATTTCGAGAACGACTCTGTGGAATGGACCCGAGAGATCGGTAAGGATGCGCCATGGATGGTCTTGTCCCAGTGCTTTGCCGATCTCCCGATTGCCCTCAGCCATCAGCGAAGCGAATTCTGCCGCTTTCCCCCACTTTGCTTGAAAGACTTGGCGTATGAGGATCATGCTGCGCTCCTGACTTGCGCCAATGAAAGCCAACATTTGAGTTGCCTACGATGGTGGGTTCATCGTATCACGCCAGTAGCGCCTGGCGAATCTCCTCGTCGGTTACGATTCAGACACCACGACGACTGCCAGTCGCATTCCACCGGCAGAGCATGATTCATTGTGCCGCTACAGACGAGGAAAGGTTGTCGTGACTTCGGAGCGGGCGGCGCGCATGAGCCAGATATAGCCGCCTTCCAGGCTCGGGTCGGCCGGCTGGGCGCCGGACGTGAAAGTCGCGTCGCCGACGACGCGGTACTGCGTCTCGTTCGCCAGATGCAGCGTTGAGACGACGATCAGGTCGCCGTCCGGCTTGGACCCATCGGTTGTGATCGTCCAGACCTTGCCGCGCGCCGCGTCGATCAGATCGGCGGTCGTCCCCTCAAAGAGGAGCTTGCCTTTGCCGAGAATCGCCAGGTTACGGCACGTCTGGGCGATATCCTCGACGATGTGCGTCGAGAGGATGACGGTGCGATCGCCGCCGAGGTCGGAGAGCAGGTTGCGGAAGCGGATGCGCTCCTCCGGATCGAGTCCGGCGGTCGGCTCGTCGACGATCAGCAGCCGTGGATCGTTGAGCAGCGCCTGAGCGATGCCGACGCGGCGCTTCATACCCCCCGAGAACGTCTTGAGCTTCCGCTTGGCGACATCGTCGAGCGCAACGAGTTCCAGCAGCTCGTTGACCCGTTGCGCTCGCGCCCGCCGGTCGTTCAGCCCTTTCAGGATGCCGATGTAATCGAGGAATTCACGGGCAGTCAGATCGGGGTAGAGGCCAAGCTCCTGCGGCAGGTAGCCGAGAATCGCCTTGATTGCCTGGCGACCGGTGTCGGTCGTGGCGTCGATCTGCCCGGCGCGAATCTCGCCCGAGGTCGGGCGCAGGATGCCGGCCAGAATACGCATCAGCGTCGTCTTCCCCGCGCCGTTCGGGCCGAGTAGACCGAACATCCCGTTCGGAATCGTGAGGTCGATCCCGTCGAGCGCACGGACGTTGCGGTTATAGATTTTGGTCAGGTTCTGGATCTCGATCTGCATCGTCTCTCCTTCTTATTGCCGGGCGCGTTGCCAGTTGAGATAGCGCTGGGCGATGAACAGGGCGAGCGCGGCACTGCAGAGCAGCAGCGCGATGCTGGCGGCGCCCTCCCAGGTCGAACCGGTGCTCCCGCCCATGGTCATGATCTCGTCTGCGTGGCTGAAGAAACCGGCCGCGGCGAAGCTACCGCGCGGCGTGAGCCACGTGGTGCTGATGGTTGGAATGCCATACGACGGGCTGAGGAGATTGCCCCAGAACCAGTAGCCGACGAAGAGGAACTGATAGAGCGGCACCCAGAGAATGGCCGGCATCACAATCGAGAAGGCAGCGACGAAGAGCAAGCCGGGAAGATTGATCGCCAGAAAGGCGGACAGACCAAGGGGGATCGCCAGCGGATCGTGGCGGTCGGCCAGCATGTAGATGATGCCGGAAAAATAGATGATGAAGATCGGAGTGGCGGTCGCGACGGCGCTGCCGAAGTACTTGCCGGTGAGCCGGCTGCCGGACGGCGCCGGCAGGGCATCGAGCAGTTCGGGCAGGTGCAGGCGACGATCGCGCGGCAGCCGGTCGGCCAGCAGCACGCCGAAGACGATCGGGAGAAACGCATTGCAGACGACAGCCCACTGCGCCACGACGACCGGCAGCGCCGTATCGTGCGGGAAATTCCAGGGGTTGCCCAAGCCGGCAATAACGGTCAGGCTCGCCACAAAGGTCGCGATCCAGACCGACTTGCGCCGCAACTGCATGCGGAACTCGTAGCGTGTCGCGCCGCAGAGTGCCGGCCAGATTCCGTGGTTCATTCTTCCCCTCCCAGCAGGATCGATGGATTTCTCTTCAACCAAACGAGCGCCAGCGCAGCGAAGAGCAGCCCAACCGCGATCAATTCCAGCCGGTTCGCGAGCCAGTAGGATTGACCGGCGCTGTAGCTGGTGGCGAAGAGGAAAAAGGGATGCATCCAATCGGTCGTCTCGAACCGATCATGGAGCAACGTTTCCACGATCCAGATACCAGCGAGTACGGCGGCCGCGCCGGCTCGGCTGCGCAGCAGCAGGGCGAGCAGCGCACCGGCTCCGGCATACCAGGCGAGCGGCGCCAGCCAAACGAGTTGTTGCGTCAGCAACGAGACCGGCGCCAGTTCGTGACCGATCACGCGTACAACGAGCGTCGTGCCGATTCCAACCAGCGTCGTCCAGCCGAGCATCAGGGCGAATCGTCGCGCGAACGTTGTGCGATAGCGCTTCACCAATGACAGGTGCAGTTCGAGCAGCGAATCGGAACTGACAAGCGTCGCGGCGATCAGCCCGACCGCCGTGGCGACGCCGATCTCCAGTCCGGTGACGACGGCGCGCGTCGAGCGGTCGGGTGAAACACCGTTCGCGCGCATCAGCAGCCCGAAGCCGCTGAAGGCGAGCATGATCACGAGCGGCGTGAGCAGCCCGACGAGGCCGACGCGCCGGAGTTCATAGTGAAGCCAGTCGAGATTCATACGATCCTTTCGTCGTATACGTTCCATTAGTGCGCCGTCGTCTGATTCAGGCCGAAACGTTCCTGATGCGGCACGTAGACGATGGCGAAGAGCAGCAGCGCCAACCCGAGAATCATCAGGTAGGGATTGAGCAATGAGAGCCCGAACGCGCGCGCCGTATCGACGGACTGTTCCGCGTTCTGGTGCAGCGTGTTGCTCATCTGCAGCAGGCGCAGCCCCCAGAGGATGAACGAGCCGACCATCGCGACCAGCGGGTTGAAGACCAGCGAAACGGCCAGTGTCAGCGCGGAGAGAAAGAGCATCGGTGCGAACCAAAGTTTAACCAGCGTCCAGAGATTGAAGCCATGAACCGTCGTTAGCAGCAGCGAGGCGATGAGCGCCAGCAGCAGGTCGTAGCCGAAGACGAGCGTCAGGCGGCTAAGCAAGACGAGGCGCGGCGAGGTTGGCGTCGAGATAGCGATCTCCAGCGACGGATCACTCTCCGGTCCGTAGATGAAGGCCATGCCGAAGGCGGCGACGACCGGCGCGATGAGCGCTAAAGTGAACGAGCCGAACGACTGATGCAGCGTCGCGATGGCGACGATCACTCCGAGCGCGGTCGTCAGGCCGGAAGCGAGCCAGATGCCGCGTCGCACCAGCGGCGCCTGCCCGCGCAGCAGTTGCCAGAGATAGCGGATCGAGCGGACATCGACCGGATTGGTGGCTGGTTGACGCGCCACTTCGCGCTCGAGTTCGGTATGGATCCGGCCGAGCAGGTCGGGCGCCGGTACCGCGACCACGTCCATTTGCCGCGTCGCCGAGGCGATCGCGCGCCACACATCGAGTTCGGCCCGGCAGGCGGCACAGTCGCGCAGGTGCGCTTCGACGCGCGCCCAGTCACCATTGTCCAGGCGCTGATTGAGATAGGCCGGCAGCAGATCGACGACGTGAACACCATCCAACATAGTCATCGCTCCGTTTCCGCGGTTTCGAGAATGTCGCGCAACAGGCGCCGGGCGTTACTCAAGCGGCTGCGAATCGTGCCGAGCGGCACATCGAGCAGGTTGGCCATCTCGGCATAGGAGAGCTCGTGGACGAAGGCGAGGAGCAGCACCTCCCGATGGACGGGGCGCAAGCGCATGATCGCCTCGCTGAGCGCCTGCCGATCAGCGTCGCGCAGCACGGCCTCCTCCGGCTCCGGTTCGTCACTCGGTGCCTGCTCGAGCGTCGTGTCGTCGGTGAGCGTGAGGTTGCGACGACGCAGGCTGTTGTGCGCCTGACGCCGGGCGATGCCAAAGAGCCAGGTCTTGACCGAGGCTCGCCCTTCGAAGCGAGCGGCCGCCCGCCAGGCGGCGACGAACGTGTCCTGCAGGATCTCTTCAGCCAGCCCGCGATCGGCGGTGAGCGTCAGAAGGTAGCCGAAGAGCGGCTGCGCGTATCGCTGGTAGAGCGTATCGAGCGCCTGCCGTTCTCCGTCCGCGATACGTGCGACGATCTCACCCTCGACGACGTCGCTCCGTTCGCGCTTCCAACTGTTCACCACGGTTATCGCGTACTCCACGTCAATCACGCCTCCATCGCCTTAGTAGCGACGAAGCGCAATAAAGTTCACGGTTCACACTAATGGTGGCAGATTACGGTATGGGGACGCCGGCAGTTCTTGCTCACGCTCGAACGCGCCGCGCGTTGTCCCTTTTTCCGGTCTTCCCCTGTCCAACCGAACAGGCTGCTTACCTTGAAGCGATTGATATACTGCGCGAGCTAACTGACCGGTTAGTTAGTTTACAGAGCGTGCGTGAAATCTGTTTTGCCCCTCGGGACGCGGAAAACAGGCCGCGAGCGCGGAGTTCACTCATTGGGACGGGGTGACCGGTTGAAAGTCAGATCTCTCGATTATAAGTGGCTCGTCGCGATTGTCTTTGTTTCCGGTCTCTTCATGGACATCATGGATTCGACAATCGTCAACGTCGCCCTGCCGACTCTGGGACGCGAGTTCCACGCCTCGACGACGACGCTCGAATGGGTCATTACCGCCTATCTGCTCAGCCTGGCCGTCTGGATTCCGGCATCCGGCTGGGTCGGTGATCGCTTCGGCACGAAGCGGGTCTTCCTTTTCGCGCTGGCGATGTTTTCGCTCGGGTCGGCCCTGTGCGGTATGGCCTGGAGCATCAATTCGCTCATCTTTTTCCGGGTATTGCAGGGCGTCGGCGGCGGCATGATGACGCCGGTCGGCACGGCGATGCTCTTCCGCGCCTTCCCGCCGCACGAGCGTGCCACCGCCTCGGCGGTCCTCGTCATTCCGACCGCGATCGCACCGACCGTCGGGCCGATTCTCGGTGGCTGGCTGGTCGATCACGCGAGCTGGCGTTGGATCTTCTATATCAATCCCCCGGTCGGTATTCTCGGCTTCATCTTTGCTCTGTGGGTGCTGAAAGAACATAAAGAGGAGAGCGTCGGGCGCTTTGATAGCCCCGGCTTCTTCCTTGGTGCCATCGGTCTGCCGTTAGCCCTCTTCGCCCTGTCACAAGGGCCGACCGCGGGCTGGACCTCAACCAAAGTGTGGGGCACCGGTCTGGCCGGCGTCGCCTTTCTCATCGCGTTGATCGTGGTCGAGCTGAAGAAGCACGAGCCGATGCTGGCGCTGCGGCTCTTCAGCGACCGGATGTTCCGCAACGGCAATATGGTCGTCTTCGCCATCTTCGGCGCCATGATGGGCCTGCTCTTCCTGCTTCCGCTTTTCTTGCAGGATCTGCTCGGGCTGTCGGCTTTTGAATCGGGGTTAACGACCTTCCCGCAGGCGATGGGCATGGCGGCGGTGGCGCAGGTGTCGAGCCGCATCTACCCGCGCGTCGGGCCGCGCCGAATGATCATCGCGAGTATGGTGATGATTACGATCGTCTCGTCGCTCTTCCTGCTCGTCGGGCTGTACACCAGCCTCTGGTGGATTCGCGGGCTGATGCTGTTGCGCGGTATGGCGATGGGAATCGGCATGGTGCCGATGCAGGCCGCGACCTATGCGACGATCAGCCAGGCCGATACCGGCCGCGCCTCGGCGCTTTTCAGCACCAACCGGCAGGTGGCTGCTTCGGTCGGCGTGGCCGTCATGGCGACCGTGCTGGTCGATCGAGTGCAGTCGCATGTGACGACGGCGGTGCAGGGCGTGACCGGGCAGGCCGCGATCCAGGCCGCGACACAGCATGCGACGCTGATGGGCTATCACGACGCCTTCCTCGCCTCGGCGCTGGTCGCCTTGCTCGGTATCGGTGCTGCCTTCCTGATCCGCGACGCGGACGCCGCCGCCTCGATGCGACGCATCGAACCGTCCGGAGCGACGGCCGGCGCATCACCGAACGGTCACGGGTCGGTGCGCGAAGCGGACCTCGTTGGCATCGGCGAACGCGACTGATCCCGAACCACTTCACGCGCGCACAACGCCCACCCCTGTTCGGGGTGGGCGTTCTTCGTTCCGACTCCGTAGGGGAGCAACCGGTGTCCTCCCGCCGGTCGCCGCGGTTCCGGCGACCGCGTCCTCCACGTTCACCCGGCACCGACGTTGTTCCAAAGATTGCCAATCTCGCCCATGCGCGTTCTCCAGCCGCCGATGTCGGGGTCACGACAGCGTTCAAACATCGGTCTGTTCAATCGACTATGCGGCGCGAAAACCATGGGGCGGTCGGCCGGAACACCGGCGACCGCGAGAGGAGACAAGTTCCTCCCCTACGATTACGGACGAGATGGCAGTGTCTTACAGCGGTAAACCGGCCTCGAGGTGGGCGATGGCTTTGTCCATCAGTGCGAAGATATCCGCGTCTGGATCTTCGACGCCCGTGAAGGCGGCGGCCAGCATGGCGCCGATCAAGGCTCCGGCGAAGACACGCAGTGCGAAGATATCCGGGTTGCGACCGAGTCGCTCGGCAACGAGATCGGCGATCAGTTGGATCGTTCGACCGTAGTCATCGAGCATTCGTGAACGCAGTTCAGGCGTCTCTCTGATCAGTGCCTGACGCTCGCGTTCTTCCTTCATTTCCTCAGGTGAGAGCCCGCTGAAGGTTTCGTGCATCGCCGCGCGCATGGCACTCAAGGGGCTCATGTCGGCCGGTTGCCGCTTGAAGATCTCAATAAAGATCTCGTCGAAGTCGTCCTGCAGCACGACATCTTCTTTGGTCGGGAAGTAGCGGAAGAAGGTGCTCTGGGAGATCTCGAGTGGATCGACGATCTGGTCGATCGTGGTATTGACAAAGCCCTGCTCACGGAAAAGCTGGAGCGCGTGCCGCCGAATCGCGGCACGCGTTTTCTTTTTCTTGCGTTCGCGCAAGCTTAGCGGGGGTTGGCCATCATCAGACAACGACTTCATGCTCCAATCCTACCCGCTCGGATGCTGATTCGTCAGGGGCGTCCGACTGCCGGGGCAGGAAGACGAGCGTGAGCGCAATCCCGACGAGCGCGACGATGCCACAGGCACCGAGCATGATGTCCATGCCGTAGACGAATGAGGAACGAACCGACGCAAGCAGCGCCGTTGAGCCGAGTTGTTCGGCGATCGCCGTTCCCGCGGTCACACTCTTCTCAACGGTCCCGGCCAGCGGCGCCGGTAGGCCACTCAGGTTGAGATGGCCGCGATAGGCGGAATTGAGCATCGTCCCCAGCAGCGCCACGCCAAAGACACCGCCGACCTGGCGCAGCGCCATGATGAGCGCTGAGCCGACCCCGCTTCGCTCGGCCGAAAGCGCGCTCAGCGCGGCGTCCATGGCGGCCGGCATGACGAAGCCGAGCGAGAGGCCGACGATCGTCGTCCAGGTGGCGGTGAAGCCATAGCTGCTCGATACGCTGGTGAGCGCGCCCATGCCGAGTCCGACCGCCAGCAGCGCGAAGCCGATGGCGACGGTCAGCTTGGCTCCAGCGCGCGGCGTGACGCTATTCGCCAGACCCGCGCCAAGCAGGAAGCCAACGATGAGCGGCAGCAGCCGGACACCGGTTCCGAGCGCATCGGCGCCGCCAATCGCTTGGAAATATTGCGGGGCGACGAAGATGACGCCGAACATGGCGAACGACACGATTGTCGCCAGCAGCGTGCCCCAGGTGAAGCTCGCCGAGCGGAAGAGCGCGAGATCGATCAGCGGCTTGCCCTGCGGCGCGGCGGTCAGACGACGTTCCCAGAGAACGAAGGCGACGAGCGCCACCACACCGATCGCAATCGGCACGAGCGTGCCAGGCGCGCCCCAACCCTTCGCGCCCGCTTCGATGATGCCATAGGTGAGTGCGGCGAGACCGACACTGGAGGCGAGCACGCCGGCCACGTCAATGCGTGGACGCTCCTCGCTACGCGATTCGGGCAGCAGCATGAGCACCGCGATCGCCGCCAGGATCGTTACCGGCACGTTGATCAAGAAGACCGAGCCCCACCAGTAGGTGCTGAGCAGCCAGCCGCCGAGCAGCGGACCGACCGGATATGAAACAGCACCGGCTGCCACCCAGACGGCAATAGCCTTCGGCCGTTCGTCCGGCGTGAACAGCACCGGCAATACCGCGAGCGAGAGCGGCATCAGAAAGGCGCCGCCGAGACCGAGCACCGCCCGCGCGGCGATCAGCGTGCCGGCCGAGGTCGCATAGGCGCAGGCGGCCGACGAGGCGCCGAAGACGATTAAGCCGACGATCAGCATCTTCTTGCGACCGAAGCGATCGCCGAGCAGACCGGCCGGCAACAGCAGTGCCGCGAAGACGAGGAGGTAGGCATCGACGAACCATTGCAGCTGGGTATTGGACGCGTGCAGGTCGTGCGCCAGCGTCGGCAGGGCGATATTGATAACGGTGCCGTCGACCCCCACCGCCAGCGTAACCAGCGCCAGCGCCGCCAGCGCCCACCATTTGCGTGATCCAAACAGCTTCACGACGATCACCACCTTTCAGGATCATTATCCGAAAGGCAGTATCAATAAAACGGGAATGACTGTCAAGAGATGGCGAGTAGCGTTAATAGTTCCCGCCCGATTGATCACACTCGCGTTTCCCCACAGGGGGTGCGGCTGGCGCAGTGAGAGTGCGCGGTACTCGTTCGCCAGCTATGCGGTCTGCCACACGTAGCACTGGCCGCGCTGGCCGCTAAGGTTTGCTGAGGTGAGCGTCCCGCTGGCGACAAAGCGGTCGAGCGCGGCGCGCAGTTCCGGCTCGACCAGACCGAGATGCTTGGCGAGCGTGGCGGGCACGACGTAATTCGCGGCCGGCAGATAGTGCTGCAGCAGTTGCGACAATGCCTCGTCGCGTGTCAGTCGCTCGGCGTCCGCCAGCGCCTCGGGATAGCGGATGCGCACGAGTGTGTGACTCATGTCGGTCGAGCCGGTCGTGAAGACCTTGGCGACGAGCAGCCGCCGGTCGAGTTCCTCCAGCGCCTTCAGGTAGGCGGCCCGCTGCTCTTTGCCGGTGGGGAAACCCGCTTCGCGGCGCAAGTCGCCGGTCGCCATGGCATCGCCTGCTTCTTCGAGCGCTTCCCCGATGCGCAGGGCATTGGCCGAGATCTCGCCGGAATCATAGAGTTCTTCGGCTGAGCGCAGTTCGCCGCGCAGGCGCAGGACAGCGGGCAGCAGCGGCCAGCTAACCCAGGTCGGCCGGTTGCGCACGATAGTGGCGTAGAAGGCGGCCTCGCGCCCACCGAGTGTCCAGCGCCAGGTATAGACTTCGCCCGATGGAGAATCGTGGCCGGAATCGACCTGCGCTTCGGGATCGCCCATGTACGCGTGGAAGAGATTGGGGATCTCGGGTGAGACCGGGAAGAGCGTCACCAGCCCGAGGTGGTCGATCATGACAGCGCCTTCGTCCGGCCCGGAGATACGACGCTCCGGCGTCTGCCGCCAGGCGCTCAGCCGGCGCTGTTGCTCAGCGTCCCCGATTTCGACCATGTACGTTTCGGTATTCGATGTCATCGGCTAGTCCAATCGTCCATAGGCGCGCAGCAGCGCCAGCGTATCGACGGTCAACGCGCCGCGCCATGCGAGGGTGGTCGCGGCGTTCCA
>Ga0207707_10005763_pt1 | contig 10830 bp, 6 predicted proteins | sample KBSC83BmetaG_FD_184336 | JGI IMG/M metagenome (GOLD analysis project Ga0207707, IMG submission 184336) | Corn rhizosphere microbial communities from Kellogg Biological Station, Michigan, USA - KBS C8-3B metaG (SPAdes) (version 2) | ecosystem: Host-associated > Plants > Roots > Rhizosphere ... | reverse complement strand
CTTCGGGTCGATAAGCAACGGTCGGTCATCTTGGTATCCGGCTGATGATGCCGGTCAAGTCGTGTGCCAGGCTTGTTCGACCGCATTGGCAACAGATGCTCAACGGGCTGGCAATCTGCAGCAGGGACTCACTTGCTGTCGTCGACCGCGTTCCCGGTGGCCTTGAGCTCAAAGCTAACGGGGTCAGAGCCCGTTTGCGAGCGAGCTTTCCGCTTCCCGCACAGTGGCACACACCCTACCGAGAAAGCACCACATGCGTGGCCAATTCCGTGGCGGCGTGCTCGGTAACCTTGAAGCCCAGAGCGGGCAGGTCCAGGTCGGTGAACAGGGCCTCGCCTTGGCCCAAGACGACGGGTGCGATGGCCAAGTGCATCTCGTCGACAAGGCCTGCCTGCAGGTATTGGCGGATGGTACTCACGCCACCGCCGATCTTGACGTCCTTGTCGCCGGCGGCGGCTCTGGCCTGGTCCAGCGCGGACTCGATGCCGTCGGTGACGAAGTGGAAGGTGGTGCCGCCTTCCATCACGAGCGGGTCGCGCGGATGGTGGGTGAGGATGAAGGTGGGGGTGTGGTAGGGCGGGTCGTCGCCCCACCAGCCTTTCCATGCCTCGTCGGGCCATGCGCCGCGGATCGGGCCGAACATGTTGCGGCCGAGGATGAAGGCACCGAAGCCGGCCATCGAGCGCGCGGCGTAGATCTCGTCCGTACCCTGCGAGCCGCCGGTTTCCCCGAACATCGCGCGGAAGGTGCGGGTGCCGAAAAACCATTGGAACAACTCCCGGCGGCGTTTGCCGAGCGGGTCCGTCAGGCTCTGCTCGATCCCGGCACCGAAGCCGTCGATCGAAAGGGAAAAACCCGCGACGCGTACTTTGCCCATGGCGTGTCTCCTCGTGAGGCTGGAACATAACCTGAGGTCGTATCGCGTGGGGCCAATCGGCCGCCAATCGCCCCGACCGACACCGGGCGGAAAGACCTCGAGAAGACCTCGAGAAGACCTCGATTAGCGGGAAGCGGGAAGCGGGCAGCCGCAGACGCGCGTGCAAGTCGCGGCTGGTCGAGCTCCTTGGAAACCTTGGCTTCACGCAAATCGCGGCAGTCTGCATGGCTGCGGGCTGTCGATGAAATCACGGGCAAGGGCTGATCGGTATGGCGAGAGTGTTCATTACGGGCAGCACGGATGGCCTCGGCCTCGCGGCGGCGCGGTCGCTGCTCGACCAGGGCCATCAGGTGGTCCTGCACGCGCGGTCCTCCGCGCGTGCTTCCGCGGTCGCTGACCTCATGTCGCGTTCTGCCAAGGTCGTGATCGGCGACCTCGGCGACGCCAGCGATACCCGTGCGATCGCCGATCAGGTCAACGACCTCGGGCGCATGGACGCTGTCATCCACAACGCAGGCATTTACGACCTGCCGACCCGCGGATCGACGGCCGAAGGCCATGCGACCGTGCTCGCCGTCAACACGCTCGCGCCCTACATTCTGACGGCCCTGATCGAGCGCCCCGATCGGCTGATCTACCTCAGCAGCGGCCTGCATCGCGGCGGCGAAGGATCGCTGCGCGACATCGACTGGATCACGCGATCCTGGGACACGGCACGGGCCTACGCGGAGAGCAAGCTCTACGTCGCCGCACTCGCCTTCGGGCTGGCGCGGCGCTGGCCGAACGTTCTGACCAGCGTCGTCGATCCCGGCTGGGTGCGTACCAAGATGGGCGGTCAAGGCGCTCCCGTCGATCTCGACACTGGGCAACGGACACAGGCCTGGCTCGCGGTCAGCGATGAAGCGGCCGCGATGGTGAGCGGGCGATATTGGCATCACATGCGCCAGGAGCAGCCCGCCCGCGCAGTCATCGAGCCGGCCTTTCAGGAAGAGCTCATGGCGAAACTCACCGAACTCACCGGCGTCGGGCTCCCCTAGCGCACAGGCTGCTGCCAAGCACCAATGCCCCCTTCAGGCGGTGGCCTTCCTCGCCGCGGCGGCCGACTTCAGTCGGCACGCCTGCACCAGTGGCGCTTTCCCGGCAGCGGGAAGATCGCAGACGAAGCGGGCGGCACGATTGGACGAACTCGCAGTAGACGTGGCCGGGCGCCGAAGACGAGCGATGTCCGCTACGGGTCGACAAGCGCCGTTCAGTCCGCTGGCCAGCAGCTGGCTGGCGATGCCGGTCAAATCGTGCGCCAGGCTTGTTCGACCGCATTGGCAACAGATGCTCAACGGGCTGGCAATCTGCAACAGGGGACTCACTTGCTGTCGTCACCCGGGTTCCCGGTGGCCTTGAGCTCGGGAAATTGATCGTCACGCCATTCCTGCGGGGCGCTTTGCCTGGCGTCGGCGAATTGCTGTTCGCGCGTGCGCAAGTCCACACGACGGATCTTGCCGGAAATGGTTTTCGGCAACTCGTAGAACTCCAGCCGCCGCACCCGCAAGTACGGCGGCAGGTGTTCGCGCGCGTACCGCAGAATCTCGAATGCCGTCTGCCGGTTCGGTACGTAGCCTGGCGCCAACGCGATGTAGGCCTTGGGCAGTGACTGCCGCACAGGATCGGGCACCGGCACGATCGCCGCTTCGGCCACGGCAGGGTGCTCGATGAGCACGCTTTCCAGCTCGAACGGACTGATCTTGTAGTCCGATGATTTGAACACGTCGTCGGTGCGGCCGATGTAGGTGATATAGCCGTCTGCATCCAGCGCAGCGACGTCGGCGGTGTGATACACGCCATCCGCCATCGCTGCTGCAGCCAGCTCCGGATTGCCCCGGTAACCGGCCATCAACGGCAATGGCCGTCCGCCGGGGCCAGTGAGGTCGAGACAGATTTCGCCTTCCGCCCCGGCACCACTGAGATGCTTGCCGCTGATCGGGTCCACCAGTACCACCGGCACGCCGGGCATGGGGCGACCCATCGAGCCGGGCTTGAGCGGGGCGCCAACGGTGTTGGCGATGATCGCGGTGGTCTCCGTTTGCCCGTAGCCATCACGGATGGTCAGGCCCCATTTGTGCTGCACCTGGGCGATCACTTCCGGGTTCAGTGGTTCGCCGGCCCCGACCATCTCGCGCAGCCCGCGCGGGCGTGCGCCCATGTCGGCGTTGATCAGCATGCGGTACACCGTGGGTGGCGCGCAGAACGTGTTGACGCCGTGGATGCGCATTTGCTCGATTAGTGCCGCCGCGTCGAAGCGCGTGTAGTTGTAGATGAAGATCGTGGCCTCACCATTCCATGGGGCGAAGAAACACGACCACGCGTGCTTGGCCCAACCGGGCGAGGAAATATTGAGATGGACGTCGCCGGGGCGAATGCCAACCCAGTACATCGTCGAGAGATGGCCGACCGGGTAGGACACCTGGGTGTGTTCCACCAGCTTGGGGCGGCTCGTGGTGCCGGACGTGAAGTACAGCAGCAGCCGGTCATCGGGCCGCGTGCCGGGATGCGGTAACGCCGCGTCGTCCTCGTTTCCGGCTTCGGCCAGGTCGGCCCAGCCAGGTGCGGGGCCCACGGAAATTCTGGTGTAACTGCCGGGCACGTCGGCGAATTTGGCGGTGTCGGTGGCGTTGCAAATCACGTGTTTCGCTTCGCCGCGGTCGATGCGGTCGCACAAGTCTGCCGGCCCCACGGCCGTCGTGGTCGGCATGATCACCGCGCCCAGCTTCATCACCGCCAGCATCGAGCGCCACAGCTCGATCTGGTTGTTGAGCATGACGATCACGGGATCGCCCTTGCACACGCCGCGCGCCGCCAGCCAGCGGGCCAGGCGGTTCGAGTCGCGACGCATCTGGTCAAACGTGGTCGCCGAGCCGCTGCCATCCTCTTCGCGGATGATCAGTGCCGGTTGCGTGTTGCTGTCCGCCACCACGTCAAACCAGTCGCAGGCCCAATTGAACCGTTCGCCCAGATCGGGCCAGTGGAACTCGCGAAGTGCCGCGTCGTAGTCACCGGTACAACGCAGCAGCTGGTCGCGTGCCGCGCGAAAGTTGTCAGTGCTCGTGCTCACCGTGATCTCCTCTGGCTTGACCGCGATGGACACCACTTGCCGTCGCGATTTCCGACCAAGACACCCGCCCCCAGGCAGGGGCGGGTGCGCAGGGTGGACTACTCGCGTTCGGCGGCGCTGGCGTCACGGGCAGCGCGGAATTCCGAATCCGTGCTCCAGTTGGGCCATGCCTGGTCGTTGGCCAGGTCGCTGCCGACGGTGTAAAGCAATTGCAGGTCGCGCGCCAGACCGGTGAACGACCAACTCGCCTGCCACTCGTCACCCGGCTGGTGGTAGCGCTTGGCGGTGTAATCGGCGGCCGCAGCCTTGCCGGCCTTGACGCCGCCGTCGACCAGATTGTCGCCCGAGCCGAAGGAAATGGCCGGCACGCCGCGCTTGGCGAACGAGAAGTGATCGGAGCGGAAGAAGTAACCGGCGGCGGGATTGGAGTCCGGCGTGTAGGTCATGTGGAACGGTTTGGCCGCGGTGATCAAGTCATCCAGCAAGCCCAGTTTGGCGCTGCCGGAGATGGTGAAGTCGTGGGTCGGGCCGGTGGGATCGAGCGCATCCATGTTCAGCACGCCGGCGGTCGTGGCCAGCGGGTAGAGCGGATTGGCGGCGTAATACTCGGAGCCAAGCAGGCCTTTTTCCTCGGCAGTGACATTGAGGAACACCATCGAGCGTTCCGGCTGCGGCGCCTTGGCAAACGCGCGCGCCAGCTCGATCAACGCCGCGGTGCCAGTGGCGTTGTCCACGGCGCCGTTGTAGATGCGATCGCCCTTGGCGTCTGGCGCGCCGACACCCAGATGGTCCCAGTGCGCGCTGTAGATCACGGTCTGGTCAGGGTACTTGCTGCCTTCAATGCGCCCGACGATGTTGTGCGAGGTGATCACGCTGGAGTTGACCTTGAAGTCCGCGCTCAGGCTTTCGCCCTTGAGCACCACCGGCTTGAAGGCGCGCGTCTGGGCCTGCTTTTTCAGCTGGTCGAAGTCCAGGCCGGCCTGCTTGAACATGGACACGGCCAGGTCGCGCTGAATCCAGCCTTCCAGTTGCGTGTGTGCTGCGGCCGGCTTGTCGCGCACGATGTCGAACATCGTGATCGTGTTGGAGTTCTTCACCGTGGCCCAGCCATACGCCGCGGGTGCGGTTTCATGCACCACCAGCGCGCCGACGGCACCGCGGCGGGCCGCTTCTTCGTACTTGTAGGTCCAGCGCCCGTAGTAGGTCATGGCCTTGCCGCCAAAGTCACCCTTGCCGGTCTCGAAATCGGGATCGTTGACCAGCACCACTGCGATCTTGCCGTGCAGGTCGACGCCCTTGTAATCATCCCACTGGCGTTCCGGGGCGGTGACGCCGTAGCCGACAAATACCAGCGGCACGTCGGTAACGTTGACCGACTTGGAGCCATCCATCGGTGCGCGAATGGCGATCTCCTGGCCTTGGGTCAGCGCCTGGGACTTGCCGTCCTCGGTCAGGGTCAGCGCCGGCGCGCCGATGATCTCGCTGCGCAACAACGGTACGGCCTGGGTCCATGCACGCTTGCCGTCTTTGAGGTCGCCGCCTGGTTGCAGGCCGGCATCCTTGAACTGCGCCACGACGTAATCGATGGTTTTGGCCTCCGCTGGAGTTGCCGGCCCGCGCCCCTCGAATGCATCCGATGCCAGGGTTTTCACCTCACTGGACAAGCGCTGCGGGCTGAACGTGGGCGGCGTGGCGGCAAACGCCGCCGAGCATGCAGATGCGATCAACGCGGAAAGAAGCAATCGATTCACGATGGTTACCTGTAGGGGAGTGGAACGATTGATACTAGCTACCGCCGCCGCTGAATCCAATCAGCCGGGCTGGACGGCCGCGAGCGTGCGGATGGCGTGAGCCGGAAATTCAGCACACCAGTGGGCGTTGTCTGCGCGCAGGGGTCCATGCCGGCCATGTGCACCAGCACGCCGGCAAGGCTGCGCAAGTCCTGCACGTTGTGTTGCATGACGCGGCGCAGATTGGCCGCCGAGTCACCGCGCAGATACGTCAGCCATGCGGCCGGCGCTTCCGCGCCGGGCAGGTCGTCCTCACGCACGACACCGAGCAGCTGGCGCTCGGCGGTGGCGAGGCGGCAGTTGTCCCACACACCTTTCCAGTGCCGGCGCACGGGATGCAGCAAGTCCAGGTGTTGCCGGCCGGGCAGCGGATTGGGCAGACGCGCCAGCCGGTAGCGCGTGGCCAGCAACGGTGCGTCGTAGCATTTGCCGTTGTAGCTGACGAGCACGGTGTGCGCGTGGATCCAGCTGGCAAACGTGCGCAACATGGCCGCCTCGGCACCCATCGTGGTGATGGTGAGCTGGCGGATGCGGAAGCGCACGCCGACCCAGTCCGCCGCGCCGATCATGAACGCGCGGGTGCCGGTACCGCCCGCCAGACCGGTGGTTTCGGTGTCGAAATGCAGCAGGTGCGCGCAAGTTACTGGCGCCTCCGCTCGCGCGAAACGCGCGTCAATGCCATCCGCCGGTGGTGGCCAATCCTGCCACGCTTCGGTGTAACGCAGACCCGGTGCGATTTCTTCGCCGGGCACGTCGCGGTCACGCGAGGGCAGGGTGAAGCGCGTGGCGGCGTTTCTGGCCCGCAGTTCCAGCAGCCGGCGCAGATCGGCGGGCATGGGCGGCGGCGATGCGCAGGGCGGCGCGTGGCTGATGCCGGCTTCGCGGCGCAGGTCGCGCAGTTTGTCGAGCAATGCGTTCATGGCTCACGCAGCATCGTCAGCACCCGCGCGGCCAGCGCCTTGGGCGTGCACGCGGCGTCTTCGTCGGCGGCCAGGATCGGGCCGACACAAGCCGGGCAGCCGCTGCGGCAATCGCAGCTGGCCACCAGGCTGAGCGCGTGGGCCAGCAACTCGTCGCGGCGGGCAAACAGCGGTGCGCTGAGGCCCACGCCGCCGGGAAACGCATCGTACAAATACACCGTCGGGGTGAATGGCGCATCGGGCGCCAGTGCGGTCGGTTGCCCGTCGCTGCCGCGCAGTTGGCCGCGGCCGGCATGATCGGCACTGACGAACCAGGCACCGTCGCCGCTGCCCACGGATTTCTGCAAATCCCGTTGCTCGGCCATGACGGCGACGGTGGCCACCAGGTGCAGCGCGCACGCCGCGCCGAGAAAACCGTCCAGCGCCTGCTGCCGGTCGGCAAACGCCGCGTCCAGTACCGACTGTGGCAGCTGCCACCACACGGCCGTGGTATGCAGTTCCTGATCCGGCAGGTTGACCGGACCGTAGCCGACATTCTCGTGGCTGTAGTAGCGGATTTTCTTGTAGCCGGCGACGCGACGCACGACATGCACCTCGCCGTGCTGCGCCTGCCCGCAACCGGCCGGCGCGCGGTCGAAGCAATCCAGCACCTTCAGTTTGCTGTAGTCGATGGCGTCGGTGTAATAGTCGACCTGCGTGCGCGTGACGTACGCCTTGCGGCCTGCCCAGTCCAGCCGCTCGACCTGGTAAGGCACGGCCTGGATCAGGTGGATCGCACCTTCGTACAACGTGACGGCGGCGGCGCTGAAATCCACTTCGGCGATGATGTTCTGCTTGCCGTTGGTGCGATCAACCACGACGAAGTTGCCATCGGCAACGGAACGCAGCGATACGGCGCCGGCCGGGTAACTGTCGGCCACCCACTCCCAGCGCTCCCCCTCGCGGTACAGCACGCCGTCCTCGGCCAGCAATTCCAGCCACGGTGTGGCGTCGATCGGACCAAAGCTGGCAGCGCCGGTGAACGGCAACTCGAACGCGGCGCAGCGGATGTGGTCGAGCAGGATCAGCGCTTGATCGGGGGCGATGCGCGCATGTTCCGGCGTGGCATCATGGAAAAATTCCGGGTGGCGCACGAGGTATTGATCCAGCGGGTCGGAGCTGGCCACCAGCACGCCCAGCGACGATTGCTGCCGGCGCCCCGCGCGGCCAAAGCGCTGCCAGGTGCCGGCCACCGAGCCCGGATAGCCGTTGAGCACCACCACGTCCAGCGCGCCAATATCCACGCCCAGTTCCAGCGCCGAGGTGCTGACGATGCCGTCAATCTGGCCCGCCCGCATGTCGCGCTCGGTGGCGCGCCGCTCGCGCGGCAGATAGCCGCCGCGGTAGGCGCGAATGCGTGGCGGCTGGCGCGGGTCGTGGTCAAACACGTCCTTGAGATATTTCGTCAACACCTCGACCAGGGTGCGGCTGGGCGCAAACACCAGGGTCTTCAGGCCGGACTTGATCGCCAGCCGCGCAATGCGGTTGGTCTGCGAGCGCGCCGACGCGCGCAAGCCGAGGTCGGCGTTGACCACTGGCGGGTTCCACAACAGCACGTGTTTCTCGCCGCTGGGCGCACCGCTTTCGGTGATGCAGGTGACTGGGGCTTCGATCAGCGCCTGCGCGTGCTCGCGCGGGTTGCCGATGGTGGCCGAGCACAGGATGAATTGCGGGCTGACGCCGTAGAACGCACACACGCGTTGCAACCGGCGAATGACATTGGCCACATGCGAGCCGAACACGCCGCGATAGGTGTGGACCTCGTCGATCACCACATAACGCAGGCTTTCGAAGAACTGCGCCCACTTGGTGTGATGCGGCAGGATCGCCTGGTGCAGCATGTCCGGATTGCTGACCACCACATCGCCGTGCAAACGGATCGCCTGGCGGGCGTCGCCGGGCGTGTCGCCATCAAACGTGAACGCCTTGACGCCAAGGTTGCCAGCCTGGTTCAACTCCAGCAATTCGGACACCTGGTCCTGGGCCAGCGCCTTGGTGGGAAACAGGTACAGCGCCTTGGTGTGTTGCCCCAAGGCCGCGGCAAGTACCGGCAGCGTGTAGCACAGCGATTTGCCCGACGCCGTGGGCGTGACAATGGCGACGTGTTCGCGCGCCTGACTCGCCGCCCACGCCCGGGCTTGATGGCTGTACAGCTGCGTGATGCCACGCCGACGCAACGCCGTGGCCAGCGCCGGTGGCAGATCGTCCGGCAGTGGCGCAAACGCTCCGGCGTGTGCCGGCACCACAAACGACCCGGTGATCCGTGCCGCGTAACGCTGCGCCAGGCGCTGCGCCAGTGCCTGGCCATCGCTCGGCCCATGCAACACGGCAACATCGGCAGCCTGATGGCGATCGGGTAGCACGTTCATGGCAGCTCTCGGCAAGGGTCCCGCGCAGTACAGCGGGGTAGCGTCTCACCGCGTGCGACTGTGTGCTGGCGGAGCCTGCCGGCGCGGTAGCGATCGGTTGCCGCGGCGGGGGCCATGGCGTGAACGCCCGCGAACTTCGCTTCGACGCAGGGGCGCGGACATGACTTCCGGCACAGCCCGTGGCATTTGCAACGTTATACTGTTACATCTTGCTCGCCGCCGAGCGGGGAACGTCGAACGCGTTGCTCGAAGCAAGCTGGAATCCGGCGACTTCATGAACCACCCAGGCCACAGATCGACCAGCTCGCCACGGCGAAGCTCTTCAGCGCTGGTCGGAGCGGGGAACGGAGCCTGTGAAATGGTCCTTTGACGGGACGTGTGCGTGAACAAGACATGGGTCGCTGGCGTACCCGGTACCTTGGGTGGTTCAAATCAAGCGGTTGCTCTGGCCGCATCGATTGGCGCGGCATGGTTGCGGCGCCGTGCGCTGCTGGCACCCCTGCTGGGCGCACTGCTCGTGGCGGGTTGCACCGTCGGCCCGGACTTTCAGCGGCCGGGCGTACCTGACGCCAGCAGCTATGGCGCGCATCCGGTCACCGCCACGGTGGCTGCCGCGCCCAGTACCGGCGGCGGCGCCCAGCACTTCATTCGTGGTGGCGACATTCCCGGCGACTGGTGGACGCTGTTTCACTCCAGGGCGCTGAATGCGCTGATCGCCCAATCGCTCGCCAACAACGCCGATCTCAAGGCCGCGCAGGCGGCGTTGCTGGTGGCGCACGAAACCACGCTGGCGCAGCGCGGTGCGCGTTATCCGAGTGTCGCGGCGGGCTTCTCCGCCAGTCGCCAGCAGGACCCGCCGGGCGCGCTGGCGCCGGTGCCCAGCAACAACGCCTTCCTCTACAACCTGTTCACGCCGCAGGTGAGCGTGTCGTACGCGCCCGATCTGTTCGGCCTGAACCGGCGCACGCAGGAGTCGGCGCAGGCGCAGGAACAATCGGTGCGCTTCCAGACCATCGCCACGCAGGTCACGTTGAGTACCAACGTCGTGCTCGCGGCGGTTCAGCAGGCGTCGTTGCGCGCCCAGATCGACGCGACGCAGCAACTGGTCGATATCAACGACAAGATGCTGCAGGTGCTGCGTTATCAACTGGCCAAGGGTTACGTCGGGCGGCTGGACGTGGCCGCGCAGGAATCACAGCTGGCACAGGTGAACGCGACGTTGCCGCCACTGCGCAAACAACTGGCGCAGCAGAATCACCTGTTGGCTGTGCTGGCTGGCCAGCTGCCGAGCCAGTCGGCCGCGCCGACCTTCGAGTTGTCGAGTCTGCAGTTGCCGCAGGACCTGCCGTTGAGCCTGCCCTCGGTACTGGTCGCGCAGCGGCCGGATGTGCGCCAGGCCGAGGCCGACATGCACGCGGCCAGCGCGCAGATTGGCGTGGCCATCGCGAACCGCTTGCCGAATATTTCGCTCACGGCGAATGCCGGCAGTACGGCGCTGGCCATCGGTCAGGTGTTCAAGACCGGCACCGGCTTCTGGAACCTGGGCGCAGATATCGCCGTGCCCATTTTCCAGGGTGGCGCGCTGCGGCATCAGCAGCGCGCGGCGCAGGCCGCGTATGTGCAGGCCGCGGCGCAATACCGCAGCACGGTGTTGACGGCGTTCCAGAATGTCGCCGACACCCTGGTGGCGCTGGAGCAGGACGCCGACGGCTTGCGCGCAGCTGCCGCC
>Ga0207707_10005762_pt1 | contig 10832 bp, 13 predicted proteins | sample KBSC83BmetaG_FD_184336 | JGI IMG/M metagenome (GOLD analysis project Ga0207707, IMG submission 184336) | Corn rhizosphere microbial communities from Kellogg Biological Station, Michigan, USA - KBS C8-3B metaG (SPAdes) (version 2) | ecosystem: Host-associated > Plants > Roots > Rhizosphere ... | reverse complement strand
GTGAGCCGGTATTGCGCTGAACGCATTCAGGAACTGTACGGTGTGAAGGATGTTAGTATTGTCCCGGAATTGATCGATCTTGACCGTTGGCGAGCGCTATTTTATGCCAGCAATGCAGCGCCGGACCCGCACAGGTTTACGATATTAACCGTTTGCCGTTTTTATCCTCGGAAGCGGGTGGACGTTCTCGTTCGAGCCGCTGCTATGTTGCGCCGGTCCATTCCGGGATTACAGATTCGCATCGTTGGAAATGGTCCCGAATACGCGAGGCTTCGCTCATTATGTAACGGACTCGACCTGGGATCGACCGTTCACTGGCTCGGTGACGTAAGCATCGCGTCGCTCGCGTCAGAATACAAACGCTCAGATGTATTCTGTTTACCAAGTGTTCAGGAAGGCTTTGGGATCGTGTTGTTAGAAGCCATGGCTGCGGGAAGGCCCATTGTAGCTGTGCGCACCGCCGCAGTTCCCGAAGTGGTTCGAAACGGAATTTTGGTCGAGCCCGATAGCCCCAAAGCTCTCGTTGAGGCTATCGAGCAGCTCTATTGCGATCCTAATCTCCGCGAGTCGCTCGGCAAAGCCGGACAACGTGATGTGCAGCAGTTTGACAGCCTCCGGATAGCTCGCCAGTTCCTCGAGCAATTGGCCCGGGTTGCTCCGGCCGTAAAAGATCTCTGTGCCATGCCGGCTGAGCGATCATAATGCGGGCGCGACGGGACCTTTGGAAGGGGTTGTCTCGCGGGGCGTCGCGGGGGGACTAGTCGCGTCCCTCGTAATGAGCGAGATCCATTCGGTTTCTCGGAACTTCCTACCCGCCGTGGGGCCAAAGGGCGAAGACTCCACCGTGAAGACAGCTTCCGCTATCTCCGAAGCAGTTTTCCACTATGAGTTGACCGACGAAGAGAAGAAGCTCGCAGGTCCAGCGTGTGCATTACACGTTTGGGGCGCTTATGGGCGCCCTCTTCGGTGTAAGCGCAGAACTGACCGGCGTTTTACGTGCTGGGTGGGGAACGATTTTTGGCATCACAGTTTGGTTAGGCGCCCACGTGATTACAGTGCCTCTTCTAAGGCTTTCAAAAGCCCGTCACCGCTTCCGAACCTCGCATGGAAGCTGTCGAATTTGGTACGCACGTGCTGTATGGCGCGGTTCTCGAAACAGTCAGACGGTGGCTGCGTAGAACCCTGATTAGCTGACAGCGATGGAGTTCAAACATGGAGACACTGCTCATAATACTTGTGGCGGCCTCAGGACTTGGACAGCCGGTTCAAGTCGCCGCAAACAGCCGTCTTAGGACGGCGGTCCACTCATGGGCGCTTGGCGGATTGATCATCCTCATAATGAGCACTGCGCTGCTTGTGCCCTCATAACCGCTTCAGGATTGACAGAGCGTGGCAGTTTGAAAGGATTGCGCAGTGCTCCATGGTGGGTGTGGCTTGGGGGGCCCGTGCGCTGCTTTTTCGATCGTTGCGGGTATTGTGGCATTGCCACGCACCAATGCTGCAACAGTCATCGCCGCGGCTGTTTTCGGTCAGCTCATTGCCTCGATGGCGATCGACCATTTTGGCTGGTTGAATGTTGAGACGGTGCGCATCGACACTTCACGAGTGATCGGCGCGATTTTGCTTTTGACTGGGGTCATTTTGATTCAGCGCCGGTGAAGCAGCAGTGCGTACGTGCGCGTGTAAAAAAATGATCCGTCATACCGCCGATCAAGTGGCCGGAGACGACTTCCGCGCGGATCGTATCGCCGTCGTTAATTCTGAATCAGTCGTCATAGCTCAGCGCGGCCAGCTGCATTTGACCGTTCAGTTTGATGTGTGCATTCGTAGCAAAAGTGTATTCGTACGACAGTGGATTGGAGTCTCGATAGGATTGATCTCGCATAAGAGGGGTTCCGACACAGGTGCCGAATGAAAAGTTTGATACGGCCGACAATTAGGATTACGCGGGGCTGGTTGAGCATGCCGGGCATACGGTCAAGCTGACGGGGGACATGTCCGGCGATACGATCAAAGTTTCCAATATTGAATGCCTCAGAAATCCTCCAAAAAGCAGAAGACGGCCCCCTTCCTGGGTGCAGCAGTGGACCAGGAGGGCGTGGACGGCACTAAGATGGTCACCAGATGCCTGGCCAACTAGTCACCTTCTGCACCCAGGAGTCGTCCCGTTCGCTGCGAAATTGGCCGACCGGGCCTGGATCGCTGCAAACAACTGTTTGGAACTGGCCGCGCTGGGCGGCGTCAACTATGACAGACCGTGCCCGCTAGAAAAGCAGACAGCTATCAAGGAAGCCTTTCGCGAATTCGGCTGTTCACGAATCTTAACGAACCAAACACATGAGTTCCGACCTCCGGCCGTGACTTCGGTCGCGCCGGCATCCAGACGCTACCGGATCCGCGGCGTCCGGAGCCGCTTCCGCAACCGGGCGAGCCAATTCAGCAACCCGGCGAGCCAATTCAGCAACCGGGCGAGCCGTCTCCGCCAAACAACACACCGTCACCGCATCCGGAACCGCCGCCGGTTCCAGGATCGGCGTAAGGAAGCGTAATCCGTGTCACAGCGCATGCCGGCTGCATCTATCCTCATTGCTCAATCCACGCTCGCGCCAGCGGGACTCGCTGCCGAGCGACTTCCATGGCGACCTGGGCCTGGGACGCGTTCACATCGACCTTCAATTCGACGTGGGTGTGGTGAATAGGGATGTGGTGGCGAAAGTAAGCCCTGGCTGCCAAACACGACTTCCTGCAACCCGGGCTTCTCGGGCCGTGCCGCAATAATCGCCGGAGATCTTCGACATGCAGATTCGCGCATAGTGCCGTCGAAGGAAGTGAAAGTCGACGAAGCACGAACAGTTGCTTGTGCGGGTATTGGTTGTGTGGCTCAGGCGGTCTATTCGCTGTAGAACCAGGCGCTGCCACCGTTCCGACGAGGACTTCCGCCAGGCCTATCGTAAGGCCGATGGCCATAATGTCTGGGGAAAAAGATGGAATGCAATCGGAGTGACCGCTGCAAGGAGATACCCAAGGCCCCAGACTGCCGCGCCGGCGGTCTTTGGTTCCGCGCCGTAGCGCGGGCGAATGGCTGCGTAAAGCCAGACAGCGAAGATGCCCACCAGGAAACACCACACGGTGAACATGGAAAGCGCACTGCCGTCCGCCGGTCTGCCGAGCGCGGTTATGGCCGCGTCCATGTCTTTGGCAAGAACCACGCCATTCAAAACGAATTCAAAAATGTTGATACACCCCCGCGACGAGTCCCCCGGGGATCACCCGGTTCCAGCTGATATTTCCTATAGCTTGCTCCTTCGGATGGAAATTTGGTTGATTGTACCGCCAAGCCTTTGTTGGGGAAAGCGGGGGGCCGACCTCTGCGAGAGCACCCCGGCTCTTGTGGGCAGTGCGAGGGTCTTATAGGTCAGCGGGCCCGCGGCCATTGTGATCACTCCGAAGGGCGTTGGAAGATTTCGTTGACTTCGTGCTTGCACCGCGAGTGAAACAGGTGTAGGATTCCGCTAAGCGTTTTTTAGGGACTGCGCATCTCTGAAGCTCTGGAAAATCCAGTCGGTTCCGCCTCCATCTCATATAGTCCTGACGCGACAAGCAATTGCTACCGAGGCAGCCGGAAACATCAAACATTCCCGGCTGAAATGAAAAAGCAAATTCTCCAGGGAGGAGGGATAACGAACATGTGTGATTACTCGTTGGCCGGAATTCCAAACCGGCTGGCAGTCGAGGGCGAGGAACTGGTGGTTCACCGGTTTTCGACTGGGTCGATAGGTCTAGCATCTCCGTGCGCATCCGTATCGCGGTGGTGGTCTGCCAAAGAAATCCCGGCCGTGTGCGTGCCGCCGGGAGCCCGGCTTATTTTGTACGATGTTCCAAAACGTTTGCAGCACAATCTGGCGGTTGGTGCTATTGAAGAAGTGACGTTTGTGCAGTTGAGCGCCACGCCGTACCAGTTTCGCGACGCGGTCCATTTCAGCAATGGCCGAGAAATTCGTTTGCAAGAGCTTAGCGAAGGCATGGGGGTGCGGATAGTAAAGATGTCTTTGCCAGAGGACTCTTCATTCGAGTCCCTTCGGGAAGAGCGAAAGGAGGTGTTCGTCGAGTAATCGTTAAAAAAAAAGAGCCCGCTCCTTGAGCGGCTTTGCGCCAGTCCGGTTTTTCGCCAGGCGAATGGCGCCGTTGGCGGGCGCGGCGTGTGCCCCACATCCGTAAAAACATTTGGCTCACTCCGAGGCCAAGTGTTTTGCCCGCGCCCGGTTTTTGTACTACTCAGCCTTTCCGCCACGATGGATCGTGGGGACGGGGCTCTGCACGTTATGTTTGCGAACAGACGAACGCCAGATCGAGGAAAGAGGTCGCCATGGGATTTTTTATAAAGGTTGGGACACTCAAGAGCTTGATGCGTTAACTGGGCGATCGAGGACAGGTGCCCCATCGAGGCGGACCGCCTACCGGAAGGTGATCACTCTATGCGAGTGCAATCCCCCCGACAATTGATTGCCGATCGCTATCCGACTTGCATGTCGATGTCAGTTCCCACGACGCGCACCGGAAAACTCTTCACGTTCCGTTGTCGGAAGGGCGTAGTTTGTTCTGCTTAGCAGGTGACGTGCAGGACTGCATTGGTTTCGTCGGAAGGCTTTTGAAGAGCCTCAATTGCCTCTGCCGTCGGCAGAATCAGCAGTTTGATCTTGCGGCGCTTAGCCTCGATCTTCACTTCTTTCATGACCGGCAGCGCGCCCGTGCCGGTGCCAATCACGAGCCGCCGACATTTCCAGGGGATCTTTTCCTCCACCGATAGCGGCGTGTGTCCGAAGGCCTCACGGAACTGCTTGGATGGCTTTTTCTTGCGCTTGCGGATGTTTCCGCGATCGATCACGACGTCATATTTGTGCGTGACGCCATCAATGCGGATCGAACCAAATGAAAACTTCTCAAAGCGCATCGGCATCTCCGGAGATAAGGGTAGCAGAGTCGGTTGCCAGACGGAAGCGGCATTTTGGAGGATTGCCGCACATCAAAACAGGACATTTCTACTTTGCTGGGAATAGGACATTTCTACTTTGCCTTGACAGGGCATTTTGGAGGACGCGTTGGATGGATTTTGGCGGGGTCGTGCGGGTATAACCTTAGGCTCGCGTTCAACCTGAGTACTTCCCGGAAATCTAGCTGTGCAACTGGTGGATGGTGTCGGCCTGCGCGGAGATGATCCAGTTCACGAGATCGCAATGGAAACGACGCTCAACACTTTTTCATCTTCTACCACCGGTTGCCAGGGCTCCCGGATGGTATTTGGCGCGCGTGATCCGGACCACTGCGTTGGTAAGTAAAGTGCGAACTCGTACCGTTCGCGTTGGGACAACCAACATGGCTGCCTCGACGCCTCCCCAGCCTAGAATCCTTGCGGTCGAATGCTGTTGCTGGGATGAAAAAGTGCCCGAGGTCCTCCCGCAGCCGACGCAGCGGCAAGTGCGCGCTTTTCATATCAAACGTCGTGCACGCTCGGGAATTGCCAGAATATGGTCATTTCTGAACAGGTTGGTTCGACCGCATCGCCCGATTCTGTTCATCTGCAAAACACCCACAGCACGACAGGGGACGACAACACCAGGGAAGCTTGACACATCCCAGAGCACGACTGCGTCAACTGGGTCTCCATCATTCCTTTGGCCGAAGGGATAAATCCCCAATCGTGCGGATACGTCAAGCCAAAGCACCAGCGGACGCGAAAACGGTGATCGCGCCCAGCTTGGAGTTATACTTCAGCTTGACGGACGACAGGCGACTCAACGACAACATGAAAGGCATCTTCATGGGCGAACGTTGGGAGTTTCTGAAAAGCGTGCATTTCGCCCGTCTATGTATCTCAAGCTCAAGACCTAAAAGACTAAATCATTCATGCGGCCCGAACGTTAATGGCCGGCGCTCAGTGCTGTGGCGCCCCACGCCGAAATATTCTGGGGAGATTGGACAACCCTGCGCGATGCACTACATAGCCTGCGCCAGACACTCGCTGGGCTCACACGATGAATTCGCGCCCGGCATGACTACGCCTTCCTCCACACTCGCCGCAAACGAAGACTTCGGCGACGGAGATTCCGGGGAAGAGGTTCAGCGCTCCGCATGCGGGCACTGCGGGCTGGAACCGTATCGTTCCCGCGTGGTCATCATTGATGCCAAGCCTCTGCGATCTTGACAAATTGCATTGCAGGCGGATGGCATGAATTCCCATTTCGCCAGGACGCTGCATTTACGAAGATCGAAATTCTGCATTTTGTTTACGTATGCGCTTCGTTAAGTTGTTGATATCGCTCCTCGCTTGGTACGTTCTTACGGTATTCTTCCTTTCTCGCCTTTTCGTACCGTTCATGGGTTTCACGAAATACGACCCACCAAACCGTTTGCCAACGGAAGTCGTGGACACAATACACCAAATGGAAACAACTTCGCGAGATCCTCGCGAATATCTTGAGCATGCGTATAATTTTGTTCGTGGGCGCTGGCACAGCGAAAGGTTGGAAACGATTACGCGCCTGCCGATGATCTTTCGCACCGATATCGGCGAAATCTGGAAAACACCTGGCTACGCGCACTGCACCACGATCAATTTCATTCTGTACACTCTGTTGGCACGCAGTCGCTTCTTCACCGCCGATGATTTACGGATTCGCCATACCTTTTTTAACGGCGTATTGCACCAATATCTTCAAGTGCGGGTCGGAGATACCTGGATCGATGCGGATCCTTCAACATCGTATCTGCATTTGCCGCTGGGCCAACACGCGAAATTCTTCGGATGATTTCCGGCAGCAATGTGGCAGTCATTTTATTGAAGCATCATTTACCGAAAACACTTGATGACGGGGTGCCGTCGTTGGGGATTTAAAGTAACGGCGTAGTCCACGCAGAGTCCAAGAATTTTTAAAGCCTGAACTTTTCATGTACTTCCAAGCCTCACGCTCTGAAATGCCCATAAACGAGGGTGGCGAATCAAAGGTACGCCCTCTCAGGACACCCTGTAGTTCCCGGTCAGCAGTGACCGCCAGACTACGGAGAACCAACTTGACGAACTCCTTGTGGCCCAGAGGCATGGCACTGCAAGTGATTGGGATCTTATACGCTCCGCTCTGGCTCGCTCTGTCCTGACCGAGCCGTACAAAACCCGCCGCGGGTTCACGCGCACCATTTACCGCGATACTTCCATTGCTGAGCACCTGGCCAAAGAATGCATCTAACGTGGATAAGGGACAGTCAAGCAAACGTGGGGCACAGAAACGCCCTCTGCTTGAGCGCATGAAACGCAGTGCCGCACAGCGGAGGTTCATCCGTCCAGGATGTAAAGGCGCGGCGTCGAGAAGTCCAGGCCTCGTTCCACCAACAGCGAGTCGCTGCCAGGGTTGAGCGCGAGGACGATCATTACCCCGCCGTGTTTCCGCTGCTCCTTCTCACGGTGCACGCGATTGGATAGTAGTATTTTTGCTCTTTCCAGTGTCGCGCGGCGCTCGGCGCTCAGTCCCTTCCCGCCGCGATTGATAAAGTAACTCAGCATCCGGAGGCCGGATGCCGGTCCTTTTGGTGAAACCTTCTTTGATGCGAGAGATCTTGAGATCGTGGAAGCGCTCTTCGTAAAGAGACCTTCCGGCGGATGCGTGGATTCGGTCTTGACCTTTGCGACCCACCGCTTCGGTTTTGCCGCTGCCATAGGTTGCCTCACTCAACCCAGTTCGTGATCCGGTTCCAGTTCCGCGCCGCCCCGTTTCAAATGCTGCTTGAACCAATTCAGAGCTATCTCCGATACCTGTTCCAGCGCTCCCGGTTCTTCAAACAAATGAGTCGCGCCGGGAACGATGGAAAAATGTTTCTCGCATCGCATCTTGGCGAGCGCGTCGCGATTTAATCGGATCACCTCGTAGTCATCGCCGCCTACAATCAGCAAGGTTGACGCTTTGACCTTAGGCAAGGCTGGGCCGGCAAGATCCGGACGGCCGCCGCGAGATACGACTGCATGTATCATCAATGGCTGCTCAGCAGCAGCTACCAACGCGATTCCTCCGCCGGTGCTCGCTCCGAAATATCCCGTCAATAAGCCGCGGGTGGAGGACTCCCGTTGAAGCCACTCGGAGGCTTCTATCAGGCGCCCAGCCAACAGGCCAATATCGAAGCGGAGATGCCGGGTGCGGAGGTCGACCTGCTCCTCCGCAGCGGTCAGTAGGTCCAGGAGCAGCGTACCAAACCCGCCGTCCTGGAGGACCCCTGCGACGTAACGGTTTCGCGTGCTGTGTCGGCCGCTTCCGCTGCCGTGGGCAAACAAGATAATACCGGTGGCCTTCTCAGGTACGATCAGATCTCCCGATAAACCCAGAGGCGGAATCTGTACGGCATGTTCGATCACGCTATGCGGCATGGCTTCTAAACTCCAGTCGGATAAGTTTCAGGCACTTCCGACGTCTGCTCTTCTTCCGCGTTCGGGAAGTGGCTCGACGGCGCGAGTTTCATCGAAGTGGAGGACGGCATCGAATTGATCCGCAAGCCGAGCCATGAAGTAATGACTGACTCGCTCCGTCTCGGGCCGGTAGATGACGCCGATGGCGCGCTCCAGCCGTTCAGTGCGGAATTCCCTCGATAAGCGATCATCGCCTGCAAACGTCGCCAGAAAGCGCGGAATACCAGTCTCATGGAAGAGGCTTTCATAGCTCTCCAGTAAGGCCGGACGAACATGCTTGGTCTCGTGCGGACCGCCCCAATCCGACGCTGCCGTGACCGTGCCTGTATAAGTAGTGAATCCGACGAGCACTGTCTGCGAAAAGCGTTCGCGAACAAGCTGCCCCAGGTTCCATTCGCCATAACGGCTGCGCTCGGTTGCGCGAGCGTTGCCTAAATGGGAATTGTGTGCCCAAACTACGACCTTGCTTTTGCCGAATCGCCCGTCAAGATGCGCCGCGAGCGCATGCAGGGTTTCGGCCATATGACGATCGCCCAGATTCCAGGTACTCACGCGGTCCTGGAACATGCTGCGATAGTATTCTTCCGCGTTCTTCACGAGGCGGGCATTCTGTTCAGCGGAAAAGAAATCATCTTCCGCGAGCTGCCCGTCGCGGTGCATATATTCTTATGCCCGCTGGTTCAGTTCGCGGAGTTGCTGTACCACTTCTTTCTGACAGGCTTGGGAAATATCGAATCCCGCGGCGTGGCCATAGTTCTGCTCGTTCTCGCCAAAATGATCGAAACAGGAATAGCGATAGCGAGCTCGCCGCGCGGCTTCCGGGTCTATTTTCGAAAGGTAGCGAACCACCTCGGCGCGCGAGCGATTCATGCTATAGAGATCGAGCCCATAAAAGCCGACCTGGGGCGTGTGCGGCGGCCTGCCATCATTGTAGTGGCGTAGCCACCCGACGAACGCTTCTACATCCCTGTTGCGCCACATCCACACCGGAAAACGGGTGAAACCAGAGAGCGCCCCTGCCGGACGATGGTCACCGCTACGCCCCCGCACATACTGATCGACGCGATATGCGTCCGGCCAATCGGCCTCCACCGCAACTGCCTGGAATCCTTTTTCCTTGATCAAGCGCCTGGTGATCTCGGTGCGAGTGGAATAGAAGTTGTGAGTTCCATGAGATGCTTCGCCGAGGAGCACAAATGGGGCATCGCCGGCTAGATCGATGAGGGAGTCAAAATCGCCTTTGATTCCACTCAGACGGTGAGCCGCCGCCTGAAGCAGATGAACACTTTGCAGATTCGGGGCGACCATCGGACTCTCCTCAGCCAGCGCTCACATGCACGGCGCGTTCAAGCAATTCGCGGACCTCCGTATCGGAAGTTTGGGCGAAATCTTCGTACCAGATTCCGACTGCATGAAACGGCTCAGGCACGAATGCGCAAATCACCTCATCCACGTGCGCCTGAAACTCCTCACAGGCATCCGGTGCAGCGACCGGCACCGCAACTACGATGCGCCTCGGCTTCTGCTGACGGAGGGCGCGAGCGGCAGCCAGCATCGTAGCGCCTGTGGCCAAGCCATCATCGACCAGGATTGCCGTCCGACCACTCAGCGGAATCGGCGGCCGGCCTTCGCGATACAGCACCTCGCGCCTCGCAAGCTCCTGCTGCTCCCTTGCAGCTACAATTTCGATCAACCTGGAAGGTAAACGTAGGTCCCGGACTAGTGAATCATTCAAGACCCGGACGCCGCCACTTGCGATAGCACCCATGGCCAGTTCCTCGTGGCCGGGTACGCCGAGCTTCCGCACCAGGAACATGTCCAGATCGGCGTGCAGCGCTTGCGCTACTTCGAATCCAACTGGAACGCCGCCGCGCGGCAAAGCGAGCACGACGGGATGAGGTTCCCGAACCGCAGGTTTCACCTGCTGCGCTAAAATCCGGCCTGCTTCAATCCGGTCGCGAAACAGAGACTGAGTCAACATGTTTCCTCCTTGGAAAGGCGATTCCGGTCCCGGCACTAACCTCCTGCGGCCCGCGTACGAGCTGCTTTTCGAGCGGCACTTCTGAGACCCGCTTTTCCTTTCGTGCGTATAGCCTTTTGGGCAGCTCGCCTTCGATCAGCCCGGCCGCGCTTTCGCGGGCTGGCAGTTGCCTGTCGAGATAGTGCTGTATGAGATGCAGCTTCCTTGCTTTCATGCTGGAGAGCCGTAAGTGTCGCTGCGATCTTGTTGGGGATGGCGACTTAGCGGCAGACTTCAGCCCCTTAGCCAAAGCACGCGCTGCCTGCCTTCGGGTTTCCTCCGAAGCTTTTCCTTTCTCGGGCGGCGGCAACTGTATACTTGCCCTTCTTGCCTTCGACAGTCCAATTGCAATCGCCTGCTTTG
>Ga0207707_10005760_pt1 | contig 10835 bp, 5 predicted proteins | sample KBSC83BmetaG_FD_184336 | JGI IMG/M metagenome (GOLD analysis project Ga0207707, IMG submission 184336) | Corn rhizosphere microbial communities from Kellogg Biological Station, Michigan, USA - KBS C8-3B metaG (SPAdes) (version 2) | ecosystem: Host-associated > Plants > Roots > Rhizosphere ... | reverse complement strand
CGTCGCTTATGTCGACGGCGTGCCGATCGTGCTCGGCACCGTTGCCGCCGCGATCCGGATCCGCCGCAACCGTCGCCTAACGACGTGGCACAGGCCGGTCGTTCAGCGAAAGCTCTACGGCGCGCTTGCCTCGATCGCGCCCGTGCACCGGAGCGCGCTCGAATCGCTCGGCGTACCCCTCGTCGACACGATGACTGCCGGCGGCGGGACGACGCATCCGTTCACCTTCCGCGACGAGGCCGTGCATCGCATCCAGGACGATCGCGAAGCGGCCGAGCGTGAGCTCGCGGAGCGGTGGTGCCATCTGGAGCACGAGCCCCTCTTCATCGACGGGAGCATCAGCGGCAGCGACCGAGTCGCGGCCGCCGAATGCACCGTCGGCGTCGTGAAGAGCCACCGTACTCTCTATGCGGAAGGTGCGCCGCTGCAGACGATCTTTGGCCTCCGACGCGGCGAGCGCTCGAGTGTCTTTCGCGTGACGTCGCCGAAACGCGTGCCCGTGGCGAGCTGGTATCTTCGCTTGCGCGACGCGGTGGGTCACGATCCGATGTGGGGGTTGGTGCGCGTCGAGATCGCGAGCCCGCCGCGCATCGACGTCGGCGCGATCGGCGACCGGGCGGACACAGTCTCGCGCTGGATTCTGGCCGAAGCGGCGCCGCTCGCGATGCCGGATGCGCGCTGGGACAAGATGGTGTACGGCATTCGAGATTGTGAAGAATTCCTCCGCGCCGTGACATGACGCAGCCTTCGTTGCTCGGACGGGTCGTCGCTACGGAGCGACGGCCGAACACGCCTCACGAATTTCACTTCTGGACCGGGCTCGACTCGCCCGTCGGCGTCGGCACGATCGTGCGGGTCGAGGGCAAGTACACGATCAACGGCCAGATCACGCGCGTCTACGGTGTCGTCGTCGAGGGCTTCAGCTACTCCGATCTGCAGTCGCCGCTCCACGACGTCCTCGGTCACGACGGAAGCCCGGCGTCCACGTCGTTAGCATCTACTGAACGCGCGGAGATCCGGCTCTACTCCGCGGCCGTCCTGCGGCAGATCCCCGACGAGCCGCTGCAGCCAGTCCCGTTAGGCGAGGTATTCCTCGCCGACGACAACGACGTCGCGGTCGCGCTGCGGATGGACGGATACCTCGCCGAGGGCGCACGCACAGGCATCCCTATTGGTGTCTACCATGCCGGTGGCACCGACGCGCCGATCTACCTGGATGCGGACTTCCTCATCGGCCCCGAAGCCGCGCACCTGAACATCACCGGCGTCTCCGGTCTCGCGACGAAAACGAGCGCGATCGAGTGGATCCTCTCGTCGATCTTCACTCACTTTCCCGCGCAGAAGGGCTCCGTCGCGGCGGTCTGCTTCAACGTCAAAGGGCCGGATCTCTGCTTCCTCGACGAGGAAGGCGAGATCGACGACCGAGACCGCGCGCTCTACGAGAAGTGCGGCGTCCCAGTCGGTCCGTTCGAGAACGTGCAGTACTTCGCGCCATACAAGTCGGACGGCATCTCGCTCAACACGCTGCGCTCCAACGAGGCGCTGCTGCATAACGTCACGCCGCTCACCTGGGGGCTGCGCGAGGTCCTGCAGTACGCCGAGGTCCTGCTCAACAAGGACGATGTCGATGCGAAGGCCGACGCGCTGATTGACTTCATTACCGAACGCATCGTCGACCGCGACTTTCACGACGACCAGATGATGCCGGGGAAGCGCTACCGCGTCCGTTCCTTCGCAGACCTCGAGCAGTGGTTCCGCGACCTGCTCGTCGCCATGGAACAGCGCGGCAACGAGAGCTGGCGAACGCATCACATCGCGACGATCCGCAAGGTGCGCAATCGCCTCTCGAACATCTCCACGCGCTGCGCGGGATTGGTCACTGACGACGGCAACGTCGGCGACCTGCCGTTCGGGAGCTTTCAGGACCGCACGGTGTATGTCATCGACGTCGCCTCCCTCGAGGAAGACGCGCAGGATCTCGTCTTTGCGCGTATCGTCACGAAGCTGCGCGAGCAGCTCGAGAAGCGAGAGCTCGGTGTGAAGCACGTGATCGTCTTCGTCGACGAGCTCAACAAATACGCGCCGGGCGACGGCCAGGACACTTACGTTCGAAAGATGCTCCTCGACCTCGCCGAGCGCGGACGATATCTCGGCCTCGTGCTGTTCAGCGCGCAGCAATTCCGGTCGCAGGTGCACCGGCGCGTGGTCGGGAACTCAGGGACGGCGCTCTACGGACGGATGGACGCGGACGAGCTGGCGACACCGGGCTACTCCGTGCTCAGCCCGGCGGTGAAGACCAAGCTCGCAACGCTGGAGAAGGGACAGCTCATGGTGCGGCACCCGCACTTCACGCAACCGATCTTCGTTCGATTTCCAAGGCCCGCGATCCTGCGCGGCCGGGACGGCGCGGAGCGCTACCCGCAGCAGCAGGACGTGAGTCTGGAGGCAGCCGTCCTGCGTGCGTTGCGTCCCCTCGATCCGAGCATCACCCTCAACTGGGTGAAGGACATCACCGACATGTACGAGCGCGACGCCGTGATCCGCGCGCGCAACGCCACGCTGCTCGAGCGCCCCGCAGACGTGAAGCGCTTCTTCAAGTCACAGCTCGCGCCGATTGTGCCGTCCAAGCCGGTAAGCCGTCCGATGGTGACGCCGATTCGCACGGCGCCCGCGGACGATCCTTACGGTCTGTAAGCGCTCGCATGTCCGCTGTCCGATACCGTCACGCTCCGCTCGTACTCGGCGTCGCCATGTGCCTGACGAGGGCGCAGGCGGCGCGAGCCCAGGGCGTGTTGCTCCAGATCAGGCCGCATGTCGGCGACACGCTGCACCTTCGGCTCGATCAGCAGACGGAGCTCACGGGAACGCGCGGTCGCGGTGCGTCGGCTTCGGTCACGACCATGACGACGACGATGCGCGTCTTCTCACGCGCGATCGTCGAGCGCAGCGCGCCGACCGCGACGTACGTGCGGGCCGTCACCGACTCCGTTCGCCTAACGACGAACGACGAGCGAACGCCCAATCTCGAGCAGGCGGCGCGCGAAGCGCTCGAGGGGCGCGCGATGTCGCTCCGGATCGCGCCTGACGGCACTGTCTCGCTCGACAGCACAGCGGGCGCGTCGCGCGACGTCGCCGAAGCGGTTTCGATGATGCCCGCCGCCTTTCCGCGTGGTCCCGTCGAGGTGGGCTACAGCTGGAGCCGCGATATGCCGCTGCCCGGCGGCGGCCGCATCACTCCCGGCGGCGCGAGCGCGAATGCCTGGTTGCACACGAAATTCCGACTCGACTCGCTCTCCCGCCGCGGCAACATCGCTTACATCTCGATGCGCGGCGAGATGAATCCGGATCCGGACGGCACCAAGTTACAGGCGGTTGGCCCCGTCCTCGAACATGGGAGTGTCTCGGGGACGATGCTCGTCGACCGCGCGCGCGGTTGGCTCACGGAGTCTCAGTTCACGATCGTCGTGCACTCCACGGTACGTGTCCCCGGCAGCGACGACACCGTGATGCGGTTCGAGACGCGCGTCACACAGAAAATGAAGACCGTCGAGAAGCGGCCGCAGTAGAGCGGAATCCGCTTTTCACGAGCGCAGCGAGGGAGCTTCGGGGTATATTGGGGCCGGGACGAGAAGCTCCTCGTTTCCCACCCCGTATCCTGCTGCATGCGTCTCGTCCATCTCTCGGACCTCCACCTGGGATTTCGGCAGTACCAGCGGCTCACTCCCGGCGGTATCAACCAGCGGGAGGCGGACGTCGCACGGTCGTTCCAGACGGCGATCGATCGCACGATCGAGCTGCGTCCCGATCTCGTGCTCGTCGGTGGCGACGTCTTTCACAACGTCCGCCCAACGAACCCGGCGATCGTGCACGCGTTCCTTCAGTTCAGCCGGCTGCGCGCGGGGCTCCCTGAGGCGCCCGTCGTCATCGTCGCCGGCAATCACGACACGCCGCGCGCCGCCGAGACCGGCAGCATTCTGCGTCTCTTCCGCGAGATCGGCATTCACGTCGCCTACGCCGATGCCGAACGTTTCTATTTTGCTGAACTCGGCGTCTCCGTGCTCGCCGTGCCCGACGTCGTCGGGAAACGGCCGGCGTTCACGCCGGACTCGCAGGCGCGCTACAACGTGCTTCTGCTGCATGGCGAGGTGCAGGGGATGCTTCCCGCGCACGTCTCGTCCGCGGACCGAGCAGCCCTGGAGATTCCGCTCTCGGAGCTCGGTGCCGCCGCGTGGGATTACGTCGCGCTCGGCCACTACCACGTGTACCGGCAGATCGAGCCGAACGCGTACTACTCGGGATCGATCGACTACACGAGCGCGAACACGTGGGGCGAGCTGTACGAGGAGCGTGTCGCCGGCGTGGCGGGGAAGGGGATCATCGAGCAGAATCTCGAGAGCGGCGCGCACACCTTTCACCCGCTTCCGCCGTCGCGGCCGCTCGTCGACCTCCCGCCGATTTCCGCGCGTGGCCTGACCGTCGCCGAAGTCGACGAGCGCATATCTGCCGCAGTGAGCGGCTGCCGTGGCGGGATCGACGACAAGATCGTGCGGCTCATCATTCGCGACCTGCCGCGACACATCGCCCGCGATCTCGATCATAAGGCGCTGCGTGAGTTCAAGCGGCACGCCCTCCATTTCCATCTCGACACGCGAAGGCCGGAAGTCGTGCGTCTCTCCGGCCACGGAGCGGCGGGTCGGCGACCCTCCCTCGCGGACGTTGTCCGCGAGAAGCTGATGAGCCGCGTGCTCGAGAACGACATCGATCGGAAGGAGCTCGTCGCGTTAGGCCTCCGCTATCTCGCCGAAGCGGAGAGCACCGTCGGCGCGGCGCCCATCGGCGCGGAGCCGACGCCAGACACGAGCGGGTGAGATCGTGCATCTGAACTCGCTCCGGCTCTGCAATTTCCGGCAGCACGCGGATACGCGGATCGTTTTTGACTCCGGCCTCACGGGCATCATCGGCCCGAACGGCGCTGGCAAGTCCACGATCCTCGAGGGCATCGCCTGGGCGCTGTACGGCACACCGGCGGCGCGCGGCACGCGGGACTCGATTCGCTTCAATCGAGCCGGGGCACGCTCCCAGGTCCGGGTGGAGCTGGACTTCGAGCTCGGCGGCCATCGCTATCTCGTCTCGCGCGGCCTCACCAACGCCGAGCTCTTTCTCGACGGCGCCAGCGCGCCGATCGCGAACACGATCACGGGCGTCACCGAGCTGCTGCGACGGCGGCTCGGCATGTCGCTCGACGAGTTCTTCAACACCTATTTCACGGGACAGAAAGAGCTGAGCGTGATGGCGGCAATGGGGCCGTCGGAGCGCGCGCAGTTCCTGTCGCGGGTGTTGGGCTACGAGAAGCTCCGCACGGCGCAGGCGCTCGTACGCGAGAGACGACGAATCATCCTCGCCGAAGCAGCCGGTCTCCGCGCCGGAATGCCCGATCCGGAGAGCGTCGCGCGGATGCTCGCCGACGCGAAAGGTCGCGTCGAGCTCGCCGAGCTCCGTGCGCGCGAGGCCACCGATCGCAGGACGCGCGCTCGTGAGCTCCTCGACTACGTCACGCCGCGCTGGGAACTGCTGCAGCGCGAGCGCGAGCGACTGCAGGCATTGCTCGCCGAGCTCCGCGTCGCCGAGAGCGAGTCGGTCGGCCTGGCGCGCGACAGCGAGCGCATCGACCGCGAGCTCGCCGACGTCGAGGGCGCGAAGCTCGAGCTCGAGCGCATTCGCCGTGAGATCGCCCCGTTAGGCGAGATTGTTACCGCGCTGCACGACATGGACCGGCTGTACGCCGAGGAGGGCCGCCGGCGCACACTCCTCGAGAGCACGCGTGCGCTCGCAGAAGACCTGGGACGTCTACGCGAGCGGCGTTCGAAGATCGAGGCCGCGCCCGGGCTGGAAGGCGAGGTCACGACCGAGCTCACCGAGAAGCGCCGCGAGCTGCAACGCACGGATGACGAGCTCGAGGCCAAACGCACTGACTGGGTCCGCGATCGACAGGAGGCCGAGACGAAGCTCGAGGCACTGCGCCGGCAGCACGCCGAGCTCAAGGAGCAGCGCGAGCGGCTCGTCGCGGCGGGCGAGAACGGCATCTGTCCAACCTGCGCTCGCCCGTTAGGCGACCACTACCGGTCCGTGCTCGACCTCATCGACGACCAGCTCAACACCGCCGTCGTCGACGGCAGCTACTACCGCAAGCGTCTCGACCAGCTGGTGGAGATGCCGCCGGCCGTCAAAGCGTTAGGCGAGCAACGCCGCCTCGCCCTCGACGCCGTGGGGAAGCTCGAGCGGCGGCTGGCACGGGTGCAGAGCGCCGTGCAGGAGCTGGCGCTGATCGGCCGCGAGATCACGCAGAAGGAGGAGCGCGAGAGGGGGCTGCGCGCTGACCTCGCCGCCATTCCTATCGGCTATCGGGCAGACCTTCATGAGCAGTTGCGCCGCGACCTCGAGCGACTGCAGCCGCTCGACGCCCGCGCCGCCCGGCTCGGCGCGCAGGTCGAGCGCGAGGGACAGCTCCGCCGCGAGCGCGAACGCGTTACGCAGGCCGTCGATCTCACGAGTCGACGCATGGCGGAGCTCGGGCGCCAACGCACCGCCATCCAGTTCTCCGAGCAGTCGTGGGACACGCTGCGCGCCGATTACGAGCGCGCTGCGACGGAGCTGCGCGCGGCCGAGCTGGCGTCCGTTGCCGCCGACGCCGAGGCCGCGGCGGGACAAGGCGCCCTCGACATGGCTCTTCAGGCGCAGCGCGACCTGGCGCGGTCCCAGACGCAGCTCGACGAGCTGAATCGCGACAAACGCATGCACGACGAGCTCGATCGCGCCTACTCCGACATGCGCACGGATCTCAACGTCCAACTCCGACCTGAGATCTCCGAGCTCGCCAGCTCCTTTCTCACGGAGCTCACCGATGCACGCTACTCGGAGCTCGAGCTCGACGACCAGTACAACGTCATCGTGCTCGAGGAGGGCGTGCCGAAGCCGGTCATCTCCGGCGGTGAAGAGGACCTCGCCAACCTCGTCCTGCGGCTCGCCATCTCCCAGATGATCGCCGAGCGCGCCGGGCAGAGCTTCTCGCTGCTCATCCTCGACGAGATCTTCGGCTCGCTCGACGAGTCGCGCCGCCACAACGTTGTGGAGCTCCTGCGACGGTTGCAAGATCGCTTCGAGCAGGTGATTCTCATTACCCACATCGAATCGGTGCGGGAAGGCCTCGACCGCGTGATCACCGTGCGCTATGACGAAGAGACCGGCGCGTCGCGCCTCGAGCAGGAGCCCGCGTTAGGCACGTCTGCGCTCGACGACGCGACCGAGCTCACTATGGGAGCCGCCGACTGATGGTCGCGACTCGCACCTGGCGGCCGACGCACTCCGTCGACGGTCCCTTCCGAGCGCGGCTCGACGACATCTCGGACCTCAACCAGGTCTTCAGCGATGCGTTCACCGAGCGCTATCGCCGCGACGGGATGGTGGGCGTGCGGGTTCCCTTCCTCAACCCGGCCGTCTGGCGTTACGCGATCGAGGACGCCGATGCCGGCGCGATGCTCTGGCGCGACGACCGTGGCCACGTCGCCGCATTCAACATGGTCCATCGCTCTGGTACCGAAGGCTGGATGGGACCACTCGCGGTGCGCACGGAGTACCAGGGCACGGGCCTCGGCAAGGACATCGTCTCCCGCGGCGTCGACTGGCTGAAGCAGAGCGGCGCGTCCGTCATCGGTCTCGAGACGATGCCGCGCACGATGGACAACATCGGCTTCTACTCCCGGCTTGGCTTCGTTCCCGGACGCCTAACGCTGACGATGACGCTCGACGCCGCGCTCGGCGAGCGCCCCGCGTCGCTCCTCGCCCGCCGCACGGTGCTCGAGAAGGAGAACACGCTCGCCGAGTGCAAGGCGCTGCTCGAGGAGCTTGCGCCGGGATATGACTACACCCGTGAGATTCAGCTCACCGACGAGCTCTCGCTCGGCGACACGGTAATTCTGCGCGGTCCAGACGGCACACTCGATGGTTTCGCGTTGGCGCACACGGTGCCACTCGTCGAGGGGCGCGCTCGCGAGGAGCTGCGCGTGCTCAAGCTGGTGCTGCGACACGAGGAGCAATTCCCGGAGCTCGCGCGGTCGCTCTGCGATTTCGCGCGGCGCAGCGGCACTCGACGCGTCGCCCTGCGCGTGCAGGGCGAGTATCAGTCGACGTATCAGCGGTTGGTGAAGATGGGCGCACGCGTTCGCTGGACTGATCTCCGCATGGCACTCAGCGGTCACGACGAGGAGCACCCGGAGCGGGCGCTCGTGCTGTCGAACTGGGAGATCTGACCGCTACTCGCCCCGCATCGCGATCAACGGATCCGTCCGCGCCGCGCGCCGGGCGGACCAGTAGCTCGCGGCCGCCGCCGCGCCCGCGAGGAGGAGCGGAACCAGCACGAACGTCGTGACGTCCAGCGCGGTCGTCTGAAAGAGCATCGAACGAAGGACACGCGTCGCCGCCAATGCGCCGCCGACGCCGGCAACGCTCCCCACGCCAACGACGACGAGCGCGCTCCGCATCACGAGCGCCGTGATGTTTCCTCGCGTCGCGCCGAGCGCGATCCGCACGCCAAGCTCGCGCGTCCGTTGCACCACCGAATAGCTCATCATCCCGTACAGGCCGATCGTCGCGAGGAGCAGCGCGGACGCCGCGAATCCGGTGAGTACGAACGTCACGAAGCGTCGCTGCGAGTCGATGGCGTCGGCGCCTGTCGCCTCGACCTCCGGCTTGCCGAGGAAGTTGAGTGACGGCTCGACCTCGCGAAGCGCGCGATTGATCGCCAGAAGCGCGCGCGTGGGGTTGGCTGCACGGACCACGAACGTCATCCACGGCCACACTTCGAGTGTGTACGGCAGGTAGATCTCCGCTGCCAGGTCGTCCTGCGGGCCGTACCTGATGTCCGCCAGGACGCCGAGCACCGGCATCGTGATCGGTTGGCCGAAGTCGGCGCGCGCCTGGGACGCGCGCCGCACCGTGACACGCTTGCCTAACGCCACCTGTCCCGGCCAGAGCCGCTTCGCCAATCCTTCGCTGACGACGAAGCCGGTGGGTGCGCGCATGTCGTCTTCGGTGAACCAGCGTCCAGCGACAAGAGGGATGCGCCGCGTGCTTCGATACGCGGCGGACACGGGATGGTAGAGCGCAGACTGGTCGGCGCGGCCGCCAGCGGCCGCCTCGCTCTCCACCTTTACCGGCAGCAGTGCACCACCAGCCGCGGCGGCGTCCGTGACCGACGGTACGCCGCGGACCGCATCGAGGATGCGTGCATAGAGTGCCGCCGCCTCCTCCGGCTTCGTGTATCGATTTCGTGGCGGCGAGACCAGGAAGCTGATCGTATCCGTCGGATCGTAGCCGAGCGGAACCGCCGCCATTCGCCGGTAGCTCTGGAGAAGCAGCCCCGCGCCCGTGAGCAGCGTGAGTGCCAGAGCGAACTGCGCCGCGACGAGCAGGTTGCGCAGGCGACGCTCACGTCGCCCGCCCGTCGCGGAGGCGACGCCAGAGCGCAGACGCTCCATCGCTCCCGCGCCATCTGCCTGCATGGCCGGCAAGACGCCGACGAACAAAGCCGTTGCGATCGACGCGCCTAACGCGAAGAGAGCGGTCCGTGCGTCGATGGAAAGGTCGTCGGCGAAGGGAAGCCGTCCCCCCGCGGCCCGACGAACGTAGGCCACGAGCGACGACGCGAGGACGAGTCCAATCACGCCAGCCGCCGCCGCGAGCAGGAATGCCTCCGTCAACAGCTGGCGCGCCAGTCGCCACCGTCCGCTGCCTAACGCGAAGCGCACCGCGAGCTCGCGGCCGCGGGCGCTCGCGCGCACGAGCAACAGGTTCGCGACGTTCGCACACGCCAGAAGGAGAATCAAGCCGATCGCACTCGAGACGAGGAGCAGGGTTCCTCGCAGATCGCCAAAGAGCTCGCGCTCCATCGACTGGAAGCTCACCGACGTCCAGTGCGCCTGCTCCACGGGATACTCGGCGGCGAGACGCATGGCGATGGTCTTCATCACAGCGGCCGCACGCGACGAGTCGACGCCGCTCCGGAGGCGCAGCAGCGCCCGGCTGTCGACATGCAGCCCGCGCAGACTCAGCGCCGCATGCGATGCCTCGAAGATCCAGATCGGCTGCCAGATCGAGGGCCCTAGTACGAAGCCGCCACCCCCGAAATTCGGATAGGCGACCGCATGCGGCATCACGCCGATTATCGTCGCCGGGACGCTGTCCACGCTGACGGTCTTTCCGATCACACCTGCGTCGCCACCGAATTGCTTGACAAAGTACTCGTACGACAGCAGGGCCACGTGCGGCGCGCCAGGTCGCTCTTCCTCGGGGAGAAAGGTGCGGCCGAGCATCGGCCGCGTACCGAGCAAGGGGAAGAAGCCGGGTGTGACGTAAGCGGCGATCTCGCGCTCGTCGCCGTTAGGCATCGGCAGCAGGACACCGTCGCCGCGGATGAATGCCATCCCCTCGATCGCGCTCGATACTGCCGCGCTCTGTGCTCGCCAGTCCTTGAACGTCGGATATGACGGAACCCGCAAGTTGCCGTCCTCGCTCCGTTCGTACACGGTCTGGAGACGGTCGGCGTCGCGGTAGGGAAGCCCGCGCAGCACCACGGAGTCGATGATGCTGAACGTCGCGGTCGTGCTACCCAGGCCGATTGCGAGCGTCAGAACGGCGGCCAGTGTGAAGCCTGGCGCGCGCAGCAGCGTCCGCAGAGCGTACCGGACGTCGAATGCGGAGGATTCGATGAAACGGAGCATGGGAAACATTCTGCTCACATTCGGCAGGTCGAATCCAGCCGTACCAGCCCTGGAACTGTC
>Ga0207707_10005759_pt1 | contig 10836 bp, 9 predicted proteins | sample KBSC83BmetaG_FD_184336 | JGI IMG/M metagenome (GOLD analysis project Ga0207707, IMG submission 184336) | Corn rhizosphere microbial communities from Kellogg Biological Station, Michigan, USA - KBS C8-3B metaG (SPAdes) (version 2) | ecosystem: Host-associated > Plants > Roots > Rhizosphere ... | reverse complement strand
TGCGAAGCGCTCCAGTTGCTGTTCAGTCTGTTTGCTTTCGTAATTGCCAGAGGACGCGAAGTGCGTCATCAGGCCTTCGAGTGGAACCGGCGCGGCCGCAACGGCGCGGGCGATCTCATCCGGCGCAGCGCTGGTTCCCAGACGGTTCATGCCGGTATCGATCTTCAAGTGGTAGGGCACGCGCACTGCATGCAGGTCTTCGAGCGAGTGAATCACCGGTGTCAAATGATGCGTGGCCAGCATCTCGCGCTCGTCTTCGAGGAAATCGGCCATGACGACGATGCGGGCCTGGGTTCCTGCCTGCCGCAGGACACAGCCTTCTTCGACGTTTGACACCGCCAGCCAGCGCGCGCCCTCGGCTTCGAGCGCGTGCGCTACTGCCACCGCGCCGTGACGATAAGCGTCGGCCTTCACCACCGGCATCACTTCAACGGACTCGCCCACTAGAGACTGCACGGCGCGAAAGTTGGCGCGAATTTGTTGCAGCGAAATTTCTACCCAGCTCCGCATGTTGGTTTAACCCTTGACCAACCCCTTCAGCAGTTTCTCATACGCATCGGTGACGGCATCCCAACTGTAGCGTGAGCGCACTCTTTCGACGGCGCGCGCCCGCCAAGCTTCGCGTTCTTCCTCGCTCAAAGCGAGCACATGTTCGATGACGTGCGACAGATCCTCATGCGTGAACGGCAGACCCGCGCCGGCGGCGACTTCGGCGTTCTCCGGGGTGTCGAGATACAGCGTGAGCGCGCCGCGGCCCATGGCTTCGATCAAAGCGGGATGTGTCCCGCCCACTTCGGTTGCATGAATGTAGGCGAAACAGTGGGAACCCAACTCACGATAGCCCTGGCCGTAAATCGCACCGGGGATGACGATGCGTGGGTCGCGCGTGTCGCGAACTTGCGCGATGTAATCCGCCGCATAGGGCGCGTCGCCGATCAGCGCGAGTTTCAAATCGGTGGACACGCGCTCGAAGGCCTCGCGCACCAGGAGCCCGTTATTTTCCGGCTCCATGCGGCTCACGTACAGGAAGTATTTCTTCGGTTCGAGTCCCAGCTTCTGCAACACATCGCAAGTTTCGACGGCTCCCAGTTCCGCGCCGTAGGGGATCATCAGCGAATCGCGTCCGTACTTCTCGTGATAATAGAGAGCGATGGCCTGAGCGTCCGTCACCACGGCGTTCGGCATCCAGGTGGCCAGCCGCTCCGATACCCGGTACCAGGCCTTGGCCAGCGCATTCCACTTTTTGCGATGGCGCTCCAGACCGTCAACGTTCAGAGCCACCGGCATTCCCCAAACGCGCGGCATCCAAGTAAAGATCGCGTTGGCGGCGTTGCAAAAAAGGAGAGCGTCGTAGCGCGAACCCAGCAGATGCAACGTCGAAAGAAAGGTATGCGCGAGAGTGTCGAAATATTTATGGCGGATGGTCGGCAAGTATTGCAGCCGCACGCCGTGGTACAGCGGCTCGGAGTGCTGCTCGCGGCAATATACGGTGACTTGGTGACCCCGCTCCACTAGCCGCGTCGACAATTCCTCGGCGAAAGTTTCAAAACCGCCATAGCGCGCCGGAATCCCGCGGGTGCCAACGATTGCGAAGCGCACTGGCTGGGACAGCCCCTACGAGCGCGCGCTGCGGACCCGGAGTTTCGCGCTGGCGCTCGGTTTGGGAGCCGGACGGCTCACCGGCTGGAAGGAAAACCAACTTGCCAGATCGTCGTCCTGCACGCGCCGGCGGCTCATGATCTCGCGTCGCTTGGCCATTACGCTCTTCCAATTGCGCAGCACGAAGGCGAAGGCCTTGAGCGAAGAATGTTCGTGCAGCAGGCACGCGCCGATCACCAGCAGATCCCGCCCGGTGATGGACAGCCAGTTCCGCCGGTAGAGATCCGGCGTCATGTTTTTCATGCGCATCAGAAAGCGGTTCTTTACCGAGTGCATGTTAATCTCGGGCGGCAGCGCGCGCCGTTTGCCGGGCAACACATTGCGGACGTGATAGCCGCAGGCGCGCGGCGTATAGAGACAGCGCCACCCCAGCAATTGGCCGCGCCAGGCGACATCGGCGTCTTCACGGTAAACGAAGAAATCCGAATCGAAAAACTCGCCCTTGATGGAAATATCATCGATCATCTTGCGGCGATACAGCGCGGCGGCGGCGGTGGCGCCGAAGACGTATTCAAAATTAAGGTAGTGGCCCTTGTCGGGCTCCTGACTGCCGCGATCCAGGTGCCGCAGCATGGGCGTGAAATAGATGCCGGTCGAATCCACCAACTGCACTTCCGGTAAATCGAAGGTGGCGCTGATGCTCAGCAGCTTGCCGCAGACGGTCCCCACTTTACGGTCGACGTTACCGGCCAGTACCAGCTCTTCGATAAAGTCCTTGAGCAGCAGAACGTCTGGATTCAAAGCCAGTACCCATTCGCCCTGGGAAATTGCGATAGCCTGATTCTGCGCCGCAGCGAAGCCAATATTTTCCTCGTTGTAGTGGATGCTGCACTTGTCCTCGAATTGATCGAGTATATCGGCGGTGCCGTCGGTCGAGGCGTTATCAACTACGATGACTTCGAGATGCGGATAGTTCTGCTCCAGTACCGATTCCAGGCATCGCCGTATGAAACTGCCGCTGTTGTAAGTCACCAGGGTGACCGAAACTAAATCTTTGTTAATCATGCTAAGAAGTTAGGTCAACGTAACCGCAGATTTTTTAACATGCCCGGGAAACACCAGGCACAGTCCTGCAAACCGCATGATATTGCAATAGGTTACAACCGACGACAGAGTCCGCTCCGAAATCATCACCGCGACCATCCGCGGAACCGAGCTAAGCACAACCGCAGCGCATATTCCCCGAAAAGCCCAGGGGCGGAAGTGCTTAACAGCATATGTTAAAAGGCTAACACACCAATACCTTGCGCGTCGTTGCGAGGAAATCCGGCTCACCGAGTGCCCGCCCTTATGCCGCGCTACCATCGACGGAGCATACACAATTTCATAACCGGCATCCACCGCCCGCCGGCAGAAATCAACGTCCTCAAACCAGACCGGGTAGAACTGTTCGTCAAACCCGTCCAGCTTCTTCCAGACGTCCTGGCGAAACATGAGGAAAGCGCCGGCTGGTTGTTCCACGGGACCGGGTTGATCCAAGTCGCGATCCAGGTACCGGTACGCCCGGTTGACCGGATTCGAGGGCCACAGCCGGTTGATCCCAAACAGTTCGAAGACCAGGGAGATGGGGGTGGGAAAGCGACGTATGGTGAAACCCGCCTGCGTGTTACCGTCCGCATCCACCAGACGTCCAGCCGCCAAGCCGTGGCGCCCGGTCGACTCCGTCAAAGAATCGATCGCTGTCAATAGCTCGGTATCCGGATTTAAAACCAGAATGAAATCGTCGCTTCCCGCTTCCCGCACACCCTGATTGACGGCCGCGGCGAAGCCCCGATTCTTTTCGTTGGCGATCAGCCTCGCTCCGCCCTGGGTACGCACCAGATCCACAGTCCCGTCTGACGAAGCGTTATCCACAACCACGGTGCTCACTTGAGGCGCCATTTTAGACAGCGCCTCCAGGCAAAAACTGATTACATCCTCCGAGTTGTAGGTAACAATTACAGCCGTGACAGCCAGAAGTAAGCCCTCCAATAGCTGTCAAAGCCGGTTTCCCGAGCCAGTGCGAGGATCTCCGCCTCGCTCGCTTCCAGCACCCGCGCCAGGTCTTTGCTGGTGTATTCATTTGTACTTACGTGCTCCATCCGACGGGCGTCCCGTATCCCGGCAAACTTCCCGAGAACGAACGCTGTGCCGCGACCATGCCGGAGGGCGATTAATCCCCAGAGCAACTGTCCGGCCACGATCGGCCAGCGCGGCTGACCCCGGAAGTGCTTGGCAGCTAACAACACTTGGTTTCTGGCGATGCGCCAGACTGTGTCCTTACTCCACCCGCCTAGGGTGGCGCTGCCACGGTGATAGGCGACTGCGGACGGCACGTACGAGCCTTCCCTGCCCGCCAGGGCGCAGCGCAGTCCGAAGTCGACGTCTTCCATATACGAGCCGAAGGTTTCGTCGAGACCACCGAGATCGCGAAATAGTTGCCGGCGGAAAATGGCTGCGGTCATGGGCGCAAAGCGGATCCGGCGCGGTTGGTTCCACGCCGGACCATCGAGTTTCCCGGACCCGCAACGGCTGGCACAGGCGCCGCGCGAGATTTCATCGAAGGTGCCATCTACCCGGCTAGGATCGGTGGCCTGCAGAATTTTTCCGCTGGCGAAGCAGGCGTCTTCGAGGGTTGCCACCGCAAGCAACTTCTCTAGCCAGTCCGGCTCGAGAGTCACGTCATTGTTAAGGATCGCAACCCAGTCAGTTCCGGCCGCTTCGATCCCCCGATTTACGGCGGCGGCGAACCCCGCGTTCCGCCCCAGCCGCAACACTCTCGCGCCGGCGCGCTCCGCCAATTCTGCCGAGTCGTCGGTAGAACCGTTGTCCACCACGATGATTTCGTCAAACGGTCGAGTCTGCGCACCGAGGCTCTGGAACAGGTTCAGCAACAGATCGCGCCGGTTCCACGTGGGAATCACTGCGGTCGGCATGCTTCACCAGAATAACCGCTGGTGAAGCATATATGATGGACTCATGAAGCAATTCATATTAGCGGCTGCCGCGATTGCGATTTCCATGAGCGCCCTGGCGGCGGGCTTGGACGAAGTGAAAACGGTATACGTCCTGCCGATGTCCAATGGCCTGGATCAATATCTGGCGGCGCAACTCACCTCCGGGTCCGTGCTGCAGGTGGTGACCGATCCGCAGAAGGCCGACGCTGTTCTCACGGATCACGTGGGGCAGAGCTTCGAGCAGAGTCTGGCGGACCTCTACAACGTCAAGCCGCCGGCTAGCGACAAAGACGCGGAGAAGACGGATGACACGGGTAACACCTTCGCGCGCTCCGGCATGCAGGGACAGCGAGGCCGGGGCAACATTTTTCTGGTGAATCGCAAAACCCACGACGTGGTATGGAGTTTTTTTGAATCTCCCGGCGACAAAAGCCCCAGCGGCATGAGACGGACCGCCGCCAAGATCAGCTCTAAGCTGGCGCAATCGATTAAGGGCAAGTAGCGCGTTTGCCAGACAAAGCCCAGATCACCCGATCACTGCTACAACTCGTTGGTCTTCCATTGTCTATTGCGCGGGATGCCGGCAGCATGAAAAACCTCCAATTCGGAAGCGTCAGTCCACATCCGTCCGGCAAAGGGACTATTGGTCAATTTGCGCTCCATATACAGTGCTCGTGGCGGATTGTTACCAGCGAGGGTATCCTCACAGGGTCCGCAGACTACTACGAATCAGCAGAGCTAGGTACGGAGGTTGACGCAAACGATCGGCAAAAAGGAAATCTTCAGCGAAAGCGCTTGAGCGATCTCCTTCGCTCGTATGATGCGAGCACCCACTCCTGGGTCAACAGCACCGGCCAACTAATTGTTCAATGTGTAGTGGTGGACGATTTTGGCGGATTCGAGCTTGAACTCTCTGGTGGCTTCCGGTTGCAGGTATTTCCTGACGGTTCCCGCGCAGAGGACTGGCGGTTCTTTGCGCCTGGCAGCGAGGAGGGACACGTCGTCATCTCTGGAGGGCGGGGCAAGTAGCGCGTTTGCGAGCCAGCTCGGCGCGATAACTCTCCACCAAGCGTTGCGTCATCCCGCGCATGTCGCGTTTGGTCACTACTTCTTCGCGCGCCCGCGCCGCCATCGCGGCAGCTTTTTGAGGATCGCGTAACAGTTCGACAACATGCCGGGCGAAGTCGGCGGGCTGGTCCGCTAAAGCGCAAATTTCGCCATCGCGATCCGCCAGGCCTTCGGCGCCCAGGCGCGTCGACACTACCGGAATCCCCGCTGCGAAGGCTTCTAAGAGTTTGACGCGAACGCCCGAGCCACTCAGGATCGGGCACACAAATAGCGAGTAGCGCGCCAGCGGTTCGCGCACGTCTTCGACGAAGCCGATCAACTCCACTGCCTCGGCGTGGCGGAAGGAGCTGAGAGGCGGCGGCTCGGAGCCAATCACCAGCACCCGCGCGCGCGGCTCCTCAGCCAGCACCAGCGGTAGCACTTGTTCTACGAACCAGGTGAGCGCTTCCTGATTCGGAGTGTGGCGGAAGCTGCCCAGGAACAAAATAGTAAACGGCTCGCGATCAGCGGATTGATAGGTATAGCGGGACGTTTCGATTCCGGCGCGATATCCGTCGTCAATCCGTCCCTTCAGCCGGGGCAAAAATGACAATAGATACTCCGCGTTGTCGCGGCTGCACACCTGGATGCGATCGAGCGTCGGAAGCATACGCAACTCCCAGCGCAGGGACCGCAGATATTCCCAGCGGGCTGCGATCTTCTCCATGAGGTCCGTCATGAAGGGCAAGCGGCGCGCGATGGATTGGAAGTAGACGTCATGTTCGAACAAGATGCTGGGGATGCGGCGGAACTGGGCGGCGTACTGTCCCAGAACGGTGTATTCGAGCTGCAGGACGTCGATTTGTTTAGTATAGATTTGGCGATGGATTAGCCACACCAGGTCCGGGATGCGGAATTCGCGAACCGCGTGGGGCTCGATCGAACCCAACTGTTTGGGGCGTCCCACGGGCCGGACCAGGTATTCCGTCGATGCGCAAATGCGATCCAGCTCGTCATGCGCTGATCGTTCGTGCGCGTAGTCGAGCAGCACGACGAGATGCAATTCGCACAAACGCGCGAGTTCATGCACGGTCTGGTACATGAACACGCCGCCGCCGTGGATGGGGGGGCAAATCGGGTACGGAGAAACGAACAACACACGCAAGGGTGCTCCATCAAGCGTGCCGAAAGTGTCACGGAAATGGCCTCCGAGCGGCCGCCGGAAAGCTTCCGTGTCTGAAACTGCGGCGAGCCGGAGCGCCCGTGCTCGCGAAGCCATCGCGCCTGGCAGTTGCAACGTTGCGCGTGCGAAGCCACGTAAACTCGATCGTTCCGGCGAATCGCCCCCCAGCCAACTCAGTAGCGCGCTGGCCCACGACGAGAGGAAATTCGCCAGCAAGCGCCGCCATTCGTGGATGTTCTTCCACGTGAACAGCAGGAAATTTTTTTTGAGGACGCCCTGGATGTACGCTTCGCTGAACCGGCGACCGATGGTTCCACGATGTTCGTGATACACCACGCTCGCCGGCTGGTAGAGGTTTTTCCATCCGCGTTTCCAGGCCATGTAGCCGAGGTCGGTGTCTTCGAGGTAAAAGGGGGCGAGTAGCTCGTCGAAGCCGCCCAGCTCCAAAAATTTCCGCCGGTCAAACGCGCAGGAGCCTCCTCCTCCGTAGGCGCACGGGTATAACTCGCGGATCGTGGGTTCCGTGCGATGGCGGACGCGGAGGTTGCCGCGCTCCCACCAAAATTCCGTAAGCCCGGTTTCCTCGCGAACTTTGTTGGGATCGGAAAAGAAGATCTGGCACGCGACCGAAAATACGTGCTCGTCTGCGAAGCCATCCAGCAAGGGCTTGAGGAAATCGGGCTCCACGCGCATGTCGCTGTTGAGCAGCACGACCACGTCGTGCCGGGCTGATCGGAAGCCGGCGTTCGAGCCACCGCCGAAGCCGAGATTCTTTTCGAGTGCCACGACTCGGACTTGCGGGAATTGCTCACGGATGAACGCCGCGCTGCCATCTGTCGAGCCATTATCGACAACAATGACTTCGCTGCCGGCAACGCGCTCCGCAGCAGCAACCACCGAGGGAAGGTACTTCTGCAGCAGATCGCGCCCGTTCCAGTTAGGAATAACAATGGCGGCGGAGGACGCGGCGGCCCGCGTATCCGCGTTCAGCTTGCGGCGCGGTAACAGGCGCACCACTAGATCGGTGAAGGCCAGACCCATCGCCGCGAGTGGCAGCAGCAGAGGGGAGAGGATGGCCAGCGGGAGTCCTGTGAGAATGCGCCGAATGGCGCCGGGTCTAGCTACCGCCACCGTTTGCATCACCCTTGGTTGGCGATTGGTCGAGATCCGGTCCCAAGTTCAGCTTGCGGCCCACCTTGGTCCAGCGCGAAGACCTCCATAGGTTGAGCCGCGCCCGGAAGTCCTCCACCTGCATTCCCAATTCCTGTACTTCGGCGGCGAGTCTCTGCGCCCAAAGGGTTCGCTCGATGACCATGTTCTCGGCGGCCGCCAGGTTTTCGAGTACCTTGGTCAAATCGCGGCGCGCGGCGGCAAGTTCTTCCTCCGTGCGCAGCGCCCAGCGGTTCTGTTCTTCCATATGAACCGTCAGTTCTTCATGTTTGCCGTGCAACGCGGTATATTGTCCGCGCGCTTCGAGCAGCTCGTGTTGGAGGCTTGCGATGTGCTTCTCGCGCTCGCGGAGGACATTAGAACCTTGATGGACGAAGAGGAAGCCAGGCGACGGCGGTGGATCGCGAAGGGAGCACACCGCTAGAAAGAAGTGCGCCTCTTGCGGAGTTCCACGCACACCGTCCATGCGGCCCTCGATAGCAGAACCCGCGCCATGCTGGTAAAACGCGAAGGCTTCAAGGTGGTTTTGCAGCAGAACCGTACAGTGCGGGAAAAACTCCCCGAGGACGGCGCGAAATTCATCGAACTCGAATTCGTGGGTGTGGAACGGGTTAGGGCCCGCGGAGCCGCGTGACGCCGTGTAGTATTCCTTGTTCGGTGTCGAAACCAAAAAGACTCCATCGCCGTGCAGCAGGCGGCGGGCTTCCGATAAAAGCGTTCGCCAATCCGTGAGGTGTTCGATCACCTCAAACGCAGTTACCAGTTCGAAGGAGCTGTCGCGAAAGGGCAACGCGGTAGCGGAAGCCGGAACGAAAGAAACATTAGCACTAGGATAGGCGGTCTTCGCATGAGCGATCGCCTCCGGCGCTAAATCGATGCCAATCGCAAAACGCGCGCGGGCCCCGAGCTCCGCGGTGCCGTAACCGGCGCCGCATCCGAGATCCAAAACGCGCGCGCCGGGGGCAAAGCGCGAAGCGAAGGCATAACGGGAAATATGTTCTGCCCACAGGTCGGGATCTACTTGACCTGGGATGACGCGCTCACCGGTGAACTCGATCACAGTGCGGCGGCTCCCGCGCCGATTCGTGAGTTCACTTCCACGTGGCAACGAAATCGGAAGTGGCCATACATGGGACCATCGGGCGGCGTCATTTGCAGCACGACGGCGTTGTCGATCCAGTCGCATACGTTGAAGCGCTCGAGAGTTCCGTTGGCGACCGCCGGCGAAAACGAGATCGATGTGGAGTAGAGAGTAGGAATGCTGAGGTGGAAGTCCACCGTGCAGATTTCACCCGCCAGGAGAGGCGAGAGTGGGTGGCCTTCACTTTCCGTATTTGAGCCGGCGAGATCCACGCCGCGTTGATCGCGAAAGGTGATGCCGACGATGGGCCGGTCCAGATTGCTCTTCGCGCGAACGCTGACGCGCACTACCACGGCCGAATCCGGGGCGAGTACACTCAGTCGGCGGCCGGAATCGTCACAGACGGCGATGCCTAGCACCTCTGCATGGCCATCGCCATAGCGATAATCAATGTTCGGAATTTCATCGATGATTTCCACTGGCGCCGCGCTAGCTTCGTGCGGGTGGTGAACAATGTCTAGGGCCTGATACCTTGCGTCCTTTTCGGCCATGGCGGCGAGATACTGGGAAACAACGCGTTCCGTGCTTCCCTGCGCCATGATCTGGCCGCGTTCCAGCCAAAGCGCGCGGTCGCCAAGAGCTTTCACTTCGCCGGTAGCGTGCGAAACAAACAGAATGGTAACCCCGCGCGAACGAAGCTCGTGGACTTTGCGCAGGCAACGCTGGCGGAAGTACACATCGCCCACAGCTAGAGCTTCATCCACCAGCAGAATTTCAGGGTCGACATTGATCGCGACCGCGAATGCTAAGCGAACCACCATGCCGCTCGAATACGTCTTCACCGGCTGGTTCATGAAATCACCGATCTCCGCGAATTCGGCGATGTCCGCAAATTTGCGATCCATCTGTTTCGCGGAGAAACCGAGAATTGCGGCGTTCAGATAAACGTTGTCGCGCCCGGAAAACTCGGGGTTGAAGCCGGCGCCGAGCTCCAGCAGCGCCGCGATCCTACCGTTTACCTTTACGGTGCCGGAAGTGGGCTGCAGAATCCCCGCGCAGATCTGCAAGAGAGTGCTCTTGCCGCAGCCATTCTCACCCACGATGCAGAAAGTCTCGCCGCGGCCGACGTCAAACGTCACGTCGCGCAGCGCCCAGTAGTCCTGATGAAACTGGCGGCGCTGAAAGGTGGCGAGTTCTTTAAGACGGTCGCCCGGAGCGTTGTAGATGGAATAGCTCTTGGATACGCTCGTAAATTCGACAGCCGGTGCTGACACTACTTCAGATTGTAGACCAGCGCATGTCGCAAAACCTACAAAAGATAATCAGGTCTTGTTATATTTATACTTGACAGTAGTGCAACGCGCTGCCTACGCTGGTGAGTGCGCCGGTGTAGCTCAGGTGGCTAGAGCGACGGTCTCATAATCCGTAGGTCGTAGGTTCGAGTCCTACCACCGGCACCAACCTAGTTTTTTCCAGTGATTTGCTGAAACAGGCGGTCGAGTTCTGCTTGGGAGAAATACTCGATCTCGATGCGGCCCCGCTGCTCGCTCAATTCGACGATCCGTACGCGGGTCCCGAGAGCGCGTTCTAGTTCCTCTACGGCCGCGCGAACGTTGGGGTCAACGACGGTTTCTTTTTTGTGGCCGGTTCTGGGGCGGTCGGACGTGAGATCTTGAACTAGTGCTTCCACTTGCCGCACCGACAGGCCCTGCGCCGCCGCCTTTTCAGCGACCTCTATTTGTTGTTCGGCAGTAGGGAGC
>Ga0207707_10005754_pt1 | contig 10844 bp, 9 predicted proteins | sample KBSC83BmetaG_FD_184336 | JGI IMG/M metagenome (GOLD analysis project Ga0207707, IMG submission 184336) | Corn rhizosphere microbial communities from Kellogg Biological Station, Michigan, USA - KBS C8-3B metaG (SPAdes) (version 2) | ecosystem: Host-associated > Plants > Roots > Rhizosphere ... | reverse complement strand
ATTTCCACGCGCCCGTTGGCGACCCCGAACGCCGCCGGCGTGAAACGCAGGACTCCGTTATTGAGGTTCAATACCGCGTTGAGGTTATCGATTGGCAATTTCGGCGCAAGTATTTTTTTCGCGCGGAGACGAACGTCCGCGTCCATGGTTCGCAGACGCTCGAGATCGTAGTGTTGATCCGGGAATATGCGCTCGCTGGTTTTTTCCGCCGCAGCTTGCTCTTTCTGCTCCTCTGAAGCGGTCTCCCCCGGACTCGTGCCGGGCTTGCCGCCGATAAAACCCGCCAAGTCGTCGAAGTCGAGCAGGTTGGACCCCAGATCAGCTTTTAAGTAAGGCCGTTTCGGCGCCGTATCCACTCGGATGTTGCCCGAGAGATCGCTGTCGCCCACCCTGCCGGAGAAATTTTCGAACGACCATACATCGCCTTCGTGCTTTAAATGGCCCTTCAGTCGGTAGGGCGGAGTCGTCGGAAACACGAGATGAATGAGCGGATAGAGCTTCGCCATGTCGTCGCCCTCGATATCGAGAGTGACGTCCTCGCCTTTCATCGCCAACGGCTCGGTCAAATTGCCGTTAATCCTCGCTTTGAGTTTGCCGGCACCTAAATCGATGCGCAGAGGGTAGGGCTCCTTTGAATTCTGAAGATTTTGGTAGGAACCGCCATCCAGAGAGAAAATTATCGGTAGCTTTTGATAAGTCCCTTCGGCTTTGAGCTTCACCGGCTGTTCCAGGAAACCTCCGCCTTCCGCTTCGGTGACCTTCAACTCGATCTGCGTTTTGGTCTCCCGATTGTCGAATGAGAGCAACCCGTCTTTTATAACCAATTTTTGAATCACGGGAAATTCGGTGCGCTTCTGAGGCGTCACGGTGTCCGTCACCGCCGCTCCGGCGCGGAAATCCCAATTTGCCGAGCCGTCGGCATTTTTTTCCAGCACAACTTTTGGTTGAGAGATGGTGACCGTCGGAAATACCAGTCGTAACTTAGTGATGAGTTGCCACAAATCTACTTCGACGTCGAAGCTGCCTACCTCGGCCATCTGCGGGCGCTGGCTCCAGTCCGCATTGGCGAACTGAATCTGACTCGCGCTTACTTTGGAGATCCATCCGAGATCAAGCTTCAAATCTCCGTTGATGCTCAATTGCCGGCCGGTAGTCTTGCTGACTGCCGCCGCAATATAATCCTTCGCCCGTTTTTGATCGAACCTTGCAATGAAAATCGCCAGGCCAATTGCAGCAACGCCGACAAAACCTGCGAGCCCAATCCAAATTTGCCGTTTTCGCGCGGTCATAATCCACCTGCCACTAGGCAACAACGCAAGGGCGCAAGAGATGTACCACGGCCAGTCATGGAGTGTGGTTAAACGAGAAAAAACCGTCTCAGCGAAAAATCCACGCCCAATTCACGACTTTGCGTGGTGATTTATTAGATTGTTAGGAAATTGGTGGAGGAAAAATTAGAAACTGTCAGGATTTCTCGTGCAGAAAAAAACAACGGCTATAGGAAAAATCGTCGATCCGAGCCTTAAACTACCACGGTTCAAGACCCGTATTCACTCCTTGCAACTACTTATTCTCACCGTGCCGGTCCCGAACGATTTGCAAATCTTCCAGGCAGCCCGCGCACATGTAGGCGGCGTGAGGCAGAAAAATCAGCTCGTCGCTTTCGCGCGCTTCCATGCAGATGCCGCAGAGACGATTCTCGCCCGACTTGGTTTCGGCCTCATCGCCCTCGGCCTCCTGCAGAACGATATTTTTGCAGAGATCGATGCACTCGTCACAGATATGAACCGAGGGTCCGGCGATCAGCTTGCGGGCTTCGCTTTGCTTTTTGCCGCAAAAGGAACAGGAAGTTTCGGCATCTTCCTCGAACCGTGGCACGTGCGCATCCCACTTTTCGCCCATCGCTCGTTTCAGAGTTTCTTCGAGCGCCATGCCGATCTGCAATAACTGCTGGGCGATCTCCCCTCTTTTTGGCGGACTTTTGGATTCGATAAAGTTCTGCGCCGCCGTCTGAAACTGCCGCAAGGCGGCGCCATACTTCTGCTCGCTCACCAGATCGGCACACTCGACGAAACCGAATTTGGACGATGTTTTCGCCATGAAACTTTCTCCTGGCTGCTTTACGAAGAACACTCCGCAGAATACGAAAGACCGGGCCGTGCAGAGCGAGAAGCTTGGCTTGGATTCGAGTGGCTCGAGAAAACTTCTACACCTGCTGCACTTCCAGATAGAGCAGGCTGTGGTCCGAGAAGTCTTTGATCCACTGGTCTTTGGCCGCGGCATTGGGCTGGTTGGTCCAGCCGCGCACGTCCACTTCGGCCTGGGCGCCGTCGGGGCGGGAAAACATCGTGAACTTAAGGTGCTTCGACGCGTAGACGTGGTCGAGGCTGCTGTCGGGGATCGACGAGCCGGAACCGTTGGACCAGGAAGCATCGTGAGTTTTGGTGAGCCGGCGCATATCGTAGAATTGCGACGCCCGCAGGTCCCATTTTTTGAGTTCGGTCAGCGAATCGATGGCTTTCTGATACGGATAGTCCAGCCCCATCGTGTTGAGATCGCCGAGAAATAGATAATTCGCTTTGCCGCCCGCCGCGGCATCGAGGGTCTTGCTGAATTTGATCGCCCGGATGGCCATATCGTCGCGCAAGCCGAAACCGCGCGGATCATTGCTGCTCGCGAGATGAAGAAAGAGCACGCAATAACCTTTGCCGGCGACGGTCACGGTAGCCAGCAGGCCGGGCCGCATCGATGTAGTACCGGATTTGAATTCGAGCTTCTGCGTGAAAAACGCCGAGAGCGAAGAACGCACGCCCACGAGGATTTCCTGGGTCTCCGCGCCTTCGGTGATCTGAAACGTGTAGCCGGGAAACTTGGCCGTAACCGCGGCGAACACTTCTTTGCTTTCGACTTCGTAGAGCGCCAGCATGTCGGGATTCTGCGCCGCGACGAAGCCCATCACGCGATCCACCCGGCTTCTGTCCTGCTTGAAGTGCTCGACGTTCCAGGAAACGACCGAAAAGGCTTTGGGCATGAATTCTCCTTTTGCGCAGAACGATCTTAGGTGAGGGCCGCCGTTTTAGAAAATCACAGCATCGCGGTGCCGCAATTGATGTTGTAGGACTGTCCGGTGATGTAACTCGCCGCGTCGCTGGCGAGAAAGAGAATCGGCCCGGCGATGTCTTCCGGCTCCAGGACGTGGCCCAGCGGTGTGGCGCGCAGACGCGCCATGGTTTCTTCCTCCGAGCGGTGGCGCCGCGGCATGTCGGTGTTGGCCGAGCCGGGGCAAATCGCATTGACGGTGATGCCGTCGGGACCGAGCTCGCGCGCCAGCGCTTTGACGAAGCCGACAATCGCCGCTTTCGACGCCGCGTAGTCGGCAAATTCGCGCCCGCCGGTGTTTGCGATCGAAGATGCGATGCTGATAATCCGCCCGCTTTTCTGCCGACGCATGGCAGGCACGAAAGCGCGGGCGCAGAGAAAATTGCCGCCGAGATTGACGTTGAGCGTGCGATCCCAGTCTTCCTCGGTTTTTTGAGTTACCGGAGCCTTGAGATAGATGCCGGCGTCGTTGACGAGAATATCGACCCGCCCGAAGCGCGCGAAGGTTTGTTCAGCCAAATGATTGACCGACGCTTCATCGGCGACGTCGACCGCGACCGCCATCGCGTCCGCTCCGAGAGCGCGCACCTCAGCGGCCACAGCTTCGGCTTTGGTCGCCTGCAGGTCAGCGAGCACCAATTGTGCGCCTTCGCGCGCCATGCCGAGCGCGATCGCGCGTCCGATGCCCTGCGCAGCTCCGGTGATCACCGCCACCTTGTTTGTCAATCGAGCCATTGGATTCGATTTTTTTTCCCAGCGATCGGGGCGACCACCGGTCGCCCCGACAATTCGTTTGCCCTCATGCCGCGCCGCAGGAATGAAACGCGGGTACGCCCATGCCGTCCCCCCTTACGGGGAACCACCGACCGTATGATCGCGCGACAATTCCTTTTTGCGCCCTTTGCGTTCTTTGCGGCTAATTCCTCTTTCTTCGTTAAAGCAGTCCGCCGTTGCAGTGAAATAACTGCCCCGTGATCGCTGCGCTTTCCGGCGTCGTCAGAAAATAATACAGCGCGGCGAGATCCTCGGGCTGGCCCGTGCGGCCGAGCGGGATGAACGAATGCCAGCGCTGGCGGCGCGCTTGCGGCGTTTCTTTTTCCATCACGCGTGGCGTGTCGGTCGGACCGGGCGCTACAGTATTGACGCGGATGCCGCCGGGTGCCAATTCCAACGCCAGGCTTTTTGTGAATGCGATGATGCCCGCCTTGGCGGCCGAATACGGCGTGCGCAGCGCCGAACCGGTAACGCCGTAGTTCGACGCGGTGTTGAGAATGCGCCCGCTCTTTTGCCGCTGCATGATCGGCGCCGTCTCGCGGCACATCAAAAAGGTGCCTTTGAGATTGGTGTCGATGACGTGTTTCCACTCGGTCCAGGTAAAGTCTTCGATCCGCTTCGTGTAGAAGCTCCCGCCGGCGATATTCACCAGCACGTCGATACGGGCAAATCGTTGGAGCGTTTCCGCGACCGCCGCCTTGACTTCAACTAATCGGGTCACGTCGAGCGCAACCGCTGTCGCCTGGCCGCCTTCTTCTTCGATTTCCTTGCGGACCTGCTCCGCCGCGTCGCGCTCGCAGTCGGCGACCATGATCGTCATGCCGCTCGCAGCAAAGCGGCGCGCCACCGCCCGACCGATGCCGTTGCCGCCGCCGGTGATCAGCGCCACCGCCATCAAAGACGCAGCTCCTCCGGGGGCACAGCGTAGATGTCTTCGATCTGCTTTTTAAAATGCTCGGCAGCTTTCTTGCGGTCGATTTTGACCTTTTGGAAGGCGTTGACGCTGCGCACTGCAAACGGAAAATCGTCTTTCATCACCAGGAATTTTTGGATTCTTTCGAAATGTTCAAGCCGCGCGTTGAGTCGCGCGATGCGTTGGTCCAGCATCGTTCTTATTTGTTGATCGGTCAAGGCATCGACACTACAACCCAACGACTCGGCGACGCGCGCGCGTTCGGGCACCACGAGGGCAGCGATGAACGGGTGATGATCGCCGAGCAGCACTGCCTGCCGGATGAACGGATCGCTTTCCAGTTGGAGCTCGATAAAAGCCGGATAAATATTCGAACCGTCGGCGCAGTAAAAGAGGTCCTTTTTCCGGCCGATGATTCTGAGCGAACCATCCGTCTCCAGGACGCCAAGATCGCCGGTATGATACCAGCCGTCGGGGTCAAACACTTCGCGTGTCGCTTCGGGATTTTGAAAATAACCGGGCGACACCGTCGGGCCGCGCACGAGAATTTCACCGTCATCGGCGATGCGAATTTCGACGTTGGGAAATGGTTTGCCGAGGTTGCCGGGCCGATTTTCGCCGATGCCGCAGAGAGTCACGCCGCCGCATTCGGTGGAACCGTAGGCACCGATCACCGGGATGCCGACCAGTTCGAAAAATCGCATGATCCGGGCCGGCATGGCCGCGCCGCTGTAAGAAACATATTTCATCCGGCCGCCGAGCGCTTGGCGCGCCGCCGTTTTCAGCCCGGCCTGCAGTTGCGCAAAGCTCTCCTTCTCAGTGGCATCGAGATCCGTCGCGCTGTTTTTTTGATCGAGGGCTTCGAGTCCTTCCCATATCCGGCGATTTTCACCCCGATCGAGAAGCCCGTTCCAGATTCGCTGCATGACGCGCGGCACCACAGCCATCGCGGTACCGGCCAGCGACTCGATGACCTCTAGATCCACGTCCATCTCCGTCGCCTTGATGATCGCCGTGGTTCTGCCGGTCACCGCGCTTTTGAGAAAGCCGAAACGTCCGAGCAGGTGGTTGAGGCTCAACACGATGACAAACAGCTCGTCACGCCGGCTGACCACAATTTCGCCGCCGTTGGTGATGTTCGAGAGCAGATTGTCCTGAGTGCGCATGACGCCTTTCGGTTCACCGGTCGAGCCCGAAGTGTACATGATGGTCGCTAGATCGTTGGCGTGGACCGACTCAAGGATCGTGCCTAGTCGCGCGTCATCACTGGCCCCGCCTTGCTCCACTAAGTCGTCGAACCCCAACACCCGGGGCAGACGGCTGCGGTTCTGCGACATCATAAAAGTATGCGAGAGCGCCGGCAGTTGACCCTGCATATTGAGCAGACGTCCCACGCCGAGTTCGTTCTCGACGAAAGCGGCCCGGCACTTCGCGTGCTGCAGCACTTTGAGCAGCAAAGCATCCGATGAAGCCGGTGCGATGATCACGTTGGGAAATCCGCCGGCCAAGGTCGCCAAATCGGTACAGGCGCGCTGAAAACTGTTTTCACCGATGATCGCCACTGCTTCGCCCGGCGCCAGACCGAGATCGAACAGAGCCAGGATGATGCCGCGCACCATGGCGCCGAAATCGCGCCAGGCAATCTCCTCGAAGCCGCCGTCTCTTTGCAGCCGGATAAACGTCTGCGCGCCGAGTTCTTCGACCCGCTGAAAAAAAATCTGGCCGATGTGGCGCGCACTCGACGCGGAAGGATTTTGGCGGGCCGGTATGCTCATGGCTGCTCGAAATAAGCCGGTTCATATTTGGTTCGTGACGGATCGTCGATGCGCTTGAGACCGGCGATTTCGCCGCGCCTGGCGTAGGCGTAAAGCAAGGCCTCGGCAGCATCGTCCAGATGCGCCTGAAGATACTTGCGCGCGGGGATCGCCACACGCAGCAGATCGATGCCGCGCGCCGCCTGACCAGGCGCCGGCGGCGGTCCTTTGGTCAGGCGCACGCCGGAAACATGATAGATGAACGCGGCCAGCGCCTCGGCGGGAAACTGCGCCGCGCTCAGATGCGGCAGAAACGCTTTGACGTCGATAAAAACCGCATGACCCGCGGCGGGCTTGACCAATGGCACACCGCCGTCCAAACGCCGCCAGAGATAATTCACCTGACGAACCCGGTCGGCGACGTAAGGCTCGGCGGCGAAAATCTCGCGAAGCGCCGTGGCCAGAAGCTCCATCGCGGCGCCGGGAAGCTGCGCGCCGTCGAGAAAGGCCTGCATGGAGGCTTTTTGATATGCGGCGCGATCGCGGGTCAAAATCAGTCCGCCCGACGGCACGAGCAAATCCTTGAGCGCGCTCAAAGTGCAGCCGTCCGCCAGCGCGCAGGTCTCGCGGACGATGGCGCCGAGCGTGTGGTCCTGGTAGCCGGATTCGCGCTCTTTGATCAGAAAACTATTTTCCAGGATACGGCAGGCGTCGAGAAAAAGCGGGATTTTGTGCGCGCTGGCCAGCTCGCGCACCGCTTTCAGATTGGCCAGGGAAATCGGATGCCCACCGCAGGCGTTGACGGCCAGCTCGACGTAGATGCAGCTCAATTTGTCGGCGCCCTCGTCGCGGATCAGCGCGGCCAGCTTGTCGATATCGACGTTGCCCTTGAACGGGTCGTCCGAAGCGAGATCGTAGGCCGCGGCGCCGATCACGTCGATCACTTTGGCGCCGTTCATTTCGACGTGGATGCGGGTCGACGGAAAAAGCATGTTACCGGCAACGAGCGAATTGGGTTTGACGTGGATCTTGGCCCAGATCCGTTCCGCCGAACGCCCCTGCGTGGTGGGCACCAGGTGAGAAAAGCCGAAAGCCGCCCGCGCTTCGTCGGCCAGACGTGCGTGCGCGCGGCTCGCTTCGGCCGCAAGGCCCATGCCGGGCTCGACGAACGGCGCGCCGACCAGACTGGATAGTTGTCCGGTGCTGAGCGAGGTGACGCCGCTGTCCGTGCAGAGATCGAGATAAATCGCGTCCTGCGGCAGCAATTCGGTGTTGAAATGCGCCGCGCGCAAAGCTTCCAAGCGCTCATCCAGAGTAGTTTGGCGCAATGGCCGCACGACGGCGATCTCGTACGGCACGGAGAAGGTGACTCCCTTCGAGCTGTTATTCATGTCGAACCGCGCCTCTTCCCGAAACGACCGTTGGATAGCACGAAATCGAAATTTTGAAAATATCCTTGGCCGCTCAGGAAGATCCCTGCGCGCCCGGCGGGCGCTGCTGGCGCGGGCGCGCCGTGAGCATGGCAAGCGCGCGATGCACCATCTTGCGCTCGGTGGCGAACTTGAGTTGCTTGATCGCCTGCTCGATGGGAAACCAGCGCGCGTCGTCGGCCTCGTGATCGTGATCGCGCACGTCGCCGCGCACGTAGCGCAGCAGATAAAATTGCACGCGCTTGTAAATCCGCACCAGCTCGGCGTCCTTGTTCTTGTCGCGATAGGAATAGCCGATGTCGCCCAGCTTGCGAATGAGCTTGCCTTCCAGGCCGGTTTCTTCACGCACCTCGCGGAGCGCCGCCTCCTCGACCCGCTCCCCCTCCTCGACATGCCCTTTGGGTAGGCCCCAGCGATTGCGCACGTGGATCAGCGCAACTTCGAAATCCGCGCCGGTTTTTCGGTAGATGACACCGCCCGCTGAATATTCCTTGACTGTGCGTATGCCGTCGTCTTTCGGCGGCGCTGCGACCTGGTCCTGGAGCCAGCTCAGATAGGGCGGGCTGCCGGCAACCAGCGGCACGGCGATGATTTCGGGCACGTCGTAGCTGTGCAGCTCGCGCACCCGTTTCTCCAGAGCGCCGAACAGGTCTTTGCGCGTCTTGATGATCAACAACTCTTCATCGCTCTGCTCCACCTGGCCCTGCCAGCGATAGACCGACTGAACCGACTTGATACGAGTCACGCAGGCCGCGAGTTTCTCGTCCACGAGCGAGCGCGCCAAGCGATCGGCCTCCTCTGCCGATCCGGCGCTGACATAGACCACGATAAATTCCATTTGAAAATAATCTTACAACCCGGTTTTATGGACAGTCAATCAACGTGGTAGGCGAGCGACCGCAAAAAGATCGCGCGCCGCGCATCTCTCGATTGCTTTCATGCGCACCAAAGACGAAATTCGTAACCATGTCTGGAAGCTCTTGCAAGAAGGCAAAGCAGCGCGCTTTCCCGGCGCCGTCGGACGGATCCCCAACTTCATCGGCGCCGAAGCTTGCGCCAAGCAACTGGCTGAGATGCCCTGCTGGAAGGCCGCCCGCGTTCTGAAAATCAATCCCGACTCACCCCAGCGCGCGATCCGACAGCGGGCCTTGGCGGAAGGAAAAATCGTCTACATGGCCGTGCCTCGGCTCCGCAGCGACAAGCCGTTTATCAAGCTCGATCCGAAAAAACTCAAATGCTCGCCGTTCGTCGCCTCATCGATCAAAGGTGCGGCGCAGCACGGACGGCCGGTCACACTGAACGAGGTTAGAAAAATCGACCTGGTGGTCTGCGGTTCGGTCGCGGTCAACCGTGGAGGCGCCCGCGCCGGTAAAGGCGGCGGCTACTCCGATCTGGAATTCGCCTTGCTCACCGAACAAAAGAAGATCGGCGCCAAAACGCCGATCGTCACCTCCGTTCATCCGCTGCAGATCGTCGATGAAGAAATTCTCATGACCGAGCACGACATCCCGCTGAGCGCCATCGTCACGCCGAATCAGGTCATCGAAATGAAATCCTCGTATGCCCGCCCCACAGGCATTTATTGGCCGATGCTGGAGGAAGAAAAAATCGAGCAAATTCCTGTTCTGAAAGCGCGCTTCGAAAGACGCCGGTAAGCCTGCGGCGGCCCGTCGTTAGTTGAAGCTCCGCGGTATCTATGTTAGCTAAATTCATTCGAGGAAAACGTAGATGTCAGAGGGAAATATCGATTTTGCCAAGGGCAACGGCTTGGTGCCGGTGATCGTGCAGGACTATCAATCGCGCGAAGTTTTGATGGTCGCCTACATGAACGAAGAAGCGTGGGAGAAAACCAAGGAAACCGGCAAGGCGCATTACTACAGCCGCTCGCGCAAGGGGCCATGGTTCAAAGGCGAAGAGTCGGGAAATTTTCAGGAAGTCAAAGACGCGTTCATCGACTGCGACAACGACACGATTTTGCTGCAGGTCCACCAGGTCGGCGGAGCCGCCTGCCATGAAGGCTACAAGAGCTGTTTTTTTCGCCAGCGCGCCGGCGGCGACTGGAAAGTGATCGCCGAGCGCGTGTTCGACCCGAAAGTTGTGTACAAGAAATCATAACCAAACGATTGCGATTCCATTGCTGGCTAGTGATCAGATGCGCAAGAGCAAATCCCCATTTCATCCCCCTTTGAAAAAGGGGGAAAGAGGGGGATTTGTTGCTGGTTGTCTCGTCAAATTGCAAGCACGAACCCAACGAATGAACTGATCCATCATGCAGGCGGACAAAGAACTGAAACTTGGCATCCCGAAGGGAAGTCTCGAGGAAATGACCATCGAGCTTTTCAAAAAGTCGGGATGGAAAATTTCCACCACGAGCCGCAGCTATTTTCCGTCCATCGACGATCCGTCGATTCGCTGCAGTCTGGCGCGGCCGCAGGAGATGTCGCGCTACGTCGAGATGGGCACTCTGGACGTGGCGATCACCGGCAAGGATTGGACGATCGAAAACGCTTCCGACGTGCACGTGGTCTGCGAAATGGTTTACTCGAAGACCAGCTTCCGTCCGACCCGCTGGGTGGTGGCGGTGCCGCAGGATTCCGCGATCCAAAAGATCGAAGATCTCAAAGGCAAGCGCATCTCTTCGGAGATGGTGAATTTTACCAAGCGCTATTTCGCCGACCGCAAAATTCCCGTGGAAGTGGAATTCTCCTGGGGCGCAACCGAAGCCAAAGCCGCCGAAGGATTGGTCGATGCGATCGTCGAAGTGACCGAGACCGGCAGCACGATCCGCGCGCACGGTTTGAAGATCATCCATGAATTGATGGAGTCCTGCCCGCAACTGATCGCCAATCAACAGGCCTGGCAGGACCCGTGGAA
>Ga0207707_10005749_pt1 | contig 10847 bp, 13 predicted proteins | sample KBSC83BmetaG_FD_184336 | JGI IMG/M metagenome (GOLD analysis project Ga0207707, IMG submission 184336) | Corn rhizosphere microbial communities from Kellogg Biological Station, Michigan, USA - KBS C8-3B metaG (SPAdes) (version 2) | ecosystem: Host-associated > Plants > Roots > Rhizosphere ... | reverse complement strand
GAATCAATTCGGGCCGAAGGGTGAACAGGCCGCGTTTAACGCGCACCGACAGACGCTCGCGCCGGATGCGCTCGGAGCGCTGGCCAGCGAGACCAAAGGCCAAAACTCCTTCGTTAATTTTGGTCCGCACATGCGGGACCCGGAAACGGGAGCACTCTTGCAGAAAGGGGACCCTCGCTTCCTGCCGCCGCAGGCGCGCCCGTTTGCGGATCAGAAAGCTGGTTTGTTGCCGGAGTTTGCGCAGCCAGGCGCTGGCGCGTCAGTTGCGCCCGCCATCGGGCAAACGCTTGCCAACGCAGCGAATCAATCCCCAGCACTTTCGCCATCGGAAGCACTCCTCAACCAACTCCTGGCCAGCCATGCGACTGGCGGCAGCACCACGTCGCTGACCCAGGGCCGCGCGCTCACGCCGCAGGATGCACGCTATGTGCTGAGCCCGTATGAGGGCCGGCAGCTTGCTATGTCTCAGGCGCCCACGGCGCAGGACATCCGCGATTATATCGCGAAGAACCAGGACCTGTTGTCGCAGCCGGGGCACAACCTTGGGACCTGGGACAACACCAAAGGCGACGGAAAGCACTACCTCGATGTGAGCATCGGGGAAAACGATCTGAACAAAGCGCTCGACCTGGCGCGCCAGCACAAGCAGTTGGCCATTTTCGACATGGCCGAAAGCAAGGACATTCAGACACCGCAGGAAGTGGCCCCGCTTGATGCGTTCAAAGAACGCGCGAAGCAAGGTCTGGTCGACGGGCCGGTCGCCGCGTTGGACAAGCTCCACGCCATGGGTGTGCCTGGTGCGGCCGAAGACGCCGCGCGTATCAAGGGTGAGAACCCGGGACGGTTCACCGTCAACGCACCGAAGGCTCTGGCGATTGCCGCGCCCGCGGTGTCCTCACAGATCGACGATTCCGACCCCAATGACCCACATCAGGCGCTGAAGCGCTACGCGAAGCTCGGGCTCGACATTGCCGGCGTGGCTGGACTCGGCGCGGCGATTCGCACCAACCCACAAGCGCCCATGAAGGCCGCGAGTGCGAAAGGTGCCGCGCTGTTGATGCTCGGCGCGAAGAAAGCTGACTGGCAGAAAACCCTTCTCGAGCACGGGCTGGAGCAGTCTGATCTGCCGAAGGTGCGCGCTGGGGCGCAGAAGCTCCTCGAGCAGCAAATCGCCAAGTCGGAAACCGGCTTGACCAAGGTCAAGAAACTCCTCTCCTTTGTGGAGACCGGCAAGGGCGATGCCGAGTGGTATAACACGGGCGACGAGCTGAACAAATACTTCGGCGAAGACGCGCCGATGGTGGCGAAACTCATCGCGGCGACCTCGAATAATTCTACCGTCAAGTCCAACCTCACCCTGGCGCTCAAGGCCTACGCGCAACACAAGGCCAACCCCGAGGCCCCGATCGAGGGGATCATGCGCAGCTTGCTGCCCGCGGTCGACCGGGCGCGCACCGGGCAGGACCTCGGCGGGCGGAAGGTCGACAACTTTGCCAAAGCCCTGATGGGCGACCCCAATGCGGTGGTCGTAGACCGCTGGATGATGCGTGCCTGGGGCTTCAAGGGCGATGTGCCCACCCCGGCGCAATACGACATCATCGAGCACGGGATCAAGGAACTCGCACAACGGCACCAAATGGAACCGCGCCAGGTGCAAGCGGCGATCTGGTTCGGCGTGAAAAAGGAAGCGGAAGCCGGCCGCAATAGGCCCGATTCCCCTGCTTACGGGACGATCCTGAACGGGATGTTCGGCCAGGGCGCTCCGGTCCAGGAAACCCTTCAGGAAGGCCTCCAGGGCTTCAGGGCGAATCCCAAGAAGGGCTTTGGCGGCAGTTTGCGCCAGGCCATCCTCAACCGTCAGGACAGCCTCCCGTTCGGCAAGTAATACTTGACAGCCCACTATCCCTCGTGCTATACTCATGGTATGCACCAATTCACGGTGTTTATCAGGAGGGCCGGTGGAACGAGTCTGCCGCAAATGCGCCATCCAGAAGGACCTTGAAGACTTTCCCCGCAAAAGCGACTGCGCACTAGGCCATCGTCCCATCTGCCAAGACTGCGTCAACACCTACCAACGCGAACGACGGGTTCGCACCAGCAATTCCGAAACCAAGCGCTACGAGAAGTCCCCCGAAGGATTCCTCATGCGTGCGTATCGCAACATGAAGTCCCGCGTGACGGGTGTGCAGAAGAAGAGAGCGCACCTCTATGCGGGACTTCCCATTCTTCCCAAGGACGACTTTTACGTTTGGGCCAAGAACAATCCTGACTTCTGGCGGCTCTATCGTAACTGGGTCAAGTCTGGCTACAACCGCAAGCTCACGCCCAGCGTAAACCGCATCGATCCTGACGAGGGGTATCTGCTCGGCAACATCGAATTTCTCACGCATTCCGTCAATTCCAGTCTCGCGCGGCACAGAACCGACGCGGTCATGCAAAGGATTTATGCCGCAGCAGCCTAAGCTCGAGCCCGCATTGCTCATTTCGGACGCGCATCGTCCGTATCACAACCAGCGTGCGTGGGACTTGATGCTAAAGGTTGGGGAGTTCCTGAAGCCGCATCACCTGGTGGTGAATGGCGACCTGGCGGATTTCTACGCCGTCTCGAGTCATTCAAAAGATCCTCGCCGCGCACAGCAGCTCGACACCGAGATCGCCGATGTCAACGTCGGACTCGATGAACTCGATGCACTCGGGGCGACGAACAAGCAATTTATCGCCGGCAACCATTGCGACCGGCTGACGCGGTATCTGCAAGACAAAGCGCCGGAATTGTTTTCGATGATCGACATTCCACAGCTGTTCAAGCTGAAGGACCGCGGGTGGGACTACACGCCTTACAAAGACGACACGAAGATCGGCAAACTCCACATCACGCACGATGTGGGAACCGCCGGTCGGTATGCGACCTACAAGGCACTCGACACCTACCAGCATTCGATCATCACCGGCCACACTCATAGACTGAGCTATGTCGTCGAGGGCAACGCGGTCGGTGAATTCAAACTATCCGCGAGTTTCGGCTGGCTCGGAGACTCCGACAAAGTCGATTACATGCACCGTGTGCTGGTGAAGAAGAACTGGACCCTTGGGTTCGGCGTGGGGTATGTGCATCCCAAAACCGGCATCGCGTATCTGACTCCTGTTCCAATTATCCAAGCAGGTGACAAGCTCACTTGCGTGGTGAACGGGAGATATTTCGATAACTAGAGGGTCATAATAATGGCCCTTACAAGGGCTAACGACCAGAATAATGGTCGTTATAGCCCTAGTTAGGTTCCCCAGTGCTGGCCTTCCTTCTGGCGCTCGTCCTGAGCGTCACTCCTCAGATTAGCTTTGCTCCTGCCACGCTGCGCGTGAAAGTCCAAGTCCCGCCAGAGCCGGCCAACCGGCTCCTGGTGGTGACCCTGGACGGGGAAGATTACTTCCGCTCAACCGACATTCAACTCGATGGGGCTGACGCGCCGAAGACGTCCTGGTGGGACATTCCACATGTGCCCCAGGGCGATTACGACCTGAGTGCCCGGGTCTACGACTCCTCGGCCCATCTCGTCTCGAGCACCCACCGTGAGGTGATTGTGAAAGGAATGCAGTAAATGGAATCCGCGCTCTCATGGATTGGCCAAATCGCTGAATGGATAGGGGCCTTTGTTCCGCGGTGGGCCATCCTCGACACGACTCAGGGGGCCATCAAGTTCGTCGGCGGTTCCAAGGTCCGTGTGTGTGGCCCTGGGGTCCATTTCTGGTGGCCGGCGCGCACGACCTTAGTCACCTATCCGACCGCCCAGCAGACTGACCGCCTGGGCACCCAGACGATGGAAACCAAAGATGGGCGCACGTTCATAGTCGAAGGGACTATCACCTACTGTGTCGAGAATCTCGCGCTGTTGATTCCTGTAACCCATTCGGCCACGACAGCCATCGTCGACATTACCATGACCGTGGTGCATGACGTGTGTTGTTCGATGGATTGGGAAACCCTCCAGGCTGAACAGCGCAAGGGCACGATCAAAACCAAGCTCCGCAACGCCGCACAGAAGGAACTCTCGGAATACGGCATCAAAGTGTTGCGACTGAAACTTAACACGTTGGCCAAGTGCCGCGTGTTGAAGATTTCCCAATCCACATCGAACGAAGAGAACTAACCTCACCCGAGCCCCTTCACGACTTTGTCGTGCGGGGGCTTTTCTTTTGGCCTGCAGCCCGGCGCTCGGCCCAGAATTTTCGCATACGCACCCCGATCGCCTTCCTGGCTGCGGCCGACATGGGACGTCGGGATCGAATCGCCGGAGCGACCGGAGTTTTCCCATTTGGCTTGTCCTCAATGATTGCTTCCAGTTCAGCGATTCGCTGGCGCAACATGATCAGTTCGGCTTGCGCACCCTTCTTCGCCAGCTCACGTAGTAGTTCTTGATTCATTCGCATCCTCCGCGGCGCAGTATAACGCAAAAAGGGCCACCCTCCGCAATGCGGAAGATGACCCTTAGAATGGCAGCTTGGTTGATTAAAGAATACGGCTTCCCGGCTCTCCGCTTATCGTCACCGGTTTCACCAGTTCATGCAGGTAGCCCTGGATGTTGAACCAGCACGCGCAGGCGGTTTCACGTTTGAGAAACTCGAAGTCGTGATTAGGATATTCCTTCTGAAGACGTTTGCTGATGTATCCACGGGACAAGCCCACCAGCTCGAGCACATGCCGCAGGAGCGACTTCAGGTAGCTCGCCAAGGGCATCCCCTTCTGCCAGTTGTCGGACTCGCGCAGCTTGCCGTCGGCCTGCGTGCGGTGGCGGGTCATGTAGTCGCCGAATTCCTCGATTGCCGGCATCGAGAGGAACCCCTCGTAGTCGTTTTTGCCCTCGTCCGAGGAACGCGTAGCGCCGGTCGAGAATTGCTGCATCTGCTGTGTTGGCTCTATAGGAATGTTGCACGACTGTGCCAAGTCAGCCTGCTGCTGCGGCGTGAGCGTGGCTGCGAGCTGTCGTTCGAACATTTGCTCCAAACGCATTACGCCGCCTCCGACATCAGTTGTGGTGCGAACACCCGGTTCAGCGCTTCGAGCACTGACGAGGTGCGCTCGACAAAAGGAGATTGAAACTCCCGGTTGTAGAGGGCATCCACAATGAACACTCGACAATGCCGGGTTTCATCGGGATCGGTTCTGGCGTCGTTTACTTCTTCGCAGTTCTCCGGCTTGTCATCGATGAATACGTCGAGCTTGAGGCCTCTGGCGAGCGGTCCCTTATCGCTCGAAAGCAGCACCGTGGGATTGAAATAGCCCTGCTCACGCAGCCAATTTTCCGACTGGAGCTTCGCCTCGACGCCCGGCCGTGAGGTGATGAAGTAGATGTCGTGGCCTTCGTGGCGCAGATTGCCCAACAGGCGCAGAGTTTCATAGGCCAGCGGCAATGCCGGCAGTCCCGCCCAAAACAACGGGTCCTTCGTGATGCTTTGCCACACCGCGCGATCCTGTTCCTTGGTGATGGGGTTTGGCCCCAGCGTGGGATAATTCCATGTCGTGACTGGAGTGGGAATGACCTTCCCGGTGATTTCTTTAATCCTGGCGACGTGCCCGGTGACGAAATCTACTAAGCAGCCGTCGAGATCGATGCCGATTCGCACGATAACTCCTTCACTAATTCGTCTACTGAGCCCACGACTTTGGTCGCGAACTGCGGCATCACGTCATAGCGCTCTGGGTCTTCAGTTTGAAGAATGAACGTCTGTTTGCCTTGGCCAGCCATGTAGCCCAACTCCAAATGTCCAGAACGCCCAGACGGCATTACCAACACACCACAGTCAGCCAAGTCGATCCACGAGCGGTCAAAATTGAACACGTTTTCCGCAGCCTTTCCATGTAAGGCTTCTGCAAATGTGTGCCCCCGCTGAATCTCATATTGTTGCCAGTAACTATCGGCTTCGGGACCAGCGGCCATCCAGTCATCTATGGCTTCAAGTCCGGCCTGGCGTAGTTGTGCAGCTACTTCTGTGACTTTCGGATTACGCAAGGACCCAATCACGTAGGCATAGATTTTGCCGCGGTCATAATCCAGATACGACATCAGCCGTCGCAATGTGCTCTTTTGCTCACCTACTAACCCCAATGCAGTGTTACACCCATGGCACAACAGGCCGCGCACAACCCCTGTGTTGTGGTTGTGGTCAATGTGAAAGCGCTCACCACGGCGCTCGCCTTCTAGCAATTGAGCACGACAACCTAAGCATTTGCCTTGTTGCCTTACGAGCATTGCTTCGACGTCTGCCTGAGTCAGACCATATTTCTTCAGGTCTATGACCCGTGCTTTGAGTCTGGCTTTCTCCCTACCGTTGTTCTCGTAGTAGTATTTCTTTCGTCTTTCATTTGCGCAGGCGCGGCAAGAATAGTTTTCTGGTCGTCGGCCCACCACATTCGTGTCGTGGCCGTTAACACAGAACTGTTTCCTAACTCCCATCAGAACCGCTTCCCACCGTGCTTGAACGGACGCGTTTTGTTGTATTCCATCTTCAGCTTGATTGCGCCTTCGAGATCGATGCCGAGGTGCTCGGCGAGATGCGCCAAGCGAATCATCGCGTCCGCGATTTCGATGGGGAATCCTTCGGGCTTCGAGCCAGGCACATAGTTGTGCCCTGCTTCATTTGGTGCTCGGCCGGCGTCCACTAAGGGGTAATAAATTTCTGTTGGCGCGTGTCCGTTTCGGAGTTCGTTCTGCGCTTCAACCAGTTCGCCTATGGCAAGCAAAAGCTTCTGATCGATATTGATGTCGTCGTCGACGAATCCTTTGGACTTGTTTGTCTCGTGGGCTTCGCGTGCGAGTTCGGTGATTGTCATGCTGCGCGAGCGAGAGCCCCTCGGCCCCCGCTCTCCGCCCTCCTGTCACGTCTGTTATTGGCTTGTTGAACAGGGGTTGCCCAACGGACATTACCCGGTTCGTAATTGCCGTCGTTGTCAATACGGTCCAGTGAATGCTTCGCACTTGGTCTGGGTCCAACATCGGCGTAGAATGCCTCAAAAGACGCCTGCCACCGGTCGCAAACGCGGATGCCCCTGCCGCCGTAGTCTGTGTAGTTGTGCGCGCTAGGTGTGTTGCATCGATATTTCATCGTGTGCCACGCCGTGTATTCAGGCACATACTTATCGTGACGAGCTAAGCCATGCCGCACATTACGTTTGCCCAAACGACTCCCGCATTCCACTCGCAAATGGCCGCACGATCTCGTCTGTCCTCGATGCACAGCAGTGAATGCTGTTTCTTTCTCAACACCGCACGAACAGCGCACTAACACATAGCGGTTGTATTTGTAACGTGGTTCGACCTCACGAATAATTGTCAATTCGTGATAAACGTCACCTGGGACAATCGGATACTTATGTCGTTTCACGCTGCCGCCTTCAATCCCGATTCTGTTTGCTCCATCGTGTAGTGATCGACAATTACCTTGTGAACGCGCTGCATCCCTTTCGGGTTATCTACTGGGTCAAAACCGGCCCAATTTTCCCCAACCTCAACCTCAGCGCCGATCTTCAGGTTGTGCATCTGCGGAATCGGCCGCGTGAACACACCGGTGAGGAATTCCACCGCTTCATCGACCAGCTCGTTCGGACAGTCCAAACAACAGGAGTCGTGAACCGACGCGTTGGTTGGGAGGAATTCCCCGAACTTGCTCTGGCCAATCAGCAGCAGGTTGTCCTTCTGAAACGCCGCGTTCGAATTCTGCGGCTTGAACGCCACGCACCGTTTACCGTCCTTCGACAGCTTGATCGTCGAGTCCCATGAAGGTTTGAAGACGTCGTAATACCAATGCCGATAGCCCCACGGCGTCTCGAGATAGGTCTTCGTGTGCGCTTCGAACCGCACCGCATGGTGATAGGCCTTGAGGGTCGGCAGAATCGCGTAAATGCGCTCCTGCGCAGCCTCAGCGTGCTTCTTCGTCGGAAACAGCTCCGGGTAGGTATCGGTCATGAGCTTCGCCCCGCCACCGAAGTTGGTGAGGTAGTTCACGACCTTCATCTCGAGGTAGAGCTTCTCGTGCTTGGACTTGACCAGCTCGACGTTCTGTGGCGTGAACTCGAGCCCCAACTCCATGCAGGCCAGCCACGCATGGATGCTCTGCGAAGCTGTCTCCATGTATTTCGGGTCGTTCATGTAGTAGCCCTGCATGACGGCTTCGACCGCGGAGCTGTCGATCTGCACGAGCTTGCGACCCGGGCGCGCGATGATCTGGCGCCTGGCTTCCTTCGCGTATTTGTTCTCTTCGCGCTTGCCCCAGTTTTGAATCTGGGTGCCGTGCTTCACCTTGCGTGAGCCGAATCGCCAGGTGCTCGGAGAGTTCACATACTGCGTATGCAGGAACCCTTCGGCATCGGGCTCAGGTGTGTAGGTGCCGATGGTCTTCGCTGCTGCGGAATACTGAATCGCTAGCGAATAGATCGGGAACTTCGCCCCGAATTTTTTCACCAGCGTTTTCAGATGTCCCTTGTCCGCGGTGTCCTTCGAGGCGTCCTTTTTGTTCTGGCCCACCGGGTGGCCAAAATGCCGCATGTAGGCCATCAGCTGATCGGATGACCCCAGGTTGAACGGCAGAAGCTGATAGTAGCGAGGCACACACGCCGATCGGAGCACAATCTCGCCTTTGGCGACCTTGCATGGATTCGCGATGCGAGTGGGCTTACCCGTTTTGGGATTGAGCGGACCCACTGAGCCTTTGAAGTGCTCAGTCTTGTTCGACGCCGGCTGCCCGCACACCGAACAGAACTTCACTTGCTCCGGTTCGTAGACGATGTCCCAGCCGGCGAGTGTCAGAGGTTCTGGCGCGCACAGACAGGGCTCGAGGTCCCGGCCTTCGGGGGGAATTCCGTCCGGTTCGGTTTTGTAAAGTTTCCTCGGGAGCAACTCCCGTGGCACATAGGCCTGGGCCTCGTCGGCCAGCTCCTGCTTCATCTTCAGGAGCTTCGCACGAATTTCTTCACGCTTCTCGACGTCCATCAGGTTGCCCCTGGTGCCGGCGGCATCCAGAATGGGCATCAACTCCACAACGTGGCGTAGGAACAAGTCCCACATGCCGGCGCGCTGGAGTTGGTCCTTGATGTAGATCGCGTTGCGCAGCGCCGCGTCAGCGTCGATCGCCGAGTAGTGCGCAGGTTCAGCCGAGCTAAGATGCTTCCACGGGAGCAGATCCGTGGCTTCCGCGGTCACCCACTCGAGCCCCTTGGGCAGATCGCTCTGCCAGAGGTGATAGGCGTCCATGAAGTCCATGACCTGGCCAAGGACCTCATAGCCCACAGCTCTGACGACTGGCACGTCGAACGTGGAACCATTCCACACGACCATCGCACCTTTGGTGCGCAAAAGCCGGCGGATCGTCGGTTCATAGGTCGGCGTCCAGGGCACACTGACCGCGTAGCCAACCTTGAAACAAAAACTGACCCTGAGAATCTCCCCTTCAAGCTGGTCGACTTCGAGTTCCTCGTCGTCTTCGGCGTGCTTCTGCTTGTAGTAGGTTTCGATGTCCCACGAGAGCATCGTCTCGGAGTCTGCCGCCAGGGCGGCTTCGTATTCATCGGCAAACTGCGCGAACCGCGCGGCTGGAGGGTCCAGCAGATAGTTCACCGAACTGCGCTTGAAGCCTTTCTCCGCAACCTCCAAGGCATGGTGGATGTCTCGCATCCAGATGCCGTGGAACCTGGGTGGGTGCCGCATGATGTCGTCGTCATCGTCGTCATTGCTGCGATGACTCAGAAGTTTGCTGGGGGCGAACGTCGGCACGATCCAGACGTCCGACAGATGGGGGTGCGCCACCGTGCGCCCGCGCCATCGAACGATGTCGCTCTCCCCAAGCAAGTCACGCAGTGCTGGCTCGCCCAGCGCCACGATGGTTTTGATGTTTTTCCGCTGGAGCGTGGCCAGCAATCCAGGCTCATTCGAGAGTCCAAGATGGAAGTAGTCCATGGAGGCGCCGGCCCGCTTAAGCAACCGAGCGAGCATGAAATGCTTCAACTCGAATTCGCTCGACGCGAGCAGGGCGACACCACGGAGTCCAGCTCCGTGCATGAGGCTCCTGGGGGAAATTGGAAGGGGTGGGCGGGACGGAAACGAGGTCTGGGCCGGCTACACGCCGTCGATGTGCGCTATGCGCCCCGCTCTAACGAGTATAGCACAGAGGATAGCACGATGTCAAGTGTCGCTATACTTCCCAAGGCTCCCGGCCTTCAAGTTTTGGCCGCGCATAGGCCATCATGTCGGCCTTCAATTTGCCCAGCTCAAAGTCGATCTTGCGTTCAAATTCCTCCGGTGTGAGATGCCCGTTTGCCTGTTCACTCACATCGGCGCTGACACGACCGTAGAGATATACAACCGCTTCGCGTTCGGCCGGGTTGCGTCGTGAAGTGGCCCAGTGCCCAGTGGTCCAGCGCCCAAGGGCCTTTTCCATCACACCAACACCGATCACACTCACCATCAGACCTGTCATTTTTCGTCGGGTTATCGCACTCATTTAATTTCTCCTTTATAGCCTGGTGATCTCAGTGCTGCGCAACTCCAAAAAACTCGGCACACGGCGCACGTAGTCCAAGGCGTCTTGTAGACGTTCGAACTGCGCTGGGACGATCTTGGGTTCGCCATCACAATCCACGTAATGGGCCACGACCTTCCAGACCATGGAGGACCGCGCCGCGGGCTCTAACTTCCGTCGTTCGCGTATCACGCACATTGATTGGGCACCTCTTTGGGGATATTATTGCATCGATTATTGTTGTGACTATGCGCAAGGCATAATACGAAAGGCCCCGCCACACGCAAAATGCTTCGGGATCCGAAGGATCTGGTATACTGCTAGCAGTCCCCATCTCGGAA
>Ga0207707_10005748_pt1 | contig 10847 bp, 6 predicted proteins | sample KBSC83BmetaG_FD_184336 | JGI IMG/M metagenome (GOLD analysis project Ga0207707, IMG submission 184336) | Corn rhizosphere microbial communities from Kellogg Biological Station, Michigan, USA - KBS C8-3B metaG (SPAdes) (version 2) | ecosystem: Host-associated > Plants > Roots > Rhizosphere ... | reverse complement strand
TACATGGATGAGCGCCGTTATCAGCGATCGGCCGCCTTCGATCACTTGGCGGCCGATTTGGAGACTTTGGCCGGACGCCTGGCCGACATCCCACTGGAACAGCTGCGCCCATATCGGGCCGCTGCCGAATAAGCTAAAAAAAGGGCCGCTTGCGGATGCGAGCGGCCCAAGTCTAGGGAGGAAACGCCCAAGGAGGGCAGCGGTAGCTCTCGCTACCGCACTGCAATAAGCTACACCGCGGCGCACAAAAATCAAGGTTGGAAGCCCTTTTTCCTATGCTAATACCGCATAGCTGCCGCCCGACAGCGCCCCTTCGGATATGCCTATGCGAAAGTGGAAGGGCGCGAGTGGCATGACGGCCGTCGACTTCAGCAGCTTCGTCGATCAGCTCGCTACCGCATCCGGCGATACGATTCTTCCTTTCTTCCGAACCGCCCTGGCGGTCGAGAACAAAAAGGCCGGCGGGTTCGATCCGGTTACCGCTGCGGATCGCGCAGCGGAGCAGAGCATGCGCGCGCTCATCCGCAAGCAGTTCCCCGATCACGGCATCCTCGGCGAGGAATACGGGTCCGAGCACACGGACGCCGAATATGTCTGGGTGCTCGACCCGATCGACGGCACCAAGTCATTCATTTCCGGCATGCTGGCCTGGGGCACTCTGATTGGCCTGATGCGATTTGGTGAGCCGGTCTTCGGCATGATGAATCAGCCTTTTACGCGCGAACGATTTTCCGGCGATGGCGGTGCGGCTCACTACCGGGGTCCGGCCGGCAAGCGCGACCTGCACGTGCGGGAGTGCGCGAGCCTCGAACACGCGCTGATGTCCACCACCAGCCCGTTGCTGATGGCTAAGAATGACCGCGCAGCATTCGGCAAGCTCGAGGACAAGGTGAAGCTCTCCCGTTACGGCGGCGACTGCTACGCCTACTGCATGCTGGCTGCGGGGCTTATCGACCTGATCATCGAAACCGAGATCAAGCCGTACGACATCGTCGCAGTCATCCCGATTGTCGCCGGCGCCGGCGGCATCGTCACCACCTGGGAGAATGGACCGGCACAAGGTGGCGGACGTATTGTCGTTGCCGGCGACAGACGCGTTCACGCTGCGGCGCTGGAGATTCTTGCGCGCTAGAACCGCGGCGTGCCCGGCACAAAGGCGTCGAATGCCGCCCAGAACTGCGCGCGATAGTGATCCTGTTCCTGCAAGATCTCGTGCTTGGCGCCGGCGAGAATGAGATGGCGGCCCGCAAGCAGATTCTGTCCGAACGTCTCAATGGCCGGCGTTGAAACGACTTCATCGCGCCCGGCTGCGACCATCAGGATCGGCTGGCGGATGCTCGCCGCATAGGCGGGATCCGCGAATTGTTTCATCTGCCGGAACGCGACGTCGGCCCAGGCCACTGTCGGCGCGCCGAGACCCAGCGCCGGCTCCTGCTCGAGCACCGCCGCGTTTCGCGCGTAGCGGACGGGATCCGACGTGAGTACGTTGCCGATGAAACTTTCGGTGCCGGTGGCGGCAGAATCTCCGGTCGGAACATAGGCGCCGCCGATTCCAAGCAGCCGCATGAAGCGCGCCAACGGGCCAGCGACCTGCGTGAGACGGCCCGACGGCAGTGCGATCATCGGCGCGGACAACACGACGCGCTCGAACCAACGGCTGCCGTCATGGCAGGCGCGGATAACCACGGCCCCGCCCATGGAATGCGCCAGCGCAAAGATCGGCGGAGGACAATCCGGCAGCACCACCTGCTCCATCACCGCTTCGAGGTCGGTGATGTAGTTCGAAAAACTCCGCACGTAGCCCTTGTGGCGGTTCGAGAGCGCGCGATCCGAGAGCCCCTGCCCGCGCCAGTCGAACGTCACCACTGCGAAACCGCGCGCCCGCAGGTCGCGCACCGTCTCGAAATATTTCTCGATAAACTCGGCGCGTCCCTGCAGGACCAGCACGGTGCCCTTGCGGCCCGGCGGCGGCGCCCAGCGGGCGAAGCGCAAGTTTACCCCGTCGGGGGTCTGGATTGCGCCGGTCACCACATCGTCGGGCGCCGGGTTGGCAGGAATGGAAACGAGTTTCATGTGGCCGGAAGGTGAGCCGGAGCGGCGCCTGCGCGTTATAGCAGGGCGGTGAAGGCGCTCAATTGCGAGCTGGTTCTGGTCGAAAATACCAGTAATTCTAACTGTTTATATAGCCCGCGGGCGGACCTTGCGCACCCCAAAAACGATCCCATATCGAGTTCGCGCAGGCCTTCGGGCTGCGCACGGTCAGGTCTGGCTATTCGGCGGACCACCGCATGTCGCTCAACAATGGAGGATATGCCATGCGAACTTTCGATCTTGCTCCCCTTTATCGTTCAACCGTCGGCTTCGACCGGCTCTTTTCCATGCTCGATGGATTTGAGTCCGCTCCAGGCTACCCGCCCTACAACATCGAGCGGACCGGTGAGAACGATTACCGCGTCACTGTCGCGGTTGCCGGCTTCGGCGAGGATGAACTCTCGATCGAAGCAAAAGAAAACACCCTGACGATCAAGGGCTCTAAGCAGACCAAGGAAGAGCAGGACGGCGAGGTGCTCTATCAGGGCATTGCCGCCCGCGCCTTTGAACGCGTCTTCCAGCTTGCCGACCATGTTCAGGTCAAGAACGCGAGCCTCGAGAACGGATTGCTGCACGTCGATCTCGTGCGTGAAATCCCGGAGGCAAAAAAGCCGCGCCAGATCCCGATCGGCAACGGCAAGGCAAAGGCCCAGGTCATCGAGACCAAGGCGGCCTAACGCCAGCTTCGTCTAGAAAACGGCAGCGCCCCGGAATATCCGGGGCGCTTTCGATTTGGGTTCGTTGTCCGCCGCTACTTTTTCTGCTGACCGCCGCTTTCGGGCGGCTCAACCTGGATGATGCGTGCCGCCCGCACGTAAGGAGGCGTCAGCGACGTGTTCAGCGCCGGGGCCATAAAGAGCACGTCGCCGAACTGCGCGTCGGCCACGACGCGGAGCTCAATGCCTGCCCTGTCATATGCGTGCAGCACGTAGTAGGCCCCGCGCCTGACGGGCTCGCCCTTGGGGTCGAGGCCTAAGTAGCGTACGGACTCCAGAATGTCGGGAGGCGGCAGAATGCCGATCGACGAAGCCCCCAGCTCGGGCGGTTGAGCCCGCGCGGCGCCGCCCAACAGACCTCCCGCCACAATCGCTGCCGCCAGCGTCGCCGGACGCAGTAGTCCCCTGCTCTTCATCGCCGACCCCTGTTTATTACCCGCCTGTCCCGGAGCCGAGACTAAACGGTTAACGCGCACCCGTCTTGGGGGCCAAAGGGGCCAAGGGCGCAACAGCATTGCGCGGATATTGGGGGTCCGGCAGGGGTTCTTGCCGCCCGGCCGTTACCGGCGCAATATAACGAAAGATTTCGCTCAATCCGGCGTGGACCAGCCTTGTGCGACAAGGCAAAATTTGGCATGGTCCATTAGGACAGCAATACTGTCCTAATGGCTGGCGAGCACGGGTGGCGGCTCTTAGGTCGCAGGGCAGACATCGGTGGCGCCCGGACAGGTGCAGCCACGGGCGGCGACAACGCCGGACAGGCTGCCCCTTCTCGAGATCAGTTACGCGTTGACCGCGTGCGGGCAAGCGCGCGGACGAGGCGGGTACGCCGGAGCGGATCGCGCCGGCGAGGCAGGATGAGATGAGCGAGCGGAAGCGCAACGCTGCATTTGCCGGACGCGGCTCGACCGCTGATCCCGGCACGCCTTTCGCGCAGGGTCTCTACGATCCCGCGCTCGACAAGGATTCGTGCGGCGTCGGTTTCATCGCCGACATCAAGGGCCGCAAGTCGCATCAACTCATCGAAGACGGCTTGCGAATTCTTTGCAATCTCGAGCACCGCGGCGCGGTTGGCGCCGATCCGCGCATGGGCGACGGCGCCGGCATCCTGGTGCAGATCCCGTACAAGTTCTTTGCGAAGAAGACTGCCGAGCTTGGCTTCAAATTGCCCGCCGCCGGCGATTATGCCGTCGGTTATCTCTTCATGCCGCAAGATCCGAACTGGCGGCAGATCATTCGCGATATCTACGCCGAGGTCATTGCGCGCGAGAAACTGACGCTGCTCGGCTGGCGCGACGTGCCGACCGACAATTCGACGCTCGGCGAGTCGGTCAAGCCGACCGAGCCGAAGCACATGCAGGTGTTCATCGGCCGCGGCAAGAAGAAGATGTCGGAAGATGAGTTCGAACGCCGGCTCTACATCCTGCGCAAGTCGATTTCGAATGCGATTTATCGCCGGCGCGAGCGCCGCACCTCCGGCTATTACCCGGTGTCGATCTCGTGCCGCACGGTGATCTACAAGGGGATGTTCCTGGCCGACCAGCTCGGCACCTACTATCCCGACCTGCACGATCCGGATTTCGAGAGCGCGCTCGCACTGGTGCACCAGCGCTTCTCAACGAACACGTTCCCGACATGGTCGCTGGCGCATCCGTATCGCTACATTGCGCACAATGGCGAGATCAACACGCTGCGCGGCAACGTCAACTGGATGGCGGCGCGGCAGGCATCGGTTTCATCGCCGCTGTTCGGCAAGGACATCAACAAGCTCTGGCCGATCTCCTATGAAGGCCAGTCCGATACCGCCTGCTTCGATAACGCGCTCGAATTCCTCACGCAGGGTGGCTATTCGCTTGCGCACGCGATGATGATGATGATTCCGGAAGCCTGGGCGGGCAATCCGCTCATGGACGAGGAACGCCGGGCCTTCTACGAATACAACGCCGCGCTGATGGAGCCGTGGGACGGCCCGGCAGCGATCGCTTTCACCAACGGCCGGCAGATCGGCGCCACGCTCGACCGCAACGGCTTGCGCCCGGCGCGCTACCTGCTTACGCGCGACGACCGCATCGTGATGGCCTCCGAGATGGGCGTATTGCCGATCCCGGAGAAGGACATCGTCAAGAAATGGCGGCTGCAGCCAGGCAAGATGCTGCTGGTCGACCTCGACGAGGGTCGGCTCATTCCGGATGAGGAATTGAAGGCGACGCTGGCGAAAAGCCACCCTTACAAGGAGTGGCTTGCGCGCACGCAGATCGTGCTCGAAGAGCTTCCCGGCACCGAGAATGTCGCGCCGATCTCGAACCTGTCGTTGCTCGATCGGCAGCAGGCCTTCGGCTACACGCAGGAAGACATCAAATTCCTGATGGCGCCGATGGCAACCACCGGCGAGGAAGCAGTCGGCTCCATGGGCAATGACACGCCGATTTCGGCGCTGTCCAGCAAGCCGAAGTCGCTGTTCACCTATTTCAAGCAGAACTTCGCGCAGGTCACCAACCCGCCGATCGACCCGATCCGCGAGGAACTGGTGATGAGTCTCGTCTCGATCATTGGGCCCCGCCCGAACCTGCTTGACCACGAAGGCATGTCGAATACCAAGCGTCTTGAGGTGCGTCAGCCGATCCTCACCAACGATGATCTCGAGAAGATCCGCTCGATCTCGGAAATGAGCGGTGACCATTTCAAGTCGAGCACCTTCGACATCACCTTCCCGGCCGAGCATGGCCCCGACGGCATGGGCTGGGCGATCGACGAGCTCTGCGAGCGCGCGGAAGAGGAAGTGCGCAACGGCTGCAACATCATCATCCTGTCGGACCGCAAGGCGGGCGCTGACCGCATTCCAATTCCGGCACTGCTCGCATGTGCTGCCGTGCATCACCACCTTATCCGCAACGGCCTGCGCACGTCCGTCGGCATGGTGCTGGAGACTGGCGAGCCGCGCGAGGTGCATCATTTCGCATGTCTCGCGGGCTACGGCGCCGAGGCGATCAATCCCTACCTCGCCTTCGAGACGCTGACCGCGATGAAGGACGATCTGCCGGGCAAGCCGACCGAAGTCGTCAAGAAATACATCAAGGCGATCGGCAAAGGCCTGCTCAAGGTGATGTCCAAGATGGGCATTTCCACCTATCAGTCGTATTGCGGCGCGCAGATTTTCGACGCCGTCGGCCTGCGCCAGGACTTCGTTGACAAGTACTTCACCGGCACGCACACGCGCATCGAAGGTGTCGGGCTTGCCGAAATTGCCGAGGAGGCGGTCCGCCGCCACCGCGACGCCTTCAGCGATGCGCCGATCTACCGCTCCATGCTCGACGTCGGTGGCGACTATGCGGTGCGCGTGCGCGGCGAGGATCATGTCTGGACCGCGGAAACGGTATCGCGCTTGCAGCACGCGGTGCGCGGTAATTCGCAGGACCACTACCGCGCTTTCGCGCAGATCGTGAACGAGCAGAACGAGCGGCTGGTGACCATCCGCGGCATGTTCCGCCTCAAGAAGGCCGAGGAAGACGGCCGAAAGCCACTGGCTTTGGAAGAGGTCGAACCGGCCAAGAACATCGTGCGGCGCTTCTCGACGGGCGCCATGTCGTTCGGCTCGATTTCGCGTGAGGCGCACACCACGCTGGCGATCGCCATGAACCGCATTGGCGGCAAGTCGAACACCGGCGAAGGCGGCGAGGAGGCCGATCGTTTCAAGCCGTTGCCGAACGGCGATTCGATGCGCTCCGCAATCAAGCAGGTCGCCTCGGGCCGTTTCGGCGTGACCGCCGAATATCTCGTCAATTCCGACGTGATGCAGATCAAGATGGCGCAGGGCGCGAAGCCCGGCGAAGGCGGCCAGCTGCCCGGGCACAAGGTCGACAAGACCATTGCCAAGGTGCGCCACTCGACGCCTGGCGTCGGCCTGATCTCGCCGCCGCCACACCATGACATTTATTCGATCGAGGACCTGGCGCAGTTGATCTTCGACTTGAAGAACGTCAACCCGACGGGCGACGTTTCGGTGAAGCTCGTGTCGGAAGTCGGCGTCGGCACGGTCGCCGCGGGCGTTTCGAAGGCGCGCGCCGATCACGTTACCATCGCCGGCTTCGAGGGTGGCACCGGCGCCTCGCCGCTGACATCGATCAAACATGCCGGCAGCCCCTGGGAAATCGGCCTCGCCGAGACCCACCAGACCCTCGTGATCAACCGCCTGCGCGGCCGCATTGCCGTGCAGGTCGACGGCGGCATCCGCACCGGCCGCGACGTGGTGGTGGGCGCCCTGCTCGGCGCCGACGAATTCGGTTTCGCCACCGCGCCGTTGATCGCGGCCGGCTGCATCATGATGCGCAAGTGCCACCTCAACACCTGCCCGGTCGGCGTCGCGACGCAGGACCCTGTGCTGCGCAAGCGCTTCAAGGGCCAGCCCGAGCACGTCATCAACTATTTCTTCTTCGTCGCCGAGGAAGTGCGCGAACTGATGGCCGAACTCGGCTTCCGTGCCTTCGATGAGATGGTCGGGCAGATGCAGATGCTCGACCGCCGCAAGCTGGTCGAGCACTGGAAGGCCAAGGGTCTCGATTTCTCCAAGCTGTTCACCAAGCCGACGGCGGAGAAAGGCACCGCCATCTACAAGTGCGAGGAGCAGGATCACAAGATCAAGGACATCCTCGACCGCAAGCTGATCACGGAGGCGCAGACCGCACTCGATCGCGGCGCGCCGGTACGACTGCAGGCCGTTATTCGCAATACCGACCGCGCCTGCGGCGGCATGCTTTCGGGCGAAGTGGCCAAGCGCTACGGCCATGAAGGCCTGCCCGACGACACGATCCACGTCCGCTTCACCGGCACGGCCGGCCAGAGTTTCGGTGCCTGGCTCGCGCGCGGCGTCACCTTCGAGCTCGAGGGCGATGCCAACGACTATGTCGGCAAGGGCCTGTCGGGCGGCCGCCTAGTCATCAGGCCGCCGGCGGACTCCGGCATCGTGCCGGAGGAATCGATCATCGTCGGCAACACCGTGCTTTACGGCGCGATCGAAGGCCAATGCTACTTCCGCGGCGTCGCCGGCGAGCGCTTCGCCGTGCGTAATTCCGGCGCGATCGCGGTGATCGAGGGCGCCGGCGACCACTGCTGCGAGTACATGACGGGCGGCATCGTGGTCGTGCTCGGCCGCACCGGGCGCAACTTTGCGGCCGGCATGTCGGGCGGCATTGCCTACGTGCTCGACGAAGATGAAAGCTTCAAGTCACGCTGCAATCTGGCGATGGTGGAGCTCGAGCCCGTGCCGGAAGAAGAGCAGGTCGCCGAGCAGGAATTCGGCCACTACAACGATCTGGAATCGCATGGCCGCGTCGACGTGATGTCCGATCTCACGACCAAGGATGCCGAGCGGCTGCATATGCTGATCTCGAACCACGCGCGCTACACCGGCTCCAAGCGCGCCGCCGAGATCCTCGCCGACTGGAACAAGTATCGCCCGCTGTTCCGCAAGGTGATGCCGCTCGAATACCGCCGCGCGCTCACCGAGATGGCGAAGGAGAAGGCCGCCACGATGCAGGCCGCGGAATAGTGTCGTATGGGCAAGGTTACCGGGTTTCTTGAAATCGAGCGTGAGGACCGCGACTACCAGCCGGTCGCGGACCGCGTCAAGCATTGGCACGAGTTCGTGCTGCCGCTCCCGGAAAAAGAAATCCGGGACCAGGCCGCGCGCTGCATGGATTGCGGCGTGCCCTATTGCCACGGCACCAGCCGGATCACCGGCGCGCCGACCGGCTGCCCGGTCAACAATCAGATTCCGGACTGGAATGATCTGGTCTATCGCGGCAATTGGGACGAAGCGGCGCGCAACCTGCATTCGACCAATAATTTCCCGGAATTCACCGGCCGCGTCTGCCCGGCGCCGTGCGAAGCGTCCTGCACGCTCAACATCGACGAGAACCCGGTCACCATCAAGACGATCGAGTGCGAAATCGCCGATCGCGCGATTGCGCAGGGCCTCAAGCCCGACAAGCCGCAACGCAAGACCGGCAAGAAAGTCGCAGTCGTCGGCTCAGGACCGGCGGGGCTTGCCTGCGCGCAGCAACTCGCGCGCGCCGGCCACGACGTGCACGTCTACGAACGCTGGGCGAAAGCCGGCGGCTTGCTCCGCTACGGCATCCCCGACTTCAAGATGGAGAAAATCCACGTCGATCGCCGCGTCGACCAGATGCAAGGTGAAGGCGTCACATTCCACTACAACGCGTATGTCGGCGTGAATGTCCCGGCTGATAAACTGCTCAAAGAGCATGACGCGGTCGTGCTCACCGGCGGCAGCGAAAAGCCGCGCGACCTGTCGATCCCCGGGCGCGAGCTCAAGGGCATCCACTTTGCGATGGATTTCCTGCCGCAGCAGAATCGGCGCGTCAGCAACGAGCCGCAAGGCAACGTCGAGCCGATCCTTGCCACGGGAAAGAAAGTCGTGGTGATCGGCGGCGGCGACACCGGCTCCGACTGCATCGGCACGTCGACCCGCCAGGGCGCGCTGTCTGTCACCAATTTCGAGATCATGCCGCAGCCGCCCGAGCACGAGAACAAGATGCTCACCTGGCCGGACTGGCCGCTGAAGCTGCGGATCTCGTCAAGCCACGAGGAAGGCGTCACGCGCGAATTTGCCGTGCTGACGCAGAAATTCACCGGTGAGAACGGCCATGTGAAAAAGCTTCACTGCACACAGGTGGACGCGCAATTCAAACCGGTTCCGGGTACTGAATTCGAGATCGAAGCCGACCTTGTGCTGCTCGCCATGGGCTTCGTGCACCCCGTGCACGAGGGCATGCTCAAGGCCCTCAACGTTGCTCTCGACCAGCGCGGCAACGTTTCGGCCGACATGATGGCCTACCAGACATCCGTGCCAAAAGTGTTCGCCGCCGGCGACATGCGCCGCGGCCAGTCGCTGGTGGTGTGGGCGATCCGCGAGGGTCGTCAGGCGGCGCATGCCGTCGACAAGTTCCTGATGGGATCGACGACCCTGCCGCGCTGAAGCGGCAGATTTTTTCACTCGACAAATTGCGTTAGCGGAAGGCGCCGCCTCCGAACAGGCCGATCGGACGCGGCGGACGCGGCGCGTCGTCACGCTGTTGCGGGCGAACCGGCCTGGGCTCCGCTTTGGGTTTCGGCGGCGTGTTTTGTGTGGTCTTCGCGGCCGGCGCATTCTTGGGCGCGGCCGTCTTTTTGTCAGGCGTGGCGGCTGGTTCGGGCCGCGCGGTCTCGGCCGGAGCGGATGCCATCGCGCCGGCGGGCACCGCCGCCGCAGGCGGCAACACGGCTTTGCCGTCGCTATCGGGCTTCAATGCAAAATCGTCGGCACGCCCGCGCGGAGCGGCAACGGGCTCACCCTTCACCAGCACGCGAGTCGCGGTGGCATCACCATGCGGCGAGCTGCTTACGGCGCCTCCCAACAATTCCTCGGACGTGGTGGCGGGCGCGACGGTCAGTGGCACAACAGGCCCTGCCATCGGGCGCGCCGCGGGCTTGCCGTCCGGTGTCGCGGGCATGGCCGGGCCCGACGGGATCGCGATCGGGGCCAGACGGCTGTTCATCTGACGGCGGATTTCACGCTCAACATAATGCGCAAGCTTCAGCGCCCCGCTCTTTGTGAAAAAGACGCCGTCGCTCGAGCGCAGGCGGCGCATCTGGCCTTCATAGTCCGGGCCGAAGTTCGAATATTTCCCCGCCTCGTCGACAAAGCCATCCCAGATATCGATGTAGATCACACCGGCGCGCTCGGCGCGGGCGCGGTAAAGGTCATTGAGATAAACGGCGTCGGCGGTCGACTTCGTGCCGCGGATCGACGGCAGGCCGACCCAGAATACCGGTATGCCTTTGCTCTTGAGCGCGGCGATCGTCTCGTCGATGCGCTTCGAATAGATTTCCGCCCACTGGTCGGTGCGGAATTCGATCACGCCGTTCGCCTTTTTGCTGGGCTGCGTCTCGGGCGTCGCAATCGAGTCCTGCTCGTCGTCGGCCTGGTCCTTTTTCTGCGCGTCCTTGTTGTCCGGCGCCGGCTTGCTTGTCTTGTCCTTTTCC
>Ga0207707_10005747_pt1 | contig 10848 bp, 4 predicted proteins | sample KBSC83BmetaG_FD_184336 | JGI IMG/M metagenome (GOLD analysis project Ga0207707, IMG submission 184336) | Corn rhizosphere microbial communities from Kellogg Biological Station, Michigan, USA - KBS C8-3B metaG (SPAdes) (version 2) | ecosystem: Host-associated > Plants > Roots > Rhizosphere ... | reverse complement strand
CGTGGCGCACCCCGCCAGAGCAGGCCCGACACCACGATGTTGGTATCAGCGACGATCCGTGTCACGGGCACGACGCTCGGCACGCACCGCCGCGATTTCAGCCTGGATCTCCTCAGGCGTCATGGGCGATTCGTTGAGCGCGTCGAGCTTTTCGAAGGCCTTGCCCAGCCACCTTACCGCTTTCCCGCGCTCGCGCGCTTCGAGAAAATCAACGAAATCCTCGACTTCGACTCGGCGCTGTGGCGGCAACGCCTTGATTTTTTCGATCAACGTTTCAGGGATTGCGCTCATGGTGCCTCCTCGGCGATCACACCTGACGCCGCTTCTTGCGCTTGATGGACCAATGCGTGATTGCGCAACAAGGATACCGCTTTTCGGTGCAACCAGCTTTTACGGTAACGGCAACGCCAAAGGCGAAAAACGTTACACGGTTTCGGGCTTACCTATCCGAGATCGGCAACGGGGCTGCGAATGGCGGTCGGCATCGTGCAAGGCGCGCCCATTCGCGAAATCTCGCTGGGATTGGGCGATCACCGCATCGAATCCCGGTGCAGGTTGCCGAAGACGCCTTCGGCAATGCGTTGGGCAATGCGGCTGTCGCCGGCATCGAGCACGAGGACGCGGTCACCCGGGCAGCACCAGACGCGTTCTGCCCCTTCGTTGTTGCCAACTGACAATCCAAACTCTGCAGTGAACCCTGTCGCCGCGTTCCTGTCGGGGCCGTATGCCTCCACGGGCGATGACGCCGAGGCACTGGCCGGTTACAACCCGCTCAATGGGCCGCTACTGGCGAGCGCAGGTGCAGCGTCAACATATGCCGGCGGCTCCGAGCAAGCGCTAGAAAATCGGTTGGCCGCAATGCCTGATCCATCGCTGGCCGCATCGATCGCCGCGGTGAATGGCAGCCTGCCGCAGGGCACCGTCACGGTCGAGCCACTGCAGATCATCGAGGAAGGCGGTCGCTATGGGAACGCTGCACAGCAACGAGAGGCCAACTTTGAGGCGATCAACAGCTATCTCGACAGTGTGTCAGTCGATCCGGCCGACATCGCGCGCGTCAACGCTGCACGTGCGCAGCAGTACGCGACGGATGTGGCGAATCAGCGTGTCTTTGAAGCTTGGCAAGCGCAGGATCAGAAAGATCTCCTGATCTTCTATCCAAAAGTCATTGCCGGTGGCGTGGAATCGCTGGTGAACAGTGTTGCCGCGTTGCCGCAGCAGATTTGGAATGGCATGAAGATGTACGGGGCAGCCGACCTCGACGACGCCGCGGCATCGGCTTCACTTGCGGGCAATAACACTGCGTCGGTTCAATTGTCGGATGCGGCAGACGCCACCAGAGCCGCGGCGTTGCAACCTGCATGGGTGCCGTTCCAGAATCTCTCGCCGGAGGAACAGTTCGGCGGCGATGTCGCGATGGTCGCGGGCTTGTTCACGGGCTACGGCGAAGCTGAGATAGGTTCGGTTGGTGAGTTTGGCATCTTTGCACGCGGTACAGGTGCGCTGGATGACGTTGACGTTGTTCCTCTGGCGGATGGTGGCATCCCGGTAGCGAATGGAGTTCGCTATGGCCCTCTTAGTGGCCCCGGACCATTGGGCGATGTGGCCAAGGACTTTAGAAGTGGGTCCTACACGCAGGAGGTCTTGCAAAGTGATACAACGTTCTACCGCGTCTTCGGTGGTGATGCTGGGCCTGTCGCTGGCTATTGGACGGACGTATATCCGGCGGGACCGTTGCAATCTATAGAAGACAGTGTCTTGAACCCGGCTTGGGGGAATACCGCAAAATATGTCTCGACGATCCGAGCGCCCGCCGGGACGACCGTGTACCGAGGCTTTGCGTCGCCACAGCCGTTACCTGGTGGCGGTAGCTTGATCGGTGGTGGAAGCCAAATCTACATTCCTAACGTCAACCCAAACTGGTTGATCTCTGGAGGTCGATAAATGCCCGTTGCGACGATTGTTCAACAATGGTTCAACGCTCGGTTCGGCGGTAGCTTGTTCCTACCAGATGGCTGGTATGGGCGACCGTACGACAATCAGCACATGCTGACTTCGATAGACGAGAACGGCGATGACCTTTCGATGACATTGGACAACAGGCTGACGCTACACTTTAAAGGCCTTCAGGCGGTGACCCCAACTGCTCGGGAGTTGATCTTTGGACCGTTCGCGAAACTGCGTTTTGAATGGGACAGCGTTGAGGGTGGGCACCGCCAAACCAAGGAATACGATAACGGTGAAGTGAGGATTGTCTTGGCGCCTGGCTGATCGATTGACCGAGGCGAAATAAGGTGGTGGTTTTTTCTGGATGATGTCTGATCCCACCGCCGTCCGTGGCCAGCTTCGTTGAGGTTCTCGCTTCGTAGCTGCACGCTCGGCATTTCCCCCGACGCCCCCACATCTGATGCTTTCGGAGATAAAGGGTCAGGTTCAATTTTGAGCCTGACCCTTCTCATTTGGGCGGTTCAGTAACACGTTCGGCAATACGTTGGGGAATGCTGCGGTCGGTGCGATTAACGAGCCGAATGGAAGGCAGCAGAACCGTCAATCAACCAGCAGGCCGGGTCGATCGTTGACAGCATCATCGGCGATGAGAGGGGTGCCAGAATCGTTCTACCTGCTGGCTATGGCGAGGCATGGGAGAACAGTGCGCTGTTCGGCAACACGGGACTTGCTGGAATATTCGGTTCGCCAGATGGAAGCGCCGCAGCTGGCAACTATAGCATCATTCCCGCCAGCGGTTCACCCAAGGGTTACCCAGTGCCCGTGAATTACACGGATGATCCTGCTGTCATCAAGGCGCTGTACGCGAACACGGTTGCCTACGTCAATTACGAGAACCAGCAGCCGCTCAACTACCTGCCGGCAGTGCCTGGGTCCGAACGATCCGCAGGCGCTGATCGATTACAACCATGCGTTGCAACATGGGCTGTATCCAGAGGGCTACCTGCAGACGCTGGACACGGTGAACGTGGTGGCAACACGCCAGAGCACCGACGTTGCTCCGCCGTACTGGGTCAGCAAGGGGTACTTCGCGAACACCTACGACACCGCCGTTGAAGGAGCGAGCGATTCCAGCAATACACCATTCCAGCGCTAGGCGAGCGCATACGAGGCCGCCGTGGACGTCCTTGTTGACCGCCATCTGCTATCGGAAGATGCCCGCGGGCTTTCACGATCAAGAAGATCCCCTGATCTGACTATAGTGAACACGAGGCCCGGTAAACGGCCTCGACCGTACCTAAAACAGCATGGGGTCCCGTGGAAGGTCCGAGCATTGTCTACAGGATCCTAGGAGGTCCCGACGGCCTTACAGAGAGGGATCGATTCACGGGGCAAACTGGTTTCGAAGTAGCAGCGGTAGTTGGTTTGATGCTTGATGAGCGCGTACGCGACACGCGCCATCTTGGCAGCAACAGCAGTGAGGGCCTTGCGCTTACGGTCAGCATCGAGCGGATCGGGCTGGATGTGGCGCTCGTACTTCTGCCGGAAGCTGTTCTCGCGCATGCGCACTGCCACGGTCGCGGCAAACCGGGTTCTACCCCGTTTAATCCGAAATGATGCCCGCGATTCGGAATAGATCGCATTTGGACTAAACTTTCCCGGCGTATCCCGGATAGGTATGTCAGCGCCTGTGCTCGTGTGCAGGCGTCTGCGCACCTGATCCGGAGAAAACGCCATGGTTGCAGTGATTTCGGGGAACGGTCTGGGGTTGCTTGGGACTTCGCAGCAACAGCTTGGCCTGAGTCTTGGCGGGCGACCTGGCTTAGGCCAAAGCAGTGCGTCGCAGTATGTCAACATTGCAACCGGCAACCTGATCCTACAGAGGCACGACGAAAGTCTGGTCGAGCGTGGGCTGCTCGCGGGTTTTGTGCGTTCCTACAACAGTCTCGGCACGACAGGTGATTTGGGCAATGCGGGCGGTTGGCTGCTGGGACTGGACCGAAAGCTCAGAAACTTTCCCAGCACACTGAACACTGCCGGCAGCTCCATCACTCGCGACGGCGGAGACGGCGAAGAGGAAACCTTCACTTACGACACCACGCGCGGGCTATATGTCGCCGTCAACGAGAGCGGCGCGGAAGACACCCTGCGATGGGATCGTTTTCCGGGCACGTGGACGTTCATCGGTGGGAATTCTCGTGACGAAGAAATCTATTTTGCGGATGGCACGCTCACTGAATTGATCGATGGTAAGAGTGGCGAAGCGTACATGCTGATGTATAACAGCCCGAGCCAGCTGGGGGCACTGTCTGGCAATGGTGAAAAGCTGGAGCTTGGGTACGACGGTTCGGGAAGGGTGACGAGTCTGTCGATGTTGCAGATTCCGCCGAGCGGCGGAACCTGGGTCCTCCGGAGCCGGATCAGCTACGGCTATGACAACCTGGGCCGTCTGGCCAGCGTGACGACGGACCTCACACCGGACGACACCACCGATTCGAGCGTCTTCACCACCACCTATACGTACGATGGCACCAGCAACCGCATCGCCTCGCTGACGCAGAGCGACGGGCTGGTGGTGAGCTACACCTATGCGCAGGACAGTGCGGGGGTGTACCGGGTCGCGACGGTGACGACGGGTACGCAGGCCGATGGTGATGCGCAGACGCTGAGCTTCAGCTACAACCTGACCGACCGCACCACCACCGTGACTGATGCGAGCGGGCGGGGGTGGGTGTATGGCTACGATGCCAATGGCAACCTGACCTCGGTGACGTCGCCTGCGGTGAACGGGCAATATCAGGTCACGACGTACACCTATACCCCCGACGGGCACGTGGCCTCGGTGACCGATGCCAATGGCAATGAGATGGTCTACGCGTACGACGCGCACGGCAACCGTATTCTTCAGCGGGATGCGGACGGCAACACGATCGCTTGGACCTACAACGCCGACGATCAGGTCCTGACCCGCACGGTATACCGGACACCGGATCCGGACGGCGGCGGTGCCGGGCAACCCTCCGATCCCTCGACCACGTGGTACGTCTACGACGACGGCAGCGATGGCTTGGGGCACGCTGATCAGTTGCGCTATGTGATCGATGCCGATGGCGATGTCAGTGAGACGCAATACAACAGTGGGGGACTAGTCAGCCTGACCCGCAGCTTTGCCGGGGCGGTGTATGACACGAGCGCTCTCAACCCCACCACATCGCCGACACTATCGGCGATGGACACGTGGGCGGCTGCGCAAGATCTGACCCGCACCACGCGGGTGGACTATGCCTACGATCCTTCGGGTCGCTTGACCGGCGAGACGGCGTGGGACCAAGTCGACAGCAGCGGCAACGGTGTGGCCGACGCCGGCGAGTCGATCACCCAGTACGTGTACGACGCGCAAGGCCTGCTGCGCCAACAGGTCACCAAGCGTGGAGTGGACCGTACCATTTTGGAAACGACGTCTTACAGCTATGACGGCCTGGGCCGGTTGATCGGCAAAACCGATGCGCTGGGGCACGTGACTACTTGGGCGTACCAGGCGGGCGGCACCCTCGCGGTGACCTATGCCAACGGTCTGGTGCATACCGAGGTGCGCAACAGCGCAGGCGAACTCATCACCGTCACCGAATCGGCGACCGGCCAGCCCACGCAGATTACGCACTACCTCTACGACCAAGACGGCCAATTGCGCGCCATCGAAGCGCCGGATGGTGCGATCACGTATACCTTCTACGACGCAGCCGGCCGGATCAATGGCACGGTCGATGCGATGGGAGTGGTGACGCAGTACGCCCGCGATGCCGACGGCAACGTGGTGGAGACCCGGCAATATGCGACGACGGTCAGCACCACGAACTGGCTGACCAACGGTGCGGTGACGGCCGCGACGCCGACCGATATCACGGTCATTGCGCCGGCCGCGAGTCCGAGCGACCGCGTCACCTTCTCGCTCTACGACGCTGCCGGCCTACATGTGGCCGATGTGGGTGCCGAGGGCAACGTCACCATCTATGGACATGATGGCGTCGGCAATCTCATCGCCACCACGCAGTATGCGACAGCGCTGAGTGCCGCTCAACTTGCCACGCTGCAGGGCTCGCCGAGCTGGAGCACGCTGCAAGGCGATCTGGCCTCGATCGCGAGCGCAAACGATCGCACCACGCGTACCTTCTATGACGTGGCCAATCGTGCGGTGGCGACGCTGGACGCGGCGGGCTACGTGACCACCACCGCCTATGATGCGGCGGGGCGCGTCATCAAGACGACAGCCTATGCGAATGGGCTGACCGCGGCGCAGCTTGCCGCTCTCGGCAGTTCGCCTTCGTTGTCGGCGGTACTGGGGGACGTCAGTGCGAGCTCCAACGATCAAATCATCCGCGACTACTACGACGATCGCGGACAATTGATCGCCCAAGTGGACGTCAACGGCTATCTCACCACCACCGCGTACGACGAGACCACCCACATCACGACAACCACCCGCTATGTGCAGGCGCTGTCGTCTGCGCAGATGGGAGCACTGACCGGGCACGAGACGCTCGTCGATCTGGTAGGCGATGTGGCGGGCTCGGTTTCGCAGATCAGCACGCAACAATATGACGCGGATGGTGAATTGATTCGTATGGTTGCTGCTGATGGCACCGTTACCACTTATACCTATGACGCCGTCGGGAACCTGATCGGCACCACCGTGACGCCGCCTGCCGGGCCTACCGAGCCGCCACCGGCCGCGGGGAACGGTCTGGGCTTGCAGGGGAACTCGCTGCTGCAACTGGGCCAAGGCGTCACTTCCCAATACGTCAACTTGACCACGGGCAATCTGATCCTGCAGGGTCAGGACGAGCGGCTGGTTGAGCAAGGATTGCTTGCTGGACTGGTTCGCACCTACAACAGCCTCGGCACGACGAGCGATCTGGGTGGAACAGGATCCTGGCTGCTTGGTCTGGATAGAAAGCTTGGCCCCGTCACCGGCACGTTGAACACGGCCGGCAGCACGATCACCCGCAATGGCGGGGATGGCGCGGAAAAAGTTTTTGTCTACGATGCGGCGCGTGGCATGTATGTCGGCGCCAATGACAACGGGGCCTACGACACGCTGCAGTGGAACGCCGCGACCAGCACGTGGACCTATATCGCGGGTGGCACACGCGATGAAGAGACCTACAACGCCAGCGGCCAACTCACGGCGTTGATCGATGGCAAGAGTGATGCGTCCTACACGCTCACCTACAACGCCAGCAATCAACTGATTGCTGTCACTGCCGGTGACGGTGAAGCGTTGGCGTTGGGCTACGACGTCGAAGGGCGGATAGCCACGCTTTCGACGGTGCAGATTCCGCCGGGCGGCGGCACAGCGGTCACCCAGAGTCGGGTGAGTTACGGCTATGACAGCCTGGGCCGCCTGGCCAGCGTGACGACGGACCTGACGCCGGACAACGTTGGTGACTCGAGCGTCTTCACCACCACCTATACCTACGACGGCACCAGCAACCGTATTGCCTCGTTGACGCAGGACGACGGGCTGGTGGTGAGCTACACCTATGCGCAGGACAGTGCGGGGGTATACCGGGTTGCGACGGTGACCACCGGTACGCAGACCGACGGCGATGCGCAGACGCTCAGCTTCAGCTATGACCTGGCCGACCGCACCACCACGGTGAGCGATGCCAGCGGGCGGGCGTGGGTGTATGCGTACGACGTGAACGGCAACCTGACCTCGGTGACGTCGCCCGCGGTGAACGGACAGTACCAGGTCACTACTTACACCTACACCACCGATGGCCACGTGGCCTCGGTCACCGACGCCCAAGGCAACACCACCGTTTACGCGTACGACGACCACGGCAACCGCGTGCTGGCACGCGATGCGGACGGCAACACCACGACCTGGACCTACAACGCCGACGATCAGGTCCTGAGCCGCACGGTGTACCGGACACCGGATCCGGACGGCAGCGGAGCCGGGCAACCGTCCGATCCCTCGACCACGTGGTACGTCTATGACTTAGGTGGCGCTGGCGATGGCCTCGGGAACACCGATCAGTTGCGCTATGTGATCGATGCCGATGGCAGCGTCAGCGAGACGCAGTACAACGCCAGCGGGCAAGTGAGCATGACCCGCGTCTTCGCGGGCGCGGCGTACGACACCAGCGCCCTCGACCCCACTACATCGCCGACGCTGTCGGCGATGAACACTTGGGCGTCTTCGCAGGATCTGACCCGCACCACGCGGGTGGACTATGTTTACGACACGGCCGAGCGGCTGAGCCAAAAGACGGCTTGGGACCAGGTCGACAGCAGCGGTGCCGGCATCGCCGACGCCGGTGAGTCGATCACCCAATACGTGTACGACGCGCAAGGCCTGCTGCGCCAGCAGGTCACCGAGCGCGGCGCGGACCGCACGGTCCTCGACTCGACTTCCTACAGCTACGACGGCCTGGGCCGGCTGATCGGCAGCACCGATGCGCTCGGGCACGTGACCACGTATGCCTATCAGGCAGGCGGCACCCTGACGGTGACCTATGCCAACGGGCTGGTGCACACCGAGGTGCGCAACAGTGCGGGCGAACTCATCACCGTCACCGAGTCCGCGACCGGGCAACTGACGCGCACCACCCACTACGTCTACGACGAAGACGGACAGCTGCGCGCCACCGAGGCACCGGACGGCGCGATCACGTACACCTTCTACGACGCGGCCGGCCGGATCAGCGGCACGGTGGATGCGCTGGGTGCGGTGACGCAGTATGTGCGCGATGCCGACGGCAACGTGGTCGAGACCCGGCAGTACGCGACGACCGTCGACACCACCAGTTGGCTGACCGACGGTGCCGTCACCGCTTCGACGCCGACCGACATCACGGTCATCGCACCGACCGCGAGTCCGAACGACCGCGTCACCTTGTCGTTGTACGACGATGCGGGCCTGCACGTGGCGGACGTGGACGCCGAGGGCAACGTCACCACCTATGGCTACGACGGCGCCGGCAACCGGACCGTCGTCACGCAGTATGCGACTGCGTTGAGCGGGTCCCAACTCACCACGCTGCAGGCGACCCCCAACTGGAGCACGCTGCAAGGTGATCTCGCCTCGGTCGCGGGTGCGGCCGATCGCACCACGCGGACCTTCTACGACGTGGCCAGTCGTGCGGTCGCGACCCTGGATGCGGCGGGCTACGTCACCACCACCAGTTACGATGCGGCCGGTCGCATCGTCAAGACGACCGCTTACGCGAACGGGCTGACGGCGGCGCAACTGGCCGCGCTCGGCAGCGATCCTTCGCTGTCGGCCGTGCTGGCCGATGTGAGTGCGAGCGCCGATGATCAGACCACCCGCGACTACTACGACGACCGCGGGCAGCTGATTGCGCAGATCGACGCCGACGGTTACCTCACCACCACCACGTATGACGAGACCACGCACACTGCGACGACCACGCGTTATGCGCAGGCATTGTCGGCCTCGCAGCTCTCCGGGCTGACTGGCCACGAGATCCTGGCGACTCTGATCGGGGACGTGGCAGGTTCGACCTCACAGACCACCGTGCAGCAATACGACGCTGACGGCCAGCTGATCAGCGCGACTGCGGTCGATGGGACCGTCACCACCTACACCTACGATGCGGCCGGGCACCTGCTCGGCAGCACCACGACGCCGCCCGCGGGTGGCCAGGTGCGCACGTCCGGTGCCACGTACGACGCCTTCGGCGACGCACTGACCACGACCGATGGCGTGGGCGCCATTACCACGAACGTCTACGACGCACGCGGCCGGAAGGTGCAAACCACCGACGGACTCGGCAACAGCACGTGGTTCTTCTATGACGCCGATGGCCGGCTGGCGTATACGGTCAAGGGCATCGCGAACGGTACCATCAAGAACGCGTCGGGCGAGGTCACGGCCTATGCCTACGATGCGTTCGGTGAGATCACCAGCACGACCCGCTATGCCAGTCGCCTCGACCTGACTGCGCTGGGGCTGACGACCTCGACCTCGCTCGCTGCGCTGGGCACGGCCGTGGCCGCGATCGCCAATCCGGCAGTGGATGGCACCCGGACCTACACCTACAACTTGGACGGGTTGACCGCTTCGATCAAGGACGGTCTCGGCTACACCAACGCCTACGGCTACGATGCGTTCGGCGACCTGACCTCGGTGCAGCGGCAGTTGAGTCAGGTCGGCCAGGCGCCGAGCGCCGGCAACAGCACCATCACGACGTATGCCTATGATGCACGCGGCGAGCGTATCGGCGAGGTCGATGATGCCGGTGGGTTGAACCGCACCAGCGCGGTGACCTACGACGCCTTCGGGCGTGTGATCAGCCGCACCGACGGCAACGGCAACATTACGACCTACAGCTACGACGCGCTGGGCCGGCAGATCAGCGTCAGTGGGGTGGTCGATGGGACGGCGCGTACCACGCAGACCGTCTATGACGCCTATGGTCGAACCGTGTCGCAGACCGATGCGATGGGGCAGACCACGGTCTACCAGTACTCGGCCGACACGCATACGGTCACCGTCACCACGCCCGATGGCGTGAAGCTGACGACGACCAGGGATGCCTATGGCGACACGCTGTCGGTCACCGACACGCTGGGCAACACCACGCAGTACACCTACGATGGCGATGGCCGGCTGCTGACCACCACGGATGCCTTGGGCAATGTGACGCACGATGCCTGGGACGCCGACGGCAATCTCACCAGCACCACTGACGCCAACGGCATCGTCACCACGTACACCTACGATGCGGCCGGCCGTGTGCTCACGCGGGTGGTGGACCCGGGCGACAGCAGTCACCTCAACCTGACCACCACCTACGCCTACGACGGGCGTGGGCAGGAGATCCGCGTCACCGATCCCAACGGTGTAGTCACGACGTATGCCTACGATGCCGA
>Ga0207707_10005745_pt1 | contig 10848 bp, 9 predicted proteins | sample KBSC83BmetaG_FD_184336 | JGI IMG/M metagenome (GOLD analysis project Ga0207707, IMG submission 184336) | Corn rhizosphere microbial communities from Kellogg Biological Station, Michigan, USA - KBS C8-3B metaG (SPAdes) (version 2) | ecosystem: Host-associated > Plants > Roots > Rhizosphere ... | reverse complement strand
GGCCAAGCGATGGAATTGCGGATCAACCATGTCTTGGACCGGCATCATGCGTCCTTCGAGACGCGGCCTGCGGCCGCTCCTCAGGATGAGGGGGATTTGTCGATGCCATCGATGATTTACCTCATCCTGAGGAGGTCGCGAAGCGGCCGTCTCGAAGGACGCACGCCTCGCGTGCAATACATCAAAACATATCCTCGAGGCGGCAATTGACCAGCAGCTCGGCGACCACGGCGTTGTTCGGCAAAGCGAGGGCGGTCGCCACCAGCTCGGCGAGATCGGCGGGCTGGATCATCTCGCCGCGCGGCACGGCGGTGACATGCGCCGTCATGTCGGTGGCGACGAAGCTCGGGCAGATCGCGGTCGCGCGCACGCCGTCCTCCCAGCCGAGGCGGCGCACCGCATGGGTGAGGGCGATGACGGCGAACTTGCTCATCGCGTAGCCGGCATTGGCGTTCTTCACGCGCTTGCCCGACAGCGAGGAGACATTGACGACGCGCCCGCTCCCCGATTTTTTCAGATAGGGCAGGGCGAGGCGGATGAGGCGCAGCGGCCCCTTGACGTTGACCTCCCACATCGCGTCGTAGGCCGCCTCGTCGTCGTCCTCGATTCCGACCTTGAGCGAGATGCCGGCATTGTTGACGAGACCGTCGATGCGGCCGAACTGGCTGACAGAGCGCGCGACCCACGCCTCGCAGCTCGCGCGGTCGCGGGCGTCGAAGGCGACGGTGATCGCGCGCACGTTGTCGAGGTCGCCATGCGCGGCGGCCAGCTTGCCGGCATCGCGGCCGCCGAGGCTGAGGCGATAGCCCTTGTCGTAGAGGCAGCGGGCGACGGCGAGGCCGATCCCGCGATTGGCCCCCGACACCATGACGACGCGACCTTCCGGCGACAGCATCGGCGCTCGCTCCTAATTCGCGTGCAGGTGACAGGCGACGCCGCGCTCGTCGTCCATCTGCCGCCATTCGGGATAGACCTCGCGGCAGATCGGCATGACATGCGGGCAGCGCGTGTGAAAATGGCAGCCCGAGGGCGGATTGACCGCCGACGGCACCTCGCCCTCGATGCGCAGCATCGCCACCTTGACCTGCGGGTCGGGCACCGGCGAGGCGTCGCGCAGCATCCTGGTATAAGGGTGGAGCGGCTCCCTGAAGATATCAGGGATCGGCCCGGTCTCGACGATCCGGCCGAGATACATGACCGCCATGCTCTGGCAGAAATAGCGCACGACGCCGAGATCGTGCGAGATGAAGATGAAGGCCAGCTTGCGGCGCTCCTGCAGCCGCTGCAACAGCAGCAATATCTGCGACTGGATCGAGACGTCGAGGGCCGAGACCGGCTCGTCGGCGACGAGCAATTCGGGCTCCAGGGTGAGCGAGCGGGCGATGCCGATGCGCTGACGCTGGCCGCCGCTGAACTCGTGCGGGTAGCGCATCATCGCATTGTCGGGCAGGCCGACCTCGGCGAGGAGGGCGCGCGCCCGTTCCTCGCATTCCGCCCGATCGGCCATGCCGTGCACGCGCATCGGCTCGATCAGCGCCTTGCCGATCCGCCGGCGCGGATTGAGCGAGGCGTAGGGGTCCTGGAAGATGATCTGCAGCTTGCGGCGCAGTTCCCGCAGACGGGCCTTGCTCGCCGTGATGACGTTCTCGCCCTTGAAGACGATCTCGCCCGAATCGGGCTCGACCAGCCGCAGCACGGCGCGTCCCGCCGTCGACTTGCCGCAGCCGGATTCGCCGACCAGGCCGAACGCCTCGCCATCGCGCACCTGGAACGAGATGCCGTCGAGCGCCCGGACGGTGACGGTGCGCGCCCGCGGAAAGCCGCGCGTCACCGTGAAGAACTTGCGCAGGCCGGTGATGGTGAGGACGGGCTCAGGCATGGCCGGCCTCGCTCGCCATCTCACTCGGGGGGGCGCGCAGCCAGCACCGCACGCGATGATCGGGCGCATCGGCAAGCGGCACGAGGAGCGGGTCGCGCGCCGTGCAGATCGGCTCCCTCAAGGGACAGCGCGCAGCGAAGCGGCACCCCGACGGCATCGCCCCGATCGCCGGGACCTGACCGGTAATGGCGCTGAGCCCGCCGGTATCGCGATCGACGCGCGGGATCGAGCGCAGCAGGAGCTCGGTATAGGGATGCGTCGGGCGGGCGAAGAGCTCGTTCACCGGCGCGATCTCGACGATCTCGCCGGCATACATGACGGCGACGCGGTCGGCGATCGAGGCGACGACGCCGAGATTGTGGGTGATGAAGATCATCGCCATGCCATAGGCCGCCTTGAGCTCGGCGAGGAGCGAGAGGACCTGGGCCTGGATGGTGACGTCGAGCGCCGTCGTCGGCTCGTCGGCAAGCAGCAGCTCCGGCCGGCAGGCGAGGGCCATGGCGATCATCACGCGCTGCCGCATGCCGCCCGAGAACTGGTGCGGGTAATCGGCGAAACGCTGGCGCGCCGACGGGATCTTGACCTGGTCGAGCAGCTCGAGCGCCGCGGCATTGGCCTCGCCGCGTCCCATGTCGCGGTGATAGTGCAGCGCCTCGGCGATCTGGAAGCCGATCGTCAGGACCGGGTTGAGCGACGTCATCGGCTCCTGGAAGATCATCGAGATGCGGTCGCCGCGGATCTTGCGCATCTCCTCCTCGTCGAGGCCGACGAGGTCGCGTCCGGCAAAGCGGATGTGGCCGCCGGCGACCCGGCCGTTGGCCGGCGGCACCAGCCCCATGATCGAGAGGGCGGTGACGCTCTTGCCGCAACCGGATTCGCCGACGATCGCCAGCGTCTCGTTGCGCTGGACGGCGAAGCTGACGTCGCGCACCGCCGGATGCCAGCCGCCGCCGGTGCGAAACGCGGTGACGAGGTTCTCGACCGCGAGGATGGGGGCATCCGTCGCCGTCGTCATTCCCCGCCCCTGAGCTTCGGATCGATGGCGTCGCGCAACCCGTCGCCGAGCATGTTGAGCGAGAAGACGACGAGCAGGATGGCGAGGCTGGGAAAGATCGACAGCGACGCGCTGTCGAGGATGTTCTCGAAGCCTTCGCGGATCATGCCGCCCCAGGTCGCCGTCGGCGGCCTGACGCCGAGCCCGATGAAGCTCAAGCTGGCCTCGATGCGGATCGCCGTTGCCAGCCACAGCGACGCCATGACCAGGATCTCGGCGACGATGTTGGGCAGGATATGAATCGTCATGATGCGCAGATCGGAGTAGCCGAGCGCGCGGCAGGCCTCGATATAGTCGCGCTCCTTGACGAGGATCGTCGGCGCGCGGGCGATGCGCGCGAAAGGCGCGATCGCGGTCAGCGCGATGGCGATCATGAGGTTGCCCATGCTGGCGCCGAGCATCGCCACGACCATCAGCCCCATGATGAGCGAGGGGAAGGAGAGCAGCACATCCATCGCCTGCATGACGACCATGTCGAAGCGGCCGCCGACATAGCCGGAGAGGATGCCGATGACGCCGCCGATCAGCATCGCTGCGAGGATCGAGACGGTGCTGATGACGAGCGACAGGCGGGCGCCCCAGAGCAAACGCGAGAGGATGTCGCGTCCGTAGGAATCGGTGCCGAACCAATGCGCCACAGACGGGCCTTCGAGCCGCGCCAGGATGTCCTGGTCGAGCGGATCGTAGGGCGAGATGAGAGGGGCGAGCACGGCGAGCGCCACGATGACGAGGAAGGCGATCAGGCCGATCCACGACGTCGCGTTGGCGTTGAAGGCGCGGGCGAGCTGCTGAAACGCATAGGAGGAGCCGCGGCGAAGCACGACGCTGTCGGCGCTCATTGGCGTACAGTCGTCATCCCTCCCCCGCTTGCGGGGGAGGGTAGGGTGGGGGACGTTGTCATCGGTGAAAGCTCGGCCGAATTCATGAGGAACCCCAGCTTCCCCCACCTCATTCCTCCCCCGCTTGCGGGGGAGGAGGCAGGAGCGCGGCCTTTGCCATCTCTAAACATCACCTTCATTGGCGTTTCACCCGGGGATCGATGAAGCCATAGGTGAGGTCGGTCAGCAGATTGACCAGGACGATGGCGAAGGCATAGACGACCATCATCCCTTGCAGCACCGTATAGTCGCGCTGGTTGAGGGCGCTGACGATCAGCTTGCCGAGGCCGGGCCGGTTGAAGACGATCTCGGTCAGCACCGAATTGCCAATCAGGATGCCGAGATAGAGACCGACCACGGTGACCACGGGAATGAGGCCGTTGCGGAAGGCGTGGCGCCAGATGACGGCGCGCGTCGGAACACCCTTGGCGCGCGCCGTGCGAATGTAGTCCTCGCCCAGCACCTCGAGCATCGAGGAGCGCGTCACCCGCGTCACATAGGCGGCCATGATGATGCCGAGATTGACGGCGGGGAGGACGAGGCTGTTCAACCCCTTGCCGGTGCTGATCACCGGGAACCAGCGCAGCTCGATGGCGAAGGCGAGAAGCAGCAGGATCGCCGAGACGAAGGCGGGAAACGACAGGCCGAGCAGCGAGCCCATGCGGGCGACATAATCGACCCAGGTATTGCGGCGCAGCGCCGACCAGACGCCGAGCGGCACGCCGACGAGGGCGCCAAGAACGATCGAGGTCACCGTCAGATCGATCGTATAGGGCAGGACGTTGCTCACCTCCTCGACGACCGGCTTGCCGGTCACCAGCGAGTTGCCCCACTCGCCGCGCACGGCGTTGACGAGAAAGTCGACATATTGCGCGCCGATCGGCTTATCGACGCCGAGGCGGTGGCGCATATTCTCGAGCGCTTCTTGGCTTGCCTGATCGCCGAGAATCGTCTGCGCCGGATCGCCCGGCAGGACGCGCGCCAGCACGAAGACGATCGTGAGGACGGCGAACAGCGTCGGGATGGCGAGGAGCAGGCGTTTGACGATGTAACCGAGCATCGGGGGTTTACCCGCCGGCTACCCCCCACCCCGACCCTCCCCCGCAAGGGGGGAGGGGGAAGTGAGGGGCAGAGCCAAGCAATCCCCTCCCCCCTTGAGGGGGAGGGTTAGGGTGGGGGGTATCACGCACTTCACTGCGTGAAGTGCGTGCCCTCGTCGATGACCGGACCAAGGCTGAGCGACCCCTTCAGCGGGAAGCCGTAATCGAGCGAGGCGTGCCGCGCCCAGATCTGCGGCTGCTCGTAGATCGGGATGCCGCACACCTTGGCCATCAGCTTCTGCTGCGCCGTCTTCCACAGCGCCTTCTGCTTGGCCGGATCCGGCTCGATGCGCGCGGCGTCGATTTCCGCGTCGGCGTCGTTGCAATGCGAGAAATTCGTCACCGCGGTCGGCGTGCCGACGATGCTGCGCGAGTGGAAGAACTGCGTCAGATAGGTATCGGCGATGGGGAAGCGGGCGGCGGCGTAATGGACGATCGGGCTCATATCCTTGCGGATATCGGCGTGGAACGTCGCGTGCTCGACGACCTCCATGTCGAGGATGATGCCGACCTTGCGCAGCTGCGCCTGGACCACTTCCATCATCGTCAACATGCCGGGCAGGTTGGTGTGGATGATGTGGATGGTGAGGCCGTTCGGATGGCCGGCTTCCTTGAGCAGTGCCTTCGCCTTCTCGGGATCGTAGGGCAGCAGCGGCACGTCATCGCTCTGCCCGAGATAGCCGATCGGCACGATCGACTTGGCGGCGCGCGAGATGTCCTTGCCCTTGAACTGCACGACCTGGTCGCGGTTGATCGCATAGGCGATCGCCTGGCGGACGCGCAGATCGTCGAGCGGCGGCTTGGTGACGTTGAGATAGAGCGTCGACAGCTCGGCCGGATCGAAGACATCGACGATCGTGTCCTTCTCCTTCTTCATCCGGTCGACCCAGGTCTGATCCTGCTTGCCGTAGGTCAGATCGATCTCGCCCGAGGTGAAGGCGAGGTCGCGGCTCGCATCGGAAAGGATGTAGCGGTAGACGATCTTATCGAGCTTCGGCTTGCCGCGAAAATATTGCGGGTTGGCGAGAAGCGTCACCGATTCCTTCGATTTATACTCGCCGAACATGAAGGGGCCGGTGCCGATCGGCTTCTGGGCGAAATTCTCGCCCATCTCCTCGGCCGCCTTCTTGCACACCATGTTGCCGCCCTGATAGTTGATGAGCAGCCCGAGCAGGCTGGGCACCGGGTTCTTCAGGGTGATCTTGACGGTATATTTGTCGACCGCCTCGACCTTCTCGAAGTCCTTGAAGTCGCTCGAGAAGGCGGAACGCTTGGGATCGCCCGCGCGGGCCAGCGAATAGACGACGTCATCGGCGGTGAACTCGCCATAGCCATGATGGCACTGAACGCCCTTGCGCAGGTTGAACGTCCACTGCTTGCCGTCCTCGGACGATTTCCAGCTCTCGGCAAGATCGCCTTCCATCAGCGCCGGATCGGGGTTCATCGTGCCCTGCTTCATGCGCACGAGCCCGTTGAACATCCAATCGAACAGCGCCTTGTCCGGCGTCGTCGCCGAGAGGTGCGGATCGAGCCTGCCGGCATCGATCGCCGCCATCCCGACATTGAGGACCGTCTTTGCCGCGTGCGCCGGTTGCGCAACCGTCGCCACCGCCAGAACGGCTGCCAGCGCCGCAGCGCAATGAGTTAAGCGTGCCATGAGAACCCAGCCTCCCCGATGTTTTCTTCGGCGAGTGTTGCCGCATCGGGCAATGCGCGCAAGGGAAATGCCGCATGTTAAGAATTGTCGGCCGATCGGGCCGAGTTGCTTTTTCGCGATTGCCGGATAGGATGCCGACGCAACGATCATGGCGCAGCCACATCCCCTTCGCATCGGCACCCGCGGCAGCCCGATGGCGCTCATCCAGGCTCGGATGGTGCGCGATCGCCTCGCCGCCGCGCACCGCGACCTCGCGGCGCCGGACGCGCTCGAGATCGTCATCATCCGCACGACCGGCGACCGCGTGCAGGATCGGCCGCTCTACGAGATCGGCGGCAAGGGACTTTTCACCAAGGAGATCGAGGAGGCGCTGATCGCCGGCGCCATCGATCTCGCCGTTCACTCGATGAAGGATGTCGCGACCTGGCTGCCGGCGAGGCTGGACATCGTCTGCCTGCTGCCGCGCGACGACCCGCGCGATGCCTTCCTGTCTCCCAGGGCAAAGACCCTGCGCGCGCTGTCGCAGGGCGCGATCCTCGGCACCGCCTCGCCGCGGCGCGCGGCGCAGGTGCTCAATCTGCGGCCCGACCTGCGCATCGTGCCGATCCGCGGCAATGCCGGAACGCGCATCGCCAAGCTCGCCGCGGGCGAGTGCGACGCGACGCTGCTGTCGCTTGCCGGGTTGCGGCGCATCGGCCAGGAAGGCGCCGCCACCTCGATCCTGTCGACCGACGAGATGCTGCCGGCGCCCGCCCAGGGGGCGATCGGCGTCGAGTGTCGCATCGACGATCAGCGTACGCGCGGCCTCCTGGCGCCGCTGCATGATGTCGAAGCGGAATACCGCATCACCGCCGAGCGGGCGCTCCTGGCGGCGCTCGACGGTTCCTGCCGGACCCCGATCGCCGCGCTTGCCGAGCTCGGCGCCGGAACGCTGGCGCTGCGGGGCATGGTGATCAGCCCCGATGGGACGCGTTGCCATCGCGTCGCCAGAAGCGGCGCCGCGAGCGACGCGGCGGCGCTCGGCGCCGATGCCGGCGCCGAGCTGCGCCGGACCGCCGGACCCGGCTTCTTCCTGACGGGAGCTTAGGCGCGCTTTAGCGAATTGAGCGTGCGCATGGCCGGGAAGAGGATCAGGACTTTCGTACCCCCGCCGGGCACGCTGTCGATGCGCAGCACGCCGTCATGCAGCTCGACCAGGCGCTGCGTGATCGGCAATCCGAGGCCGGTACCGCCATAGGCGCGGGTGGTCGCCGCATGCGCCTGGCCGAAGGGTTGGCGCGCCCGTTCGATCTGCTCTTCCGTCATGCCGATGCCGTGATCGATGACGGAAATGATGACGCCGCCATCGGCTTCGAGCCGCGAGGCGATCGTCACCGTGCTGTCGTCATGGGAAAATTTAACCGCATTCGACAGTATATTGAGAACAATTTGCTTTAGACCGCGTAGATCAGCCCAGATATACCGCGACTGGGGACTGAGATCGGCGACGACACGGATCTGACGCTCGCGCGCCCGCTCGCCGACCATGGCGAGGCACGAGGCGACGAGTTCGGGGATCGCGACCTCCTCCTCGAAAAGCTCGAGCTTGCCGGCCTCGATCTTCGACATGTCGAGCACGTCGTTGATGAGGTCGAGAAGATGGACGCCCGACGTGTGGATGTCGCGCACGTATTCAAGGTATTTGCTATTGCCGATACCGCCGAATTTCTCGCTGCGCAGGATATCGGAGAAACCGATGATGGCATTCAGCGGCGTGCGCAGCTCATGGCTCATATTGGCGAGGAATTCGCTCTTGCTGCGATTGGCGATCTCGGCCTGGTTGCGCGCGTCGCTCATCTCCCGTTCGACCAGCTTGCGCTCGGTGATGTCGGAGTAGAGCGTGACGAAACCACCATGCGGCATGCGGCGCCGGCGGATTTCGAGAATGCGGCCGCTCATCGTCGTCCGTTCCAACGTCTGCGTTTCGTCGCGCCGCAGACGATCGAGGCGGGAGCGGATTTCGCTCTCGATGTCGACGGCGCCGAAATCGCCGCGCCGCGCCTGCAGCCGCAGGATGTCTTCCATCCTCGTGCCGAGGCCGACGCCCGGCGGCAGGCCGAGCAGCGAGATGAAGCGATCGTTCCACGCCAGCAGGCGATGGTCGCGGTCGAACACGCTCAACCCCTCGCCCATATGATCGAGGGTGCTTTGCAGAAGCGACGATTGCTGTTCCAGCTTCGTCTCGTTTCGGCGCAGTTCCTGAACGTAGTCGCGACGTCGATCGAGCAGGCCGACCAGCCCCCAGGTCAAGACGCCGATGGTCAGCGAGATCATCGCGAAAATAATGAAATAATCGCGGCGTTCGGCGCGCCATGCCTGCAGGAGCGCATCCTTGCCGATGGACACGGCGACGATCAGCGGCCAATCGGGAAGCGGCCGATAGCTGACGATGGTGGCGCCGCCGTCGGGATCGAGCGGCGCTTCGAAGGAGGCCGAGCGGCGGGCGCGCAGGCGGTCGAGAACGGCGGTGGCGGTCGGATCCCGGCCGCCGATCGCCTGCCCGTCAAAGGGCTCGCTGACGATCTGCGTGCCGTCGTCGAACATGAGCGCGACACGGAAACCGCCGATGGCGACGATCGAGGTGAAGAACTCGCGGAACGTCCCGACCGGCACCTCGGCGACGATCGCGCCGCGCGAGCCGTCGGCGAAATCGAGCGGCCGGCTCATGAAGATCGACCAGCTTCCGGTCGGCGCGCTGCGTTGCGGGCGGCCGATGAACAGACGGGGCGGCCCGGCGCGCTGCGCCGTGAAGAAGTCGCGCTCGGCGTAGCCGCCCGACCGGCTGAAGGCGGCATCGCCGCCATTCACCGATTGGCCGTTCCCGTCGACGATCAGGATGTCGCGCACCGAGAGCGTCTGTTCCTTCATCCGGCGCAGCATGGCGTGCACCGCCCGGCCGCCGATCGGCGCATCGCGATAATCCGAGGCCAGCGCCTGGCCGATGCCGACGAGCATGGCATCGATCGAGCGGATGGTGCGACCCGTATTGGTTTCCGCCGAGCGCGCGATGCCGTCGGCCGCCTGAACGGCATCGCCGACGATCTGTCGATGCGTGCGGTAGGACGATTGGGCCAGGATGCCGCCAAAGGCGAGGATCAGCGCGCCCGAGAAGACGATGAGCGCCTCCTTCAGGCCGATGCGGCGGCGCCACGAGAATTTGGGGCGGACGCTCACGCCGCCTCCCCGGAGGGGCCGAGGGTTGCTTCGGCGACGCCGCCAGGGCGCGCTGCCGCAAGCCGCATCAACCCGGTCCACAGCGCGGTCCTCGGAATCATGAGTGAGCGACCTATCCGATTTCGGCAACTTTGGGTGCCAAGAGATTAACAATCGGTTTATTTTAGTTAATTCCGAGAGAACCGGATAAAGGCGTCGACGCGGCTTGTCCTAAGCAATCGCGCCGAAATAGCGCTCTCGCGGCCGGCCGGACGATGCCGCATCGTTAGGATTTTTGTTGGCTGGTACCCTCACGGTGGCGATTGAGCCGGCGCTCGAAGCTCCTGCCATAGCTCGACATGGCGAAGCAGCAGACGAAGAAGACGACCATGGCGAAGACATAGCCTTCCTTGGCGAAACCGAGCCAGGCGGGATCCTTGAGCGCCTGGCTGACGGCGCCGAGCAGGTCGAAGAGGCCGATGATGCTGACCAGGGTCGTGTCCTTGAAGAGATCGACGATGTTGTTGACGAGACCCGGCACGACGTAGCGGAGGGCTTGCGGCAGCACGACAAAGGCCTGAACCTGCCACCAGCGCAAGCCCACGGCATAGGCCGCCTCCTCCTGGCCGAGGGTAACGCCTTGCAGCCCGCCGCGCACCGTCTCCGCCATATAGGCGGCGTTGAACAGGACGAGGGCGATGAGGGCGCGGACGAGGCGGTCGACGCTGACGCCGTTGGGCAGGAACAGCGGCACCATGACCGCCGACATGAAGAGCACGGTCAGCAGCGGCACGCCGCGCCACAGCTCGATGAAGCCGACCGAGAGAAGACGCACGATCCGCAGCTCGGAGCGGCGGCCGAGCGCCAGCAGGATGCCGAGCGGCAGCGATCCCGCCACCGTCACGAACGAGATGATGACGTCGAGCATCAACCCGCCCCACAGATTGGTATCGACGTAGGGCAGGCCGGGCAGCCCGCCGACGAGCAGGATGGCTGCGAGCAGCGGAAACGCGGTGAGCAGCAGAAACACCCACAGGCCGCGCCGCCGGACGCGGTCGCGCATCACCGGAATGCCGAAGGCGATCAGA